>Ga0335074_10008723_pt1 | contig 14107 bp, 12 predicted proteins | sample Lox_Sample_23_FD_206715 | JGI IMG/M metagenome (GOLD analysis project Ga0335074, IMG submission 206715) | Soil microbial communities from Loxahatchee National Wildlife Refuge, Florida, United States - Lox_Sample_2.3 | ecosystem: Environmental > Terrestrial > Soil > Wetlands | place: USA...
AAGTGGGCCGGCAGGGCTAGCAAGAAGCTCGCTTTTGTGAACAGATTCGTGACCAGTCCGGACCATGCTTTTTGGGCGATAATGCGCCTATGCTCAGATGGCTGCGGCGGAGGCGGGAGAAGCTAGGTCCGCACTGGAGCGGAAATCTAAGTCCTTCCGACATTGCCAACCTCATAGAGCGTTTCTTGGACGGCAAAGAGCTCTACGCTCAGGAATGGAACGACTTTGTTGAGCAATCGCAGAAAGATTGGCGGATGGACTGCTACAGACGCTGCTGCGACGAATTGGACCCGCTTGTAAATTCCACCCAACCGCAGGATCCAATCGCACTTTCAATTCTTCGGTCAATGATCGAAGCATTGCGGGCCAAATCAGCATCGCATCATGAGGAAGCTTCATCGTCCAGCGGCAACGCCTGATATTCGAGCACATCGAGAGCCTCCCGATTCAGTTCATCCGCATTTCGGTTGATGATCTCAATGTCACGCAAGTCGCGCTCGCGTTTCGAGAGCTTACGAGGTTCCACAACAGAAGTATCCCATCACTGAACCTGCGCGTCCTCCCCCGTATGTCACACTGGAATTGGATGCCGCTGGTTCCGCCGTACATCGAGGCGTTGCGTCCCTACCAGGCCGGACGCAGCATAGAAGAGGTTCAGCGCGCTTACGGCCTGATCCGCGTCAGCAAGCTCGCCTCCAACGAAAATCCCCTGGGGCCCTCGCCGCTGGCCATCGAAGCCATGCTACGCACGATGAACGGCTTGAATTTCTATCCCAACAGCGGCCTGGATCTACGGCGCGTTCTGGCCGAAAGGTTCGAGACCAAAATCGACAACGTGATTGCCGGCAGCGGTTCGGAAAGCCTGATTTCCAATATCATCCGCACTTTTCTGGGCGATGAAGACGAAGTGCTCACCACCGAGGCCGCATTCGTCGGCTTTCAGTTACTCGCGAAATCGCGCGGCGTCGCCTATCGCACCGTCCCCTATCGCGCCTGGCATTACGATCTCGCGGCGCTCGCCGCCGCGATCACCGAGCGCACCAAGATCATTTACCTCGCGAACCCTAACAACCCCACCGGTACAATTTTTTCCAAGCACGAGTTCGATGAGTTTTACCGGCACGTGCCCGAGCGCGTCCTGATCATTCTGGATGAAGCCTACTTCGAATACGCCCAGGACACGCCGCGTTATCCCGATTCGATGCATTATCGCTACGACAACGTGATCACGCTGCGGACCTTTTCGAAGGTTTACGGGCTGGCGGGCGTTCGCATCGGCTATGGCTTCGCGCATGAGCGCCTGATCGGAAACCTGCTCAAAGTGAAGCTGCCGTTTGAACCCTCCACTCTCGCCCAAGCGGCGGGCATCGGTGCGCTGGCGGATCGGGAGTTTTTGCACAAATCGCTCGAACTGAATGCCCACGGCTTGAACTTCCTCACCACCGCGTTGCGCGAGCTCGGCCTGACGGTGGTGGCTTCGGAAGCGAATTTCGTCATGCTGGTTCTTCCGGGCGCCGGGCACGCCGAGCGACTTACGAACGAGTTACTAACTCAAGGGATTATCATCCGGCCTCTGGCCGGTTTCGGCCTTCCGAACTGCGTCCGTATTTCAACCGGTACATCGGAAGGCAACCAACGCTGTGTGGAGGCCATTCAGAAGTTAGAGGTATTGTCATCATGCAACAGTTAGTGGAACACCCTGTTACGGAAAATCCGCGAGTCGATTTTTTGCCACTCAATGGAACCGATTACGTCGAGTTCTATGTCGGCAACGCCAAGCAGGCCGCATATTACTATCGTGCGGCCTTCGGATTCAAACTGATCGCTTATCGCGGGCCGGAAACCGGCACGCGGGACCGGGTTTCCTATGTCGTCCAGCAAGGCAAAATCCGGTTCGTCTTCACCACGCCACTTTTCCCCACCGGCCCCATCGCCGACCACATCCAGCGCCACGGCGATGGCGTGCATGAGATCGCGTTGTGGGTGGACGATGCCGAATCGGCTTATCGCGAGACCACCCGGCGCGGCGCCCGCGGCGTGAGTGAACCCACGGTGCGCGAGGATCAGGATGGCCGCGTTCGGTTCTCCTCTATCGCCGCTTATGGCGATACGGTCCACGCGTTCGTCGAGCGCAAGGATTACCGCGGCGCATTTTTCCCGGGTTTTCGCGCGGTAGAAGGCGATGACCCCGTCGCGCGGCCCACGGGCCTGCTGCACATCGACCACATGGTCGGCAACGTGGGCTGGGGACAGATGGACGCCTGGGTCGCGTTCTATCGCGACGTGATGGGCTTCCAGCTCTATCAGCATTTCGACGACAAGGACATCAGCACCGAATATTCCGCTTTGATGTCAAAGGTGATGTCCAACGGAAACGGCCGCGTCAAGTTTCCGATCAATGAGCCCGCGGTGGGCAAGAAGAAATCGCAGATCGAAGAATATCTGGAGTATTACGGCGGCCCGGGCGTTCAGCATATCGCCCTGGCTACCGGCAACATCATCGAAACCGTATCGCAGATGCGCGCGCAAGGCATCGAGTTTCTGCGCGTCCCCAGCACCTACTATGAGGACCTGGAAAAGCGCTGCGGGAAGATCGACGAGCCAATTCGTGATTTGGCGGATTTAGGCATTCTGGTGGACCGCGACGATGAAGGCTACATGCTGCAGATCTTCACCAAACCGGTGGAGGATCGTCCCACGCTGTTTTACGAAGTGATTCAACGCAAGGGCAGCCGTAGTTTCGGCAAAGGTAACTTCAAGGCGCTGTTTGAAGCGATCGAGCGTGAACAGGCTTCGCGCGGGAATCTGTAGCTGTTTACTTCGCCGCTACCGTCTTTTCTTTTTCGCCCTTCAGCTCTTTGGCGAAAATCGGCTTCACCGCGGCCAGCGTCACTTCTCCGTTATACTGCTTGCCGTTGATATAGAACGCCGGCGTGCCATAGACGTTCGCCATCTCGCCGTCGGCGATATCCTTGTCCACTTCTTTCTTGTACTTTCCGGAATCGAGCTCGGCCTGGAATTTGTCCATGTCCAGACCGAGTTCCTTGGCCATCCCCAAAATACTTTCGTGCGAGAGCTGCCGGTAATTCTTGAAAAGGAGTTCGTACATCTCCCAGAATTTACCCTGCTCGCGCGCCGCGAGCGACGCTTCGGCCGCCAGCTCCGCGTGCGGATGCATGGAAAGCGGGAATTGCTTGTAGATCAGCTTTACGTCCTTGGGGTAAGCGGCCATGATGGCGTCCACGCGCCTGACGGCGGCGGAGCAGAACGGACATTCGAAATCGGAAAACTCCACCAGCGTAATGCGCGCGTCGGCGGGACCTTTCACCGGTGCACCCGCTACGGGAATGGTCACCGGATCTTCCAGCAGCTTGGGCCGGTGGGCTTTCGGAGAGGCGTCCATCAGTTTGCTGATCTCCATCAGGGGCTTGCCGTCCTTGACGCCCTGAATCGCAATCTTCGCGAGTGCCCGGCTGTAGGAGCAGTTGGGGTCCTTCTGGATGCACTCGGCCGCTTTCATGCCGCACTGGCAGGAGCAATCCTCTTCGCGCATCAGCTTCAGCACGGCCTTCTTCTGCACCGGCGTGAGTTCGGACAGGTCAACGTTGCCGAGCGTCTCGGAAGTCTTCCAGGCGTCGGGCGAGGTGGCCGGCGCGGGCGTTTGGGCACCCAGGGCGACGGCGAGGAATGAACACAGGACAGCTATGCGGAGTCGCATTCCTCTATTATGACTCGAATTTCGCCGCTCTTTACCAAAGCTCGGCGTGCAGGAAACTCTTCAGGTCTTCCTCATTCACCTCGGGCTCTCCGGGCGCGACATTGCTCAGCTTTCCGGCTTTCATCCAATTTTCGAGCTGATCCACCAGGCTGAACAGATGATCGAAGGAGTCCACCACAAACAAGAGCGGCTGGTAGTGATTGATCTCGAACCCTTGATTAATGGCCCATTCAAGCTGAATCGGGTAGCGCTGCACTTCCGGCGCTTCCACGGCGTGCGCGATTTCGCCATAGGAACTTAGCAGACCGCTGCCATACACCTTAAAACCGTCCGCTCCGCGCATCAGCCCGAACTCAATGGTGAACCAGAAAAAGCGCGCCATGGCTTTGATCACGCTGGTAAGGTAATGGGTGCGCGTGTCCGGTCCGCGAATTCCCGCCGCGATGTCCGCCGCCGTATGGGCGCACTCCCCAAAACGCACCAGGGTTTCGGCAAAATGCTTGTCGGTGTGCATGGGAACGTGTCCGGCCACGTCGTGAAAAATGTCCGGCTCAGGAAGATAATCCAGCTTGTCGGAGCGGCGAATCGTAATGGTGGTGGGAAAGGCGCGATTGCGCAGACAATCGAAGAAGATATACGCGGGGACGTAACCGCTGACAGCCTTGGTTTGAAATCCCGTCAACGGCTTCAGGAATCGGTTCACATCCTCCAGGCGCGGGACGCGATCGGGATCCAGGCATAACGAATGGATGCCTTTTAGGAAATGCTGGTTGGCGTAACGCTCCCAGCGGGGCAGCATGCGCGCGTACAGCTTGCGCCAAGCCGCGTGATTCTCTTCGGAGTACAACTGGTAAGGCTGTTCGATGTAGAGCTGACCCTCGTGTTTCGCTTGTTCGATGAACTGCGATTCGTTCGTCGTCAAGCCACGCGCAACAGACGTGGTTGGCATAGTCACCCTCCATCCACATCATCGCTCCAAAAAGCACCACATGCAAGTGGTGTTACGACGGGATGAGGCCTTGATCCGGACTTATACTGGAGATGGGAGAGCCAAATGTATCCGCTCAAAAAAGGCAAAACCACCAGCCAGGCCCATGTCGGCCTACCCGAGGGAACGTTCGAGGAGGAGCATGGCCGCAAGGGCTTTTACGGCAAGTCCGCGCACCTGTATCATGCCCATCCGCCCACCGGCTGGATTCGCTTTGAAGGCAAGCTTCGCCCGCACTGCTTCGATCTGAACCAGCTCAGGCCTTCCGATATGAGCGATGCCGAAGGCCGGCCCGCCGCGTTTCTTGGAAACGATGACATCCGTTTGTCGGTATCGCGCCGTTCGGAGGCAATGCCATTTTATTTTCGTAACGCCGATGGCGACGAGCTGTACTTCGTCCATCGCGGCCGGGGCAAGATCGAAACCGATTTCGGGCCGCTCGATTTCGAGCCGGGCGATTACATCAACATCCCGCGCGCGGTCACTTACCGGATCATGCCGGAAACTCGCGATAATTTCTTCCTGATCATTCAATCCAAGCACGAGTTCGAACAGCCTGAAAAAGGCCTGCTGGGCCAGCACGCGCTCTACGATCCCGCTGCCATCGTTACTCCGGAACCCGCTCCGCTTCTGGACGACACGAACGAATGGGAAGTGCGCATCAAGGTAGACGACGAGATTTCGAAGGTGGTCTATCCGTTCAATCCCATGGATGTGGTGGGATGGAAAGGCGATCTCACGGTGTGGAAGATCAACATGCGCGATATCCGGCCGGTAATGAGCCATCGTGCCCATTTGCCTCCCAGCGCGCACACAACATTCGTCACCGAGGGCGCCGTGGTGTGCAGTTTTCTGCCGCGCCCGCTTGAGGAGGACGAAGACGCCCTGCGCGTTCCGTTCTTCCACCGCAATACCGATTACGACGAGTTCATCTTCTATCACGACGGCGATTTTTTCAGCAAGGACAACATCAAAGCCGGCATGGCGACTCTGCATCCCCGCGGCATCCATCACGGGCCGCATCCCAAGGCGCTGGCGAATCAAAAGAAAAAGACCCACACGGATGAATACGCCGTGATGCTGGACGGCCTGAATCCCATTCACGTTCTGCCCGCCGGCGAGGATGTAGAATGGAAGGATTATTGGGCCAGTTGGATGGAAAAGAAACCTGTGGAGACCCGTTGATTGATCGTTGACCCCGCTTCCACGGATTATCTTAACGTCTACAAGCTTCTGATCGGGTCCGTGGTTCCCCGTCCCATCGCGTTTGTCTCCACCATCAGTGCGGAAGGCGCGTTTAACGTCGCGCCGTTCAGTTTTTTCACCGTTGCCAGTTCCCACCCGCCCGTGCTCGTCTTCACCGTCGGGAACCGCGCTACGCCTGATCCACGTAAAGACACCTTGCGGAACATCACCACGCTGCGCGAATTCGTAGTGAACGTCGTTTCAGAAGACATCGCGCAGAAGATGAATTTGTGTTCCGGCGATTATGCGCCTGAGGTGGATGAGTTTGAGGTCTCAGGCCTCACCCCGATCCCGAGCGATATCGTCAGGGCGCCGCGCGTCGCCGAGTCCCACATCAATATGGAATGCCGTCTGCTGTATACCCTCTCGCTGAGCAGCCTGGTGAACGGTGGGAATCTGGTGTTGGGCGAAGTGGTCCGGATTCATATCGACGACGCTTACGTAAGCAATTACCGGATCGACCAGGACAAGCTGCGCGCCATCGGACGCATGGCCGGCAGCGGCTACACGCGTACGCGGGATCGCTTCGACATGATCCGTCCGGCTTAGCTCGCGAATCGGTTTGCCGCGAGGAAACTGAGCCGCGCGCGTAAGCAAGCGGAATCAACTCGCGAAGAGCCGCTCGAAAATCTGGCGCGTATGATTCTGGATCTTCGCCAGCTCGGCTTTCAACGGCTGCGCCTTGCGATGCTCCGGCGTCCAGCGATGCACCAGGTTGGTTAATACGCGTAATTGCGATTCCGAATGCGGCAGGCGCGCTTCGGCGTGCCCGGAATGAACGCGCAGTGCATGATCCACCGCCCGATAGAACGTGGCGGCGTCCAGCAGGAACTCCGCGTCGGCGCGTTCCAGGTGGCCGGTGGCCTCGATGATGTCGATGCGCGCGGGCGTATTCAGCACTTTATAGAACAATCCGCCGGCCTTCAGGCGCAAGAACAGAAGCGAGAAATCGATGTCGTAGAATGCTCCGTGCCCGGCTTTGAGCGGATAATCGTGCCCCTGCTCTTTCTCCAGGCGCATGCGCATTTGCCGCAAATCTTTTTTCGATCGGCCGCTTTGGCCGTAGCGGCGCCAATCCACTTGCTGCAGCTCATGCAGAAACGCGGTGGCGTGTTCGGTATCGCCCGCAACGGCGCGCGCCTTCATATACGCGATGCCTTCCCAGGCCTCAGCGAACTTGGCGAAATACTCTTTGTAAGCCGCTTCCGATTGCAGCAGTGCGCCGGCGCTGCCGTTGGGACGCAGGCGCGTGTCCACCGTGAACATCACTCCCGTTCCGGTATAGGCGGTGATCAGGTCGACGATCCGCTCCGCCACCCGCGTCCAGAACAGGTGCTCCTCGTAATCGGCGTCCGGCAGAACGAACACCAGATCGGCGTCCGAAGCCAGATCGAACTCCCGCATGCCTAAGCGGCCCAAAGCAATTACCAGAAGCTGCTCGCGCGGCTGGTATCCAGGCGTAGCCGGCGGATGCGTGGAAGCAATGTGCTCCAGCGCCATGCGGTAACAGGCGGCGATAGCGGTGTCGGCCAGATTGGACGTTTGCTCGAGCGTTTCGAACACCGGCACGCGCTGGCACATGCTGGCCGCCTGGATGCGAAACATCTCGCGGCGAAAGTAGCGGCGCAGTTCGGAAATATCGCGGAATTCCGCGGCTAACTGGGCGGGCTGGGAGCGATCGCGCGACATCGGAAGCTGGCAGAACTCTTCAATCAACTCCGGCACCCGCACCAGCTCCTCGGAAAAGTACGGGCTGTGTTCGAAAATATCCAGGGTAAAGCGCGCCACCTGGGGGTCGGAATCGAGCAGCGCGAGCAAGGGCGAATCCGGCATCAGCTTTTCCAGAAAATGCTCGAACGTTCCGGCCCCGCGTTCGAGCGGCATCTTCGCTACGGCCTGCGCCAGCGCGGGCGCGCGCTCGTCCAGAAAACGAATCAGGTTGCTGGACGTCGGCTCCACCACCTCCGGCGCTTCAATCTGCGGCGTTACCGCGGGCGGCAAGCTGTAATAGATGGGACGCTGCGCGTGAATCACGCGCTCGTAGATCTCCTGAACCGCTTCCAGATGCGCGTTCAGCTCCTGCAGCAGTTTCTCGCCCGGTTTTTCTTCGGGCGCCGCGCCGCCTAGCCGTGTGGCCGGCATTTTGCTCGCCAGCAAATCCAGGTCGCGCGCCGCGGAGGGCAGCGTGTGCGTCTGCCGGTCCTCGGCGAACTGCAGCCTGTGTTCCAGATTGCGCAAGAACCGGTAGGCCGAGATCAGACGCCCGAATTCAGCAGCCGAAAGCAGATCTTTCTGGCTCAGACGCGAAAGCGCCAGCATGGTGCCGCCGTGCCGCAGCCAGGGAACTCGTCCGCCATGCAGCCGCTGCAGGCATTGCACCAGAAACTCGATGTCGCGGATGCCGCCCGGCGCCAGTTTGACGTCAAAGGTTCCTTTGGCGAGTTTGCGCTTGCTCAGTTTTTCGCTGATGCGCTCGCGCGTGGCCGATACTTCTTCCACCGCCGAAAAGTCCAGCGTGGTGGAGTAAATCAGCGGCTCAACCGCCTCCAGCAGCTCCCGGCCGGCGTGCGCGTCTCCGGCCGCCACGCGCGCCTTGATCAGCATCTGCAGTTCCCAGTCCCGCGCGCGCGTCCGGTAATAGCTCTTGGCGCCGTCCAGCGAGATGCAAACCTCGCCCAAGCTGCCGTCCGGCCGCAGGCGCAGATCCACGCGATAGCATAAGCCTTCGGCGGTGTAGGTGGAAAGCAGCTCGGTGTACCGGTTTGCGATCTTCTTGAAGAATTCCTTGTTCGATACCGGATGCTCGCCGTCGGTTTCGCCGTTGGCCGAGTAAACGAACATGAGGTCGATATCGGAGCTATAGTTCAACTCGCAACCGCCCAGCTTTCCGAGCGCGATCACGGACATCCCGCACTCCCGCACTTCGCCGTCCTCGGTGATGTAGCGCGGCGTGCCGTGCCGCGCCACCAGGTCCGCGCGAATGCGTTTGTAGCTGATGTCGAGAATGGCGTCGGCCAGATTGGAGAGCTCTTCAGTGATGTCCGACAAACTCCCCAGGCCAAGCACGTCCCTCAACAGAACGCGCAAGATTTGCTGGCGGCGAAACAACGCCAGCGACAGTTCCAGCGGCTGTTCCTCGGGCCGGGACTTGAGGAATTTTCCCAGGCGCTTCTTGTACTCGGCTGCTGAAAGCACCCGGTTCATGGCCGTGAGTTCTTCCAGCCAGCGCGGATTCTGCAGAATCTCCTCGGAAAGGAACCGGCTGAAGGAAGTGAGCGTGACGAAATACTTCAGGCAGGCAGGCGTCTCCATCAGCCGCTGAAACATATCGGCTTGGTTTTGTTTCAATAAACCCTGCTGCAAAGCCACCAGATAATGGATGGCCGCTTCGGGATCGGGCGCCGTCGCCACCAGGAGTTTCAACGGATCGAGTTGTTCTGAGGAAAGGCCCAACGAAAGCAGGGCCGACTCTCCGCGCACGGGAGCGGGCTTGCGGAGGGGCTTGGTTACGAGCAAGCTCGGCATTAGCAGTTAGACGACTTGGTCTACTAAATCGATTATATCCTTAGGGCGGATGAAACCGCTCCGCAATACCCGCGCATAGAATCCGCCCAGACCCCAGCGTGGCGACGAAGCATCGCCGGCGTTTACCTGAGCATCGTACACCGCCTGCTTGATGGAGGGGCCGTAGACATCCAGCGTTACGCAGGGGGTGCGCATTTTGGTAAGTTCCAGTACTACGTCTCCGGCGCGATAGCGCTGCCCGATGCGCATCAGGCGCCGATCCAAACCAGCGGTGGTGAGATTTTCGCCCAGCGCTCCGGCGTAGAGCGGGTAGCCTTGCGCGATTAATTCGTCGATGCCTTCGCTGGTGATTATGAGCAGCGCCTGATTGCGGCCGCCATGGATCTGCGGATGCGCCCACGCGTCGCCGCGGACGCCTTCGGGCGTGACCTCAGCCTCGGCAATGGGCCGCTTGGGAATCCCGCCGGGCGAGACGTTGATCTGAATGATAGAGCCAGTCATGCGTGCTGTTCCTTCACCAGCTTATCGACGCCGCGCAGCGACGGAAACAGCCAGTTCCACGCCAGCACCACCGCAATGGTTCCCGCCCCGCCCAGCACCACCGCCGGAACCGCGCCGAACCATTGCGCCGTAATTCCAGATTCGAACTGGCCCACTTCGTTCGAGGCTCCGATAAACAGCATATTCACCGCGCTCACGCGGCCGCGCATTTCATCGGGTGTGGTAAGTTGCACCAGCGTGGACCGCACGATGACGCTGACCATATCGAACGCGCCGGCGAACGCCAGGGCCACTAGCGACAGTGTGACGTTGTGCGAAATGCCGAACACGATGGTGAACACCCCGAAGCCCGCGACCGAGTACAGCATGCTGACGCCGGCCCGCTGGCGCAGCGGATAATGCGCCAGCAGAATTGCCACTGCCACCGCCCCCACTCCCGGGGCCGCTCGCAGGATGCCCAGCCCATTCGGCCCGATGTGCAGAATCTCGCTCGCGTAAACCGGCAGCAGAGCCACCGCGCCTCCCAGCAGCACCGCGAAAAGATCCAGCGACATGCAGCCCAGGATGAGCTTGTTGCGCCAGATATAGCGCAGGCCGTCCAGGATCAAGCCCGACGAAGCCGCCACTCCGGCGCGCGCCGCAACGTTTACCCGAATGGCCGATAACAACACAACCCCCGCCGAGTAAGCCACTGTCGCGCAAGCGTACACCGGCGCAGGATTCCCGGCAAAGCCGTAGATCAGGCCGCCAGCCACCGGACCAAGGATGGTGGCGGTTTGGAAAAACGAAGAACCCCACGTCACCGCGTTGGCAAAATGTTCCGCCTTCACCAATTGCGGCAGGAACGCTTGCCCGGCCGGTCCGTTGAACGCGCGCACCGTACCGTTGGCAAGCAGCACCGCGTAAATCGGCCATACCGAACCCACCCCGTGCAGCGTGAAAACCAGCAGCGCGCCGGCGCAAGCCGCAAAGGCTGCGTAACAAGTCCGTATGATGGCCTGGCGCGAGTGCCGGTCCGCGGTGTATCCGGCGACCAGAAACAGCAGCACTCCGGGTGCGAATTGCGCCAGTCCGGCCAGGCCCAGATCCAACGGCCGGTGTGTCATGGCATAGATCTGCCAGCCGACGGCGACCGAGATCATTTCCGACGACACGACGGACAAAAATCGCGCCGTCATGTACAGGCGGAAGTTCGGATAGCGGAAGGCAACCCGCGCGGGCGAGCCGCTACTACTCGTCACTTCTTCCAATTGCCAGGGTGACACAGTTACATGCCGCGGCGGTGGCAGCAGGCTTGCTCTTCTTGGATGGCGGAGGCGTTATGTGGCTTAAATCCTGTAGAAATTTCCTATTCGCGACGCTCGCCTTAGCCGTCTTTGCCGGACTCGCCGGAACGGCGTTTGCGGCACACCATCATGAGTTAAATGGCACCTGGCTGCTGGTTCCGGCGCGCAGCGAATTAAACGGCCAACCCGCCATCGAATCCGGTACTGTGACAATCAACGACCGCGAGGGTAATGTTTACGTCAACCGAAATTTCAGCGTCGAGGACGAAAATCGAACGGTCACCAGCAATGTGGCGACCGACGCACGCGTCAATTCGACCATCAAGGAGCCCGGCTTCCGCAGCAAAGCCAAATGGCACGGCGATCTTTTGCAGGTAAACACCACGCACGAAGGCATTACCACGATGGAACAATATAGTCTGCTGCCGGACGGCGCCATGATGCTGCACGTGGACCGCACCGGCCGTCCGTCCGAGAACCTGTATTTCCAACGCCAGTAGCGTTTCGCGCGTGCCTGGCTCCCCAATCGCTAACCCCGGCGACCGCAGGGGAGCCACTCCAGCCTAAATATCGTAGTAAAGCGCGAATTCGTAGGGATGCGGGCGCAGCCGGATAGCGTCCGCTTCGTTCTTTCGCTTATAGCCGATGAACGTCTCAATCAGCTCCTCAGTGAAAACATCGCCCTTGAGCAGGAACGAGTGATCATCTTCCAGACACCCCAGCGCTTCTTCCAGCGATGCGGGCATGGAAGGCACTTTTTTCATCTCTTCGGGCGACAGATCGTAGATGTCTTTGTCCAGCGGCTCGCCCGGATCGGCCTTCGTCAGAATACCGTCGATCCCCGCCATCAGCATCGCGGCAAAAGCCATGTAAGGATTCGCGGAGGGATCCGGCGGCCTGAACTCCAGCCGTTTCGCTTTCGGACTGGCCGAATACATCGGAATGCGCACGGCTGCGGACCGGTTGCGGCGCGAGTAGGCCAGATTCACCGGCGCTTCATACCCCGGCACCAGGCGCTTGTAGCTGTTGGTGGTGGGCGCGATGATGGCCGAAAGCGCGCGCGCGTGTTTCAACAATCCGGCGATGTAATGCAGCGCCATCTGGCTTAAACCCGCGTATCCATCGCCCGCGAACTGCGGCTTGCCGTCTTTCCACAGGCTCTGGTGCGTATGCATCCCGCTGCCGTTATCGCCGAACAGCGGCTTGGGCATGAATGTCACCGACTTGCCGTATTGATAGGCGACGTTGCGGATCACGTATTTGTACAGCATCATGTTGTCCGCCGACTTCACCAGCGTGTCGAAGCGCTGATCGATCTCGCATTGCCCGCCGGTGGCCACTTCATGGTGATGGCATTCGATATGGATCCCGCAACGGATCATGGTCTCTACCATCTCGGCGCGCAGGTCTTGATAATGATCGGTCGGAGGAACGGGAAAATAACCTTCTTTGTAGCGCGGCCGATAGCCTAAATTCTCGCCTTCGCGCCCCGAATTCCAACGTCCCTCTTCGGCATCGATAAAGTAAAAACCCGAATGCTGGTTCTGATCGAACCGGACATTGTCGAAAATGAAAAACTCCGCTTCGGCGCCGAAATAGGCCGTGTCCCCCAGCCCGCTGTTTTTCAGATAGCTTTCAGCCTTGCGGGCGATCCAGCGCGGATCGCGTTCGTAATGCTGGCGCGTGATCGGATCGATAACGTCGCTCGTCATCACCAGCGTTTTGATCTCGCCGAAAGGATCGATAAACGCGGTGCTCGCATCGGGAATAAGTAGCATGTCGCTCTCATTGATCGCCGCCCAACCGCGGATGCTGGATCCATCGATGCCGAAACCCTCTTCAAACGAGTCCTGGGTGAGCTGGCTGATGGGATAGGAGACATGTTGCTGCAAACCTGGCAGGTCCGTGAAGCGCAAATCCACTTGGTGAACTTCTTTGCTCTTGGCAAACTCCAATACTTCCTGCGGACTCATCAATCCTCCTGTGGTGGTGAACTCCGGCGCTAGCATAGCATTGTTTCAATCTCGTTTGGTTGACAATCGGGCGAATTCAAGGCAACTATCGTTCGAGGTGCCATGGGCGATTTCGGTGATTTTGGCGACGGTGGTGATTTTGGCGACGGCGGCGACGGCGGCGGCTTCGACGATCAGGATAACGGCGATCAGTTCGATGACGACGCGAACGATCAGGACGGCGACGACGATCAGGGCGACGACGGAGACGATCAAGGCGATGACGATCAGGGCGATGACGGCGACGATCAGGACGATGATGATCAGGACGGTGACGATCAAGACGGTGACGGCGACCCCGACGGCGACAACGGAGACGGCAATAACGGAGATGACGACGGCGGCGATGACAACCTGGACGACATGTTCGCTTCCGAAGACGATCTTCCGCCCGTGGATGATGACGTCTTCTCCACAGCCGAAGATTTCCCGAACGCCGAAGCAGCCGATTTCGAGGACGACACCGGCGGCTGGTCCGCGGAAGACTACCAAACCTCGGCCGAAAATCTCTTCGGGGATCATCCGTTTTTCGGCGACACGCTAACCCAGCAGAAGATCGACGAAGGTTTTCAGCCTTACCAGGACCCGGGATTCAGCCGCGGGTTCGAGCAGATTGCGCCCGGAGCCTCCGATACCGTCGATTTATTTGAGCGCGACGGCAAACTGATCGCCTTCGGCGTGCTATCGCAAGCCGCGCTCGATCTCCTGATGGCTCGCTACACGGGCATCGACTGGAACAATATCGATGTCGCGGTGCCACAGAAAGGAGAACCGGCCGAGCCGCAGCCGCTGCCGCCGGCCTTCGCGAACATAGCCGAGAAAGACGCCGTGG
>Ga0335074_10008724_pt1 | contig 14106 bp, 11 predicted proteins | sample Lox_Sample_23_FD_206715 | JGI IMG/M metagenome (GOLD analysis project Ga0335074, IMG submission 206715) | Soil microbial communities from Loxahatchee National Wildlife Refuge, Florida, United States - Lox_Sample_2.3 | ecosystem: Environmental > Terrestrial > Soil > Wetlands | place: USA...
CAGCCCCGGCGGCAATGGAGCGCCGGCCGGAACCTACCGCACGGTGTGCGTACGCGCGTGCGACGGTTTTTATTTCCCGATTTCGTATTCGACCGTGCCGGCCCGGTTCGCGGCCGATGCGCAGACTTGCCAGCGCCTGTGCCCGGCGGCGCAAGTCATGCTCTACACCTACCGCAACCCGGGCGAGGAAATCGAGCAGGCGGTCTCCGCCGACGGCGCGCCCTACACGGCGCTGCCCAACGCATTCCGCTATCGCAAGGAACTGGTCGCCGGCTGCTCATGCCGCCAGCCCGGCCAGACCTGGGCGGAGGCGCTGCGCAATGCCGACGATTCCAGCACGTTGGAAAGCACCGACATCGTCGTCACCGACCAGAATGAGAAAGCGCTTACCCGCGTACCGCAAGCCGCGCCGGGCAAAACGAAGGGCGCGGCAGGCGCTCCGAGCGCCGGCGCCGCGCCGACGCAGCAAGATGCCGGCAGCGCCAATGCGCCGTCCGGAGCCGACACCGGCGACGCCGTCGTGACCGACTCAAACCATCGCAAGGTCCGCGTCGTCGGACCGCCGTTCCTCTCGCAACAATAACCGAATCGCGCCGGTTGCCTTACCGGCGTTCGCGGGAAAGAGCGGGCAACCGTCAAGCGGGTTGCTATCAACACTCAGAAGCCGTCAGGGCCCGGCTTGGCCAGGGCGGCGCCCGCGATCAGCGCGCGGTCGGGCTCGGGCGGCGCTGTACCCGGATCGCGGAAGCGATTGACAATCGGATAGCGGCGGTCGCGGCCGAAATTCCTCAGCGTCACCTTGACGCCCGGCGCCGCCTGCCGGCGCTTATACTCGGCGAGATAAAGCATGCGCTCGACCTTCATCACCGTCTCGCGCTCGAAACCCGCGGCGATGATGCTGGCAACCGGCTCCTCGCCTTCCACCAGCCGCCGCAGGATGGCGTCGAGCACGTCGTAGGGCGGCAGCGTATCCTGATCGGTCTGGTTTTCGCGCAATTCCGCGCTCGGTGCGCGGGTGAGCACATTTTCCGCGATGACCGGCCCGTCCGGGCCGAGCGCGGCCGCCGGCTTCCAGCGATTGCGCAGTCGCGCGAGCCGATAGACTTCGGTCTTGTAGAGGTCTTTGATCGGATTGAAGCCGCCGTTCATATCGCCGTAGAGCGTGGCGTAGCCGACGGACATTTCGGATTTGTTGCCGGTGGTCACCACCATCAGACCGAATTTGTTGGAGATCGCCATCAGAATGGTGCCGCGGGCGCGCGCCTGCAGATTTTCCTCGGTGACGTCGCGGGGAGCGCCGCCAAACACGCCGGCAAGCGCCGCTTCGACGCCTTTCACCGCGCTTTCGATCGGCACAATGTCGTAGCGCACGCCAAGCGCGCGCGCGATTGCGGCGGCATCGTCGAGCGATTCCTGGGCGGTGTAACGATAGGGCAGCATGACCGAGCGCACCCGCTCGGCGCCGAGCGCGTCGGTCGCAAGCGCCGCGCATAACGCCGAGTCAATGCCGCCGGACAGGCCCAGCACCACGCCTTTGAAGCCGTTCTTTTCCACATAATCGCGCAGCCCGACCATGCACGCGGTGTAATCGGCGTGATCCGCGGCGTCCGCCGCATGGATCGGTCCTTGCATACAACGCCAGCCCGCGGCCGTTCGCGACCAATGGGTGGTCACCACCGTCTCGACGAAGGCCGGAAGCTGGAATGCGATCGAGCGGTCGGCATTAAGCGCGAACGATGCGCCGTCGAACACCAATTCGTCCTGGCCGCCGAACTGGTTGATATAAATCAGCGGCAAGCCGACTTCGGTGACCCGCGCGACCGCGACGTTGAGACGGACCTCAGTCTTGTCGCGCCAATACGGCGAGCCATTCGGCACGAGCAGAAACTCGGCGCCGGTTTCGGCCAGACACTCGACAACGTTCTCGTAATCGCCCCAATCGGTCCAGGTATCCTCGCAGATCGGCAGGCCGAGCCGTACACCGCGGAAGCCGACCGGGCCGGGCACCGGTCCGGCCGCGAACACGCGCTTCTCGTCGAACACTCCGTAATTCGGCAGATTGACCTTGAAGCGGATCGCCGCGATGCGGCCAGAGCCGAGCAGCGCATAGGCATTGTAGAGCTTCTCGTCCTGCAGCCACGGCGTACCCATGAGCACGGCAGGTCCGCCGTCGCCGGTTTCGCGCGCCAGCGTCTCGACCGCGGCGCGGCACGCCGCCTGGAATGCCGGCTTGAGCACCAAATCCTCGGGCGGATAGCCGGCGATGAACAGTTCGGAAAAGGCGACGATATCGGCGCCGTCGCGGGCGGCTGCCGCACGCGCCTTCCGGGCGCGCTCCAGGTTGCCGGCAATATCGCCGACGATCGGATTGAGCTGTGCCACGGCAATGGCCAGACGGTCGGCGGGGCGCTCGTTCATGGCCGCCGGTCCTCCGTCATCTGTTCTGCGCTAAAGGCCGGCGACCGCCGGCAGCGGCTTTTCTTTGCCTTGCCGTTCCGACTTCAAAAGGTCGGCCAAGAGAAACGCCAGATCGAGCGACTGCTCGGCGTTGAGCCGCGGATCGCAAACCGTATGGTAGCGGTCGTTGAGGTCCTCGTCGCTGATGGCGCGGGCCCCACCGGTACATTCGGTGACGTTCTGGCCGGTCATTTCCAGATGCACGCCCCCGGCAATGGTGCCCTCGGCGGCGTGAACCTGAAAGAACGTGCGCACCTCTTTGAGGATCTGGTCGAACGGCCGCGTCTTGTAGCCGGTCACCGAGGTGATGGTGTTGCCATGCATCGGATCGCAGGACCACACCACGTTACGGCCCTCGCGTTTGACGGCGCGCACGAATGCCGGCAGCAACTCGGCCGCCTTGTCAGCGCCGACCCGACAGATCAGCGTCAGCCGGCCGGGTTCGTTGTCCGGATTGAGAATATCGATCAACCGCAGCAGCTCGTCGACCTTCTGCGTCGGACCGGTTTTCAGACCGAGCGGATTTTTGATGCCGCGGCAAAATTCGACATGGGCGTGATCGGACTGCCGGGTGCGATCGCCGATCCAGACCATGTGACCGCTGGTGCAATACCAGTCGCCGGTCGTGGAATCGACACGGGTAAACGCCTGCTCGTAGCCGAGCAGCAGCGCTTCGTGGCTGGTGAAGAAATTAGTCGTGCGCATTTCCGGATGAGATTCCGGATCGATGCCGCAAGCGCGCATGAAATTGAGCGCATCGGTCAGGTGGCCGGCGAGTTCCTGATAGCGCTTCGACTGCGGCGAGTCCTTGACGAAAGAGAGCATCCACTGATGCGCGTTCTGCAGGTTGGCGTAGCCGCCGGTGGCGAACGCGCGCAAGAGATTGAGCGTCGCCGCCGATTGGCGATAGGCCTCGAGCTGCCGGCGCGGATCGGGCGTGCGCGCCTCGGCGCTGAATTCGGTGCCGTTAATGATGTCGCCGCGGTAGACCGGCAGTTCGACGCCGCCGCGCTTTTCCGTCGGCGAGGTCCGCGGCTTGGCAAATTGGCCGGCAATGCGGCCGACTTTGACAACCGGCGAGGCCGCCGCATAGGTCAGGACCACCGCCATCTGCAGGAACAGCCGGAAGAAATCGCGGATATTGTTGGCGCCGTGCTCGGCGAAGCTCTCGGCGCAATCACCGCCCTGGAGGAGGAAGGCATCGCCGGCGGCGACCTGCGCCAGCGCGTTCTTCAGGTTACGCGCCTCGCCGGCAAAGACCAGCGGCGGAAAACTCGCGAGCTGCGCCTCGACATCCGTCAGGACCTTGGCGTCGGGGTAATCGGGCATCTGCACGCGCGGCTTCGAGCGCCAGGAATCCGGGCTCCATTTCGCCGCGTTTTTCAGCATCGACATCGTCATCTCCACGCCTGCGTCGGGGTGCGGGCGGCCCGCGAGCCACAATCCATTCACCCACGGTGCTATGAATTGCTGCTCTCCCGTCGCGGCTCGGCCGGAATAATCGCGGATATATATACAATGGCCCGGGACGGCGACAGCCCGAAAACCGAACCTATTCGGCAGCGGCGCGACTGTAGCTTGCGCTCTTGCTGCGCATGGTGACCAGTTCTTCCGCGGTGGTCGGATGCAGCGCCATGGTGGCGTCGAAATCGGCTTTGGTGGCGTGCATTTTGACGGCGATGGCGGCGATTTGCGCGATTTCGGCGGCGCCTTCGCCGACCACATGGCAGCCGACCACACGGCCGGAATGGCCGTCGACCACCAGCTTCAGCAACACCGCGGTGTCGCGGCCGGACAATGTCGCCTTCAGCGGCCTGAACGTCGCTTTATAAATGTCGGTCTGCACGCAATGTGTCCGCGCCTGTGTTTCGGTGAGCCCGACCGCTCCGATTTCCGGATCGGAAAATACCGCCGTCGGCACGTTGGCGTGGTCGACGGGAGTGGGCTTGCCGCCGAACACCGTATCGGCGAAAGCGTGTCCTTCGCGAATGGCGACCGGAGTGAGATTGACGCGATTGGTGACGTCGCCGACCGCATAGACGCTGGCGACGCTGGTGCGCGAGTATTCGTCGACCGCTATGCCGCCGTTCCTGGCGATCGCGATCCCGCATTCGGGCAGGCCGAGCCCCGCAATGTTCGGCAGCCGGCCGACCGCGAACATCGCGCGATCCACTGAAATCCGATCGCCGCCGGTCAGATGCGCGGACAGATGGCCGCCGGCGCGCTCGAGGGAGGCGACCTTGCAGCCGGTGATGACCTTGATGCCGTGCTTCTCCATTTCGTTGCGCAGATGCGCACGCACGTCGTCATCGAAGCCGCGCAGAATATTCTCGCCGCGATAGACGAGCGTCACCTGCGCGCCAAGGCCGGCGAAAATCCCGGCGAACTCGACCGCAATATAGCCGCCGCCCTGAATCAGTACGCGGCGCGGCAATTCCGGCAGATGAAACGCCTCGTTGGAGGAAATGGCGTGCTCGATGCCCGGAATCCGATCGCCCATGCTCGGCGCGCCGCCGGTGGAGATCAGAATGTAGCCGGCCCGCACCCGCTTGCCGTCGCCCAGCCGCACGGTGTGCGCGTCGGCCAGCGTGGCCCGGTTCTTGACGATGGCCACGCCGGCCTTTTCCAGAGCCGCCGTGTAGGCGGCCTCGAGCCGCGCGATCTCCTTATCCTTGTTGGCGATCAGCGTCGGCCAATCGAACGAAGGCGGCGTCAGCGTCCAGCCGTAGCCGGCGGCATCCTCGAATTCGGCGCTAAAGCGCGAAGCGTAGACCAGAAGCTTCTTCGGCACGCAGCCGCGAATGACGCAGGTGCCACCGAGGCGATATTCCTCGGCAAGCATGACGCGGGCGCCGTGCTGCGCGGCGATCCGCGCGGCGCGCACGCCGCCCGATCCGCCGCCGATGACAAAGAGATCGACGTCGTAATCCGACATCCTAGAGGTCGTGTCCACGCTTCTTCATTTCATCGCGCATTTGGGCAATGACTTTGTCGGAAAAATTCTGACCCCATTCTCCGGCATGCGCCATGTATTCGTCGAACGCCTTCGGCTCCTGGTCGAGCATTTTACGGCCGACCGGCGATTGATCCCAGGCCAGAATCTGCCGCAACTCGTCCTCGGTGAAATGACTGGCGTAGATGCGGGCGGATTCATCGAGGAGCTCGTCGGCGCGTGGCGCGTACTGCTTCTCCATATTGGCCGCGACCTCATTAAGGTCCTTCGCCCACATGAAGTTCGTCTGCATGAACTCGTCCTTGACCTTCTCGATCACGCCGCGCACGAGCGGTTCGAACAGCGTTTGCTTGCTGCGCTTGATTTCCAGGATCTGCTTGGCGATCAGAATGGCGGCGGGGGATGGCGAAGTGGCCGGCGTCTGGGCCAGAGCGGGCGCGGCGATCGCGATCGACATCAGGGCGGCGAGCGCCGCCAGCATATGGCGCATGGACGGACGGGCGATCATAGACGCACTCCTCTTTGCAGGCTTTCAGGATTAAGGCCGCTCGACAATCCGCACCCCCGCCGAACCGGCGAGAATAGCAGTCCGCGCAATGCCGATGAACAGGCCGTGTCCCATGACGCCGGGGACCGAAGACAGCCGCGCCGCCAGCCTCTCGGGGTCGCTGATACGTTGCACCTGCGCGTCGAGGAGCCAGTGCCCGCCATCCGTGACGAAAGCATGGCCGCTTGGCGTTTGCCGAACGGGAGCCGGCCCGGGACAGCCGGCCTCGGCGGCGATTCTTTCCACGGCTCGCCGGGTGACCGCGGCGCCAAACGGCGTTATCTCAACGGGCAGCGGAAAGCGTCCCAGCATGGACACCCATTTCGATTCGTCGGCGATCACGACCATACGCGCGGACGCGGAAGCCACGATCTTCTCCCGTAGCAGCGCCCCGCCGCCGCCCTTAATCAAGTTCAGGTCGGGAGCGATCTCGTCGGCGCCATCGACCGTCAAATCCAGCTCGGGAGCCTCGTCGAGCGTGGTCAAGGCAATGCCGAGCTGTTGCGCCTGAATGCGCGTGGCCTCCGACGTCGGCACCGCCAATATTTTCAGACCGGCGCGAACGCGCTCGCCCAGGAGCTCGACAAAAAAACGGGCGGTCGTGCCGGTGCCGAGCCCGAGGCGCATGCCCGGCCGCACCAGCTCGATGGCAGCGGCGGCGGCCGCGCGTTTTTGCGCTTCAACGTCCATGGGCAACTTCCGATAGCCCTTGTCAGCGGCGATAAAGCCGGTATCTAGCGCCCTTCCAGCGACGAGCCTAGGGAAAAGGGCGCGGGCGCGCGGCTTGCACGTCCGACCCGCGGGGGATAGGCCAATCCGATGCTGACCATCGTTTTCGACCTCGACGGCACGCTGATCGACACGGCGCCCGATCTCGTCGATACGCTCAATCTCGTTCTCGCCGGTGAAGGATTGCCGGCCGTCCCGTTTGCGACCGCCCGCGGCATGATCGGCGGCGGCGCCCGAGGCATGATCGAGCGGGCGCTGGCCGCGGAAGGGCGCAGCTGCACGCCCGACGAAATGGATCGGCTCTACGCGGCGTTTATCGCACATTATGCGGCGCATATCGCCGACCGTTCGCGCCCGTTTCCGCGGCTCGAAGAGACGTTGAGCCGACTGACGGCGGCCGGCCACCGGCTCGCGGTTTGCACCAACAAGCTCGAATGGCTGTCGAAGCGCCTGTTGGACAGCCTTCGCCTTGCCGACCGCTTTGCCGCCATCTGTGGGCAGGATACTTTCCACATTCAAAAGCCCGACCCGGACATGCTGCGGCTGACGATACGCCGCGCCGGCGGACAACCCGATCGCGCCGTGATGGTCGGCGATTCGAAGACCGATATTCACGCCGCCCAGGCGGCCGGCGTACCAATCATCGCGGTTGATTTCGGCTACAGCGACGTGCCGATCGCGAGCTTGCGCCCGGACCGAATCATCAGTTCGTTCACGGAGCTGCCGCCGGCGCTCGACGATCTGATGGCCGCGCAGGCCCGGCTTTAGGACGGCGCGAAAATTCGCGGCTCGCCGCGCTCGCCAAATGAGGCATTCTGTTGTACCAAAAGTTAAGGCGAAAGAGCAGAGTTCCCGCCTAACCTTATCTGTTTCCACGTAGTTCCAATTCCAAAGCTGTCGACCACCGGGCGTTTGCCGATCGTGCGCGTCAACTACGATGTCGAGCATTCCTCCGATTCGACGGTATCCGGGCTTTACCCGGGCGATCAGGGAGCTTACCGTCCGCCAATCGGGGACGGAGAGGGTCATGCCAGGCGCCAAACTTGTTGTCATTGCCGCCGCGGCAGTCATGGGCGTTGCGCTCGCGGGCTGCTCCGCGATGCCGTCAATGCCGGATTGGGCGCCCGACTGGATGTCGTCGAAACCGCCGTCCGCCGAACTGCAACCGCTGCGCTTCGAATCCGATCCGCCGGGTGCGGAGGTGCGCACCATACAGGGGCAAACGTGCCTAACGCCCTGCTCCATCTCGGTCCCTTCGGAACCCCAGTCGGTGACGATCAACAAGATCGGTTTCATCCCGCAGACCATTCAGGTGACGACCGGCGAGCCGCCGGACCATTCATTCTGGGAAAATCCGCCGCCAACGCTGGTGCCCAATCCGGTGCAGGTTGTGCTGCAAGCGGTGCCGCCGCCGCCCAGGCCGCCAATGCACAGACGCCGCAAGCCCCCTGGATCAGCGTCACGCACCCAGACCGCGGCGAAGACGACAGCGGCGCGCGGCGCGCCTGCTCCGCAGGCCGACCCGGGCATGCAGCCGGCGACCTCGATATTCCCGCCGCCGCCGAAGCAGTGACAGCGGGAATGGGCTGGACGTAACCCACGAGAATCCGCCGCGCGGCCGAACCGGGAGCCTTTGCCCGCTGGCGGCTTCTCCTGGACGCCCCGGGGTTCATTCGGCAGAATAATCGACTATCTGAAGTGTCGGAGGCCCCTGCCGGGCCTTCGTGATTTGCGTGCTGGAACAGAGATCGATGCAAACCGTGCAAGCCGACACCAGGCCGATCGGCCGCGCAGCGCCGGAACTGCATCGCGCCGACGCCCCATCGTGCCTGGTCGATCCTTTCGGCCGCGCGATTTCGTATCTGCGCGTTTCGGTGACCGATCGATGCGATTTCCGCTGTGTCTATTGCATGGCAGAGAACATGAGCTTTCTGCCGAAGGCCGACGTGCTCACCCTCGAAGAGCTTGACCGGCTGTGCTCGGCGTTCGTCGCGCGCGGCGTGCGCAAGCTTCGCCTCACCGGCGGCGAACCGCTGGTCCGCCGCGGGATCATGACGCTGTTCTCTTCGCTGTCGCGCCACCTTGATTCCGGGCACCTCGGCGAGCTGACGCTCACCACCAATGGCTCGCAGCTCGCCAAGTATGCCCGCGAGCTTGCGGCGCACGGCGTGCGCCGTATCAACGTATCGCTCGACACCCTCGACCCCGACAAATTCCGCGCCATCACCCGCTGGGGTTCGCTCGATCAGGTGCTTGGCGGCATCGACGCCGCGCAAGCCGCCGGGCTGAAGATCAAGATCAACGCCGTGGCGCTCAAGGGCATCAACGACGACGAGCTTCCGCGGCTGATCGAGTGGACCCACGGCCGCGGCATGGATTTGACCCTGATCGAGGTAATGCCGCTCGGCGAAATCGGCGAAGGCCGTCTCGAGCAGTATCTGCCGCTGTCGATCGTGCGTGCCCGGCTCGCCGAGCGCTACACGCTCACCGACCTCGATTATCGCAGCGGCGGGCCCGCGCGCTACGTGCGCGTCGGCGAGACCGGCGGACTTCTGGGCTTCATCACGCCGATGACTCACAATTTCTGCGAATCCTGCAACCGCGTGCGCGTCACCTGCACCGGCACGCTCTACATGTGCCTCGGACAGGAGGACGCCGCCGACCTGCGCAAACCGTTGCGCGCCTCCGAGAGCAACGATCTGCTGTTCGCCGCGATCGACGAGGCGATCGCGCGCAAGCCCAAGGGCCACGATTTTGTCATCGATCGTCGTCACCGGCGTCCGGCGCTGGCGCGGCATATGAGCGTGACGGGGGGCTAGCTGCATTTTTACTCCCACGCTCGCGGTTGCATAAACGACCGGGTTAAGACGACAAACAAATACTTCGGGATGCGGAGAGGGGGGCGGCGTCGCTCCCACAGCATTCATCGTTCTCGCGCTGCGCTTTTTCGCGCCCCGAGCTTTGCCAAAAGCCACTGTACGAAAGGGCCCCCGGTGAAGGGAGCGAAGCGCCGATAGGCGCGGACCCAACTCCCGCCGTACAGGTGGGAGAATGGATCCCCGCACTATACGCGTGCGGACCGCACCTCGCGGTGCGGCGAGCGCCTTTCGCTAAGGCGCCCTCGCCTGTCGGCGCTCCGCCGCGGCTCTCGCCAAAGCCTTGCGGCCTTGGCTCGGTCCGATCCCGCGCTTCATGGTCGCGGACAACCGATCCGCGCCCCGGGCAGCCAGCTCCTGGCAGACCTGCCAATCCTTGTCAGATGAGGTTTGGCAGGCCGGGCGAGTTTCCGAACCGCCCGCGCCCGGTTTACGAGACCGCGCGCGGGCACCGCGCTCGCTCCGCTCTTCGGATCGCATCCGGACAGCGCCCTTCGGCGAGCGAGCGGCGGCGTATGTAATAGTCACGGGAGCGTTGTCAAGCGTTATCTCGATAATGAAGACAACAAATTGATTCCACGACGCTTTTTGCCCGCCCGAGCAAGCGCGGCGGATGGCGCAAATCGGGCCAAGCCAGCGGATGATTCGTTACGACGCGGCCGAGCCGGCTCCGCGGCTGCGAGAACTTTCCATGGCGCGAAACAATGTCGCGAAAGCGTCAACTTCGCTTCACGATTGGCTGCTACGCGTGGCCTAGTGTTCTATTTACGGTTGATCGCGCCCAGGCTATGCTTCAACCGACGTTCGCCGCGGTCTGCGCGCATGCCGGCAAGCGTGCCGCATGTCGGAAAGCAACCGCTCAGCGACGCGTTTCGGCAAAGTAGCCCAAGGACCGCGACTGCATCGAAGCGGCTGATCAAACCGGCGATCGGCCATTCCGCAAGGACCGACAAGATGAGCAAAGAGGGGGCAAATAGATGCGTCAGCGTTCGGCAAGAACGGTTGTAAGCGGTTTGGCGGCATTGATCGGTGCGTTGGCGCTGTCGGGCGCCGCGAGCGGCACGGGCAAGCCGCCGGAGCCGCCGCAGCCGTCGCAGGGCACCGAGACCTTCCTGATCCGGCAGGATTTTTCCGACTGCCAGAATTCGAACGTCAACGCCGGCAATCCTTCGCTGATCGGCGGCACCGTATTCGTGCAGCGCCAGTCCAACGGCACCACTGTGGCGAAAGTCGCGATCACCGGAACGGCGAATACGACCTACACTATCTTTCACAAGTGCGTGGGAACGCTCGGCACCATCGTCACTCAGGACGAAGACGAAGGCTCCGGGACTTTCCAGTTCCAGACCAATCCGGGTATCCTCACCTTCGACATGTATCCAAACGGAGCTCCGTCGGGAAATAAATTCCAAAGCGTACCGATCACGCTGCACTAGTGGAGCAGATTTGATATTCGCTACCCGCTCGGCCGCGAAGCTTCATAAGCGAATGTCAAATCCAAAAGCTCCACTGGCACTGATGTTTGCTGGTGGTTCGTTGATTCCAACATTCGCATGAGAGTCGTCCAACCGGGAGGCGAATGTCGCAATCGAACCATCAGCCGGACGGGCCGGCGGGTGCCGGCAACGGGCGCGCCGGAACAGCAAAAGACACCGCGTACAGAAGTACGCATTCAAGGAGGGCGATACCATGTGGAAAAAATTCTTGCTGCTCGCCGCGCTCGGGACGCTGATCGCGGCCCTGCCCGGCTCACCCGCTTCCGCACAGGCGACCCGCACTTGGGTCTCCGGCGTCGGCGACGATGCCAATCCCTGCAGCCGCACCGCCCCCTGCAAGACCTGGGCGGGCGCCATTTCCAAGACCGCGGCCGGCGGCGAAATCGACGCGCTCGATCCAGGCGGATTCGGCGCGGTGACTATCACCAAGGCGATCACGATCGATGGCGGCGGCGGTCAGGTCGCCTCGACGCTCGTTCAAGGAACGAACGGAATAGTGGTTTCTGCCGGAACCAATGACATCGTGATTATCCGCAATATGCGAATCAACGGTCTCGCCGGCACCAGCAGCGGTGGCCTCAACGGTATTTTGTTCAATTCAGGCAAGCAACTCAACGTCGAGAACTGCGACATCTTCGGCTTTACCCAGAGCGGGATTGCCGTAAATTCATCGACCACGACGTCAGAACTCTATGTCACCAACACCTACATCACCAATTCGGCTAACGGCATCACGCTGGCAACCGGCGGCTCCAGCTCCAATTTGGTCGGCGCCATCGACCATGCCTATATCTTCAACGTGACCACCAATGCGCTGGCGTCGAGCAGCAGCGGTAATATCAACTTTAGCGTCACAAACTCGGTGATCACCAGCGCCACCACCGGGATAACGGCGGGAGGATCCGGCACCCGCTTTAATGTCGACACGTCAACGGTCGGATCCAACACGACGGCCTTCAATGCCAGCGTCTCGGGCGCTACGATACGGATTTCCAACAACAACGTCTATGACAACGGGACGAACTATTCGATCGCAACAGGGGGGGCGATTCTTTCCGCCGGCAACAATCGCTCCCCACAGCAGGGTCCTACAAACCCAAGCGGATCGGTTCCGCTGCAGTAGAACGCGATGCCCGCGCGAGCAAACACTCTGTCAGTGCACTTCATCACGCAGAATAAATGTATTCCGCCACGGCGACCTATCGTTATCGTACTCTTCCATCTGGACTCCGAAGTCTCGAATATATGCAGGTACGCAACTGACGCGCTCCTCCCAAGGCATTCGAAGAAATACCATATTCGGATGCATTTCCTCGCCTAAGCTGATCAGCACGTCTGGCTCACTATTCACCTTGATCAGCATAAACTTATTCAATGGTTCGATTTGCATTTCCGTCGCAAACCCCGGAGAGTAGGGAATGGTACTTAAAATCGTATCACCGCGCGCTACGGTTATGCGACGGTAATCAAATTCAATCGAAATAAGGCTCTTATCATCTGCTACGACTAGTCCGAAGCCGCTCCCGGGATATTGGCCCAGACATGCGCGAAAAATGCCAGAGAGTGCGATCATGCCTATTTGCAGTGGCGGGCCCCCTGCCGCAACTTCTGGAGCAGCGCGAAGGCAGAATTGTGGATTCTCCGACTTTTCGATTTCCGTCCCATAAGCACCGTCCCTAGTGTCGGACGAAATACTAGCCCAACATTCTCGCACCGTATCGGGAGAATAAATGGTCATGCGTCCTCTCGAAAGGAGCGCGGACCAAGCAACCTGTCTATCAATAGGAGGAACGTCTTGCGCCGCGAGCGCGTTCGCCCAACGTGGGTCAAGGTTGGCCCACGACAAAGAAAGCAACTCCACTTGCGCTAGCGGGCGGTCATCAAAGCGCCCGTCGTCTCGCGGGCCGAAATTACCAACAATAATACCATGTCGTTTCGATCCTCCCGTGGCGAGTCGAAGAAGTAATGGTTTCCCATCCAATACCAGCACGCCGCGATCGCGATATACAATAACCCTCACTCGAATAGGCGGATTGCTCTCGTAATTAGTAACGAAAGTCTTATAGGAAATTAGAGATATTGGTTTGCCGTTTCCATTCGTGATAACTAGACCATTTTGGAAAAGATACATTTTGATTTCGTGCCATCCATCAAATATAGAAAATATTGCTTCATCTTTGAAGGCGACTCGCGCGAATTCGGACAGATTCTCGGGTAGTGGTTCTGGTCTGAACGCTCGGGTGACCGCATCAACCACGTACCCTTGGGTGGCGGATATAGAATTGTTGATGCTGATAGACGCATTATCAACGGTATCCGGTCTAAGAATGATTGACCCATAATTCTCTCTGTCGAAAAAGCTGGGTAACTGGGATCCATCTGCAACAATGGTTCCGCCGGTTCCGAAGCCGGGCCGCATTTTCTCGATGTCAACCGAGTTCCCCGCTCCCCATGCACCTAGATCCTTCATTGGTAACGTTGCCCAGCTGAGCGGAAGGCTTGGATCGCTAGAGTTCAGGTCCGCGGGCAACTGAAGGTCCGTCGACTTGAAACCTCGCATTTCGCTTACAGGAGCGCTAAGGCGAAAGAGTTCAAATTGCGGAGGCGCTGTCGGTATACTGACCGCTGACGCAATTTCTTCTTGGCCCACCGTAATCGATGAAATATGTGTGCCGTAGCTCCGAAGGAATTCGCTCAGTGGCGGGATTATGTAGCGGGTATCAGCTAAGACATAGAACGCCGTCCGTTCCGATGCGCCCGCACTCGCTTTCCGCCTCTGAATTTGCTCCATTATATTAAGCCAGCGCTCCACGCGATCATCCACCTCAATGCGTCGGTTCGAGTAGTATTCCCAGGCGGGAAAGGGATAATCTGGATGACCTGTGTCGCCGGTGTTTGCTGCAGCAAAGATGATATCTCCATACCGTGTATGTCCACGTAAGAACTTTCCCAGTTGCTGAAGGGTGACGATATCACCGCCGCTGTAGGTGCGGGACATACCGATCAGGCCTCGTCGGCCAAGACCATGCACTTCATCCGCTTTCGCAA
>Ga0335074_10008727_pt1 | contig 14102 bp, 19 predicted proteins | sample Lox_Sample_23_FD_206715 | JGI IMG/M metagenome (GOLD analysis project Ga0335074, IMG submission 206715) | Soil microbial communities from Loxahatchee National Wildlife Refuge, Florida, United States - Lox_Sample_2.3 | ecosystem: Environmental > Terrestrial > Soil > Wetlands | place: USA...
CTCGGGTCAGATGCTCGTGGATCGCCATCAGGTAATAGGCCTTCCGGCGCGATTCGGGAAACCGCTTCTCAAGGAACTCGTCAAAGGACGTCAGGTTCTCGAGCCTCCAGTACTGCCCTGACCGAGTTTCACACAGGTATTGACCGAGCTCGACGAATCGCTCTTCGCGCTCTACCTCCTTCCCCCGCTCCCAGGCCAAGATCTCGTCGATCTTATCGAGAACCAACAGGGCGCGGCGGCGGTCAAGATTCGGTGCCACAAGCGGTGCTCCGTTAGACCGAAAGTTCGTCAAGCCAATCAAGGTCGCTTGCTCCTGGCCGGCGAATCAAATTGATGTCGATCCTCTGCTGGTCGTCCAAGCAGAGCCCTAGATGGGGACAACTGACGCAGCCGTTCTGCGGGAAGCGAATACCGCTGTGTCCAGGGAAGTGACCGGATTCGACCTGGCTGATCGTGGTCTCGACCAGTCGCCCGAACTCACGACGTTGTTCCTCCGAAATCGAGGCTTTTAGGTATTGGATCTCGGGTCGCTGCTTGCGCACGAACACAACCATTGCGACATCAGAAATTCCGCTGATCCAGGAATAGCAGATGAGCTGTGGATCGAGAGACAGAAGCCCTTCCGGCTCCTCCAAATAACGACTGGTTGTAGTCTTCCAATCAATCAAGCAGCGCTTCCCATCAAGCTCACCGATTGCGTCGATGTAAGAAACGAAATCATTGCTACCAGGAAGAGTTCGGACAATTTTCAGCTGTAGGTTCTGTTGAGGATTCGTGACCCGAACACGATCATCCTGCGCGAACCTCTGAAGCAGATGAACTCCCTGGTGCACCAAGCGGTCCCAGGACGCTCCTTTCGTGTATTCGAATGGAGCGTCTCGGAAGACGCTCCATTCCTTGAAGAGCGCTGCCGTCGGGTCCTGGCAGCGAAAGTAAGCGCCGAGTGCAGTTTCAAAGCACCGACCGAAAACCATAGCCGCACGCGTGTCTTTTTCCCGCCAGCCATCGAGGTATCGGTAGCGGTAGCTGCGTGGGCAACGCAGATACTGGCTAATCTGTGTGTAACTGTACGTCATGGGAGATCTTCTTCTCGTTCTGAACTCCTGTACGATCTTCGATCGACAGACTTTCCCATTCCGCAGCGGGAGCGAAACCGTCGAGATTTAGAAAACTGCGGCCTACGAGCACTTTGCGCGAAGTGCGGATTATTCCTTTGAGTCCGAGCAGAGCTTTTTCCTCGACTTCATCTCGGCCGAGCAGGTCCGCGTCATATCCAAAGTCGCGAAGGAACCAGCGAAGCCGCCAAAGGGCCTTCGGAGTGCAATAGAGTCGTCCCAAAATGCATCGGGCGCGAAGTTCCTCCGGTTCGAGAACGGCAAAGCGGATCAAGAAGCAGGGCTTTTGCGGATGCCACCGGTAGTTGACGCCATCTACGCGGACGAGAAACAATCCCTCCAGCAGATCGTCAGCGGTTCCGGTGCCGGAAGTCAGACCTGGAATGTGGCGCTTCACGAGTTCACCGCCTGGCCATTGCCGTAGCTATTCAGCTTGCAGATCAAGCCATCGCGATCCTTTGCTGCTTGCTCAGCCAAGGTGGTAATGAAGGACTCGACCAAGTCCCGGCCAGCATCCCGCAGGACCTCGGTCCCGCAGAAATCAGCGGCGTAACGCTTAACTCGGACAGGATCGAGGTCGTACTTTCGGATGAGCAGGCAGAGTTGGTCTCGCAGGCGGACGTGACCGTTGCCCGAACCGTTTGATCCGCAGGACCCTATAGACGACGGCGCTGCGGGAGCGGGCTTTGGTGGACCGGAAAACGATCCCAACTCTTCGACAGAACACAGCCCGATTCCGTAAGCTTTCCTCAGAGCCCGGTCGACCGCACGGGTCTCGGCCATCCGCATCTCGGCGCCGCGCACAAGCGTGGAAACGTTTGAAGGGTCGGCATCCCCATAGCCAACGAAACCTCGGGAATCTGCGGTCTTGTAGACTGTGGCTTTGAACACCCAGCGACTGGCGATCGGGTCGGATACGTCCTTCTGAAGAGACGTCCGGATCGCATGACATCGCCTCCGTTGGGCAATGCGAAGCAAGCCAGCGTGTGTTACATACCACTTACCATCAAGTAGAAGTAGGTCGCCAAGAGCAACAGACAATCCATATTGTGTGGATAGAGAATCGAGCGCTTTTAGAGCCGCACATCCCAACGCGCCCAACCACACACTCTGCGCGAGCTCTGCATTCTCCTTTCTCAGGTTTGACTGTTCGCGTTCCATAAGACCCTCCTATATGTAACGCGATAGTAACGCATTATGCGTTACATGTCAAGAATGGATAAGGACTTCAGGCGGCTTCTGTTCTCGTTCAGAATGATTGGTGACACTCGATAGAGTGTCGTCATGCAAATACGAAGAGGGAAGGTGCCTAGAGCGCGGGAGCTTTCGCGTTTTGGGTGCGAGCTGAGCCGGGCCGGTCAGCTCCGGTTGGCTTGGATGAATCATTATCTGCGCCATGGCCGCAATGCGGCCTTCACCTGCCGCCACTTTGGGATCAGCCGGCAGACGTTCTATCGCTGGTGGCGGCGCTACGATCCTCATGACCTCTCCACGCTGGAGGATCGCTCGCACCGACCGCATCGGCATCGTCAGCCCACCTGGACCCTCTCGCAGAGCGAAGCCGTTCTCGCTCAATAGGTTGTAATCATGTGGACGAGTACAGCTTCTTGACGAGAGCATTTGGCTTCAGTAGCATCACGGTCGGTCTGACCTGAGGCGAGAATGCAAAAAAGTGTGACCCTAAATCTCCGAGTCTCACCGGAATTCAAGCGTAAGCTTATGACGGAGGCCAAGAAAGAGAAGCGCTCTGTAACGAACTACATAGAAGTGGTGCTAACGGAACGGTGGAAACGAAAACGTTCTCCGGCGACAACTAAGCTAGAGAAGTAAATGGAAGTGCGTCCCACATGGGCGGTCGAGTACTGAGAAATGCGTCGCCACTTTGCTGTCCCCGAATCGGATTCCGAGATGCGCATACATGATTCTGGAGTTTGCCAGCTCTATGCCATGATAAAAAGGTGAGTTGCTGAGCGCAAGCACAGTAACCCGTGCAACCGTGCGACTGTGTTGCACAGCGTCCATACCGTCAGCGGCGTTTCACCGAGTCTGTGAAAGGCTGACGCCCACTCTTCTGATCTACGAGGAGCACAGCAGGAGAAAGGCGGATTCTTTTCCATCTTCTCAGGACAGGTACTACGCGTGACGCCGTCGCTCTTCGCCGAGACGAATCCTTTAAAACCTTCGGTGCCAAGGTAATCTCGTAGACTGAACTGCCCGACGATGCGGCCTTGAAGAGTCGGTGCATGCATCGTAATTCCTCTAGGCGAGACTCATCGTATTGATCTGATGATACCGAGGAATCCTGCCGTCCAGGGCGCAGCGGAAGATCTTCAGCAACAATTGCTGCAGTTCAGAAGTTCGGGGTCGTGAAGCTGCCAAAGGTTCAGGGTGACGAAGTTTTGCACTCACGTACCCGAGATCTCTATGAGGCACTCGCATTGCCCCTTGGGCGAGGACCCGAAGATGTGCGGAGCCTTGGTCGAGTTCTTCACGGTGCACGAAAAGTGCAATCGCGAACCGCTATCTCCTTTCAGGCCGCCGTTCTTCAAACCCTTTTCGTCGGCATACACGTGCTGTCCGGGAAGGGAACGATGACAGTTAGCAACTTAACGTTCGGCGTGAATTCCGTCCTTCGATCCGCCGGCGAAGGATTTCGAATAAGCCCTCGCAGAGTCGGTGCCGCGCTGACGTCTTTCGGATTGACCGATCGCCAGCGAACGAATACTGGTTGGGGTCTTCTACTTGATCGAAAGGCACAAAACATCCACGAACTGATCGCGGCCTTGTATGTTGACGTCGGAGAGAGACTTGACTGCAGGAGTGCAGCGAGTCGCTCTGGCGAGGAGGCCGGGGCGCGCCGAGGCCGAAGTCGATTCTTCGAGCCTGTCCGTAGATCGGCCCCCCGTCCTATGTTTCCTGAAACTGAAGAGAATCACAGGCGGCAGACTCTGCATGCAAGGTCAGTTGGAAACAGCGCAGGGTCGGGGAGCCAGAGCACAGCCTACTCCGAGGAGAAGAAATGGACAAGTGGGAGGTGTGTGGGCTGGAGGTGAGTGCCCGGGAGTTGGTGGTGGCGGAGGGCACCAAGCCGGTGCAACGGTATGCGAATACCGCGGCCGGGCATCGGAAGTTGGTGGAGACTCTCACGCGCGGGGGAAAGCGGTGAGAGTGGTCTTAGAAGCGACGGGGATCTATGGGCTGGATGCGGCGTTGGCGTTAAGCCGGGCTGAGGGAATCGAGGTGATGGTGGCCAATCCACGATCGGTGCGAGACTTTGCCAAAGCCCTCATGCAGCGCAGCAAGAATGATCCGTTGGACGCGGTGGTGCTGAGGGAGTATGGGGAGCGCATGCCCTTTCGGGCGTGGCGTCGGCCCAGTGAAAACCGTTTGGCGCTGTGGGCCATTACTCGGCGCATCCAAGCGCTGACCGAGATGTGCCGAGGAGAAAAGAACCGGCAACACGCAGCGCAGATCTCGCAGACAACGCCGGCCTGTGTGCGGCGAGATGTGGAGCGCAACCTGCGATCGCAGCAACGAGCCTTGAAACAGCTGCGGCTGCAGGCCCGGAAGTGCGTCGCGGTCGAAGCCGAGCTCGAGCGGGAGTACCGGCTGTTGGTGAGCGTGCCCGGAATCGCCGAAAGCAGTGCGCTGCAAATCCTGGGCGAGTTAGCGATGCTGCCCGAGGATCGGGACATCCGCCAATGGGTGGCTTATGCGGGTCTGGATTCCACCGAGTACAGCTCGGGAGCGTCGGTGCGCAAAAGGACCCGGCTGAGCCGAACGGGGAATCGGCATCTGCGGACGGCGCTCTATATGCCCGCCTTGACGGCTATCCGATGGGAACCGCATCTGCGTGGCTTTTACGAGCACCTGGTGCAGCGGGGGAAAAGAAAAAAACAGGCCTTGCTGGCAGTGGCACGCAAGCTACTCCACGCGATCTACGGCATGTTCCGAACGAACTCCCCTTACCAAGGAAGCCGCGTGTTCCGTCTGCCGCAACCTGAAACCATTCTCGCTTCGTCACAAAATTCAAGTTGAAACTCAACAGACAATGCAACTCCGCAACTTTCAGCTGAGTCAAGGCAACGATGCGATTTTCTTGTCAGGGCATCGAGTAACCGAAGCTAACAAGCAATCTGGCTCCGTTCAGAACGGCGTACGAACGACAAGAGTTCGGGACGGGCCGAATAATAGCTCGTCTTTGCTAGACAGGAAGTCCGGAAACCAGCAAGGCAACTGGATGCGCGTGAACATAGTGAACATTGTGAGCGTTTCCGGGTGGAATGATCCATGAGAACGGATTGGCAACACTACTCCAGTGAAAGGCAAGCGCTACAACGACTGGCAGGACGTGCTGCGGCTGGTGAGCTAGTGAGGAGCTTTCTCGAGCACTTTCCCTATCGCCAGCTGCATATGGTCTGGCGGCTCGAAGGGCTCTGCGAATTCATGCGCGGCGATCTCACGTGGAAGCCCCTGAAGAGGCAGGGCCGAAAGCGAGCTAGGGGCAACGCGGTTTAGCGCCAGGAATTCCTAGTTATGCTATTGACAGCAACACGAAGAATTTCTACTCTGACCGAGACGTATGCGCTAGACTTCGTGGCTGAGGCGGCTCAAGGAATTTGATCGCACCGGGAGCGGGCGAGCAGCCGACCACCGCAGCCCAGGCAGCCGTGGGCCCGGGACGATCGATACAATCTGTGTAACACGGAGGCATGAAGCGTGCGATCCCCCCTTCTTTCGCGCGGTGCTTTGATTCTCTCCGCAGCCTGTATCATCTGCCTTTGCATAGCCGTGCCCAGTCATGAACAGGGAGTTCACTCGCAGCGCGTGTCCATCCTTACCGACTGGACGACGCATCACGTGCTCTATCCTTTGTACGGCAGCGCGGACCGCATGGCGGCTGCGCAGCGCGATCCACGCGCGACGTTTAGCTGGTGGAGATACAGCCCCAACGCCCCGCACAGGAGGGACCCGCGCGGGCCGCGCAGAGGTTCCCGCGGTTTTGATCGCGACTGGAGCATCGATTTGGGCGCTGGGGGGACCGCTGCGAACATGTTCCCCGCGAAGTTTACATTCGATGTTACGGCCGCGCCGAGCTGTGCGAATGACTACGCCGTGTATCCTATCGACACTGCGGGCAGCGCGACGCAGGCAAATATTGTGGCGTTCAACAATCTGTATAGCGGGACAGCCGGCGGCACGGGAATTTGCAATCGCACTCCCATAACGACCGACGACGGAGTGGACGCCACCGTCTTTTGGTCTTACAACGTAAATGCTATCGGCGGCGCTGTCACGACATCGCCGACGCTTTCCTGGGATTACACCGGTGTCGCGGGATCGGTGCTGGGAACTAAGGTTGCGTTCGTAGAATCGGCTGTCGGAGAACCGGCGCACTTCCACGTGCTGGCGTTCAAAGCAGGCGACGGACAAGATACGACAGATCCCGACGGGCTCCAGAACACGATGAAGCCGGTCACGATCACCGGTGCCGGGTTCGTCACAACTGATCCCGTGGCCGGGAGCGGAACCGCAACGGATTTGGCCTTCGGTGTCGACTCCGGCGCTTCGGACACCATTTCCTCGCCCTTCGTCGACTACACTCATGATTACGCCTACGTCGGAGACGATGAGGGCAATCTGTACCGAATCAAGGACGTGTTCTGCCCGACGTTCAACACCGATGCAGGTTGCACGGCCGGCCTAGCACCAAGCTTGGATCTAACTTGGGGAACGGCAGGCGTCGTTAGCGTAAACAGCGGCTGCGGTCAGTTGAGCGGACCTGTCGAGGATTTTGCAACAGGCAACGTTTACGTCGGATGCTCCGACGGGTATCTTTATGGGTTCAGCTCCACGGGAGCGCCGTTGCCAGCCGGTGGTGGTTCCGTCTTTTTGGGGGTAGGCGCGGCAAACGCACCTGGCGGTGGGATCGTGGCGCCCCCCATTGTCGATAGCTCGAACGGATTGGTTTATGCAGTAACCGGAAACAATGGCACCAACGCGGCCCTCCTCCAAACCAAGACCTCCTTTGCTCAACAGAGAAGGGTTGGGTTGGGGGGCGCGCCAGGCGAAGATATTAGTCTTCCAGCGTTCAACACGGCTTACTTCTCAAGCGTTACTTTTTCCAGTTGGGGCTTGCTGGCCTGTGGCTACGACACGTCCGGCGCGCACACAGTCCTATACATCGTGGGTTTCAACGCGAGCCGGGAGATTCCCGTCATTGCGCTGCCGTCGTCGAATCAATACCAATTGGCTTCTGACGTCGAGACGTGCGCTCCGCTGAGCAACTTCGAGAATTTGGGCGCTGGGCCGCCGTTTACCTTCCCGACCGACTGGCTGTTCGCGGGACTCTCCGGCGGAAACATCTACAACTTCAATGTCAACACCAGCACGGGCTCCGGGTTCCCCGGCGGCTTCACGAACGCCGACAGTTTTTCCGTAGCCGGCGGGCCGAGCGGGATCATTCCGGACAACGAAAGTACCGACCCGCAAGCCTCGAGCATCTACTTCGGGACTCTGGCGGGGACGGGGACTTGCGGCACCACGGGCACGGGTTATTGCGCTGTTAAACTGACTCAAGCGGGGTTAGAGTAGAAACATGAGCGACCAACAGGGACATGCTGCGGCACCGCAGAAAACAAACGATCCATCGCCCGTGACCAAGAGGCCCTACACAAAGCCTTCCTTCCGTGAGGAGCAAGTTTTCGAAACGATGGCGCTGACCTGCGGCAAGACCCCCGGCGGTACGCAGGCCGGCTGCCACACGAACGCCCAGAATTCTTAACTCCCGAGGTATCATGGGCGAACAGGGCAACCGCCGAAGCGAAGACATCGTCCTAACCCTTACGACGGAGATGCTGCGGTCGTTCGGTGAGGTTCGGTCGGTGGTGCGCGGCGCCAGCATGGTTCCCACGCTTTTCCCCGGAGATATCGTCGTTGTTCGCCGCGAGACTGCCCAGACCGCGCGCCAAGGCGAGGTGATGTTGTTCTTCAGGCAAGGATTCTTCTGCGCGCATCGGCTGATGGATAGGACCCAAGAAAGCGAGTCCACTCGGCTAATCGCGCGAGGCGACGCTCTCGGCAAGAACGATCCTCCATTCGCCGAAGACGAACTGCTCGGCCGCGTGACGGCCGTAATTCGGCGCGGTAAGCGAATCGAGCTTGACGACGCCTATGCCGCTACGAGACAGCACCTGCTTCGATGGATGGTGCGGCGATCCGGCCGCAGCGTAAAATGGCTGCTGCGATGGCATTTGCTGCGCGTACACCTCTACCGGATTTCGACCTCCGCCCGCAACCCGACCAAATGGCAAGGTGAGGGAGCAGTCTAGTGGCAGCCGGTCTTTCCACTCCGCGAATTGTCGACACGGCCCGCGCCAAGCGATCGGGCGCGACGGTCGAAATCGGCGGTATCCCCATTTTTCTGCAGACCGACGATGAGGATTTTCGCCGCGTGATCGAAGACCGCTACGCGGGCTTTGTGAATGCTACGGCCGAGCCCACCTGTCAACTGGAAATTCATCTTCACGCGCCGGCCGCGAGCATGCCAGGCGACGTGCGGGTTACGAGAAGCGGCTCGGTGTGGCGCATCGAGCGCGGCGACTTCCGCGCTGAATTCGACGCGCGCTTGCGCCGAGGCTGGGTGCGTCAATCGCCGAACCCCTATTCGCTAGACGCAATGATGCGCATCATCCATTCGCTCGTATTGGCCGAAGAAGGCGGCTTCCTGGTACACGCCGCAAGCGGAGTGCGGAACGACCGCGCGTTTGTGTTTGCGGGCGTTTCGGGAGCGGGCAAGACGACGATGTCGCGGCTCGCTCCTGCGGATGCGACTTTGCTCACGGATGAGATTTCGTACATTCGGAGGAGCGGGAACGGCTATCATGCCTATGGCACGCCATTCGCGGGGGAGTTGGCTCGCGTGGGAACAAATCTGAAGGCCCCGCTCGAGGCACTCTATTTCCTCGAAAAGGGGCCGGACAATCGGATCGTGCCAACGGGGGACTCCGATGCGGCGCACGCCCTGATTCGCAACATTCTGTGCTTCGCGCACGACCCGCATTTGGTGAAGCGCGTATTTGATGCGGCGATCGAGTTTGTTTCGCGCGTACCGGTGGCGCGACTCGTGTTCACGCCCGATGAACGGGCATGGGAACTGATAAGGTGAGCGAGAAATATATCGCACGGTCGAAGGCAGTGGCTGCCCGCGTGTTGGGCGGCGAAATGATGATCATGTCCGCGGCGGACTCGAGGCTTTTCAGCTTGAGCGACGTGGCGACGGTGATCTGGGAAGCCGCTGACGGCCGCACCCCTCTTTCCGAAATTGTGAAGCAGCGCGTTTGCGCGGAGTTCGACGTGTCGCCGGATGTCGCCTATCGGGATGCGGAACATCTGGTCGAAGAGTTGGCCACGCGGGGAATCTTGTCTATTTCGACTCAGCCGGTCGCCGAGGCCATGGCCAAGCGGCCCGCGCCGGAGGCGCCATGAGCCTGATGCAGGAGTTGGTCGGCAAGGCTCTCGAGTTGAGTGTGCCCCTGAGCGCGCATCTGGATATCACCTACCGCTGCAACGAACGCTGCGAGCATTGCTATCTCGACCACGACGATCATGGCGAAATGACGACCGCCGAGATTAAGGATCTTCTCCGGCAGATGGCGGACGCCGGCGTTTTCTTTCTCACGCTGAGCGGCGGCGAGGCGCTAATGCGCCGCGACTGCTTCGAGATCATCGAATACGCCCGCTCGCTCATGTTCAATGTGAAGCTGAAAACCAACGCCGTGCTCATTCGCGAAAAGGAAGCGGCGAGGCTTCGCGCGATGGGCGTCGAGCAGGTGCAAGTGAGCGTATACTCTCACCGGCCCGAAGTGCACGACGCGATCACCAAAATTCCCGGCTCGCTGAACCGAACCCTTGGCGGAATTCGACTGCTGCGATCGCATGGGATGCGGGTGAACATCGCCAACGTATTGATGCGAAGCAATCGCGCCGATACGGCGGGCGTCCAGGCGCTTGCCAAGGACCTGGGCGCGCATTACACGCTCGATCCCACGATTACGCCGATGATGGACGGAAACACGTCCGTGCTGCGCTTGCGGGTGGACGGAAGCGACATTTCGACCTACTTTCACGATCCCACCTTGGTGGGAGACGTCGAGAGTTTTTGCGCGCCGCCAGTGCCGGTAAGCGAAGACGTCCTCGAAGGCCTTCCTTGCAGCGCAGGGCACACTTCGTGCTACATCTCGCCGTACGGCGATGTCTACCCGTGCGTGCAATTCCCTATTACGTGCGGAAATGTGCGCCGGGAGAAGTTTATCGACATCTGGCGGGATTCGCCGCGGCTCAATGAGGTTCGCTCGATCCGCCTGAAACACCTCACCACATGCTCGTCCTGTACGCACGCCGGCAGCTGCACGCGTTGCCCAGGGCTCGCCTACATGGAGGGGAACATGCGCGGTCCTTCGTCGGCGGACTGCGAAAAGTCGTTTGTGCGAACGGGAATTGTTACCGCAGGAATGATGGCGAAAGAAGGGCGATCGGCGGGCAAGTCAGGCCTTGTCCAGATCGAGCTGTAAATCCGCCCGCGGCCCGACTGCCCTGACATCCCCCAATCGCGATTACTTAGCTAGCCGACTCAACCGCGAAACGACCTGCCGCAAAGCGCTTCCCTGCGAAGCCAAACAACGCAACCAAGCCGATTCCGAGCAGCACCAGCGACGATGGTTCCGGCGTCGCAACCGCGGGCCCAGAGATCAGATCGATCGTGAACGAACCATCGATCGGAAATCCCGTCAGGTTAATAAAGATCGACGAGGGACCGAGTGTGATGTCGGAAGCCGTCAGCAGGTACGAACTCGATGCGATCGTGTAGCCAGTCAACGCGTCACCGCTAGCGAACGTCAGATCAGCGAACTGGAAGCCGTTAGTGGTCCCGGTGTAATTCCCAAGAGGGAAGCCCGAAATATCATAGGTAATGGACGTCGGTCCCATGGTGCCCACGCCGAAAGTCACGGTAGTCCCAAGGCCTCCAAAGAAACTGCAGATCGACGAAGTCGAACTCGTGCAGGATAGCGACGACCCCACAGGTATCGTAGCCGAGGCGTAGGTCGTGCCGTCGGCAATCCACGAGAGTTCAGCCGAGCCCGTCAGGTCATCCGCGCGGGTAACCCCGGGGGAGAGCACCAGCGCACAGAACGCCGCTGCGACTGCCAATAAACATACACGCGAGTTTTTCATAAGCTTCCTCTTTGGCCGCCCACTTTGCGCGCCGCCCCCAGGCGACACAGCGCACTCCAACCCTAGCTGCCGCGAGATCAAGTGCACTTCCTGTGCCAAAATGAACCAAGACCGTGAGTCCTCTAATGAATTGTGAACAGGATGTTTACGTCTATTGAACGGTGTGTGTCCTCATCCGGGAATATGAGAGAGCGGAGTTTTCATGCGCATCAAGGTAAAAGACATTTCCCTCCCGGGAAGAGAGTCGGACCGTAAGTACCATTACTATGTGGGGTATGGCATGGACCATACGCCTCGTGGTTGCCGGATCGGAGCTACTGCTTTATGGTTCTCCGTGAGGCTCGTTTCCGGTGCGTCCATCATTTGTCGGCATTTTCTTGCTCGTCGCTGCTCTGATCGCGGGACCGAGCGCCCTGGCCCGGCCTCAGGGCCCGGGGGCCGACGCCGGAATCGCGCAACGTCGCGTCGCGCATCTGCGGCATGGCATCAACTTGAGCAAGTGGTTCGCGGGATCGTCCGATGCCGCCGCTTATACGAAGGAGCACTTCGACACCGCGATTACTGCACACGATATCGCTCTCATCCGCGCGATGGGCTTCGACTATGTTCGCCTGAACGTCGATCCGCGGCCGATGTTCCACGAAAAGGCATCGGATCAGATCGCAGGCGATGACCTGACGCGGTTGGATGCCGCGCTGAAGATGCTGCTCGATCACGGCTTGGCGGTGGACATCGACATCTACGCCGATCCTGATTTCAAGGAGCGGCTGGCGACGGATGATGAGTTCGTCGAGGAGTTCGCGGATTTCTGGCGGGCGCTCGCGCGGCACTGGGCGCCGCTCGGCCCGGACCGTGTGTTTTTCGAGATTCTCAACGAGCCGGGCGGCAAGGACAGCTATCGGTGGTACGGCGTCGAGGCGAAACTTGCGACGGCAATCCGCGAGGGAGCGCCGCGGCAGACGATTATCGCGACGGGAGCGCACTGGTCGGACGACGACGATCTCGTGTTTCTCGAACCGCTGCGCGATCCGAACGTACTCTACGCGTTTCACTTTTACGAGCCGCACGTCTTCACGCATCAGGGAGCCACGTGGTCGACGAACTACTGGCACTCGCTGCGAGGCGTGCCGTACCCATCGAGCCCCGACAACGTTCAGGCGGTGATGGCGCAGGTCGTCGACCCGGGGCATCGGCTGGCTCTGGAGCGCTACGGCATGGACCATTGGGACGCCGCGCGCATTGACGGAGAAATTTCGCAAGTCGCAGCTTGGGCGAGCCATTGGAATGTTCCCGTCATCTGCAACGAGTTCGGCGTCTATCGCAAGAACGCCGATCCAGCCGATCGCGCGGCCTGGATTTTGGACGTGCGGACATCGCTCGAGAAACATGGCATCGGCTGGGCTATGTGGGACTACGACGGCGGCTTCGACGTGGTGAACCGGCAGGACGGCAAAGCCGTGCCGGATGCCGCGACGATCCGCGCGCTCGGCATCACGATGCCCGCTCCAGCGAACTAGCGCGCGCTTCCGCCGCCGCATCAAGCGAGCGTTCGGCTATACTGCAATTCGTGACTTTCTCGGGCGATTCGCGTGGCAGGTCGCTGCGTTCGATTTGCATCGAGCGGTGAAACCTTCGCATGTGCGGAATTTGCGGCGTCATCGGAATCGGATCAAGAGATGTGGGCGAGTCCATCGTCCGGCGGATGATGGACTCCATGATTCACCGCGGCCCGGATGAAGACGGAATTCTCGTCGCGCCGCCGATTGTTGTGGGAATGCGGCGGCTCAGCATCATCGACCTTCCCGGCGGCAGCCAGCCCGTCTGGAATGAAACTGAGACTGTCGCCGTCGTGTTCAACGGCGAGATCTACAATTTCGCGGCGCTGCGCAAGGAACTCGAAGCGCTTGGCCATCGCTTCCGCACGCATTCCGACACCGAAACGATCGTCCATGCCTATGAAGCTTGGGGCGAGCGCTGCGTCGAACGATTGCTCGGCATGTTCGCGTTCGCGATCGTCGAAATGCCCGGCGGGCGCACAGGGCGCGCCGCACGTGTGTTTTTGGCTCGCGACCGGCTTGGTATCAAGCCGCTCTATTACGCGCACGCGGATGGCGCGCTATTTTTTGCGTCCGAAGTGCGCGTGCTGCTCGCGAGCGGTTGCATTCCGCGCAGCCTCGCGCCGCAAGCCGTCTCCGCGTATCTGCTGTTCGGCGCCGTCAGCGAGCCGCTCACGCTAATCGAAGCCGTTTCGTCGCTTCCGCCCGGCCACACGCTGAGTATCGAAGCAGGCTCGCCAGTTGGGGCGCCTGTGCCGAAGCCCTACTGGGATTTCGGCCGAGGCCTGAAAAGCGCGGCCGCAGAGAAGGGACGCACAAGCGCACGGTCGCTTACGCCCGCGCAGCATGTCCGCGAGCTTCTGGAAGAAGCCGTCGCAACACATCTCATCGCCGATGTGCCGGTCGGCGTATTTCTGAGCAGCGGTCTCGACTCCACGGCAATCGCCGCGCTCGCCAGCCAGTCGCGGCGCGGGATTCATACCTTCACCGTCGCTTTCCCAGACGTGGAATTCAGCGAAGCGGAAAAGGCCAGGCGCACCGCCGCTCGCCTTGGAACCCAGCACAGCGAGTTGACGCTTTCAGGCGACGAAATGGTCGCGCGGCTCGACGAGGCTCTCGCGTCGTTCGATCAGCCGAGCGTCGATGGCATCAACACCTACTTCGTTTCATGGGCGGCGCGGCAGGCGGGACTGAAGGT
>Ga0335074_10008728_pt1 | contig 14101 bp, 12 predicted proteins | sample Lox_Sample_23_FD_206715 | JGI IMG/M metagenome (GOLD analysis project Ga0335074, IMG submission 206715) | Soil microbial communities from Loxahatchee National Wildlife Refuge, Florida, United States - Lox_Sample_2.3 | ecosystem: Environmental > Terrestrial > Soil > Wetlands | place: USA...
TGGATAACTTTGTGGACAACCATTTGACGGCAGCGGCAGTCGCCATACATTTCAATCATTCGGCCGGTTTGCCTAAATTTTAGGCAGAGTAATAAGCCATTGTGTAGGCTTGATAATCCGCGTTTGCCCGGTAAATTGACCTCTCAGTTTGTAAACCTCTGGTAACAAATGATTTATAACGCGGGTATTCGGATGCTCTCCGAGGCGGCGCCGGCCACTGTGTACAAACCTTCCGAAGGAGCCGGCATCGATGCTACGAATGGGCGGGTTTTGGCGACTTGCCGCGCCGGCTGCCGGCCACTATCTTCGCGCTTGGCAAAGGCTTGGCCGGCAACTCCCTTCGGCCGAATGCGAGGTTGGAGAAGCATAGCAAAAATCAAGGTGGGGCGGCCGGTTGTCGAGCGCGACGGCGAAGAGATGGCCCGGATCATGTGGAGCTTTATCAACGGCACGCTGATCTAACCGCATCTCGAAGTCGAGCTGGAATACGACGACCTCGGCATCGAGAGTGCGATGCCCTGACGTCAACGCGACAAGACAGGCCATAATCGCCCATCGATCAACTCATCCGAAACGAAAGCGGCGCGGAGGTGCAAGCATGTCAGATCTCGAAATCGTCTGGACAAAGGTTGATGAAGCACCTGCGCTTGCTACGTTTTCCCTTCTGCCGATTGTCGAAGCCTTCGTCGGCACGGCCGGCGTAAAGATGAAGGTGAAGGACATTTCGCTGACTGGCCGCATCATCGCCAACTTCCCCGACAAGCTGACGCCAGCGCAAAAGATCAACGACGAGCTTGCCGAACTCGGCCAGCTTGCGATGCGCCCCGAGGCCAACATCATCAAGCTGCCCAACATCTCCGCCTCGGTCCCGCAGCTGAAGGCGGCGATCAAGGAGTTGCAGAGCAAGGGTTACGACGTGCCGGACTATCCGGACACCGACGCCACGCCAGCGGATAAGGACATTCGCGCCCGCTACGCCAAGGTGCTCGGCAGCGCCGTCAATCCGGTGCTGCGCGAGGGCAATTCCGACCGCCGCGCCGCCGGCGCCGTCAAGCAGTACGCGCGCAACAATCCGCATCGGATGGGCGCCTGGACCAAGGATTCGAAAACGCGCGTGGCGCATATGTCGGGCGGCGATTTCTACGGGTCCGAGGTCGCGACGACGATCGCGGCGCCGACCAATGCCCGTATCGAACTGGTCGGCAGCCCGGTCGGGGATAAGGGGGGCGCGGTCACGGTGCTGAAGGCGAAGACGCCGCTTCAGGCCGGCGAGATCATCGATGCGGCGGTGATGAACCGCAGGGCGTTGCGCGCCTTCTTTGCCGCGCAGATCGACGCCGCGAAGAAGGATGACATCCTGTTCTCGCTGCACGTCAAGACGACCATGATGAAGATCTCTGATCCGATCATCTTCGGTCACTGCGTTTCCGCGTTCTTCGCCGATGTATTCGAAAAGCATGGCGCCACGCTGGCGCGCCTGGGGGTTGATCCCGATAACGGTGTGGCCGACATGCTGACCCGGATCGAAACGTTGCCGGAGGCGGAAAAGGCGGCAATCAAGGCCGATATCGAGGCCGAGTACGCGAAGCGGCCCGGCCTCGCCATGGTCAATTCCGACCGGGGCATCACCAATCTGCACGTGCCGAGCGACGTGATCATCGATGCCTCGATGCCGGCGATGATCCGCGAATCCGGGCAGATGTGGGGCCCTGACGGCAAATTGCACGAAGCGATCGCCGCGATCCCCGATCGTTGCTACGCGACGCTGTACGAGACCATCATCGAGGACTGCAAGGCGCATGGCGCGTTCGACCCGAAAACGATGGGCGATGTGCCGAACGTCGGGTTGATGGCGCAGCAAGCCGAGGAGTATGGCTCGCACGACAAGACGTTTGAGGTCGCCACTGGCGGAACCGTGCGCGTCGTCGCCGATGACGGCACGGTTCTGCTGTCACAGCCGGTCGAGGCCGGTGACATCTTCCGGATGTGCCAGGTCAAGGACGCGCCGATCCGCGACTGGGTCAAGCTTGGGGTGCGCCGCGCCCGCCTGACCGGCACCCCGGCGGTGTTCTGGCTCGACGCCAAACGCGCGCATGACGCGCAGCTGATCGCCAAGGTCGAGACATACCTGAAGAACGAGGACATTTCGGGTCTCGACATCCGCATCCTGGCGCCGATCGAGGCCATGAAGTTCTCGCTCGATCGCATCCGCAAGGGGCTCGACACGATCTCCGTCACCGGCAATGTGCTGCGCGACTACTTGACCGATCTTTTCCCGATCATGGAGTTGGGCACCTCGGCCAAGATGCTGTCGATCGTTCCGCTGCTGGCCGGCGGCGGATTGTTCGAGACCGGGGCCGGCGGTTCGGCGCCGAGGCATGTGGAGCAGTTCCAGCGCGAAGGCTATCTGCGCTGGGATTCACTGGGCGAGTTCCTGGCGCTGGGGGCTTCGCTGGAACATCTGGCGCAGACGAACGGTAACAAGGACGTGCAGGTTCTGGCCGAAACGCTCGATGAGGCCAACGGCAAGATCCTCGAGCACAACCGTTCGCCGGCGCGGAAGCTTGGCGAACTGGATAATCGCGGCAGCCATTTCTACCTGGCGCTGTATTGGGCCCAGGCACTGGCCGGGCAGAATAAAAGCCCGGCACTGGCGGCCCGCTTCAAACCGCTGGCGGAGGCGCTGGCGGCTAACGAGGCAAAGATTAATGCCGAACTGATCGCCGCGCAGGGTAAGCCGGTGGATACCGGCGGTTATTATCTGCCCGATCCGGCCAAGACATCGGCGGCTATGCGGCCGAGTGCGACGCTGAACGCTGCCCTCGCCGCTCTCTGAGGCGGCGTCAGGCGGAGCCGCCCAGGGCAGCCGACCGACGACGATCTGGTCTCTGTCGATGCCGCCCTTGCGGTCAAAAAATTCGGATTTGGGGTTTATGTGCCGATGGCGTAAGACGCGCCGGGGAGGAAAGGATGGCGGCGATGCGGCTCAGCATTCTCGATGATTACCAGGGGGTGGCGCTCGACATGGCGGACTGGGCGCCGGTCAGGAGTCGCGGCGTCGAAATCGCGGTCGAGCGGCATGCTTTTGTCGATGAGGACGCGGTGGTGCGGGCGCTCGCCGATTCCGAGCTTGTGGCGGCAATGCGCGAGCGTACGGCGTTTACGAAATCAGTCGTCGAGCGGCTACCGAAGCTGAAGCTCCTGATCACCACCGGGATGCGCAACGCCTCCTTCGACATGGCCGCGCTCAAGGACCACGGCGTCACCGTATGCGGCACCGGCGGACCGGCTAATGTTCCAGGGGGCGGCGGCAACGAGGACACCGCCGAGCTTGCCTGGGGGCTGATCCTGGGTGCTGCCCGGCATATCGCCGAGGATCATCAGTTCATGCGGTTGGGGGGCTGGCAGACCCGGATCGGTCACCGCGTCGCCGGCAAGACGCTGGGCTTGTTGGGTCTCGGCCGGCTCGGCAGCGCGGTCGCTCGAGTCGGACTCGCCTTTGGCATGAAGGCGATCGCCTGGAGCCAGAACCTGACCGCGGAAAAAGCCACAGCCCAAGGCGTCGAGCGGGTCGAAAAGGACGAGTTGTTCCGCCGCTCGGACATTCTTTCGGTGCATCTGGTGTTGAGCCCGCGCAGCCGCGGCTTGGTCGGCGCCCGCGAGATCGGGCTGATGAAACCGAGCGCGATCCTGGTCAACACCTCGCGCGGGCCGATCTGCGACACGGATGCAATCATCGCCGCGCTAAAGGAAAAGCGCCTCGCCTATGCCGGGTTCGACGTTTACGACAAGGAACCGCTGCCGATCGACCATCCGCTGCGCACCGCGCCAAACGTGATCCTGACGCCGCATATCGGCTATGTGACCGATGAGAACTATCGCAGCTCCTACCCGCAGATCGTCGAAAACGTCGTCGCGTTTCTCGATGGCAACCCGATCCGGGTAATCTGAACCGGGCGTGACCAGCGATGCGGTGATGAACGGCGAAATATCGATCCGTCCGTCGGCCGATGGTGATATCGCCGCGATCGCCGCGATCTATCGCCATCATGTGCTGCACGGGATCGCGTCCTTCGAAGAGGAACCGCCCGATCCCGCGGAGATCGCGCGCCGGTGGCAGGGCATCCTGGCGCGCGGACTGCCCTATCTCGTCGCTGAACGGACCGGGCAGGTGCTCGGCTATTGCTATGCGAGCCCTTATCGTACGCGCTCGGCCTATCGTTTCGCGGTCGAGGATTCGATCTATCTTGATCATCGCGAAACCGGGCGCGGTATCGGGCGGGCATTGCTGTCGGTGTTGATCGAGCACTGCGCCGCCCAGGGCTACCGGCAGATGGTCGCAGTGATCGGCGGCAGCGAACAATGGCCGTCAATCCGCCTGCATCGGCGGCTCGGATTTGTCGAATCCGGGACATTGCGGGCGGTCGGCTTCAAACTTGGCGGCTGGGTCGATACCGTATTGATGCAGCGGGCCTTGGGCGAAGGTGCCACGACCAGCCCGTACAAAACAGGAGGTGAACATGGCTGAGGCATTTGCCGATCCGGCGCGGGTCGAGGGTTACCACGCTCACATCTATTACGACCCCGCCGATCCGGTGACGCGGGCAACGGCGGAACGGCTGCGCCAAGGCATGGCCGAGCGCTTTGCCGCGCGGCTCGGCAACTGGCATGACGAGCCGGTCGGGCCGCATCCGGTGGCGATGTATCAGGTAGCGTTTGCGGCGGCCGAGTTTCCGCAGCTGGTGCCGTGGTTGATGCTGAACCGCGCCGGGCTCGATGTCTTGATCCATCCGCAATCCGGCGACAGCGTCGCCGATCACACGCGATTTGCAATGTGGCTGGGCCGGCCTTTGCCGTTGCGGATCGACGTGCTGCGGCGCGGCGCCGGAGCCGGCTAAAGGCGGCCGCTATATGCGGCCAACCAGCAACAACACGACGACGATGACGAGGAGCAAACCAACCCCGCCACTCGGGTAATAGCCCCAGCCGCCGCTGTAGCCCCATGTCGGCAGTGCGCCGATCAGCAACAGGATCAGGATTACCAGAAGGATTGTTCCGAGCATTTCATCCCGCTTGGTTGTTGTTGTACCCGATATCGGAAACCCTTGATCGAGGCAGGGAGTTCCCGGCTCGGTTTCCAAAACGATGCGGGTGATTGCCAATCCGGTTATCGACGCTGGGGCTTTGGCGCTCGGTCCAGTCACGCCAAGGCCCGGTCCGGGCTCTGCGGGTCGAGCATGCCCGATTCAGGGCCGGGCGACCGGTAAAATGATTTCGGCGGTTCTGATGCCCGGTTACGCCCGAACCGGCCAGTGCCACTGGCGCACCGGACCGCAATCGACATGGACAAACCCGGAACGCGGGTAGTAACCCACGCCACCGCAACGCAGGCTCAGCGCGGCATCGCGGATCTGCTCGATGGTCCGCCCTTCGCTGCGCAGATCGATCGCCATCCCTTTGATGTGATAACTGTGCTTGGCGACGCCGGCATGTTCGAGCCAGAGCCTGTGGTTGGTCGCTGGCGAGCGATAGCCGCAGACCACGAGAAACGGATCGCTGGTGTCGAGACGGTCGCGCAACATCCCCAGCAGGTCGAGGACTCCGGCGTTCATCGGTCGGATCTCGTCGGTGTCGTGATCCCGCAAGATCCAGTTGATGTCGCGCACCGCCTCGCGAATGTAGTGGCCGTCAGCCCAATAAACCGTGCGCAGCCATTCACCAGTGTGGACGTTGTAAAGTGACACCGAGCGCGGAGCAAGGGATACCGCCGTCGCGGGTTTGACCAAACCGACGGCAGCAATGCCGGCCGCGGCACCGAGAAGCCGGCGCCGGCTGAGCAACGTAGAATCGTGCAATGGTTAACTCCCCCCGATTTCCCCGGGAGGGGCCATAGCATTCGAATTCCCGTTGAACAAGCCCGATTGGGCAGAAACTTGGGGGTTAGTCTCCGATTGTCGCGGTTTTCTGCGCGATAGTTGAAACGGCCCGACCTGTTCTCACCTTTTCGGCGGATCCTGCACCCGATCTTTGCGCCACGGCCACCTCTCGCGCCCGGCTCAGAGCCGCCCAGACCGCGCCGTCACGGTCATAGGGGTCGCCGCGAAAGGCGATCGCACCGTCCGATTCGACAACCGCGGTGCGATAGATGATGAAAACCGGAACCGGTTTCGGCAAGCGCCGGCTGTGGGTCCGATCGGTGTCGATCGCCTTGTCGATCGCCTCGGCGCTCCAACCGAGCAGCAGCGAGGCAAGTTCACGCGGACTTTCGACCCGCACGCAGCCGTGGCTCATCATCCGGTCGGCAGCCTGAAAGCGCCATTTCTCCGGCGTGTCGTGAAGATAGACGTCAAACCGGTCGTTCATTTCGAATTTGAGACGTCCGAGCGCGCTGTACGGCCCTGCCTCTTGCTGGATCGCCATCGGGCCGCGCCACCGCATGTGGTGCGCCGCCAGATATCCGCGGTTGCCCGCCAGCCGTGGCAGGATTTCCTTTCTGATGATCGACGGCGGAATGTTCCAGGGCGGGTTGAACAAGACGTCGCTGACGACCGATTGCAGTTCGGGGGTCTGCTTGTCAACCTCGCCGACGACAACGCGCGTCGTGAATACCGGGGTGTCGTCTCGAAACAGCTGTAGCTGGGCGATCGTCGTGTCGACGACGAGCCGGTCCGGCGGCATCTGACGCGGCAGCCAACGCAGCCGTTCAAGATTGATCGCGATCTGCCGCGCGCGCCGCAATGCCTCGGCTGCGCCGATGCGCGGTACCATCCTGTAAGAACCCAAATCGGAGTTTCTGCCGGCCGAGGCGGCAAGCGAGAGATAATCGGCATAGGCGCGCTGCATCGCCAGATACTCCGCCGATGTCGGAGCCAGTCGGGTGATTTCCCGCCCCGGATCCGGCGCCGAAATCGCCGCGTCGATCACCGCAACGACATCGATCGGCTCGGGGTGCAGGTCTTCCTCCTCCGGGCGATCGCCGACCGGGACCGCACCGCGGGCCAGGGCATCGGCATAGGAGAGGATCGCGTCGGACAGCAGCAGATCGCGCTCGACCGGCGACACGGCGCGACCGCGCCGGCTCAGCGCCTGGGTGTGGAACAGGGCGGGATCGAGCCCTTGAGTGTCGGCGCGCAGCACCTCGGCCCATAACGCCGCCGCCGCTTCCGGATGGCTGTCCCAGACGGTTTTCCAGCCATGTGCAGCGTAAAATCGGCGGACGAGATGTTCGTGCAACCGCTCGCCGGCGACAATTACGTGACCCGCCGTCTCGAGCCGATCTTCGATGGCGGTGTCGCCGGTGAATGGCGTCAGCGTCGGCGTCGTCGTGTTGATATCGACGAGCGGCGCCGGCGGATCCGCGGCGGCGGGCAGCGATGATAGCGCCAATGCAACAACCGCAACCGCCAGCACGCCTGCGGGCACCCGCCTCGGGGCGCCGCGCCAAACCCTTGAGCGATTTCGCACCGCACCTCGCTCGCCGGAAGCTCCGGCCGTCCTTCGCGCTGCGCCGGCCAGCAATCGCATTTGCGGTTCCCGGTCGGAGGTTGTCGCAGCACCCCTGAGTGAGGAGACTATCACGCGCAAGCCCTATGTGCATCTGACGCATGAGGAGAACATCAAAGTGCGGCAGAACGGTCCAGGTGAGCAGGCGGGAAATTTTCGGCTTCGACCGATCGCCGGTCGACTGACGCCCGAGGGGGTCCTGCGCGAGGTCTTCGGCTTTGATCATTTCCGCGGCTCGCAGCGTGCGGTCATCGAGCATGTCGCGGGTGGCGGCGACGCTGTCGTGCTGATGCCGACCGGCGGCGGCAAATCCTTGTGCTACCAGATCCCGGCGCTGCTGCGCCCGGGCCTTGGCGTCGTCGTCTCGCCGCTGATTGCGCTGATGAAGGACCAGGTCGACGCGCTGCATCGCCTCGGCGTGCGCGCCGCGGCGTTGAATTCACGGCTGACCCCCGCCGAGGCAGCGGCGACCGAACGCGCCATTGGCGACGGCGCCTTCGATATTCTCTACGTGTCACCGGAACGGCTGATGACGCAGCACTGCCTCGACCTTCTGGGGCGCGCCCGGCTGGCGTTGTTCGCAATCGACGAAGCCCATTGCATTTCGCAATGGGGTCATGATTTCCGCCGCGAATACCAGCAGCTGACGATCCTCAAACAGCGTTTTCCGGGGGTGCCGCTGATTGCACTGACGGCAACCGCGGACGAACCGACCCGGCGCGACATCATCGCCCAGCTCGGGCTCGAGCAGGCTCCGGTGTTTGCTGCCGGCTATGACCGCCCGAACCTGTTCTACCGGATCGTCGCCAAACGCAGCCCGCTCGAGCAACTGTGGCGTTTTCTGTCGGCCCGGCACGCCAACGATGCCGGCATTGTCTACTGCTTCACCCGCAATTCGGCCGAGGAGACGGCGGCTTGGCTGTCGGACCGCGGCCGCACGGCACTGCCCTATCATGCCGGCCTCGACCCTTTGGTGCGCGAGCAGAACCAGGAGCGGTTTCTGCGCGAGGACGGCGTGGTCGTGGCCGCCACGATCGCGTTCGGAATGGGCATCGACAAGCCCGATGTCCGCTTTGTTGCCCATCTCGACGTGCCGAAAAACCTCGAAGCCTATTATCAGGAGACCGGCCGAGCCGGACGCGACGGCTTGCCGGCCGATGCCTGGATGACCTATGGCCTCGCCGATGTGATGAACCTGCTGCGGCTGATTGAGGCGAGCGAGGCAGGAGCGCGACAGGCCCGCATCGAGCGGCAAAAGATCGACGCGCTGATCGGCTATTGCGAGACCGTGACCTGCCGCCGCCAGGTCCTGCTCGGGTATTTTGGTGAACGCGACCACCAGCCCTGTGGCAACTGCGACAATTGCCGCGAACCGCCGGCCACCTGGGATGGTACCGTCGCCGCGCAAAAGGCGCTGTCCGCAATCTATCGGACGGGTCAGCGCTTTGGCGCGCATTACCTCGTCGATCTGTTGCTCGGCATCGACAGCGAGCGGCTCAGGCGCTTTGGCCATGACCGGCTGAAGACTTTTGGGATCGGCGCCGAATTCGACCGCCGGAGTTGGCTGTCGGTCTTTCGCCAGCTCGCGGCGCAAGGGCTGGTGGTCCCTGATTCCTCCGGGCATGGCGGGTTGGTGTTGAGCGAGGGTGCGGCCGAGATCCTGCGCGGCACGAAACCGGTGCGCCTGCGCCACGATGCCGCGCCGGCAAACCCGCCGCGCCAGCGCCGCTCGGCAGCGGACACGGCCGCGGGTTCGGCCGAACTCGATCCCTCGACCCGCGAGCTGTGGGAAAGGCTGCGAGCGTGGCGGCTCGCCGAGGCGCGTCAGCAGGAACTGCCGCCTTACGTGATCTTTCACGATGCGACATTGCTCGAAATTGCGCGCCGCCGCCCTGCTTCGCCTGCCGCGCTGGCCCAGATCCCCGGCGTCGGCCCCGCCAAGCTCGAACGCTACGGCGGCGCGGTCATTGCCGTTGTTGCCGCATTCGCGGCCGCCACCGACAACCCGGCTCCAGGACAACCCGGCTCCGGGTTAATCCCCCATCCATAATCGGGCCGCATCGTCGCCCCCGTTCACCCACCGGAAGCCTTGATGCTCACTCTTTGTACCAAACTCTATATTGCTCTTTATGCCAAGAAACTTGCCAATGACAATACGGCGTCACCGCGATCGAATATGGCTTGATCGCAGCGCTGATCGCTGTTGTCTGCATTGGTCTTTGGACGGCAATCGGCCGAGGTCTTTCGACTCAGTCTGGCGGCGCGATCTGCCGCTGCCGATCCACGCTGCAAGCCTTATTGAGGCGACGCTTGTCGCGGCGCCGCTCGCACTCTTTTACGACCTCGTTCTCGCTGGCGTAGCGGTCGCCTTGGCTGTTGTCGCCTGGCTGTTGCGCGCGGATGGCGGATACCGGCTGCCGCAACCGGCAAAACCGATCTTGGCTGTACTCTATGTTCTGACCTCGATCCGCGCGAGTTGGCCAATGCTTGGCATCCGCCAATAGGATCAATGGTGGCGGCAAGCCTGCTGGCGATCACTGCCACAATGGCACTGCGTCGCGCCGTCGCCCCGACGGGCGGTGCGATCGCGAGCGGGCAATCGGTGGGCCCGCTGTGTCCTGAACCAGAAGTTCGCAATATCAGCGCCTCGCCATCTCCGATAAAGGTCGGGGCCCATTTCAGCCACGGGCACCGGCCGGAATTTATCCGCGGGCCGGCGAAGGGCCGGACCCGGGGCCGGCTACGGACAAGAAGGAGATCCCCAAAACAGTTCTGATGAACTGCTGAAAGGACATATCCGAGCATTAGAGTAATCGGCCGCAGTGCGTTATTGCTCTCGCGGCGGACGCGCGCGGTATTGCTGCAAGCGGGTGGACCGCAAACCCTGCAGACCGTGGGCCTCGTAGGCGTGTTGCCAACTCGCCAGCTCTTCTTCCGAGATTTGATACCGTTGGCACGCTTCCTCGCGGGTCAATACACCGTGGGCGATAGCGCTCACGACTGCCGCCTTGCGTCGGATCGTCCAGCGTTTGACGTTGGCCGGCGGCAATTCCGGGGTTGCGCGCGACGGGTTAGCCATGACCGGAGGGCCTGCCGATCCATCCGCAGCGGAGATTGCGGCACCATGACCGGGCAGCTGGGGCGAAACTTCCCAATCCATATTCGTGCTGGTCCATATACTGCGTACTCTCGGCCCGATCGCATCATTTCCGGAGGAACCGCCGCCGATGATCGTCGACTGACAACGCTCGATCATTCGCGGGTACTTGCCACCGGCGGCGCCAAACAATTGGCGCTGATAACTCAAGCCAGGAATTACCCCCATTGCAGAAAATATTCTATGATATTGATCGTTAATTATTTGGAAATATTGGTTAACGTCGCTGTTTGTTTATGGTTAAGATTTTTGCGGCGCCAAATTTCAAGCCTCGCTCGACGAAATCACGGTTTTCCTTGGCGAGGATGCAGGGACCCAATATTCTACTGACGGTGTTACCGGTATCCATAGATATAAGCGGATCGCGTTTTGCAGTGAGGCCGAAAGCTTGTTTGTTCAATGCTATCCGTCGTGCGGTGATCTATAATGCCCGCGCCCAAGAACGAGTGTTTCGGCAAGCTGATGTTGATTTTTGCCTTTGTTGTGTTGTGTGCAGCGGTGCTGATCGGGGCTCCGCTGGCGCTTGTGCCGCAACCGCCACACCGGGCTCTGCCGGTGCTCCATGGCGCGGCGGGCGCCGCGAGCCTGGGGATATTGGTTGCTGCGATCACCCATTCGAGCACCCGCGCCGCGATGGGCACCGCCGGGTTCGATCGCATCAGTGCCGCCCTGCTCGGCGGTACTTTGCTGCTTGGTCTGCTGATCGCCGCGCGCGGCTGGCGCGGTCGCCGGCCAAACGCAGCCCTGATCGGCGCCCATGCCAGCGTGGCGGTCGCCGGCCTCACCCTGCTGCTGGCGGTGATCGCGCTCGGCTGATCTAATATCTAATCCGGCGGGTTTGCCGATCGTGCGGTGCGGATGCTGGCGGCCAGCGCGCGGATGTCGGCGAGCACGGCGTCAACAAGACCGGGCAGCGCACGGCCGTTGCTATCGAGGTTCGCCGCGAGGCGGTCGACCAGCGCCGTGCCCACCACCGCGGCGTCGGCAGCTCGGGCGATTTCGGCGGCTTGTTCCGGGGTCTTGATGCCAAAGCCGACGGCGACCGGCAGCCTGGTGAAACGGTGCAACCGCGCGACGGCGTCACGCACCGCGCCGGCCTCGGCCGAGCGGGTGCCCGTAATCCCGGCGATCGCGGCGTAATAGACAAAGCCACTGGCGCGCGCGACGATTGTCGGCAGGCGGTACTCGTCGCTGGTCGGGGTCGCGAGGCGCACGAGGTCGAGCCCGGCCCGGGTTGCCGGCGCGGCGAGCTCCTCTTCCTCCTCGGGCGGTAGATCGACGATGATGAGACCGTCGACCCCGGCGGTTGCGGCGTCCTTGGCGAAAGCTTCGGCACCGTAGCGGTAGATCGGGTTGTAATAGCCCATCAGCACATAGGGCGTGACCGGGTCGCGGCTGCGCAGGTGGCGCACCATTGCCAGCGTCTTGTTGAGTGTCATGCCGGACTTCAACGCCCGCAGCCCGGCGGCCTGGATCGACGGGCCGTCGGCCATCGGGTCGGAGAACGGCATGCCGATCTCGATCAGGTCGGCGCCGGCGGCGGCGACGCCCTCGAACAAGCGTGTCGAGGTGTCGAGGTCGGGGTCGCCGGCGACGAGGTAGGCGACGAGACCGGCGCGGCCTTCGGCGCGCAATGTCGCAAAACGCGTCGCGATCCGGCTCATCGCAGCCCTTCTTCTCCCTTTCCGCCGCTTGGGGGGGAGAGGGTCGGAGTGAGGTGGCGGAGAAACCAGCGCCGATCAGCACCCACCTCACCTTCCCGCGCCTGCGACGCGGGTGCTTCCCTCTCTCCCCTTAAGAGCGGAGAGGGGTTTGTCGGGCGAGCCGCTATCGAAGGCGTCACAGCCTCACTCCGAGATGCTCGGCGACGGCGAAGATGTCCTTGTCGCCGCGGCCGCACATATTCATGACGATCAGGTGATCGGGCGGCAAGGTAGGCGCCATTTTGGCGACATGCGCCAGGGCATGCGCCGGTTCCAATGCCGGGATGATCCCTTCGAGCCGGCTCGCCAGCTGAAACGCGTCAAGCGCTTCGTTGTCGGTGATCGCGACATATTGCACCCGCCCCAAATCGTGCAGCCAGGCATGCTCCGGGCCGATCCCGGGATAGTCGAGCCCGGCCGAGATCGAATGCGCGTCACGGATCTGCCCATCGGCATCCTGCAGCAGATAGGTCCGATTGCCGTGCAACACGCCGGGCATGCCGCCATTCAGCGAGGCGGCATGCCGGCCGGTCTCGATGCCGTGGCCGCCGGCTTCGACGCCGATCATCGCGACATCAGGGTCGTCGAGAAACGGGTGAAACAATCCCATCGCGTTCGACCCACCGCCGATGCAGGCGACCAGCGTATCGGGCAGCCTGCCCTCGGCTTTCTGGAGCTGGACGCGGGTCTCGCGACCGATCACCGATTGAAAGTCGCGGACCATCGCCGGGTAGGGATGCGGGCCGGCGACGGTACCGATGACATAGAACGTGTCGTCGACATGCGCCACCCAGTCGCGCAGGGCTTCGTTCATCGCGTCCTTCAAGGTCGCGGTTCCTGAATGCACCGGCACGACTTCGGCGCCGAGCAGTTTCATGCGAAAAACGTTGGGCTTTTGCCGCTCAATATCGGTTGCACCCATATAGACGACGCAGGGCAGGTCAAAGAGCGCGCAGGCGGTTGCGGTCGCGACCCCGTGCTGACCGGCGCCGGTCTCGGCGATGATCCGGCGCTTGCCCATGCGGCGCGCCAGCAGCGTTTGCCCGAGCACGTTGTTGATCTTGTGCGCCCCGGTGTGATTGAGTTCGTCGCGCTTCAAATAGATCTTGGCGCCGCCAAAATGCCGGGTCAGCCGTTCAGCGAAATAAAGCGGGCTCGGCCGCCCGACATAATGTTCGAGGTAGTAGTCGAGCTCAGCCTGAAAGCTCGGATCACGCCGCGCCGCGTCATAAGCGGCTTCGACGGCGAGAACCAGCGGCATCAATGTCTCGGCGACATAACGGCCGCCATAGCTGCCGAAATGCCCGTGCTCGTCGGGGCCTCTGCGAAACGTGTTCGGAACCAGCATCGCACTTCCTCTCAGCGCCGTCGAACATGCCCTAACCGACGACGCAGGGCACTGAGAAAATTGCCGCGCAAAGATTACCGCTGACCGCAATCGTCGCCATAGCCAGACCTAAAAAGGCGCGGGCGTCTCCACGAGCGGTGTTGCAAACCGCCGATATTGGGATCAACCGTATGTCGCGGTGAGCGGCGCAAACCGATCACCCACCGATACCACGCATGGGAGTTGAGCAATGAGCTTGGCGCCGCCATTGTTGCTGATCGGTGCGGTCGCGGCGGTCGGTGTCCTGCATACAGTCGTACCCGATCATTGGGTACCGATCGCGCTGATCGCGCGCGAACGCGGCTGGTCAAAAGCAGAGACCGCGCGCGCCGCCGTGCAGGCGGGGGCGGG
>Ga0335074_10008729_pt1 | contig 14101 bp, 11 predicted proteins | sample Lox_Sample_23_FD_206715 | JGI IMG/M metagenome (GOLD analysis project Ga0335074, IMG submission 206715) | Soil microbial communities from Loxahatchee National Wildlife Refuge, Florida, United States - Lox_Sample_2.3 | ecosystem: Environmental > Terrestrial > Soil > Wetlands | place: USA...
CATAGGGCTCTCCGCCGTGGTCACGCTGACCTGGGGCAACGACCTGGGAGTGGTCATCAACGGCGTGGAGGCACTCAACGGCATCCTGCTGCCATCGGCCCTGGTCTTCCTGACCCTGCTCGCCAACGATAAACCGATACTCGGGCCCTGGACCAACAGCACCGCGCAGAACTGGATCGCCGGCATCATTACCTGGGTCGTGCTCACCTTCTCGCTGGCACCGCTGGTAACCACCTTCTGGCCCGTCATCACCCTGAAGCAGTCCTTCTACGGCCTCGGCGCCTGCACGGTCCTCGGGGTGGCCGCGGCGGTCCTGCTATTGCGGTTCCGGTCCTCCAGCGACGAGCAGCCAGCCCTGGTCTCAGACCCTGGCAGCAATAGGCGCCCACCCGGGATGGGCCGCGGCCAGTGGCGCGAGGAACTCAGGGAACGCCGGGTCGCCTGGCGTACCCCCCCGATCCACACACTGCAGCGGCCCGTCCTCAGCATCTCGCGCAAGATCGGCCTGCTGGCGCTGCGAGGGTACATCATCTTCGCGATCATCATCATGGTGATCAAGCTCATCCAGTACACCACGGCGCACTACTGACACCACGGGCGGAGGTGATCGCGTGTCGGGGCTGCTGACTGCCGCGATCGTTTTCGCGACGGTCTTCGTTGCGGAGTTGCCGGACAACTCCGGGCTGGCCAGCCTTGTGCTGGGTACCCGGTACCGGGCGGGCTGGGTGTTCGCCGGGGCGGCTGCGGCGTTCGCCGTCCACGTGGTGCTGGCGGTCACGTGCGGCGGCCTCCTCGGTTTGCTGCCGCACAAGATCGTGCAGATAGCGGTGGCCGTGGTGTTCCTGGTCGGCGCTGTGCTGGTGCTGCGCGCGGACGATGACGACGACGAAGCCGAGATAAAGGCGGCCGGTGCCGGGTTCTGGGCGGTGGCGGCGACATCTTTCGGGGTGATCTTGCTGGCCGAGCTGGGTGACCTGTCGGACATCGTGATCGCGAGCCTCGCTGCCAGGTATCACCACGACCTGGTGGCGGTGGGCATCGGGAGCGTGCTGGCGCTGTGGGCGGTGACGGCGGTGGCCATCCTTGGCGGGCAGGGACTGCTCAAGATCTTGCCGCTGCACTGGATCACCCGTCTGGCCGCGCTGGTGATGGTCGTGATGGCAGGTTTCGCCCTGGCCGGGGTGCTGCGATGATGTCCTGGTGAACTAAGGAGCGACTAGGAGAGAGAGTGTCCCTTGGCAAGGGCCGCAGCAAAGTCACCGCGTCCGCGTTGGTGCTCTCTGTTTATCCCGAACGGACCCGTCCGACTCCCGTGCCAAATGATCTCCTCATCGAAGCGATGCTGCCTCATTTCAGGCGCCAGCCGAGGACCTGACCGGCTTGTACAGTCGGCTGGCCAAGCAGCCCGGTCAGGTAATGGCCGAATGCCGAGCTAAGGCTCGTGTCGGCGACGATGGCCGAGATGTCCCAGCCCCTGAACTGCGCGCGCATCTGAGTTGCGTCCGGGTAGATCTGGTTCACCGGAAGGGTGGCGACCCTGGCGACGCTGACGCCTGCGCTCTGCGCCCAGAGCTGGTTCAGGTACATCGCCTCGGAGCTCAGCCCGTTGCCGTCGGTGGCGGCAGGACCGGCCCACGTCGGGCCCATGTAGTAGCCGCCGACGATCGAGGCGGGCTGGCCGGTGTCGGCTACCCAGCGGAGCGGGGCGGTGTAGCCCGCTACAGGGATGGGGACGACCAGGACATGCGCCCCGGCCGGGAGCCGCAAGGCGGTGAACGCCGTGGTCCAGCCCGCCGGGACGCCTGCCGTGGGCGCAGTCGGCAGTGGCGCGGGCACAAGCGGGATGACGGCGATCGCGGCGAGGCCCGCGAGGATCTTGCCGGCTCTCGGCCATCGCCTGCGGGCCGCGTCGAAGCCGAACGCCAGCACCGCCGCGGCTGCCCCGTCGGCGATGATGGAGAACCTGTCCGGGATCACCGACCCGGTGACCGGCAGCGTCTGCAGCCAGTACCAGGGCAGTTTGATGCCCCCGTGCCCGCGGCCGCTGGCCATCAGGGTGCCGCCCAGGGAGAACACCGCGAGCACCGTGAACGTCACCGCCGTCGCCCGGACCGGCAGCAGCCGCCAGAAGCGCACTGTCAGGAGCGCGAGCACGGCGAGCATCGGCCAGCCGAGGTAGGCGAGGTATTCCGTGAGGTTGCCCTGGAAGTTCGCGGTAAACGCGGTGCTGTGGGCGGTGTGCAGCAGCATAAGGGAAGACGGATGGACGAATCCCGCCAGGTCGTTCTTGTAGAAGTCTGGCGCGAACGGGCTGCCGGGGTTGCGGAGCGGGCCGAAGAACTGCACCCAGAGCGGATAGCCCGCGACCACCGCGGCGACTCCGGCTGCGGCCGCGAGCCCGGTAGCTGTATCCCGTATCCGGTCGGCGACCGCGCGGGGCCGGGAGATCAGCGTCACCGCCAGCATAAGGACCACGGCGACGCCCGTGTCGAACAGCAACTCCTCGGTGATGAACACCTGGGCGGCCGCCAGTAGCCCCAGCCAGGCCCCGCAGCGGATGGCGGCCCGACGGCCCGGACCGCAGCGGCCGGTAGCCAGCCGCAGCGCGGCGTCCGCGATCAGCGGCGGGAGCACCGCGAACTGCAGGTCGTAGTGGCCCAGGCTGGACTGGATCAGGGCCGGGGAGAACCCGTACACCCCGCCGCCGAGCGCGGCGGCGGGGATGCTGGCGCCCCACCGGCGCAGCACGACGATCATGGCCAGCGCGGACCCAGCGAAGCCCGCCGTCATCAGCACCGTGAGGCTGACCTGCGGGCCGGCCAGCAGCGTGACCGGGGCGAGCAGCATCCCCGGCAGCAGCATGAAGGTGTTCCACATGACGCTGATGCCCTGCGGGGCGTTCATCCCGTCGGTGGTCAGGGCGGGCAGCCGGAAATGCGAGATCGCGGTGGCGTCGTACCGGAAATACCAGGCGAACTGGTCGGCGTCGTAGGGGTTGCCCGCGACGATGCGCGACGCCGGGTCCCGCCATAGCCAGAACGTCACGACGAGAGCGCCTACCAGGCAGTACACCCCGGCCAGCAGCAGCACCCAGCGATCGCTCAGCGGCCGCGCGGCGGCGGCCTCTGGCGGTGCCGAGATCGTCAGGGGTGATGCTGACACGGCCCTGAGCCTAACCGGGCACGGCGGCCTGCCTGGAGGTTTCCGGGAGCATTGCCAGCTTCCCTTAATATTTGCGGCAGTCGCCCCGGATTTCGCCGATCATTTTGCGTTACCGGTTCGTTACTTTGCGTGCGCCGGAGCCCTGGTGGCGTATCCCGTGCCTATCACGCCGCTATCTCGGAGCGGCAAACCCCGGCGGCTGCCTGCGGCGTTAGGGGCCCGAAACAAGTTCCACAGAAACCGTGCGAGGCTGCCGTCCTCGGGGACGCGAAGCATAGGGAAATATTTCCTTCCGCTAAACGCGCGCCTACCCGCCGGCGGCCCCCTCTAACGTTTCGGCCCGGGAGCTTCGAAGCGGACTATGGAGGTGAATTGTATGGTCACCGGGCGCAGGTCCGCACGGCGTCGCCGCGCGGACTGGAACCGCGGCACGCGTATTGCGGCCATCCTTGCCATACCTGTGGCACTTGGGCTACTGATCGCGATCGTCATCGTAGTCCGTGGCGCGAGCTCGACCACTATCGATCCGGCGGCGCTGGGCGCCTCGGCGAGTCCCTCGGCGTCGGCGGCGGCTACGACGACCACGACCGCGGCGGCGAACGTCAGCTGTGACATCATCGTCCCGGCGAACCCGCTCAGCGCCAAGGGCCTGGCCACGCCGTACCAGCTGACCGGCACCGGCGGGATGACCCCGGCGCAGTCCGGCTGCACGATGACCAACGCGGCCAACCTGGGCGCCTTCGTCCAGGCGACGATCCTGAACCCGGCCACCGGGCAGCTCGCCGTCTATGACCCGCTGGTCATCACGCAGGGCACCACGCCGGCCGTCGCGCCCGTGGTACCGACGCTGCCGGCGAACGCGGTGGTCACGATCGACTTCGGGTTCAACGGCACGAACCTGACCCAGGTGGGCGCCACGCGCAACGCCCTCGCGCAGGGCAACTGCGCCAACGGCACGGCGGGATCGATCTTCGGGCAAGTGTCGTTCTGCAACGGCATCAACTTCTTCAACACCGCGCACCGACTGGAGGCCGAAGGCAGGCTAGTCGTGCCGTCGGAAGGCACCTCCGGGAAGATCGTCGCGTCCGGTGGCGCGCTGGGTACCGGGCAGGCTTGTCCGACCACGCATAACTTCGACATGATCGACCAGGACCAGTCTGACAACGTGACGACGCTGTACTTGCTGAACCCGGCGACCGGGCAGACGGCGCAGGACACCACGGCGAACGCGGCCAACATTCCGGGCTCCACGACGCTGGCCAACGGCAGTGACAACATCCTGGTTGACGCGTTCATGGACCCGACGCTGGGCTGCACCCCGTTCCAGGCGCCGGACCTGGCCAACAACGGCCAGCTGACGTCCTCCCAGGCGCTGGACGAACTGCTGGCCGAGAAGGCAGGGAACCAGCCTCGTATTGCGGCGCTGGTGCCGGAGAACGACCCGATGGTGCTGGTCAACAACGCGTTCAGTGCGCAGAAGGACAACCTGTACCGGGCCGAGCTCGGCCAGCCGCCAGTCAGCGCCCAGACCAATGTGACCAGTGCCCCGGCGGTCTACTGCCAGAACATGGTCAACATCCAGACGCCGTTCCTGGCGGCTAACCAGACGGTGCTGGCGACCGGCCAGTCGCCGGTGACCGCGGTCGGCGACAACCTGCTGACGTTCCTGGCGAACAGGCTGAACATGTCCTTCACCAACCTCGGCTGCCAGAACTTCGGCCTGACCAACCCGGTCACCGTCACCCTGGACGGCAACGGCGCGGCCACCGCGGCCACCTTCAACACCACGGTGCAGAAGGCGACCAACCCCGGCAACACAACCATGCCGACCCAAGGACACCGCAAGGGCCGTCATCACCACCAGCTCATGAACTCGTCAGGCATGTAACCCGTTCCTGACACCAGTGAGCAGCAACTGCTGGCGTGCGCTGGCGGTCCCAAGGTGACAGCACCCGGGACCGCCAGCCGTCCGCCCAGGCGGTGAGCGGCAGCAGCTAGCACGACCGCCGTGTCCCACGGAGATTTCCTTGCTATCTGTAAGTGGCGGGTAAGAATTAGCGCGCCGTCGGTCTTTCGTCACCAGAGCCGGACACAAGGCTCTTACGAAGTAGTTGTATGGCCATGGCTGCCCGCACGGTGGGTTAACGTCTTCCGATGAGTTCGCCTGTCGCCGACGCCGTCACGGCCACGGCCCTGTTCTCGGGGACCAACGTCGATGATTTGCTGCTCATCTCGCTGTTCAGCGCGCACGCCCGGTCGGGGAAGGGGCCGCTGCGGAACTGGCACGTCTGGGCCGGGCAGTACCTCGGGTTCGGTGCCCTGATCGCCGCGTCGGCGTTGATCGGCCGCGGGCTCGCGCTGGCGCCGGAGCACTGGCTCTGGCTGCTCGCCCTCGTCCCGCTCGGCATAGGCGTCGTCACTCTGGTGAACGCGCTCTGGGCGCGGAGCCGTGACGAAGAGTCCCATCCCCCGCCCCCCCGCAGCGCGTGGGGTGTCGCCATGATCACGATCATCGACGGCGCCGATGACCTGGCCGCCTACACGCCCTTCTTCGCGACGGCCGGGGCGGGTCGGATCTGGGTGACGTGCATGGTGTTCGTGGTGTGCGTTGCGGCCTGGTGCCTGGCGGGCGGGGCGCTGACCAGTCACCCGCGAGTCACCGAGGCCATCGACCGTCACGACTGGTGGATCCTTCCAGTGGCCTTCATCTTCATCGGCATCTACGTGCTGCTCACTACGCTCAACATCGTCTGAACGCTGCGGTAGCACCGCCTACTGCGTGGGCTCACACAAGCTGGTCGAGTGAACGTAGCCGAACCGGCCGAAGTGTTCCAGGTGCACCGCTAGGAATTGCCGGCAGCAATCTGTGTGGCGACTGCAAGCGCCGTGTTGATCGGGATCGCGTACCCGGTGATATTGAGGCCGCTCCCCGAACCCCCGATGGTAATGCCGATCACCTTGCCGTTCAGGTCCACCAGTGGGCCGCCGAGCACCGACGGCGTGTCAGACTGCAGCGTCGACGCCATCAGCCCGCTCCGGGTTTGGTTGGTGTTGGCGACGTCGACGGTCACGTTCATGGCGCTCAGGGTGCCGGCGTCGATGGTCACCTTAGCCGTCGTGCCCATAGTGCCGACCGCGGTGTCGTAGACCTTGCCCGGCACATGGTAGGACGTAAAGCTGGAGGCGTCCGCGTTTTGAACGAGCCTGTCGGAGTTCCCGACCTCGACGGTCACGAACGGCCACCCCGGAAGGCTCGCCATCTGAAGCAGCGCCAGGCCCGCCGCCGGGTCCGTGCCGATCACCGTGGCCTTGAAGGTCGCACCGGACAGGACGTACTTTGCCGACAGGTTCTGCACGCCCTTGGCGGGCTGGTAGGTGGTCAGCACCCTCCCCGACTGCGTGAGCACCAGGCCGATCCCGGCCGATTTCCCGCCCGACAGGATGTGCACCATGCCAGGTGCCGTCGTCGACAGGATATTCTCGCGGCTGTTGTCGGCGATGGAGCCGGAGCCCTCGATGAACGGGTCGGCGGTCGTCTCCGGCCTGGGAATGTCCGAGCGAACCACGTTGTTGCCGACCCCCGCCAGCTTGCCGACGCCGAAGCCGATCCCCGCCATGAGGACGACCACCGCCGCCATCACGGTGAGCCTGAAGGGCTTGCTCCGCCAGGCTTCCGGCACGACTGGGGCATCGTCATCGTCATCGTCATCGTCGGAGTCCTGAGAGCCCTCGGCATCGCGTGTGCTCACGTCGTCATCGTCGTCGTCCGAGCGCGTGTGCTGTCCGCTTTCGCCTACTTCCTGAACATCCATCGTCTGACTCCTTTGTCACATTGCCGTCTGCCCGGCGGTGTCGAAGGTCGCCGCGATCACCATGCCAGCGCTGTTCCGCTTGAGCGTGACGGGATTCGGCAGGTGGAACTGCTGGCAGCCAAGGCTGGTAAAGGACGCGCTCAGGTCGTTCGCCAGGAAGGTGAGCAGGTTGTTAGCGGTCGCCGTCACCGGCGACTGGCCAGCGGCGAGCAGTTTCTGGTTGGCCGCCAGGAACGGCGTCTGGATGCCGACGAGGTTCTGGCAGTACATCGCCGGGCTGCTGGACTTGTTAGTCGCCGCGCTGACCAGAGGCTGGCCGAGTTCCGCCCGGTACAGGTCGGTCTTCGCCGGGTCGGACTTGCCGCCGTCCATTACTACCTTGTCGTTCTCTGGCACCAGCGCCGCGGTCTTCGGTTGGTGCGCGCCGGCCGCTATCTCGTCCAGCGCCTCGGAAAAGGTCGGCACGTTGGCGTGAGACAGGTCGGGCGCCATGAACGGGGCGCACCCCAGGATCGGGTCGATGTACTGGTCAAGCACGGCGTTCGCGCTGTTGCCGTGCAGCAGCGTCGCCCCTGCGATGTAAGCCTGGTTCGTCGCGTTGTTCTGCGCCGTCTGGCCGGTCAGTGGGTTGAGCAGGTAGGTGGTGGTCACGCTTTCGCCCGGATCCAGGCCCGCCACCTCGAAGTTGCTGATGACCGGGCACGACCGGCCCGTGCCGAGGTTGCCGCCTGATGGGACGATCGCGTTCGAGGTACCTGGGGACGGCACCTTGAGCAGTCCCTTCCGCTCGGCCTGCCGCACCGCGTTGAAGAAGTTGGCCCCGTTGCAGAATGATGTCTGCCCGAAGGCCGACCCCGCCTGGCCGCTGACGCAGTGGGCGCCCGCGAGCGTGGTCGGGGCCGCCCCCACCTGAACCAGGTGCGTGCCGTTGAACCCGAAGTCGATCGTCACGACCGCGTCCGCCGGGATCACGGGCGGATTGAGCTTCATGCCCGGCGTGTCCGGCCTGGTGCCCTGCGTGATCACGAGCGGCTCATAGACCGACAGCGCCCCCGTGGCCGGGTCCAGGATCGTGGCCTGGACGAAGGCCCCCAGCTTCGCCCCGTTGCTCATCTCGCACCCCGACTGCGTCGGCGTCGTCCCGTTGGGACCGGTGAGCAGATAGGGAGTAGCCAGCCCCTGCGCGCTCAGCGGATTAGCCGGAACGATGATGTCGCAGGTGGTATTTGACTTCATGCTCGCCGGTGGAGCAGCCGTCGCCAACGCCGCAGCGATATTGGAGGCAGTCGGGGTCACATAAGTGCCAAGGGGGATCTTGGTAAGACCTGCGTTACTCGTGCCCGACTGAAACGCGAGCATCACTCCGATCACCAGCCCCAGCACCGCGGGAACGGCAAGCTGCCCCGCAACACGCGACATGCCGCTTTCCTGCATGCGGCGTCGCCATGAGGACCGACGCTCGTCATGCACGCAATCCACCTCCACGTCCGCCGTTTCGCGCTCGTAGAGGCAGATTAGACCAGCTAGGCGGCATGACGCGGGGAATTGGGAAGTTCTACTTCTAACGTCTCAGATGGAGTACGTGATCGTAAGGTGATAGTGGAGTGATGATCCCGAGATAGCATCAGAGCAAACGTCTGAGATTCAACCACTGGTGACCGAGCGCGATTATTTGATCGCATATCTCTAATATGCCTGCGGGCGCCCTTGCCTAGTGCTAGGGTGCCGCCCGACGCCTTGCCGGGTTCTCGCCGCACGAGGAATAAGTCCAGGTCGGCCGTTTTTTTGCGGAAGGTTGAGCCAGTCGCGCCGATCCGCCGTTAAATAGGGCGTTACCTCCTCGTGATGCGAGGTCAACACGCCGTAGACGTGACGGTTACACAGGGTAATGAAAGGTGGGGAATGCTTAGACTCCTGGCTTTTACCCTGCCTTTGTGCCTTGACAACTTTGCTATCGCATTCGCCGTCCTGGGGGAAATTCGGCTGACGCGCGCGCAGTTGCTGCGCGTCACAGTGGTGTTCATCGCATTCGAAGCCATAATGCCGCTGATCGGGCTGGCAGTGGGGACACCGCTGATTCACCTGATCGCCGGCCCCCAGCACATAACCATCGACCCTTACCAACTCGGTAGCCCTACGGAGCTCAAGGAACTTCAGCTGGCCTACCGCTCCCACCTAGCCGACGTGATCGACCTGACCTTCGTCGGCCGGTACGTCGTCCCGTTCGTCGTGCCGGTGATCGTCGGCGCCATTGGCATCCTGATGCTGGACGAGGCCTTCAACGACGATGATGACGACGATGAGGCGGAGAAGGCGAGGGCACTGGTGGCGGCGCGCGGTCGCGCGATCATCGGGCTCGGCATCAGCATTAGCATCGATGAACTGATCGTGGGCTTCACAATCGGCTACAGCCAGTACTTCACCACGCTCGAGGCCATCACCGCCATCGTCGTCCAGTCGTTCCTGGCCCTTATGGCCGGCCTATATTTCGGCCGGAAGGTGCGCGATGGAAAGATCCGGATCAGCGTGGAACGCGTCTCCACCGGTACCAAGCTGATAGCCGGCGGCATTCTTGTCACGCTGTCGGCCGTTCTGCTGGTCGGCCCCCCGCTCGCCACCCACGCCTTCCCCCACTTCATCCACTCCGTCTTCCCCCACAAGGTCAAACCCGCGTCGGCGCCCACAGCGGTCACCACCGACCTGCCGGGAGGCGGAGCATAAGGCGCCGTCGGCGACTCGTGAGCCGGAGCACGTCGCTGCGGACTGGTGTACCGCACTAGACAGGGGCCAGATCGCACGACCTGGCCCCTGCCGACGCTCCCAGGTAAAACCTATCTTGCCCCTGAGGGATTTCTACGTCGCGCGGCGCGAATCAGCCAGGTGGTGGCCGCGCCAAGAAATGACGGCGAGGGTGGGCATGCGTACAGTACTGATCGCCAACCGGGGGGAGATCGCGGTCAGGATCGCCCGAGCGTGCCGGGACGCGGGCCTGGCAAGCGTGGCCGTGTACGCGAGCGCTGACCGGAACGCCGTCCACGTGCGGGCGGCAGACGAGGCGGTACCGCTGGACGGCGCGACGCCGGTGGAGACCTACCTGGACATGAGCAAGGTGCTCCGGGCGGCAGCGGACTCCGGTGCGGACACGCTGCACCCCGGGTACGGGTTCCTGGCCGAAAGCGCCGAGTTCGCGCAGGCCGCGCTGGACGCCGGGCTGACCTGGATCGGGCCGCCCCCGTCAGCGATCCGGCGGCTGGGTGACAAACTCTCCGCCCGGCAGGCGGCATGGGAGGCTGGCGCGCCGCTGCTGCCGGCCATGAGCGTGCCTGCCTCAAAGGCCGAGCAGGTGATGGCGTTCGCACGCGAGCACGGGCTGCCCATCGTGATCAAGGCAGCCTCCGGCGGAGGTGGGAAAGGCATCGCCGTCGCCCGGTCGGCCGCCGAGATCCCGAGCGCCTGCGCGCGGGCCATGCGCGCGTCCGTCGCCGCGAACGGCCAGGCGGAGTGCTTCGCCGAGCGCTACCTAGACCGCGCGCGGCACATCGAGGTCCAGTGCCTGGCAGATGCCTACGGCGGCGTCGCGGTGATCTCTACCAGGGACTGCTCGCTGCAGCGGCGCCATCAGAAGATCGTGGAGGAGGCGCCCGCGCCGTTCCTGCCCGCTGGCCTGGACACGCGGGTGCGCGCCGCATCCGCGGCGATCCTGCGGTCGGCGGGCTGCACGGGTGCGGCGACCTGCGAGTTCCTGCTCGGCCAAGATGGCACGCTCGCCTTTCTCGAGACGAACGCTCGGCTTGCAGTCGCGCACCCGGTCAGCGAAGAAGTCACCGGACTCGACCTGGTCCGTGAGTCACTCCGGATCGCTGACGGCGGCGCCCTGCGTCCTGGTGACCCGCAGGGACGTGGGCACGCCCTCCAGTTCCGGATCTACGCCGAGGACCCGGCCCGCGGTTTCGCCCCAGCGCGGGGGACCGTGCGGACCTGGCGTCCCCCTTCCGGCCCCGGCGTGCGGTTGGATTCCGGTGCGGAGCAGGGTTCAGTGGTCGCCCCGGCGTTCGGCACGCTGCTGGCCAAGCTGATCGTGACCGGGGCGTCCCGAGCCGAGGCGCTACAGCGGGCACGCCGGGCGCTTCATGAGTTCGAGATCACCGGGCTGGCGACCAGCCTGCCGCTGCACCGCGCCCTTATCACCGACGAGGCGTTCGCGCCGTCAGATCCCGCCCGGCCGTTCTCCGTTCACACAGGCTGGATCGGGTCCAATTGGCCGACGCCGGGGCCACTGGGTGCCTGAAGCCCGCTAGTACCGGAACCTGTTACTTCCTCGGCCGCGTATACCGCCTGCGAGAAGGCCTCCACCACGGTCTGGCACCGCGCCAGCATGGCAGCAGCCTCCCGCCCCCGCTCATCGGGGAAGAAGTCACGCGCCTGGATCTTCGCCAGCCAGCGGACCAGCTTCTCCAGGTCCTGCTCGCTCTCCTCCAGTTCGGCGAAGGTGTACTTCCCGGCCTTGCCCTCCTTGCCGATCTCGTCCAGGAGAGCGGCGCAGCGCTCGGCGAACTCGTCGTACTCTCGGCTCCGGTCGGCCCGGAAGCTCGACACGATGGCCGCGTTCACGTCCGGCGCCGAAGCCGGGATGCTCAGCACGAACCCGATCCCGCCCTGCCGAAGCAGCCCGTCCCGCAACTGGTCGAGCAACTCCGCGTGCGGACCCGTCTCCGGCAGCACCCACACACTGGTGACCATCGTCGTGGCGCCGGCGGCCCGCAGGCGACGCCACAGGGCAACCCGGGGGCTGGACGCTGAGCTCGGGAGCTGGGTCAGAAGAAGAAGCCAGCTTGACGGGTGGCCGTCCGCGTCCGTTGACATGCAAAACCTGTTCCACGCATAGCGCACCGCCGAACAGGAAAAATATTACAAATGGCTTACGCGTGGCGGGTCCGCGTTGCCAATCCTGAGCAATTTAACTGCAACACGTGTTTCGACTTCGGATTACCGCGAGCCGCGGCAACACCTATTACAATTCCGCAACACGTATTACAGCGTGCTGCAACATCTATCACAAACCGCAGGTCAGAATAACTTTCTCAAGTGGCCCTTGACAGCCCTAGTGTGCCATTCTAGGCTGCTTTCAATTCCTGTACGCATATCAGGATTAAATTACGCGTGCTCTATGGAGCGGAAGCACACACGTTCGTCGCGAGCGATCACGGTCAGACGCTCCCGGCAAGATCGGAAGGGAAAGAAATGGGTGCTTGGCTACTACTAGGCACGGACAGCCTGGTCGCATGTATCGCGATCGGGCCAATCATGTCCCGGCGTCTGTCTGTGCTCGCACCGCTCGCGCTGCTCTTCGGCCTCGCTGACGGGCTGGGTTACCTGCTCGGCTGCGCGCTGCACTGGTCATACCCAGACAGCTGGGGCAACTTCGCGCCCACGGTCGTCGCCCTTCTCGGCGTCTACTGGATCGTGGTCGCCATCATCTCGAGGAGAGCAGCGAAAGCGGAGGAGAATCCCAAGACACGGTGGGGCGTGTGGATTCTGCCGTGGCTGCTGAGCCTCGACAACATCACCTACGGTGCGGTCGACGGCGTTTCCCACGGTGCCTCCGTCTACCTCTCGGCCTTCGAGCAGTTCGCGTCAAGCGCGATCCAGGCCGGCATCGGACTCGCGATCGGCATTGGGATCGCGTACTCGATCCCCGCGGTGCGACGCCACATGTGGCTGGCCAACGGGGTTGCCGGGGGTCTCATGATCATCGGCGCCGGCGTCCTGCACCAACTCGGCTGACCGGCGCCCGCCCGAAGGCCCGCGTGAAAGCTGGCCCTCCAACGTGAAACCACCACCCGTTCGGAATGAATGTCCTTCCAGCGAACGGGTGGTGGTTTCGCGCGCTGAGGTGCCGCCGCTCCTGCGGTCGCAATCGACTGATCTGTCACGGCGATAACCGAGGGAGCCGCCTGGCTTACTACTCCGGGCAGTAGTGGGGACCTCCCCCCACTTGGAGGCTGCCGTGGGGGAGGCGTGCGGCGGGGGGCCTGTCGGTGACTTCGAGGGAATGGCCGCCCGAGTCCTGCACGTCTGACCGGTGAGCGTGTGATCATCCAGGATGACGGCAACAGGCCAGCAATGCCCGATATCCGCATCGAGTACGCGACGAAGCCAATTGCCTACGTCGAAGAGGGCGCCGCGCACGCGAAAGTCCCGTACAAGGGGAAGAACAAGCCCGAATCCCAGAAAGCAGCTAACAGGGCGCACGCGAAACTGCGCTCACCCGGCGAGCGCGCGAACGCCCAGCTCAAGTCCCAATGCCGCTTAGCTTGCGACTGAGCACGCGTCGCGCCGCTGTCCGGACAGCCGTCAGTCACCGGATTGCACCCAGCCCGAGGTTATCTATTCGAAATCCGTGTCGTTTCCGTCACTATAAGGACGGCAACGACACGGATTTATTCGATCTTGGCACTCTTATGCTGATATTTCGGGCAGCTGGGAGGCGCGACCAACTTAAGCTAAGCGGCATTGGCTCAAGTCCTGGCGCATCCTTCGCAAGCTCCGCTGCTGCCCCTGGCGCGCCAGCCAGCTCGCCAAGGCCATCCACGCATTGCAGATCCGCGAGGCAAACGCAGGATGAAAAGCTCACTGCGGCGGTTCCCGGAATGGCAGCACGATGCCGTACCAGAAGAGGCGCACGTCCCCATGGGCGTCCGTGTTGCCGAAAACGGTACCGGCAGCAGGTGTGCTCGTCTCATCTAGCCACGCCAGCGCGGCGTTGACCGCGTCCAACTCGGTGGCCGTCCCACCGGCATGGATGAACTCCTGGTAATGCCACTGTGGCGAAAAGGCGTGGTCATGGGCGAGACGCTCCTTCAGAACTGAGGGATCTGCTTCTCAGATCCAGTTCAGCCAGGTCCCTCAGGGTCAGGAAACGCCGGGCTACTGAACGGAGCCCGACCGAGGCGGCCCTGATACACGGAGCTCCATCTGCGATTTCGCGGGTCTGGCGGACACCGAACTCGCCGCGCAGGCAGGCAGCAAGCTGGACCTGACCGATGAGCGCGCGGCCGGCACCACGCAGGCATTCACCTGCTCGGCCGTGCTGACTGGTCCGCAGCAGGCGGCCGTCCAGGTCTTGA
>Ga0335074_10008730_pt1 | contig 14100 bp, 13 predicted proteins | sample Lox_Sample_23_FD_206715 | JGI IMG/M metagenome (GOLD analysis project Ga0335074, IMG submission 206715) | Soil microbial communities from Loxahatchee National Wildlife Refuge, Florida, United States - Lox_Sample_2.3 | ecosystem: Environmental > Terrestrial > Soil > Wetlands | place: USA...
TTTCGCTCACAAGGAAGAGCTTCAAATCTTGGTAGGGATACGGCACGGTTTCGTGTTGGTAAGGACATCCCGCGACACGACAGAGTCTCGAGTCTATTGATCAGGTCTCTCTGGGCCTTCTGTACCTCTGCGGTAGCACGATGAGCACTTAGGCTCCATCCAGAGAGGATAGCATTTTCAAGAATGGTGGGATCAGAGCCCAGCTTGTCACCAGGCCATTACCAGCGACAGTCCACAAAACAGAACATGCGAAGTAGTGAACGGGCCCACTACCGGAAAATCCTTGAATTATTCTGGAAGGTCGCGTGGCAATGAAATGCTGCGGAGCAGGTGGGTATCCTACAGAGCCGTTAATCTACTCCGGCGGAACATGCTCCACGCCGGCCGTTATTCGCGGGAGTTTTACTATGAATAAGCTCTATTATTCCAAGTCAAGCAATTGAATCAATCTAACTCAAAAACCAGCCAGACTACGATCCAAGAAAATGGAAAACGGAAAATTGGTACAGAAACGGTCGCATAAATGCAAACGCAAAGCACATGTTGCTTCACAACAGAAATTAGGTGAGCGGACCTGTTCAGGGGACTTCAAGCCACAGCGTGGCCGCCATCCGATCATTCAATCTCGGCCTCTCTTCCACGCGAAATGAGCCTCCAAGAATAGATTTTCCAATTTCAAGCTTTTTGTACGGGTACTTTAATACGGATACCGAAGCACGTCATAAGTCAGCACTTTACAACGCAACCGTTCCTCGTAAGTCACTCGTGGAGGACACAAGGTGAAGCTGTTAAAACAACCATCGAGATCTCGCAGCGCAAGCTTTTCTTGTTGGTGGCGATCGGCAATCCTAAAGTTCGCGTACCTGCGCAAGCGTCTCTCCGACAAAAACGACAGGTTATGTGAAACCCGCAGCTCTAGATTCTCCTTAAATAAAAGGCTGTCCATACATCCGCAAGTCCGCAAAGACCAGCAATTCAAACCACGCGATCCCAAACTGAATCGTACAGAGAATAGATGGAATGGTCCTGAGTGTTGCGTCGGCCATTCCAGTGATAATTTTCTAAGACATCCAAAATAGGGGGAACAAACTCAGCCTCTACCGGAGTGATAATACCCCGGAACCTTTGGCCAAAATCTTAGCACTTGAATTCAATTTCATGAGGCAGAACACCATCATGCTCTTTCTATGCTGGCCTGCATGTTCACGGATGTCTTCACCATTTGCCACGCCGAACTTTTGTTATAATAAGAGTGAACTTGTTGGTGTCAATGGAACTCCCTGGATAGTGGCTTCTAGGAAGATATTTCTTTGCACATACATTTGATTCTCTTCAATTCGTTAAGCAAGCTAGTTTAAATGCACAGCAGAAGATAATGATGAATGTTTTCTATTATCCAAGTTTCTCAACATACTATATTTAACGACAACGCATAAATGAGATATGCCTGAAGTTTTATAGTTTCTAGGGGCTATCAGGAGCCTCATTCTTTCCAAGATAGAACGTCCCAAGAGATATCCTGACTTCCGACACCTAAAGGAGCGGTTTGAAAAGCTTTCTTATCTCATTCCAGCCTTAGACAGGCTTTCCAACGCGGGTCTTGCACCGAAACCCTGCTGCTCAAAGTCCCATCCTGTAGTTTCTTCGATTTAAGAGTTTAGAACAGTGAGGTGTCGGAATTAAATTCCGATTAACTTTCAGTGTTACGGAGGTCTCTTGTACTTTTATGATATGTGTTTTGTCGCACCTTTCTGCTCTAAGCTTAGCAGCAGGCCTGAATGCCACCATCAGCTTCAAATGGTCTAACTGTTACCTGAGATCGTGAGTTTTTGATTTTACGATTAAGGATCACCTTTCTAAACGTTCCACATCTGAGAGCTCTGATGGTAGCACGTTTGAATGCACTGATGAGGGTGTTCGGAAGACGGATGTTGAAGAAATAACGCTGTGTAGTGACACATCCCTCGACGCGCCTCCTTCAATTGCTTGAGGCTGTGATGCTGAGTTCTTGGGAGTTTGTTGCCTCCATGTTGACCTCTGGCTTATCTTTTGACGCAACCAAGGCGCAAAATTGAAGTATCCTCCACACGCAAAGATGCCGCACCAAAGGACAAATTCAGTTGCATAAATTACTATGCCAAGAATATCGAGGGAGGCCTGGAAGACTTTTCCAGTCAAGTCAGCTTTGACATAACTTTATATGAGGGTATGTGGAGGTGCTGATGTGCGTACATATTGAGACGAGGGAGAAGACGTCTCCAGCAGCATCAATGCCCACGAAGATGAAAGAAATCCCTCTCACAGTGCGATGCACATACACGTCGTAATAGTGTCGGAGCACTCCTGCGGACAGCAGTAGGGTAGAGAATACTCCCATTAGTGTGATTGGCCAGTGCGTGCCTTCTTTTACTGCAGCCTGTGACTTATGAATTAACGCTGAACTGCGTATGTCTCTTGACACATCTCCACCCACCCTGAGAGCAAATATCAACGCAGTCTCTATACCTCCGAAAAGAGCACCAACTCCAGAAACGGTTGCACAACATCGGAGTTTACTCCATTTCTAGAGCAATTGAGAATCAAGCACAGTGTGGGTAGGGAACCCCGGGGATATGAGACTCACATCTTCGTAATAGTAGCATTGTATCCACGTTATCAAGCTGAGTGTGGTCAGGATTTGAGGTTGGATCTGGAGAGCAATATTGAAGTTTTCAGTGACATTGTAGGCGCCCAGCGGAACACCTGCACAAGCCCACAGAAGCATCATCGATCGCTGCAAACCAATTGTGTTATGCCTTCGGAAGTTGATGATTATCTGAGGGATAAGCTGTATTATGGGGGTAATATCAGTACCATGATCCCGGGTATAGGTACCGATGGTGCTCTGCATATTGCACAATGAGAAGACTCTAGCCATATAAACTCACCTGAGTTGACCAGCATACCTAAAACATCTTAGAACAACCATGAAGAAAGCTATTAGGGCATCGTGGACTCACTGCGCCCATTGTTCCTAGTACATTTGCAGCGACAGGTATGTCCATATTGCATTCGGTTGTCCCTGCAACCTAAGGTTGACCCGGGAAGTAAAAGAGCCGGCGCCAATGTACTCGTACTCTTAGTGTTCAAGCTTCCCTTTCCCTTCCCGTAATTGTAATGCGGGGAAAGAGAAGTCAGAGCGATATCGATCGAGAAATCAAAAACTGTCATCTTGCCGAGCCTTAGCCGCAGCCCACAATGCACCGCGGCGTCACTCTGCCTCAGCTCTCATTCTCTTATTCCCTTGGTCCGGTCCGCGCTTCTCCCGACCACATGGCTCAAATTTACCCAATAATGCATGACGCCCATTACTACTTGCCATTTCTTTTTGTCCCCAGATCATATCATCTATCATTCATTTCTTATTCCGAGTATATGCTACAATCATAACGCAGTCAAACAGCCGGTCTTGCAATGTAGTACATATTGTACAGCTTACTGGATATGACCGGCTCGGCCTCTACGGCGCCCTGATGTCATAGACCTTATCAACTAGCAAGACGTCCTTCCATACTTAATTGGACAATAGCACATCTGGATTAGTTGGTAATTGACTTGTTTTTGGTATGGTGACGATTGTTATACCTGTACGTATCACAGAGCGTGCTCCTAGACGAATCGATATTCAAAATATACAACATGCCTCCTCATCTACAAGACGAGGTCCAGCATCACTCCCTCTCTGATCCCGAGACATTCTGGAAGCGCCAAGCCGAACATCTCCATTGGCACAAGCAGCCTTTGCAGACGCTCAAAAAAACCACAAAGAAGCTAAAGAGCGGCACGTCTCATAGTCATTGGGAATGGTTCCCGGGCGGTGAAATATCGACTTGTTATAATGCCATCGATAGGCATGTAGAGGCGGGTAACGGAGATTGTGTAGCCATCATATGGGATAGCCCGGTAACAAAGACCAAGGAGAAACATACATATAAACAGCTTCAGAGCGAGGTTGAGGTTTTTGCCGGCGTTCTGAGGGAAGAAGGTGTCAAGAAGGGGGATGTTGTTCTGATATATAGTTCGTCCTCTTCTGGCAATTCATGTTCGTCTGCTGACATATTGAAGTGCCCATGATTCCGGCAGCTATGGTTGCCATGCTGGCCATCTCTCGACTTGGAGCTATTCATGCCGTCGTCTTTGGTGGATTTGCCCCTGCATCTTTAGCCCAGCGCATCGAAGCGTCGCAACCTATCGCCGTTCTTACTGCTTCTTGTGGCATTGATGGTGCAAAGCCGCCAATGAGCTACAAGCCATCCATTACAGAGGCAATCGAGCTGTCATCTTTCAAGCCCCAAAAGACTATCATTTGGCAACGAGATCAATTGCGATGGCACCCTATAAACCAAAAAGATGGCCAGAGAAACTGGCAGCAATTAGTTAAAGATGCCAAGGCTCGAGGTTTGAAAGCAGACTGCGTGCCTGTGGGATCAAGTGATGGCATTTATATCATTTACACATCAGGAACGACAGGCCTCCCAAAGGGCGTCTTACGAGAGGCAGGCGGACATGCTGTAGGACTACATCTGTCAATCAGTTACTTGTTTGGAATTCACGGACCCGGTGATGTGATGTTCTGCGCCTCAGACATTGGTTGGATTGTGGGTCATAGCTTTATTGGGTACGGACCTCTTCTGACTGGCGCCACAACTGTACTTTTCGAGGGCAAGCCTGTTGGGACACCGAATGCCGGCACTTTTTGGCGCATCATAGAGGAGTACAAGGTCAACACTCTGTTCACCGCGCCAACAGCTTTGAGAGCTATCAGACGTGACGACCCTGAGAACAAGCTCCTGAAAGAGATTGGCGAGAGAGGAGGCATGAAGAGTCTCCAGGCCTTATTCTTAGCTGGGGAGAGATCTGAGCCAAGCATTATCACAATGTATCAAGACTTATTGAAGAAGTACGGTGCTCAAGGTGCCAATGTTATTGACAACTGGTGGTCGACTGAGTCTGGTTCGCCAATCACGGGCATCGCACTTACACCCTACTCTGGCAAAGATCGCAAAGGAAAGAAATCCGTCAAACCTCTCCCCATAAAGCCGGGTAGCGCCGGCAAGCCAATGCCGGGGTTCGAAGTCCATATAGTTAATAATGAAGGCAAAGAAGTGGAGCAGGGGAAGATGGGAAACATTGTATTGGCGATGCCCCTTGCTCCCACGGGCTTCAGGACTCTGTGGCAGGACGAAGAGAGGTTCTATAAGGGCTATTTGAAGCGCTTTACTGGTAGGTGGATGGACACCGGAGATGCTGGGTTCATCGACTCGGATGGCTACGTTTTCGTAATGTCGAGATCCGACGATATTATCAACGTTGCCGCGCATCGTTTTAGCACTGGTGAGCGTTTTACACCGCGTTCTTTGGATTCGAGAGAAGCTGACCCGACTACCACAGGCTCCATAGAACAAGCCATCTCCTCCCACCCCACCATCGCAGAATGCTGCGTCGTCGGCATCCCCGACTCCCTCAAAGGTCACCTCCCCTTCGCCTTCGTGACGCTCTCCACCCCCGACCACCCCACCTCCGCCATCCCCTCCGATGCGCTCTTCGCGGAAGTGCAAAGACTCGTGCGCTCCCAGATCGGCGCCATTGCCTCCTTGGGCGGCATGATCCAAGGAAAAGGCATGATCCCCAAGACGCGCTCTGGCAAGACGCTTCGCCGCGTACTGCGAGAGCTAGTTGAGAACGCAGTGCACGGCGAGTTCGATAAGGAGGTGCAGGTTCCGGCCACGGTCGAGGATGCGAGTGTTGTGGAGGTTAGTAGGGATAAGATTAGGGAGTATTTCAAAGAGAAGGGGGCGGGTTTGCATAAGGCAACGGAGGCGAGGGCGAAGTTGTAATGAGATTATTAGTATCTATAAAAAGATATTGTGATAGTTAATATCTTGTTGGGTGTAGGTAGCTTGTCTTGATTGTCCTAATGTATACATCCTGCTCGTGCAATGACGATTTCTCTTCGTACTCTTCCTAGAAAGCCAGGCAGTCCTGGTAGGTCGTGGGTATATTGTTATTATGTCTTACACTGTTCTAGCTATAGGCTACGTAGTATTTCTATCTGTAAAATCAAAGAAACCCTATTAGTAAGTGGGATAAAAACCTTTGCCTGCTATTCTTTCGTTCTGTACTCACTCGCAGCCTGCAGTACCAATGAAAGTAGCCTTAGCCTTGGCGCTACCTATTAGCTGTAGAGAAGGCGTTTGGCCAGTGAGAACTGGCCTAGTCTCCCAGGACAGATCATCTACTCCGTAAGCTTCCTGCACCTCCATTCTTCCCTACTAATTGTCGGTAGTCCATGTACCTGCCTATCCGGAGGCATTGGCGGCGGTCGGTCTCTTCTGTACAGTAGAGAGCTATGTGCCTGGGCATTTTCTTCTCCATTCTTACACCTTCATTGGGCAGACAATATGCCTGGTACTTTACGGTTGTAAAAGAACTTTGCCAACCCGATATGGTCTGTGCGTGCCTGTACCAATACAGATCTCTCTCTGCTTTTCGGAGCTTAGTCGTGGAGGCTGAGTCTGTTCCCCCTATCGGATGTCTTGGAAAATTTAACATTGAAACAGCCGACGCAACCATTCCGTCTATTCTCTGTACGACTCAGTTTAGGATCGCTTGTTAGTCTTATGGACTTGCGGATGTATGGGCCGCCTTTTATTCAGAAGAGAATCTAGAGCTGCGAGTTTCACATAGCCTGTCATTTGTAGTTGCCTATCTTGCACTCTAGTCCTCGAGCACCTCCTTTTTCTCTCACTCGTCCTACTGCTCTATAAGTTGTCTTATCTACTTTTCTACCTAAGTTTTCTGTGTAATCGCTAAGATGTTAGTGGCCTGCTGCCTTCCTCTCTAGGTCTGGAGCTGTGTTTTAGATTGCTGCGCATGTGTCCTTGACTATCTAGCTAGGCCTGCCCATTTGAGTTGTGTTTAGAAGAGTGCTATTCTCTCGTTCAACTAATGGCTGAGTGGGGGAACATACGCCTCTGTCTCCAGCTAGCGGATAAGGATTGCTTTGAATGCCCCTAGCACTTGTTGGAGTCTACTGTTCTGGTGTTTCTGCAGTTTAGCAGCAGGACATTTTAGGGGTGTCTGCCACCTTTCCTTAAGACAATGCTAGAGCGCTACTCTACGAAATTGCTAGAGGTATTATTGCCAAATAGACTTGCTGTGCTCTCTCTCTATTGTAACACCCCAGGTTGACGTTGCTATTCGACTAAGGGCGTACGTTTGGGTCTTCCGATTTACGGCTGTAGTGTGTGCTTTCAACTAGTAATAGCGTTATTGTCTTATCATTTATTCAAACTAGGGCTTCTAAATCGAAGTAGTTTCTTTAGGATTTATGTATAGAGGCCCAGTCTAAGCACTATCGTTGCTGAATCTAGAACAGTACAGTTTACAGCTGTTGACTCGCTATACGTTAATGGGTTTATATCGTTAGCAAAGCCTAAAGCAGATAGACGCAAATCTAGCAAGTTAAATGCCTCTAGCAGTAGTGCATTGTGGAAAAGGGAGAGTATCAGTGACAGTAGAGATCCTTGTGGCAAAACAGTTGATAGCTGCAGCAGCGCTGTCTCTTCTCCGTCTACTATTACGGTAGTGTCCATTCGGACAGAAGGGACCGGATAGTTCGTACGAACGAGTCGTGGGTATAGATTTGTTTCAGGGTCCTTATGTGATCAACTGCATAGCAGAGCCACAAGAATTTTTCGCCGTCCACGTCAAAGGAAAAGCCTTCTGGATCACTCAACTTGACAATTCAAATGGACAGCCGCTATTTGCACATTTTCACTTGCTTAGTTTTCACCATTTCAATTTTTTTCACTATGTAGACGGTCACAATTGTGATAGCAATGGAACACAAATAGCTTTTAATTGTCCTCATCACATTGTCATACCACAAAAGAAATCCCACCAACACAATGAGAGTCATTATCATCATAAAATAAAGGGCCAACGAGAGAAGGGTGACGAAGTTCTCGCCTCCACGCCTGGGTCATAAAGGCGCTGTACATCTCGAAACGTGCATTTGTGTGTATCTGTGAAGTCATGAAGATTACGCCCATCTTTCAGTAAGCGTCATCATTCATCAGCCATGTAAATAGCCGTCTTAAAAAATCAGGTCATGAGCTCGTCGTCATCTGGAGAAGAAAAGTCCAAAGTGCCAAGAACATAGAAGAACAGTTGTGAAGGTAAGGAAATCTCAAAGGAGCGTAGTGTTGTTGAGTTTGCCGTTAAATCTCCGCCCGTGCCTATATATTGCTAGAGAAGCCGAGCTCGACAGAAACTTTGGGGGGAAAAATCGGGCCGCCGTCTATGTTTGCCAGAGAAATCACGTCGGAAAGTTAGAAATTAAGACAGTTATCTGCGTCGCTGGGAAGCTGAAATTGTAGGTCGATTTCGATTTAGCGATGCGTCGTAGGTCGCACCAGGGACAGAACCCTCTCTCATGGTCTTTCGTCTCTTAAGTCCGTCAATATCTGCAACGCCTCCCGGACCACGACTTGCTGGCCGTGACCCATCGTCGTCATCATCACGGCCCCGTTTGCCGCCCGACGCAGTCCCGTTGAGGATAGGTTGTGTTGCATACCCGTTTGCCATCGAATTTCCCATGTCGGACTGTGATGCGTACACCTCGCCAGAGCCACCATTGGCTGTCCCACGCTCGCTGCTCATCACATTATATAAATTACTTGAGGGCGGTTGGGCCCTTGGTGGTGTATTATATCCTCCCTGTTGTTGTCCGTAGTACGGCTGAGGTGCAGCTGTTGTACGCGGAGTCGCACGCCCCGAACCAGTTTGGTGACTTGGAGAGCCAGTCATCTCAGGGGAAAGATGGGGATGGTCTCCTGTCAGTGAACCAACTGGCGGCCCAGGAGCATAATTGTATGGGCCGCGGCCTGCATCATATGTGGCAGTGTTGTCGTGCGTATACTCCCCATCATGTTCATGTTCCGCTTCCTCCTCACCTTGCCCATGACCTACTTGGTCGCTTCCCTGTCCATGATGAATCATACCGTTGGATCCTTTCTGGTCGTGGTGCTCATCTGGCCCAGAGCCTGGAGCACGTGCAGTTGGGGGACCCATCTCGTTTTTAACGTAAGAATTAGGGGCGTAGCGACCTAGATTTTGCTGCCCTGTGTTTGATTGCTGATATAAATTTTGCTGGACAGGTGGAGCGGAATACATCTGCCGGGAAGTGTCGTACCCTTGGGATCCTTGTTGATACTGTTGCATATTTTGGAGGGGAGCACCAGGAGGTGTGGTAGCGGGGGTTGTAGGCATTGAACGTGCGTTGCTCAATCCAGCATCGAGAGCCAGCGTAGTTGTGCCTTGAGCACCAGCCATGCCTTGCCCGCTCCATTGAAAACTACCGTCAGAGCTACCCATATTTCCCATTACACTGGAAGCGCTTGTTGGAGGTGTAGGAAAAGTATGCGCTCGCTGCATGTCAGGACGACCAATACCTGGATGTGGAGCTAAGGAGTGCTGAGGGCCAGGGAGACCTCCTCCAATTGAGTTGTGCATGGAATGATGGTGATGTGGTTGCATTGATGGTAGCCCGGGCGCCTGGTTGTTTCGCAGTTGATTTTGTTCTTGTTTTCGACGTTCTGCAGCAGCCATAACAACACCTGCACGGTTCTGATTTGTGGGATGATAGAGAAGAGCTCCAATATTGTGAACGAAGAGAGGATAAAGCAGTTCTGTAATTTTCTCTTTATTGGCGAAGTCAAGGGCGCGTTCGAAGGGAATCCTGCGATTGTAAATATAGCTCCTAGACCATTAGAGTGTGGAGGACGTACCATACGCCTTTCAAATGCATAGGTCCGATCTTGACGACATGTCTCATCTTCTCACTCTTCAGAATGCCATCTCTACGGCCTCTAGTCATACCAGCAACATTTAACAACTTAGTACCATTGATCATATGATTATCTGCCGTATCGTAAGAGAAGTTCATAATTGAGCAAATTTCCTCCGGATGTTTAATCACTTACCTTCTCTTCTTGCAACACACACTCCTTTAGCTTCCACCTGAAAGCATAAGCTGCCCTCGTCTTCCCATAGAGTTGCAGTGACCCTTGGCTTCATACCAGGAGGTGCCAGTTGCCCAGTTGTATCAAATCCCTGTTGAGGAGCGTAACCTTGACCTGGCATGACTGGTTGGACGGTAGATGACATGGGCGGCAATGACAGAACGTTACCTTGCGCTCCCATAGGCCCAGGAACCTGGTGCCCCGCCTGTTGAGGCGATGTGAGACCATTTGCATAATTTCCATATTGACTGTAAGAACTCTGCGCCGGAGAGTACTGTGCAGGTCCAGGTTGTAGTAATGGTGGCTGTTGATGTGAGTAATGCGCCATCCCGCTCGACGTGATAGTTTGCGGAGCAGGAGGTTGCCCACTTGACATGTGTGAGTTGTAGTACATGTCCGGCGGTGGTTGGTTCATGTTGGCATAGGATTCCTGATGATATGGGTATCCTGAGCCGGCTTGAGGATTGCTGCTGCTGTATGAAGAAGTATGTGACAAGGGTGCGGGGAGGGCTCCGCTCACGGCTAGCGTTGGGGATGGGGTTTTAGGACCGTTGCTGAACGAGGAAGTATGAGAGCTGCTGGTCAGCACGGATGAAGAGCCAAGAGAACCAACCCGAGGCGAGGAGGTGCCGGAGGAATATGCCTGCTGCGGCTGTGGCAAAGGGAATGAAGGCAACCTATCATTCACATACAGAGGCCGTTGAGCGGCGTGATGATTGTAGTGGGGTATATCAATCGGTCCTCGGGTTGACACTTGAGACAATGACGGAAGGGAATCCAGCTTTTCGGTGGAACAATGGTTATCCGGAGTACGGCCCCCCTTAGAGCTATCGTCTCAACGGAACCCTGTCCTGAAGGGTGATGCAGCGGGATGTAAAGCAAGCGAGACCTCGGACCCGCCAATTAATGAAGTTGTGCGAGGGTGGGAATTGAGAGGGACAAGAGAATTGCGCCCGTTTGTAGATAGCCAGTGACGGGATTCCCTATTCGACTTCGAATTTGCTGGGAATTGAAGCTACAATGTTTGTATGGCAAGCTTTTCGAACAAATGCTTTTCCCCAACCAGATGCTTAGGACAACAGACGGAAAATGCGCAGCGAGCGCAAAGGTCGAGTATGTATTTTGGTAAGAGGACAAAAGGACGCTGGGTACGCTAGAGCAGATCGTTTAGACCGAAGAACTCAAGAAGCAGTGCATTTAACTCGTGGCAGGTCGTTAAAGAAGCTCTTGGACGTTGTGTTTATCAACCCAATTGAAATGCGATGGGACGTTCAAGGCTGTTGTTGACAATTAGGCGAGTCTGCAGAATGCAGATGCTTGAATGTCGCTTCTGTATGGGGAAGAGAGCTTGCGAGGACGATGGGCGGAAGGGGATTAATCGTGAAGGGCCGTTATGCTCGTTGAGCTGCGTTGACGACGGTGAGATAGAAGTCTATCGCCGTCTGCGTGGTAGTAAAATCACACCTCTAATGCAGGTACAAGAATTGGATTAGTCGAGTGCATAGAAGGATTGAGAAAGGCGGAGTGAGAAGAAGTTGGACGAATTGGATGAGGAGACAGGATTCGGCTGGGCACATACCTTTCCTGCCTGCACCACAGAGGCAGAGGATTAATGGGCGAGGTTGGAGATGAAGAGAGGCGGAGGAGGAAGAAGGCGCAGAAGTGAGTATGAGAAGGAAGGGAAGGGCGGATGAGGATGTGGAGTGGATGTGGATGCAGATGCAGATGGGGGTGTGTCGTTTGTTTAGAGGCGGCGGCCGCAAAGAGGTTGGGGCGAGTGGGTAGAGAGAGAGGATAGAGCTTTTGTTTCGCGAGTTATCGGTTTTCCTCTCTCAATCTTGCCTGTTGAAGCTTCGCGCCAATGGAGCAATGGAGGCCTGTTCTCGCGCTAGACCCAGCCAGTGTTAAGAAAACCCGCCTCGTCAACAGCGCAGTAAGGATAAAGTAGTGAGGTCGGGTTTTGTAGTAAGCGTACTTTCGTAACAACTGGGAACTGCAGCTGCGAACAAGGGAGCAGTGGGTACTGTAAGGTATGGGATGTATGTCTGGAGAAAAGGGACGCGGACAAGCAATTCAAGAACAGACGGGCGTGCCGGGGCAGGGAGAGGCCTGAGAAAAACGGAAAGGGCCTCGGATCAGATCGATGAGAGGAGACGGCCGACAACAGAATGACCACGCTGCTGCTCCTTGTCCTGCCCAATCGATGGTCGCGAAGACAATAGTAATGAGAATGATAATCAAATACGCTCTTTGTCACGGCTGCCGCAGAGCTGTAGTAGTGGCTGACGGGAAAGGGAAAGGATTATTTCGGTCCACCACCACACAGTATCATCAGCCAACACTGCGCCTATGCTTGCTAGTTAGCTGGCACCTCTGTGGAGAAGTGCGACTCCGCCAAAGACACCCCAAAGCGGCAGCAAGTCAGCACCAGCCAGATAGCCAGGTAGTTTCTTGACGTGCTGGCTGCTCGCTACTGGGTAGTGGTGGAGGTGGGAGTGGTAGGGGTGTGTATAGTAGAGGGACAGGGCGTGATCGAGACCAAATTCAGCGTCGCGCCGAGGATCGAATCAGCAATGGTTATTCCCTACCGCTGCGGTGCCTGGGGGGAATTTGTCCACGTTGCGTAAAGCCCGAACCTGTCGGGGTCAATGTGTCGATAAGTCCCAAGGACGGATACGGCGGGCTTCAGAATTGCAGATATGTCTGGTAGAAGTATGTACGCATGTAGAGCTGCTCTGCTCTCTTCTCTATCAATTTACAAAACGGCGTGGCAGTAGTGGTGTTTGGATGACGATCAATTGAGATGCACAATGCGAGATGTGAGAGGATCCCGTGTGCAGATTGCAGCGGGGGCACTAGGCGTGCAGTGCCGCAATACATAAGTGTGCAGCGATCAAGCCCGGACGACACGCACAAAAGCACAGGCCGGGTAATAAATAGGGCATGGAAAAGCTCCGATTGACCTTGCCTGTGCTGTGCAGTTTCCAGGCCACACCGGACGAAGAGAAGCATGATTTGGTTCCTACAGAACGTACATGTGGAGTGCAGCGTACCTTAAAAGAAGCATGATTATTATGGGACCATTCACAAACGCGGCTTAGGTAGTCTAGTAGGATAAGACAACGGCCCGTCGCGCATTATGGAGAATGGTGAGGAAATGCATTTTGAAAGTAATGCATGTCCTCTCTTACTCAGTCAGTCTGGAATTTCCCTGGCGGCTTCTCGCTCGAATCGCTTAGCCTAAGTAGGGTAAGGTAAGGTCTCCTACCAAGGGTTCAAATATTGGCACGGGTTTTACGTTTCTATCCAAATATCTATTTAGTTCATCACGAGGAGAAAATATCAACTGTGGCGCGGAAGGTTGATTTCCCTCTATTTTTACTGCCGTAAAACTGTTGCGTGGATGGAAAATCCCTGGTATTCGCTATTCGCAAGGTAGTTGGGAATCGTTAACAAGCTCCAGGATCCAGGATCGAGGAAGCTTCCACAACATGTTACTACATCGCGGCTACAGAAGCCAGTTGACTTTATCCTAAGCTGGCTTAATGTGGCTGGACCCGCCCGACGCCCCCCCTTCGTACATAGATACTGCGGGTTTGCAGATTTGCGGTTATGTAGCCATCTGCGGGGCTCCGTTTAACGAAGGTTATGTGAAGGGGACCGAAGAGCTTTTCTTTCATCATCCCTAGCAGTAAAACAGCGGGAATATATGCATAGATGCATGGAACCATACGTGCGTCAAATCGTGACAAGATGATGCTCTTCTATCACTGTGTGTCCAGATATTCAACGTCATCCACCAGAATGGGGTCAGCCTCATACTATCTCCTAGAAATTGGTACTCGGCAGCGTGAAGTGCAATATCTTTCCTTGTATACAACCTCCAATTGTCAATATTTATCCTAGCGGTCTCCATGCCAGGCCAGGGGAGGGGTTGGTAAACTAGTTTGTACAAGTTACGTCAAGCTGGTCGTCTACTCTACCAAAAGCCATTGACGATCTTGTGTATCTCGGTCAGAGGTGAACTGACTAAAGA
>Ga0335074_10008732_pt1 | contig 14098 bp, 12 predicted proteins | sample Lox_Sample_23_FD_206715 | JGI IMG/M metagenome (GOLD analysis project Ga0335074, IMG submission 206715) | Soil microbial communities from Loxahatchee National Wildlife Refuge, Florida, United States - Lox_Sample_2.3 | ecosystem: Environmental > Terrestrial > Soil > Wetlands | place: USA...
GATAGCGAGGGCGAGTTAGGCCCTTCACCAATGCGTGCTGCCACTTCCAATGTCACAATGAATCTTTCAGACCGTAAATCAATGCCTCTATCTCCTGCAAATTTCGATCCGTTGACAAATGCCCCTGAAACTCCGACAAGACCTTTCCATCGGCGTGTGCAGTCTGTATTCATGCCTTCGAGCCCGCTTCACAGATCGCCCCCAAACGGGGTCAATGGCCACGCAAATGGGAATCCAGGAGGTTCTTATGACGGTACTGGACAAAATTTGGGCGGTGTGCAGCGGCGTGGGGAGAAGAAGGGAGGCCGATGGAATGCCCTCATTAGGTTTCTTCGACGCGGCGAACAATCGGCAAGGTAGCGGACTCATTCGCATTTTAGGGTCTATTGTATATTATCGGGGCGGCGTTCTAGTTCGGTCATGTGGGGCAGGCCGGGAAAATGGGAATTGGTTCAGCCGCATCGGAGGTTTTCCATCTTTGGTGTATAGAAAGCTTGGCAAGCACGCAAGGTCCATCTAAGGTAGCCACTCAAATTAAGAATGTACGCGAATATAGGAAGTTTTGTAGTAAGCTACAATGGATGTTCAAAATCAAAACTGTTCTAGGCGATTCTGTAATCTAGAGGCGTGTGCCTCGGGCAAGGCAAAAGCGTTAACGTAGTTAACGGGCGTGCGTGTTGTTGGTGGCCTGAAAAGCCTCACAAATTGATTTCAAATAAATAATGATGCATCTGCCCTAGTGACCGACAATACACATCAATTTCTCAGGATAACATATTAGAGAGAGTCTTGTTCCTTATATTAAAAGTGCTTATTTGCACAGATAGTTTAGGGCGCTTACTCATCAAGTCGTCTTTCATTTATTTGTCCATTATCTAAGCGCGACTTGGCCGCCGCAAGGCTGTGCTAACACTTTCAACCCTGACTTTTTCAGCATAACGACTGCCTGCTGCCCTATTCTCTATTCCCTCGAGCCTCTCACATTCCAAAACACCAATGCGAAGGACGGCACCAACTTGCAGTGATCATCCCTGCAGTAGCTGTCGGAGCTTTGTGAGCAGCGTGGCACGGAGAAGCATCGCTCACAGGTGTCGTGTGATACACTAGTTACAGCCTCTATACCTTAGGTGAGCTTTCTGTACTACAATATTTTGGATAAATTTCCTCCGACTCTGTTCCGAAGTATCTTGCTAATGCTTTGCAACATAGCACGAGTGATTACTCCTGTCGACACCCGCTTTCTAAAACCTGCAACTAGGACCCATCATGGAAGACAACGAGATGAACGGACGACCTAATGGCATCAATGGGCATTCCCAGATGCTTCAACACATGTTGCAAGTTGGCTCTGAGGCGGTCTCACGTTCAACGTCGCCGGGGTTAGGCTGGGATGGCAACGAAAGTAACGCAGAGAAACAGAAGCGTTACCGCCCCCGGACGTTTCCATACTTTAAGCTGCTCCCGTATGGTGTCGAGGAAGAGACAGAGAGGAATGCGGCATTACAGGAAATCTTGAAACAGCTTTATATAGCTATCAAGGCTGAAGATTTCACTCCTGGGGCGGTGCATTGGACTCGAGAGTTGAAATTATGGCTCAACCTAAAATTCGAAATTACAAGAGAGTTGAGGGTTAAGCTTGTAAAACTGTACTACATGCTTGCTTTGGCCCCCGGCCTAGATCCAAATGCCGCAGAGAGGTTTTCAATGATGTTTATGGTATTGACAAAGTACGCTAGCTGTGATCCTACAATAATCGATGTGGCTAACGATTTCTAGGAAAAAGCACTACCTGAAACCTGGACAAGATCTGATACTGGATTGGAGACCGCTATGGGATGAGCTAAAAGGTCTGGTTCTGCCTGGAGAGAGCGGGGCTCATCAGGGCGGCAGGCGTCGCGGTTCAAGAAACCTGACAAAGTTCTGTACTTTTGCACAGCTCTACTTCGACCCTCGCGAGCGTCGTGCTATGTTCGAGGAGATCCTGCCTTACTTCAGCACATCTGAAGTCTCTGGTGCTTTCATTGTGGTCGGCCTGCTGAACATATTGATGCCAACAACAGCAGCATCAGCAGATGAAGTACAATTACATCCAGGAGATTACCTCCCGACGTTCTTCCATCTCTGGTCATTAGTCAACCGCTCAAAAGTCTTTGATGTTGTCTTCATTGACCTCTTTTCCCGCCTAGCTCGTGACTCATTATCATGCCAGCACGTAGCCTTTACGGAACATGGTGTTTTCACTAAGGACCAGTCTGACTTGATATTCACGGCGATATTGAGGTTGACGGAGATACCGGTTGGCCAGGCATCATCACCATATAGTGGTAGTGTAGATTTGGGCTCAGGGCTAGGTCTCTACCTGGAAAGGGATAAGAAGAAGCACCCATTGGCTTACAATGTTGCACGGTGGATCGTCATGTCCTTGTCACCAGCTTGCCTGGACAAGCCAGGCTCGATATTGGCAAATCTTGAGGGTTTGATGGAGTCCATCGATACCTTCTTCCATCCTTCAAATCAAGGCGCCTGGACGACGATGCTGTCGCAACTCACATTCCATCTTGTTGATTTCTTCGTCATGCGATGGAACCGTGAGGAAAGCGGTGAAATGGATACACCCCAAGATCGTCGCCTCAACGAGGCCCTTAAGAAACGTTTTGTTCTATGCCTAAAAGAAGTCACATTTATGGGCATCTTTGCAAAGAGCTCGAAGTCTTTGAACTATTATTTGTCGGCCCTCCAAGGCTTGGCATACCTGGAACCAAATATTATGCTACCTGGAGCATTGCAGCGCTTTTACCCTTCCTTGCAGGGATTGGTCGAAGTGCATCGGACAAGCTCTTCGCTTCGAGGTTTGCAAATGGTTGCGCACATAATGTCCAAAAAAAAGGGCTTTCGCTGCCACATTACCGCTTTGCTCGCCCTCGCTCTACCAGGCATAGATGCAAATGACCTAGACAAGACTATGCATACCCTAACATTCATTCAGGCAGTGGCTTATAGCATCCCTTTTGTGAGTCTTATTAAAAGGGATGGCTCTGTTCATGATACTTCCCTTGCAATGCAATGGATCCAGGGCGAAATGGAGCGTATGGAGAGAGAAGGTCAAGACATCACGTTGGACTATGGGAGCGAACTCAGCGATGAAGATGAGGCAAATATACTACGATCATCTACTGCTGGTTTTGGCGAGTTCATATTGGCTCTGCTTGGAAAAATCTTCACCCTCTTAGAAAATCTACCAGATGCTGCCAGGGTAAGGAGTGGATCACCAGAGGAAAATGTTGTCAACACCTTACCCGCTGCTCTATCTCCGCTATTCGCTTCCTTGTCGCCGGAGCTTTTCGATATCGCATTGGAGAAGCTCGCGGCTTTTGTTGGTGGCCATGTTGTCCATCAGGCTAGAGATGCAATGGCTTTTATGACAAATGCTTTGTGCAAGGCAAACCCGGAGAAAACATTAAAGATATTTGTGCCCATGCTGATTGTTGGTATCCGGAACGAAATTGACTACAACAATGCGGCATCCGATAGAAGCAGTGGCACTGATGTCCTACCCAGAGATAGAGCACTGGTCTGGCACATTAGTATGTTGAGCATGATAGTTGTTCATGTTGGGAGTGATGTCTTAAAGTATAAGAGGGAACTTTTTGACATTGCTCTCTATATGCAAGAGAAATGCCGTGGTTTGCCCACAATACACATATCGAACTTCATTCACCATCTACTCCTCAACCTCACTACAATATATCCTGTGGATGCCGCGTTGTATGAACCTAAGATTATCGAGCGTGGTCTGGACGTTCAAGACTGGGGTGCGAGCACGCTTCCAACAGAGCTTACAATCAAATGGCATAAACCTCTACCAGAAGAAATCGATTTTGCTGTGGAGCTATTCGCATCTCAGGTCGAGACTGCTATGCAGAGGCTCGATGATCTTATGAGCGACAACCCATCTGTCAGTAGGAAGGGCAAGAATAAAGAATGGTCGGATGAGGTATCTCGGAATTTAACACAACTGCGGCTCGTAATATCTGGCCTTTCTTCGCTCTTTGACCCGAAGGAGGCTTCTGGAGAGCGAAATGGCTTTGTCGAGATCAATGGTACCAGCGCGATAGATCAGGATGTCGACATGGTTGACGATGACGGTGGTGCACAAGAAGACGATGATCTTCTCGCTGAAGGCAGCGAAGATGAAGAAACCCGACCACAATTTCGCTATCAAGCGGGCTATTTGCTTGAGGAAGACAGTCCTGTTTATTCGCGGATCCATGAACTGCGTACCGATGTAGGAAGGCTGCTATCCAAGATGCACACTTTTCTAAATAAAAACCAAGAGGACGATGTCGCATGCTTCACGGCTCTCTACTCTGCTTATAAAACATGGATCACGGACGTTGGCACGGAGAGATCTGCTCACACACTGGATCGTGTTACGAGGCTTTACAGTGCTGACATTCAACCGTTCAAAGTGAGCGGACTGCGGAAAGCATACCCAAGGCCTCTCCTGATTAAGCGCGCGAGCGTCTATAATCTTCAACGTGTGAAGCATAATGCCTCTGCCCGTCAGAAATGTGACCTAGACAAGACTCTGCTCTTGGATTTGGCCGAATCCAGCATGTCACTGTATACCGAAGTGCGTCGAAATGCGCAGTCTGCCCAAGAGTCGGCTCTTAAAGTACTTATCGGTGGCCGCCCGCTCGTCATCCCACCACTTCTTAAAGCTTTTAAAGAAGCTCTGGCCAACAATGACCTGGACCGAGTAAAGGGCGGCATCTATACATTGCTTTTTGGGAGCTTGCTAAAGACCTTGTTCAGAGACTGGCGTTTTGCACCGGAATTGATCAAGTTGTACATTTCGACAGCAGCTGTTGACAAACAATCAATACAAAAGCTAAGGAATGGTGCATTGTTCGCCTTGATCGAATTTGGCCGCCCTATGGAGCGGATAATCATTGTGGAACAAGACCTTGTAAAGACCATTGAGCCTTCGGAGGACTCGGAGACCTGCAAGTCTTCAATCAAAACAAGGCATGACTTCATCGTGGAACGAAGAACTGCAGTCGAAGCAAAGAAACAGATGTTGGCAGAACAACTTATTGAACTCATCAAGGTTTCACATTGGAAAGTGGCAAGTCAATGCATTATCTTCGTCCTCAACCTTGGTCTTCGCTTTGAGACTATTGCACCAGAGAGCTTTATCGAGATTGCGGCTCTTGGGTCCATAGATACTCATCCTGGGCTTCGTGGTCATTATTCCCAAGCTTTTGCTGGTATTTTCACAATGATTGACTTACGGGCTGTCTACGACCACAAATACGAAAACTATCTTCTTGAAAAGGAGAAAGAGCCAAATAAAGTTGTTGTAGAGGTCGATCAAGACGACCCAAACTGGACGGAGAAATTCCTTGAGGCCTTTGCGAAGCCCGAGACGCCTGAATACTACGTGGATAGTGATCATCCCGGTTGGTTAGTATGGGGTAAGAAGTTCAATGCTTTCTCAGCTCACCCAAAGAGATTTGGTGGTTATGATGAAACCGAGATGGCTGCTCGTAAGCAGATCGGTAAGCTTCTTACCCGTGAGTGGTACTCCAAGTTCTTCGCATACTTGAAGCAAGAGCCTCGAGACTCGGCATCCGATCGATTCAGGATGCAAGGTGTAATGTTGTTGATGCATACATTCGACCTAATGTATACGGGACTTACAGAAGCTACTTTTGAGGACATTAAGGAGGAGATCAAAGTTGTTTTCGAGGATGGTAGTGATAAGCATCAGCATCGGGCCACAGCTGAAATACTTGGCGCACTGATGGCAGGTGTCATGGATGAGCCAATTGAGGATCGGAATCGTGTTTGGCAATACGCTGTGCCCATCATGCAGAAAGTCTTCGCCGATGGTCTTACACCGGAGAATATTTCATATTGGATGACATGTCTGCACCTGGTTACTGGAAGCAAGGATCCGAGACGATCCCGAGAGATCATAGACAAGCTGGCTGCTTTTAGACTGGATATGGCGTCAAATGCGGCATTCAAAGAAAGCTCGAAGGTTCAACTGCTTGAATTTGCGATTGCAGATGCTGGATGGCATTTCAGACTAGAAAAGCCTATTGTCAAGGACTTCCTGGAACACCTGGATCATCCATACAAGAGTGTCCGAGAGGCCATGGGTAGGACCTTAGCAACTATCTTCCGTACGCGATACCATGAATCATTTAAGAATGTCGATACTCTCCTTGAGGCTAACAAGGCAGCTTCGTCGATTGGGATCAAGCCATATCAGCCAGGTAGAGAGTTCTCTGCCACGGTAAAGGACGTTTTTGATCGACTTGAGAAGTGGAGAGAAGAGCGAATACCAGGTCAGCAAACACCAACAGCATACACGTCTGGCAGTAAGACCGTTATGCTATGGCTGGACACTACTTTGAACTCTTACGAATGCGCTGAGCTACTGGACTTCTTCCCTGACGTCTTTATGGAGCAGCTTCTTCATATGATGGATGTCAAAGAAGACCCCGAGCTGCAACGTCTTGCTTACCATGTCTACCGCCATCTCCCCAATATACCCTTCCCTGCCGGCGAAGATACTGCGTTCATCTCGGCCCTCATTCGCATTGGTAAGGAATCCTCATCGTGGCACCAGCGACTCCGTACTCTCATCAACATGCAAGTCATCTTCTTCCGGCGCATTTTCCTCATCCGTCCTGTGGAACAAGCGGCCCTCTTTGATGCTGTTTCCGAAATGCTGCAAGATCCGCAGCTGGAGGTTCGCATAGGCGCCTCTTCTACTTTAGCTGGCATGATTCGCTGCTCACCGGTTGCGCTTCGCACAAACATCCTCAAGTCGTTGACTGCAAAATTCAAGGATGATCTTAAGAAAAACCCAATGCCGAAGAAAACTCCAGGAACGGAAACACCTGTACAGCACAACAAGCAAATTATTCGTCGTCACGCAGCAGTGCTAGGACTAGGAGCTCTGGTGCAGGCCTTCCCATACCAGACCCCGCCACCCGAATGGATGCCAGAAATATTGGCTATGTTGGCTAGCAGAGCCGCAAGCGATCCAGGAGCAATTGGGAAGACGGTCAAGACCATACTGGCGGACTTCAAGGTAAGAAATTTGCTCACGAATATGCAAATTTTCCTCCATATGCTGACTCCGAATCTGTTAGAAAACGAGAATTGAAACCTGGACTTCTGATCAGAAATATTTCACTGCGGAACAACTGGAAGATTTGGACGGAGTATTGTGGAAGTCATACTTTGCATAGACTACAGATGCAAAATATGAAAGGAATATACCATGGAGTCATCGATTTGCGGTAATGAGAATAATATACATCACGACCATAAACTGCATTGAGAAGAGAAAATGCATTCTTGGAGTCTATTTAGCGCCGTGGCGTGTTATGTTACGGCTAGATGGCTTGTCTTGCATGTTTTCTTTTACATCCAGCTAGAGCCAGAAATGATTAATTCTCGATCTTTTATAAACTAGGACCCATAGACTGATAAAGAAGGCAGACTCGGCGACCACTAGCATAACTCTAGGGCACAAAAATAGCATCAAAAGCTAGATAATAGTTCTCATGTTACGAGATGTCATGAAGGTTCTGGTAAGAGTTCACTATCCACCAGCTAAAGCTAAGCCGTCCACACTCTTAGTCAAGGTAGAAGGTACCACTTCTTCCTCTACTTTTAAACGTGGCCTGTTCTTATTGAGGCCCTCAAGTAACGTACATGCTTTACATATTACTTGGCTCGACATGTAGCCACATCTTTCGCAAGTCCCTAGTGTCTGCCGGGGAAGCCTCCGCTTATCATTTACGGGCCCTCTCACCTTATCGTTCGCGGCGTTGCCGTTTCTGTCATGTCGCTGTCCAGAGGAATTAGTTTTGACGGGCAGTGTGATTTCGGTCTCAAGCTCAGATGCAGCTTCATCAGCTTGCAACGCTTTCTCCATTTCCGCCATCTCGCCACCGCTACTCCTTCCATTGGCGCTCCCACAGCCACCAGCGCCCTCATCCTCATCGATAGCAGCTGACTGGTTGTCATTTTGACTTTTGCGAGAACTACTAGTCGTGACCTCTTCGGGAACCAGCTTTGCCATATCCTCGCCACTACGAACCACATCTAGAATAGCACTCGGCCGAACTCTTTCGAGATTCTTGATCAAAGTCCTGGCGCTACCCCTAAACGCTTCGGGACTATATATGCACTCGGTGCTAAAGTAATCCAGCTTTTTGTGATGTGCATATAATACAATCTCCTTCTCATATGCGTACTTCAGCGGCTTGCTTCTTCGGACCTCGCTGTTCTCGTCACCTGTAACTATGCTCGTGCTTCTTGCCAGTCGCGGTAAATCGCCCCTTAGTAGGTTCATTAAGATAGTTTCGGCAACGTCGTCGGCATTATGGCCGGTCACGACATGTTTGATTCCGAGCATCTTCGCTCCTCGATCCAAGGCCTGCCGGCGAAACACCCCGCAGTATGTACAATTGCCTTTCTTCCCGATTGCGCCCACGACCTGGTCCATAGTCCAACCGTATAGTTCGTCATAACCGACAATTTTTAGGGGCATATCGTATTGTAAGGCGTTCCGCTTGACTGTTTCGAGTGAGTCATCTCGATAGCCTTTAATACCCTCATCTATTGAGAGAAGCACCAGTTCGAGGCCGTAATTATACCGCTCGTTGAGGGTTTTGAGAACAGATGCAAGAACAGTCGAGTCTTTGCCACCGGAAGCACCAATTGCGATTCGATCGCCAGGAGAGAAGAGGCAAGTTGAAGTGATGGTATGGTGGATTTCGGCCTCGAATATGGCAATGAAGCACTCTTTGCAAAGCTTCTGGTGATTTTTTGGCCGAATTATAAGGGCCCTGGAGGTCTTGCAGATAGCACAGAGTGTTGGTGCCATCACATAAGGCAATATCCTCTTCCTACCATAAGTATTGCTGTCTAAAGGAGAAATAGGGATTAAGGATTAAAGGTTGAAGATGAAATTATGTTTGCTGAGTGAGCAAACAGCTGCAATCCGGCCTAGCTTGATGCCAAGACTTCGAGCCCTAGCGCTGCCCACAATATGTTATGCGACAATCTGCCCCATTCTCTTTTTCATCGACATCGACAACCTCCACGACACTCGTTGCGACATCACTGCAACGACTCGATCAAAATGGTAAGCTAGTCAAAATATATGCAATGCTGTGATACGACTCGCGCCGCTTTCGGACCTCTGCAGGTAACTGTATGTCGAAATGCGTTTCCATCAGTTGCTTTCGAGCATTGGTGATGACTTGGCTTGAGCTATGCTTGTGCAGAAATGCTTTGCATAGTCTCATTAGAGTTCAAAGAAGACTGCAATTGTTGAGCAATCGCTGATGTCTTCTTTTCTCAATGATAGCCTCCAAAAGTATCCGGAAAGAAAGCCGCCCCGGCTCCATTCCCTGCATCCAAGGCAGGTGCTGCATCCAAGAAGCCGGCAAAGGTACGTCTATCTCTATTCAACTTTGCTACCACCACACTCACTTTGTTTTAGAACCCCCTGATCGAGAAACGCACTCGCAATCATGGCATTGGCCAGGACATCCAACCCAGACGTAACCTTTCTCGCATGGTGCGCTGGCCTGAATATGTTCGCCTACAACGCCAAAAGAAGATCCTCAACCTGCGCCTGAAGGTCCCTCCCGCCATCGCCCAGTTCCAGGTTGTTCTCGACCGTAACACTGCAGCTCAGGCGTTCAAGCTTCTCAACAAGTACCGACCCGAGTCAAAGACTGAAAAGAAAGAGAGACTACTGAAAGAGGCTACTGCTATTAAGGATGGGAAGAAGAAGGAGGATGTCAGCAAGAAGCCATACACTGTGAAGTACGGATTGAACCACGTTGTTGGCTTGATCGAGAACAAAAAGGCCGCTCTTGTTTTAATTCCTAATGATGTCGACCCAATTGAACTTGTCATCTTCCTTCCGGCTCTCTGCAGAAAGATGGGCGTCCCATATGCCATAATTAAAGGCAAGGCTAGATTGGGAACGGTAGTCCACAAGAAGGTATGCTTGGGTATCTGATGATAATCAAGGATTTGCGCTAACAACCCAATAGACTGCCGCAGTTCTCGCCATCACCGAAGTTCGGTCAGAGGACAAGTCTGAGCTGTCCAAGCTAATTCAGGCCATCAAAGATGGATACCATGACAAATACGAGGAAAGCAGGAGACATTGGGGTGGTGGTGTTATGGGCGCAAAGGCTCAAGCTAGGACTGCAAAGAAGCAGAAGGCTCTGGACAGCGCGATCAAGATCTAGATAGGTTCTTTGGTTCATTTGTGTCTTCCGGGCGTTCTCGACACTGCATGGGACTACAGGCATGGTAGCAATCTAGCGAGCCGGAAGGAGTTTCATGTAGCTAGCATGCTTCGTGACTTGACAATACCTGCGTTGCCCTCGTTCCACAACCCAATCATTAGTTTTTGGTGACACTTTCATGACTAGTGAAAACAGTGTCGTAACTTAATATGAAGAAACGTAGCTTTTATTCCTTTTTATCCTTATAGCAGTCCTTTACAGTACAAGGTTGCCTTTACATAAGGTTGAAATCTAGGAACTTATGACGCAAAATAGTGGGGGCCAAGAAGAAGGCGACGTACGCCGTCGAATGTAGCACCATTGTGCCAGATTCTTATTAGGGTCCATCCAGCCAAGTCCTCCGTCATGCAACGAACGAAATCAACGGAAAAGTAACTGTGACAAGCAAGCAATCAATCAATACAACTAACACACGATGTGCCTGAGAATTATCTCCTAGCTCGAATATTACAGTATCGTCATCATGGACTGCATGACCGGGGCCTGATGACGAAGGTGGGTGAGACGGACCCTGTATTAACTGTCTGATGCACATTTTTTCTCGGCAGAGTTCAGACCAGACAACGTTCCGAAAAGGTTCTTGCTTCATTAAAGTGGGCCGGTTGAAGCTTTAATATCTCATCATTATATACTCTCCTTATCCATTCTCTATTTACTCTTTCTCTCTCTCACTTCGTCTCAGTGCTGTTACCGCTTCAACCACGAAAATTTTGTCTGGCGAAAATTTCTCGGCCTCTACCTTATCGCTATCAGTAGAATTTTCCGAGGAAAACCAGTCGTGCAGATTTGGCGGAGAAAATTCCGTGGGTAGAATTGCTTCTTTCTCTGGCCTTCTGATCACATTCTCTTTCTGCTCGTGTATAAAACCAATTGCTTGCTCTCATCTGTTTCCGTCGACCTCCATCCACAGTTCCCAGAATTCACCCTTATCAGGGACCCCCATAACATTCGATCCCAACAGTTACGACATAAGCGCTCTTTTTAAAATCTACTCACAATGGGCTCAAATGGTAAGTTGAAGCACCCTTCTCTTGTCCCATACTTCATATAACGAGCAATGCTAATTCTCAACTCTTCATATAGAAGATCCATTCCGCTACGCTCTCTCTTCCAATGCCGCCTGGGCCGGCTACAAATCCCACCAAAACCCCAATTTCTTCCCTAAGCTCGCAACCGGACAATCACCGTCCATCCTCTGGCTGGGATGCTCCGACTCGCGCGTCCCCGAAACAACTCTCCTAGGACTCCAGCCCGGTGACGTCTTCGTGCATAGAAACATTGCAAACATCGTCTCGCCAACAGACATCAACTCCTCTGCTGTCATCGAATACGCCGTTGCACATCTCAAGGTCAAGCATATCGTATTATGCGGCCACACATGCTGTGGCGGAGCGGGTGCCGCTCTCGGAGACAGTAAAGTCGGAGGTGTGCTCGACACGTGGCTAACACCACTGAAGCAGCTGCGACACCAGAACTCAGCGGAATTGGGGGAAATAACAGACTCGGGGAAGAAAGCAGTGCGGTTGGCGGAGCTCAATGTTGCTGCTGGAGTAGAGACCCTGCTCAACAACTATGTTGTTGAGGAGGCTGTTAGGGAAAGGGGCCTGCAGGTCCACGGAGTGATTTATGACATTGCCTCTGGTAGGCTAAAAGATTTGAGGGTCGGGAACTCAACAAAGGGCGTTAATGGTACCGGCTCTCCAGGCGAGCCAGAGGTCGTTAGGGGCAAGCATGGGTGTTTAGTCTTCAAGGATGATGGCGCGGCGATGACAGTACTATGAATACAAAGGAAGTTCTTGGAAGAACACGGTGGTATGCTTTTGGTTTTTCGGATAGCATTTGGAGAACTTGTTTTGGGCCATGGAAGCGTTTCAACGTTGGCTAAGTCTCTTGGATTACGATACTGTGATAAACAGCTGTGAATAGGAGCGGGACGGAAAGTCTATGATCGTCTACTGTATTTAATATCTCCAAAAGAAGCAACAAGCTTTCTTGCTCGTTTGATCATCTGCTTCTCCTCACGTACTTTGTCACTCCTCCCACGAAGTCTTTCATCACTCATCTATCAAAAGTTTGGCTATAAGCAAGTCAGCACTCATTCCCCCGACACAAGATCAATACCCAAAGCCACCCACTTTCGACACATACGCCTCCTCCAAATACTTCACATCCTCCTCGCTCAATCCCCCTTCACTCGCAAACCTCACACTCTCCACCGCCTAATCAATACGCTCCTTACTCCCCAACTCAGTAATAGGATTCACGCCCTCCTTTCCCAAACACCCGTAACCATGCTCACGACCTTATTCTTGGCAAGCTCTTCCACGTGCCCGATGACATTCTTGTCAGATTCGGTTTCGCGGCCGCGGGTGATGCTCGAGAGTCGAAGGGGCGCACCAGGGCGCCGCGGGCTATGGGGGACCAGGGGGATTAAACCGACACCCGGTGTCGTGGCAGTAGGGGACCATCTCGCGTTCTGAGAGGGGGGGTGGAGGGTTAGTTGTGTTTGTACTATGGCTGGGAAAGGAGGTATGGGTTGGTCTTTGGGAGGGAAATTCAACCTTCTTCACGGTAGATGAGGTTGTAGAAGTTTTGCGTGCTGATGAATTTGTGCCAGTCGTGCTTGTCGGCGATGTTTTGGAGGGTTTGGAACTCCCAGGCTGCCATCTGGTTGATAGTTAGCGGGGTTGGTATACGTTTTGCTCCTAAACCAAGCTGAGAGACTGGAGGCTTACATTGCTGGCGCCGATATACCTAACCTTGCCGCTCTCCACATCGTCATTTGGGGCTCTCATAATCTCCTCCCTTGGAGTGTTACGAGCTAATCTGTGGATCTGTAGCACATCGATATATGTACCGAATCTCGCCACGCTTGCATCCACGGCATCAAAGATGTGTTTCCTAGATAAGCCCATCCGATTGACAAAGGAGGGTTAGAGCCGTCATCTGCGACGCCAAGGTAGCACTTGCTCAAATCACCACTCTGTTGCGTGGTATCTTATACTCCTTCAAAGCCTTACCGATGATCTCTTCAGAACGACCATGAGAATAAACATTGGCCGTGTACCATGTGTTAATACCGACATTAAATGCATGCTTGAGCAGTGGCAATGATTCAACTTCATTCAGGACCCAGCCTTGCCAGTCGGAAGAGCCGTAGGACATGGCTTCTTAGAATTACTTTGGAGATCTTTAGGCCGGACTTGCCCAAGTTTGTATATTCCATCTTGCCAGAAGGTATTATGCTGGTAAACTATACAGCGGGGCGGTTTTGCTATATTCCAAAATGGGTTGACAAGAATACGCTCGGCTTTTGAGAATTGGAAAAAGTGAAAGTAACTTGCAGTTGATTAAGAAATGGAAATTTCAATTACCTTATAACTATAATGTGACTCGGGTTTAGGAAGTATGTGGACTTAAGTGACTGACTCTGCACAAGATAGATGGATTTAATGATGGGGGACGGCCTGAGGTGGAGCAAGGCTGATGAGCATGGCAATCATGTGGGGCGCCCAAGGCTACCGAGTCCTATCGATAAAAAGAGGCTACGGAGTTTGGCCACTTCAACTTGACATAACATAAGAGCTTACATACCTCAATCCTTATGGGTATATAGACTACGCATTTCACAATGTTTGCACATTTATCCTCTATTGCTTCTCTTTAAGCTCTGAAAAACCCCGCAATGCCTCTGACGGTTCTGTCCGATTCCGACGTGAAGGAGGTCCTCGAAAGCTTGA
>Ga0335074_10008733_pt1 | contig 14096 bp, 14 predicted proteins | sample Lox_Sample_23_FD_206715 | JGI IMG/M metagenome (GOLD analysis project Ga0335074, IMG submission 206715) | Soil microbial communities from Loxahatchee National Wildlife Refuge, Florida, United States - Lox_Sample_2.3 | ecosystem: Environmental > Terrestrial > Soil > Wetlands | place: USA...
TTGACTGGCACGCGCTTTGCGTGCTTGGCCGCCAAGGAGACGAAGCGTGCCGGGACGGGTATTTTACTTTGCGGAGCTGAAGAGCAGCGACTTCGGGTCGCTCGATCCGGAGAAGACGATCGTTATTTTGCCGATCGCGGCGATCGAGCAGCACGGACCGCATCTGCCGGTGATGACCGATATGGCAATCGCGGAAGGCATGCTGGCCCTGCTGCGCGAGCGCCTGCCGGACGAACTAAGCGTGCTCGCGTTACCGATGCAGGCTGTGGGAAAGTCGAACGAGCACCTGTTGTCCGGCGGAACGTTGAGCCTGTCGGTAGCGACGCTGTCGCATCTTTTGATCGAGATCGCGGAAGGCGTGCACCACGCCGGGTTGCGCAAGATAGTGTTTGCCAACTCGCACGGCGGCAACGTTTCGGTCTTGGCCAACGTGGCGCGGGAGCTGCGGGTCAGATTCGAGATGCTGGCCGTTCCGACCCAGTGGAGTCGATTCGGACTTCCTGATGGAATTTACGACCCGGTCGAGGCAGCGCATGGGATTCACGCGGGAGATATCGAAACCTCCCTGATGCTCGCGTTTCGTCCCGATCTGGTAAGAATGGCAAAAGCGAAGAATTTCGTCTCGTCCGCGGCTGCGATGGAAAAGGAATTCACCCACCTTTCCGCGGACGGTACGCATGCCTACGGTTGGATCGCGCAGGATCTCAACGTCGAGGGTGCCGTCGGCGATGCCTCCAGGGCGACGGCCGACAAAGGACGGCGCACCGCCGAGCACCAGATCGACGGCTTCATCGCGCTGCTGCGCGACATGACCGCATTTCCCCTGAACCGCCTCTACACCCGCCGATGCCGATCAAATTCGCTGACATAGAATGGCCGAAGGCCGACCGTTATTGGCTTGTCGATGCCCGCGTGCCGGCATGTCTTTTTGCGGAGCACGCCGCTCTCCACGGCGCGGGCGATGACGAGGGGGTTCTTGCCGTGGATATTCTGGTGAACGGCGGCAAGCTTGCACGTGTGCAGCTGCACGGTGGCGAGCGCGGGGACAGTGCGGCCCCCATCGACCTCGGCGGCCGGCAGGTGTGGCCGACGCTCATCGACATTCACACCCATCTCGACAAAGGCCACACGGTGGAGCGCAGCCCCAACGTCGACGGCACGTTCCACAACGCCCGTCTCGGCGCGATAGCCGACCGCGTGCACTGGACGCTGCCGGATCTGCGCCGCCGCATGGATTTCGGCCTGCGCTGCGCCTTCGCGCATGGTGTCTCGGCGATCCGCACTCATATCGATACCTATCCGGAGACGATCGAGCGCAACTGGCAGGCCGTCCGCGAGATGCGCGAGGAATGGCGCGGCAGAATCGATCTGCAGGCGGTCTCGCTCTGTCCAGTCGGATTATTGCAGGGCGAATTCGGCGACCGCGTCGCCGATACCTTAGCAAAATCGCAGGGGCTGCTTGGCGGGGTGACGCGCTCCGCGATCGGTGATCATGGCGCCACACTCGACGACATCGACACACTGCTGGACCGCTTGTTCGTGCTGGCAAAACGCTACGATCTCGAGGTCGATTTGCATGTCGACGAGACGCACGATCCAGCTTCGGCGACGTTGCCATCCGTCGCCCGCGCGGCACTGCGTCACGGCTATAAAGGCCGCGTTGTCTGCGGCCATTGTTGCAGCCTGTCGAACCAACCCGAAGACGTAATCGATCGCACGCTGGATCTTCTCGCCGAGGCCGAAGTCGCCGTCATCACCTTGCCGACGGTCAACATGTATTTGCAGGACCGCACACCCGGCCGCACGCCGCGCTGGCGCGGGGTGACCGTGATCCAGGAGATGCGCCGCCGCGGCATCCGCGTCGCCGCGGCCGGCGACAATTGCCGCGACGGTTTTTATGCCTATGGCGATCACGACGTGCTCGACACGTTCCGCCAAGCGGTCCGCATCGCCCACCTCGATCATCCGCTCTCCGGTGCGCCGGCTTTGGTGGCTACAATGCCGGCGTCGATCGGCAGGTTCTCCGACCACGGCCGCATCGCGATGGGTGCGCCGGCGCGGTTCATCGTCCTCAACGCACGCAGCATCAACGAGATCGTTTGCCGACCTCAATCGGATCGCGTGGTCATTCGCAACGGCGAACGGATCATGGAGGCCATGCCCGAATATTCCGAACTGTGGCGGGACTGCGATGCGGTTGCAGAAGTGACAGGCGAGCGCACTAAGTGAGCTTGCTGCCGAGCTCCCGTGAGTCGATCACAAATCCGAAGCACTGGCGCACGTTGTACAGGGCGGCAGCCATGCAGAAATCCGGCGACGTGGTTGCCGTACAGTCTTCGAGAAGCAAACAATCGTAGCCGCGAAAGTTGGCGTCCTGCAGCGTGCACAGCACGCATTGATCGGCGTTGACGCCGGCGAACAGCAGCGTCGTGACGCAAAGATTGCGCAGGATGCTGTCGAGCACGCTGTCCTGAAAACCAGACATCCGGTATTTCGCAACGTGTATGTCGCTAGGATCGACTTCGAGTCCCTCGACGATGGCCGCGGACCAACTGCCGAATTCGAGAACCTTGGCCCCATTTGCAGGCAGCGGATCGCCGAGCCCGACACCCTCTCCGGTGGGCTTATAGACGTGAAGCAGCGCCGGGCTGAGATTGAGGCGATCCGGGCGGTTGCCCCAATTGAGCCAGATCACCGGCACCAATGCGCGCCGCAGAAGCGGCAGCAGGCTGCCGAGCGGCGCAATTGGCCGGCGCGCCGACGCTACATCGACGCCGATGTGCGCCAGCCAGCCGTCGGGATGGCAAAAATCGTTTTGCATGTCGACGACGACGATCGCCGAGCGGGCCAAGTCAAAGGTCACGATCCGATCGCCGGCGTGGACCGTGATCGGCCGCGGGTCGGCCGGTGTCCGAACGAGATCGGCGTGGCGCGCGCTGACGTGCCACTGGTTTCCCGGAGCGGTGCCGAGCGGCACGCCGGCAGAAAGTCTTACCTGGTCGTCCATTGGGCTGCTCCCAAGACCCTGCGATCGTCGTCGTCGAGCTCGACCGGTTCGCCGCCACGGATCAGTTCGGCAAATCCTTCGTTAGGCGTCATCACGGTCAAGGTGTAGAGCCTGCCGGGTCCGGTATTCTCGATGACGTGCTCGCTGCTGGGGCGCAACAGTAAGGCGTCGCCACGCCGGATCGGTATCGTCTTGCCCTCGCAGCGCGCGGTTCCCTCTCCCTCCAGCACGTAGAAAAACTCGTGCGCCTGCGCGTGCTCGTTCGGCGGCGTCGCTCCGCCTTTGCTGAAGATCTCGACCACAAAGATGTTGTCGATGTTGTCCTTCTCGCGATCGAACAGGAGCACGAAATAGTTGGTATCCTTCGGACTGATGCGGAATGCTTTTGCGGTGGCGGCGTTTTCGAAACTGTATTTCGGCATGTGATCGTCTCTCCTTGTGCGACCCTTAGATCGGGCCGTCGCGCCTTGCCTGGAAAGCGACAGGCCTCGTTGACGCCGCTGGCCGCCAGTGGTTAGACAATTGCCTCGCCGGGTGCGCCGCCTTCGGAAAAGCGACCATGCGCATCCTCTATCTCTACTGTCACCCGCTGTCGGAAAGCTTCCACGCCGCCATTCGCGCCAAGGCGCTTGCCACTCTGGCCGATGCCGGCCATGAAGTCGACATGCTCGATCTCTACGCGGAGAACTTCAATCCGGTGCTCTCCGAGGATGCCCGCCGACATTATCACGACACGGCGCGGAACAGGCGCGGACTCGAAAGCTATGTCGCGCGTCTGCAGTCGGCCGAAGCGCTCGTCGTGCAATTTCCCACGTGGTGCTTCGGCCCGCCTGCCATGCTCAAGGGTTTCTTCGACCGCATGATCATGCCCGGCGTGGCGTTCGATCTCGGCGATCCAGCTCATGTCAAGCCGCTGCTGCGCAACATCCGGCGCATCGTCGGCATCGTCACCTACGGACGTCCGCGCTTCATGGCGCTGTGGATGAGCGATCCGCCGCGCAAGATCGTCACGCGCTATCTGCGCTGGTTCACCGGCGGGAACGCACGGGTCGACTATCACGCCCTGTACCATCTCAATGTGGCGACCGCCGCCGAGCGTGCGGCTTTTATCGTGAGAGTTGAGCGGGGCATGCGCGGCCTCTAGCGTGCCGCTGCACGCCGAATTCATCCGCGGTCAGCTTCCATCTCGCTTCGCAGGAGCGGTCCGACTCAGTCAGCGTGGGTAATCATCCGACATTTCATTGCCTTGCCAAAGAATCGGGCAAGCAGCACATTAGGTCCGCCGGCAGCACAACGGAGGTCACGCATGAAAACAACCGCTCTCGCGGCGATGCTTGTTTTTGCTGTTGCGTCGTCTGCAACGGCCCAGGATTTCAATCCTGGAACAGTGATCGGTAACGTATACCAAAACCCGGCATCCGGGTGCGGCTATGGTTACGGATTCGATTGTTACCCGATGGACTATCGCCGTCATGCGGCCGAACAAGCGCATCGCTACGCACGGCTGCGGCGACATCTGCAAAAGGATGGAACTACGGAGATGCACAGCCGGCCCTGACGAGCAAGGCGGGGCTGGCGCGGCAATTCATTGCCCACCGCTCGTCCAGACGCCGGCGTGTATTGCTGCCGCCTCGTCCTCCAGCAGCGGGCCGACCACCTCCACTGGACGTTGGCCCGCGCTGAACACCGTGCGACAAGGCAGGTCCATCGTCGGATTCTCGGCGTGATTCCCGGTAATACATTTCAGTCGCCGTTCGGTCAGTCCGAATACGACACGGCCAATGCCGACCCAGTAGATGGCGCCGGAGCACATGGCGCACGGTTCCGCGGACGTGTAAAGCGTGCACTCAGAGAGAAATTTCTGATCGTAGATTTTTGACGCTTGCGTCGCCAGCAACCGCTCGGCATGCGCTGTAGCGTCGCGCTCCGGCATGAAGCCATTCTCGACTTCAAGCAAGACATTGCCTCGGGCGTCCACCAAAATGGCGCCGAATGGATGATTGCCATGCGCGCGGGCGCGCGCGGCCACCGCAAACGCGCGCCGAAGGAACGTTTCGTTCGATCGCTCTGCCGCTATCATCTGGCGACCTGTCGGCCTGGAGCCTCGCCCGCCGGACTCGCGAACGCCGGCACCCCTGCGATGTAAGTCTGCCGCACGGCCCGATCGTCTCCCATGGTCATCAGCACGAACAGCTCCTCCTCAAGATCGCGGGTCACCTGCATGCGATGCGCCATGGCCGGCGTGGCGCGCGCATCGAGCACCACCAGATCTGCAAAAGCGCCAGGCGTGATCGAGCCGATTTCGTCATCGAGACCGAGCGCTGCGGCGTTGGCGCGCGTGATCAGGTCGAAGGCGACCAGCGCCGGCAAATTCTGGTTTTGCAACTGCAGCACCTTGTAGGCTTCGGCGGCGGTGCGCAGCATCGAATAGCTGGTACCGCCGCCGACATCGGTGGCAAGTGCGATGCGAACGCCGGCATCGGCAAGTCGCCGGTAATCGAATAAGCCGCTGCCGATAAACAGATTGGACGTCGGACAGAACACCGCAATCGAGCGCGTATCGCGCAACAGCCTGATCTCGTCATCGCTGAGGTGGATACAATGGCCGAGCAGCGAGCGCGGCCCGAGCAGACCAAAGCGTGCGTAAACCGCGGCGTAGCTGGCATCGTTCGGAAACAGCCGCTTGACCGTGGCGATCTCGTTCTTGTTCTCGTCGAGATGCGTCTGCATGAGCAAAGTGGGAAATTCCGCGAGCAGAGCGCCCGCGGCGGCGAGTTGTTCGTCCGTCGACGTGACGGCGAAACGGGGCGTTACCGCGTAGCGCTGGCGGCCGCTGCCGTGCCAGCGGCAGATAAGGTCCCGGCTCGCCGCAATGGCATCGCGCGCGCCTTCGAGGAGTGCGGCCGGACCGTTGCGATTCATGATCGCATTGCCGGCCACCATGGCGACGTTGCGCCGAGACGAGGCACTGAACAACGCCTCGGCCGATGCCGGGTGCGCCGAACAATAGGCACAAGCGGTCGTGGTACCGTTTCGCGCCAATTCGTCGAGAAAGAAATCGGCATTGCGCGCGGCGTGCGCGGGATCGGCGAACTTCTGTTCCTCGACGAAGGTGTATTTCTCCAGCCATTCGAGGAGCTGGGCGCCGTACGAGGCGATCACCTGGGTCTGCGGGTAATGGATATGAGGGTCGATGAAGCCGGGAAGTATCAGCGCGTCGGGATAGTGCTCTCCGGGAGCGGCAGGAAGACGCGGCAGAATTTCGTCCACCGGACCGACCGCCTCGATGCGCCCGCCTTTGATAAAGACGACGCCGTCTTCAATGTAGCGATAACTTTGCGCGTCGCCGGCGCCGCGCGGAGCTCGCAAAAAGCTCAACAGCCGTCCGCGTATCGAACGCGCGCTTGCCTCCGCCGTCAACGTGCCCGTCCCGTGGCCGAATCGATTATCATTTGGTGGGCTCGCCCGCGGCGAACCAGGACGCCAGCAGCAAGCGCTCCTTGCTCGTCATTTCGGTGATATTGCCGGGCGGCATCGCCTGCGAGCGCACGGCGTAGACCTCGATCAATTCGGCATGCCGTAGAATTTCTTCCGGGCTGTCGAGTCTTACGCCTTTGGGCGCTGCGGGAATACCGGCCCAAACCGGATCCGCCGCGTGGCACATGCTGCAGCGTCCGAGAACAATGTTCTGCACCTGCGTGAACTTCGGCGTCGGCGGCAACGCCGCGGCGGTGATCGACGCGGACCCCGCGGCGGAGAGCCAGGCGACGGCCGCCATTCCGGCGGCCGCCACGCCCCACGTCCACCATGGGCTCCCCTTGCCTTCGTGGCGCGAATTGAAGAAGTGACGGATGACCGGCCCGATGGCCAGCACAATGGCGACGATGAGCCAATTGTAGCGAGTGGCGAAGAACAGCGGGTAATGATTGCTCAGCATCAAAAAGACGACAGGCAGCGTCAGATAGTTGTTGTGCACGGAGCGCTGTTTGCCAAGCTGGCCCCAGAGCGGGTCGGGTTCACTACCAGCCAGCATCGCTGCGACCGTCTTCTTCTGGTAGGGGATGATGATGACGAAAACGTTCGCCACCATGATGGTGCCGATAAGCGCGCCGATCTGCGTAAACGCGCCAAGGCCGCTGAACACGTGCGTGAAGCCGTAGGTGACCGCCACCAGATAGACGTAGCCGACCAGCGCCAGCGCCACTTCGTGCTTGCCGAGCGGCGAGCGGCATAGCCCCTCGTAAACCAGCCACGAGATCACCAAGCTTACGAATGCGATCGCCGCCGCCTGCGTCGCGGTCATGTCGAGCACCGACTTGTCGATCAGGAACAGGTTCGCGCCGAGATAATAGGTGACGACCAGCAATCCAAACCCCGAGAGCCACGTCGTGTAGGCTTCCCACTTGAACCAGGTCAGGCTGTCCGGCATCTGCGCCGGCGCGACCAGATACTTCATCATGTGATAGAAGCCGCCGCCGTGAACCTGCCATTCGTCACCCTTGACGCCTGCAGGGAGACCGGAACGCGGCTTCAGGCTCAGATCGAGATGAATGAAATAAAACGAACTGCCGATCCAGGCGATCGCAGCAACCACATGCAGCCAGCGCAGAAGCGATCCGGCCCATTGCGTCAGCACAAGCTCCAAGACAACGCTCCTCCCATCGGCTGCCGTTTTCTTAGCATGCTAGTGGAGCGGATTTGACATTCGCCACCGACCCAGCCGCCAACTCCAGTAGCGAATGTCAATCCAAAGCTCCACTATCACTTATATTTGCTAGGAGCGATGCCAACACGAGAACAGAGCGGCGACGACCGCCCTTGGCACAATGTCGCGCTCCGGCTGCGACTTGCCGAACCGCTATTTGGCTTTGCCGATCACCCCTTCGACATACCAGTCGAAATTACCCATCTTGTCGCCTCCCCATGACTGGCCGGCAGGGATGCGGACGACGCCGGTATTGTCGGTCACCGGGCCGGTGAACGGATTGAAGCCCTTCTCGACCTTGTCGGCGGACGCCATGACCAGGGTACGCACGTCGGGCGGCACCGCCGGGCCGAAGTGTGCGATCGCTATCATCTGTCCGAGACCCTCATGCACGGAGGCCGATTTGAATGTGCCCGCGATCACGCTCTTCGCGATCTGCGTCATGAACGGTCCCCAAGTAAAGCCGAGTCCGGTGATCCAGCCTTTCGGAGCGAGCTGACGCGCGGTCAGCGATTGGAAGCCGATCGAGTAGACGCCGCGGCCTTCGGCGGTCTGGATGATGGTTGCCGGCGAATCCACGTGCATCGTCACCACGTCGGCGCCCTGATCGATCAACGCGTTCGCGGCCGCCGCTTCCTTGGCCTTGTCGGACCAGCCGCCGGTGACCACGACGCGGGTCACCGCCTTCGGGTTCACCGAGCGTGCGCCCATTTCAAACGCGTTGACATTGCCGAGCGCATAACCGATCGGCACGCCGACCACGAAGCCGAGCGTGTTGGTTTTCGTCATCTTGCCGGCCGCAACTCCCATCGGATACCAGGCGGACTGCGTGTTGCCGAAGAAATTGCCGAAATTCGGCGCCATCATCCAACCGCCGGCGTGTTCGAAATAGACGTCGGGATGCGTCTTCGCGAGGTTGAAGGCAAATTGCTGATGGCCGAAGCTAGTGGCAAAGATGAGCTTCGCTCCCTGCCCAATCATGCCCTCCATGATGCGCTGCGACTCCGCGGTCTCGGGCACATTCTCGGCCTCGATCAGTTTGAGGCCGGGGATATTGCTCTTCATCACGTCGAGGCCGTCCTTCATGGAGCGGTTGTAGCCGTAGTCGTTGACGCTGCCGACGAAGATCGCCCCGACGATCAGCGGCGGCTTTTGCTGCGCCGAAAGTGGAGCGACGGCGAGCAACACCGTGACCAGCGCCGCGCAAGCGGCCATGAAAACTGATATTCGAGCCATCGTCCTGCTCCTCCTTGTTGTGGCCGACGCCGCAGCTTGTTGCGCGCAGCGTCGCACGGTTGCGCGCGGACCAGGCTTATTCCACGCCGACAAAGTTCCTTCCCAACGCTGCTGGCGCCGCCGTCTGACGGCTCCAGCCCCAAAAGATGAGCACCAGCATCGTGAGCAGATAAGGGATCATGTTCATGATGAAGGGCGAGACGTCGGCGCCGGCCGCCTGCAGCTGCAGCTGCAGGCTCTCCGCGCCGCCGAACAGCAGCGCCCCGGCAATAGCCCAAAGCGGATTCCACTTGGCGAAGATCACGAGCGCGATGGCGATGAAGCCGCGGCCGGCCGTCATCCCCTCCGCCCAGGTCAATGTCAGCGCCAGCGACAGGTGCGCCCCCGCGATGCCGCCGAGCAATCCGGCAAGCGCCAGCGCCTGATAGCGTAGCCGGCCCGGACTCAAGCCCGCAGCGACCGCCGCCACCGGGCTCTCGCCGACCGCGCGCACTCCCAATCCCCACGCCGTGCGGAACAAGAGCCACCAGACGGCTACCGCCGTCGGCACCGCGAGATAGACGAGAAAGTCATAACTGAAGAGCGGGTCGCCCATGCGTCCGAGACCGAAAAGCCTGAACTTCGGCAGCCCTGCAATGAGCGTGCCGACAAATGGGTGGCCGACCAGCGCGCTTAGGCCCAAGCCGAAAAACATGAGCGTGAGCCCGGTGGCGAGCTGATTGGCACGGCGGGTGACGACCAGGTAGGCGAAGATGAGATTGACCGCCGTGCCGGCCAGAGCGGCCGCCCCGACGCCCAAATAGGCGTTTCCGGTCAACGCCGTAGCCGCGAATCCGGTGGCGGCGCCGACCAGCATGATGCCTTCGAGGCCGAGATTGACGATGCCGGCGCGCTCGCCGACGATCTCGCCGATCGTGGCAAAAAGCAGCGACGTTCCCGACATAATCGAGCTGGCCAGCACGCCGAGGAGGAGCGCGCTCATCATCGCGCCGCCCCGCCCATGGTCCGCCGGCCGAGCACGATGAACAGGATGCCGGCCATCAGGATATTGATCACGGCGTAGGGCAGGCTCTGGGTGATCTGCAGCATGTCGCCCACCGAGCTGAGCACGGCAAACAGAAACGACATCGCCAGAATACCCCCGGCCCCGGTGCCGGCGAGCCAAGCCACCAGAAATCCGACGTAGCCGTAGCCCGGCGACAATTCGGCGACGAGGCGGCCCTGTATGGCCGAGACTTCGGCCATGCCCGCGAGGCCAGCTACTCCACCGGCGACGAACATCACGACAAGCATGTAGCGGACCACCGGAATGCCAAGGCGCCGCGCCGCCTCCGCATTGCCGCCGATCGCCCGCATCTCGAGGCCAAAGCGCGTGCGGTTCAGCGTCAGCCAATAGAGGAGAAGGCACGCCAGCGCGTAGAGCAGCCCGGCATGGACCTGCGAATGAAAGAGTGTCGGCAGCCGCGCCGCATCGACGAAGGCGGGCGATTCCGGATAGGACGAGCTTTCCGGGCTGCGCCACGGTCCGAAGATGAAGTAGCTGACAATCAGCGGCGCCACATAATTGAGCAGCAGCGTCGAAATTGTCTCATTGACCAGGTGCAGAGCGCGCAGAATCGCCGGCAACAGCGCCCACAGACCGCCGCCGACAAAGCCGAGCACGGTCAATGCCGGCAAAAGCACGAGCGCGGAATGGTTTTGCAGTGCAAGCTCGCCGGCGGTGGCGAGCCACGCTCCCATGTAGAGCTGACCCTCGCCGCCGACGTTGATCAGCCCGATGCGCGCCGGCAGCGCCGCGGCGACGGCCGTGAACAGAAGCGGCGTCATCCGCACCAGGAGTTCGGAAAAGCCGTAGGCATTGCCGAACACGTAAACGAGGGTGTCGACGTAAGCCTGCCACGGATTCTTACCGGCGGCGAGGAGGAGCGCCGAGAACGCGCTGAGCGCCAGGAGTGCGACGAACGCGAACGTTGCGGCCCGCGCCGACAGCAAGCGCCAGAACGTTGCGCCGTCAGGCCGCATCCGCCTGCTCTTTCGCTCCCACCATGAGCGGGCCGATTGCCTCGGCGCGGAAATTGTCCGGAAGAAATTCGCCGGCAATCGTGCCGTGGTAGAGCACCAGCAGACGATCACTCATTTCGAACAGCTCGTCGAGGTCTTCGGAAACGACGAGCACGCCGGCGCCGCGGTCGCGCGTCTGCCGCAAGAGCGCACGCACCGCGGCCGTGCTGCGGGCGTCGAGGCCGCGCGTCGGATAGAGCGCGATGATGATCTTGGGCTCATGCGCCAATTCGCGCGCCAATATCACGCGCTGCAGATTGCCGCCGGACAGCGTCGCGGCGCGCGCATCGAAAGACGGACGCGGAAAGCTCAGCCGCGCAAAACTCTGGCGCATGTCGCTGTCGAGTTTTTGCCAATTCACGGCGAGGCCGCTGCGGTAGCGCTTGCCGCTGCCCAGCGCCAGATTGTCGCGTACGCTCAATCCCGCCACGCTGGCGAATGCTATCGGGTCCTCCGGGATATCAGCGACGCCCCGCTGCCGAATGGTTGCGACCGACCACCGCGAGGCGTCCTCATTCCAAAGACGTTTCACCCCGGTCCGCGGCGGCTTGAGGCCGAGGATCAGGTCGGAGAGTTCGCGTTGGCCGTTGCCAGAGACGCCGGCGACGCCGACAATCTCCCCCGCGTGGACCTTCATCGACACGTTGCGCAGGCGTGTTTCCGCGGCGTCGCCGCCGGTGAAAACATCGGCAAGCTCGAGCACACAGGATCCGGCGTTGGCGTTCGACGCGGCCGGTCGCGCCGCGGGAACCGCCGTTTCGCCGAACATCAGGTCGAGTAGCCGCTGCTGCGACGCCTCCTCGCGCTGGAGTACGGCCGCCACGCGACCCTGCCGCATCACCGCGATCCGGTCGGCGCTGTCGAGCGCCTCGCGCAGCTTGTGGGTGATCAGCACGATACCCAGCCCTTCGCGGCGCAATTCCTCGATCGTGGCAAACAGCCCTTGGCTTTCCTGCGGCGCCAAGACTTTGGTCGGCTCGTCGAGAATGAGCACGCGGGCGCCGGCCATCAGCTGTTTGAGGATTTCGACTTTCTGCTGGTCCCCGATCGCCAGCCGCCCGACCGGCAGAAAGGGATCGACGGTGAGCCGAAACCGCTCGGCGTAAAATCGCAGGCGTTCAAGGATCGCAGCCCTTGGAACGACGGCCGGCAATGCATTTTGAAACAAGGCGACGTTTTCGAAGACGCTTAATGCCGGTACCAGCGAGAAATTCTGAAACACCATGCCGATGCCGAGCGCGCGGGCATCGCGCGGCGATTTGATCGCCGCGCGGCTGCCGGCGATGCGGATTTCTCCGCCGTCGGCGGAATAGAAGCCGTAGAGAATCTTGGCGAGCGTGCTCTTGCCGGCGCCGTTTTCGCCGAGCAAGGCAACGACCTCGCCGGCATGCACGGCGAAATGCACCATATCGTTGGCGAGCAAGTTGCCGAAGCGCTTGATAATGCCTTCGGCTTCGAGGAAGGGCGGCTCGCTGCCGCCGCCTGTCGCCGATGCCATCTCGAATCGCGGCATGCCGTCAACACTCATAGCTTGGCGCGGCGCGCTATCGCAATAACGCACATGCCCGGCGCGAGGCCGGGCATGTCATTGGGTCCGAACAACCCCGAATGGGCATCATTTGAAGTGATAGGTCGTCCCGACGTAGGCAGTGCTTTCGATCGACGTCCCAGGGGCATTGGTGGCGAACAGCCAGTCGTTATGGTTGGTACCGAACTTGTTGTACCAGTAGCGATAGCCCACATAGGCGTCCCAGATGCCCGGCTTGCCCCAGAATACCTTCGAGGCATCGAGGGACAGCCGCCCATCTTCGAAGACTTCGGTCTTCGTTTCGTTATTGTTGAAGGCGCCAGTCGCGCCGCCGCAGCCGAGTGCTGCGCAGTTCGCAGCAGAAATCCCGGTGCCCTTTGGACCGGTCACGTTGAGAACATTGATGACAGTGACGGGCGTTCCCGGAATCGGCTCGGAAATGAAGCTGAACAGCTTCCAGGCCCACTCGAAGTCACGGTTTCCGCTGAACGAACCGCCCCCGATGCAGGTACCTCCGCCCAGGCCGGCTGCCGGACTTTGCGCATCGCCAAAGCCTGCAGGCCCGCACGCGTTGAACGTGTTGTAACTCCATTCCTTGTAGGCCGCGATGCCGACATTGACCGTGCCGGGCAGGTTCAACGCGAATTGGAGGCCGGGCGCGATTTGCGTGGTTTCCTCGGCCAGGAAGTTGTTTTGCACGCCGCCGGTGAGGTTGAGCATCAAGGAGACATCTTTCGTCAAGAAGGTGCTGAACGCCTTGGTGCCGCTGAGTTCATTAAAGCCCAAAGTGCCAGTCCAGAACCCGAAGAATTCGCGCGAGCCCCAAGACCCGGGGATCCCCATGGCGGGATCACTATCCCCATACTGGTTGAATTCGCCGTGGATGAAATTCGTGCCGTATTTCCAAACGTCGAAGTGATCGATGCTGGCTTGAGCGCGGTACATCGTATTCCCTACACCGGAAACGCCGCCGGGGACCACACCAGCGAGCCCCGAAACACCGGGATCGGTCGCCTGAAAGAAATAGGTGCTGCTCACCGACGTATCATTCACGAAAAAGAACGGGACTGGCGGTGCTGCTTTGACCGGCATGGTGCAGCAGTCGGCCGCGTGCGCGTATCCCATCGTTCCAGCGGCCAGCGCGGCGGCGAGCGCCACTGACGTTGCGTGGCCTTTGATGCCCTTGTTGTTCATGTGCATTGCCCCTTTTTCACCGACGCCGGTGAATTCCTGAATCGCATGTGCCCCCGGAAATGCGCGCCACCTCGCGCGCACCTGACCGCTGCCGCGGCCACGCCGTGTCAAGCAAACGCCACGTTGCTACGACGACTGTTTGTTACTGAGACTGGTTACGGAGGCAGGCCGTACTTGCGAGATGTCCCGACGACATCTGCCCTTGACGGGCTACTGGGGCCTGAACTCTTCTCAACCGACGCGGACTAAGCGCCTCAACTGACTGTCGGCTGGAGGGATGGACTCGACTTCGCATCCCATCGCTACCACACGCAACTTACAGCGAGCGGCAAGACCTCAAAGCCCGTTATTTGGGCAAGCTTTTT
>Ga0335074_10008734_pt1 | contig 14095 bp, 9 predicted proteins | sample Lox_Sample_23_FD_206715 | JGI IMG/M metagenome (GOLD analysis project Ga0335074, IMG submission 206715) | Soil microbial communities from Loxahatchee National Wildlife Refuge, Florida, United States - Lox_Sample_2.3 | ecosystem: Environmental > Terrestrial > Soil > Wetlands | place: USA: Florida...
GTCGGCGAGCCTGCGGGCGGAGGTCGTTGACACGCTGACCTCCGCACTGGCCGATCCCGAGACCGCCGCGTTGTTCGCGGCGGGGACGCTTACGAAGGCGTCGCAGTGGTCGGGGTTTGGCTACGCGGGCTTCGGGGTCGCCGACGGGTCGGCTGCGGACGTGCCGGTTCCCGACCGGCCTGATACCGCCAGGCAGGCCGAGCCGAGCGGCCGGGCCAAGCTTGCCGACACGCCCCCCACTTCCCTCGCGGGAAAGCGACAGGCACGCGAGCAGCGGGAACGTGAGCTACGGGAACAGCGCGAGCAACAGCGGCGGGCAGAAGACGAGCAGCGGCGGGCGCAGGAGGCGGCCGAGCGCGCCGCCCTCGCCCGGGAGAAATTCGAGGATGCCGAACGGTCCCTGGCTCAGGCCTCCGCCACCGCCGCCGAGGCGGTGGCGGCGGAGGACCGGCTGGAGGCGGAGGTCCGCCAACTCGAAGAACGCATCACCCAGGCCCGGGAAGAACTGGCCACCGCCCGGCTCCGCGCGCGCCGCGCGGAAGCGGCCGAGCGCCGCGCCCGCCAGGCCCGGGACCGGCTCATGTGACAGCCTGAGCAGCCATTCCTCGATTCAGCGCCGACAACGGCCTTGACGGCGCGCGTGGCACCAGGTGTGATCGATATATGGGGATCAATGCGGTGGATCTTAGCGGGCTCGTCGCGTCATGCGACGCGCCCCCGTCTCGGGGCTGTCACAGGCGGGATTGCGTATCGTCGAAGTGACCATCTTTATTCGCGCGGCCGACGGCCGGCGACGACTTGCAGTGCGCGATTCTGGGAACCCGGCCGGGCATCCGGTGATCTACTTGCACGGAACGCCGGGCAGTCGGGTGGGCCCGTTGCCTCGCGGGAAGGTCCTGTACGAGCTCGGGGTGCGGCTGATCAGCTTCGACCGGCCCGGGTACGGCGGCTCTGACCGCATGGCGTCCAGGCTGGTGGCTGACGTGGCCGGCGACGTGCTCGCGATCGCCAACCACCTGGAAATCGAGCAGTTCGCGGTGATCGGCCGGTCCGGCGGCGGGCCGCACGCGCTCGCGTGCGCGGCGATGCTGCCGGAGCGGGTGACTCGGGCTGCGGTGCTGGTCTCGATCGCCCCGCTCAAGGCCGAGGGGCTCGACTGGTTCGCCGGCATGGCGGAATCCAACGTCCGCGAGTTCACCACGGCCGCGGCGGCGCCGGAGTCCCTGATCGAACAGCTTGGGCAGACCGCCGCCAGGATCAAGGCCGACCCGACTAGCCACGTGTCCACCCTCGGGCCCGAGCTGCCCGCGTCCGACCGGCGGATCGTGGCCGACACCGGGATCCGGTCGCTGCTGGCGAAGAACTTCGCCGAAGCGCTGCGGGACTCGGCCGCCGGCTGGATCGACGACGCGCTTGCCTTCTGCTCCCCGTGGGGGTTCGACCTGTCCGATATCCGGGTGCCGGTGCTGCTGTGGCACGGCGAGGACGACGTGTTCTCCCCGCCCGCCCACGCCCGCTGGATGGCCAAGCAGATCCCGACCGCGGAGTTGTGGGTACGGCCGGATACTGCCCACTTCGGCGCGCTTGAAGTGGTACCTGACGTGCTGTCGTGGCTGATACGGCCGAACTAGGCAAGTCAGCTCACGTCGGCTGAACCTCCAGGTCACGGCTCTGCAGGCGCCATTCCCTGAGTGCGATGATGCTCGGATGCTCCTCGATGAGCACCTCGCGCATCGTGACCATCACCACCTGCTGCAGCCGGATGGCGTCGTCGGTCTTGCCGCTCGTGCGGAGCGTGACCGCGAGGTTCGCCTGGCACAGCAGCGTGTCCGGGTGGCGCGGTCCGAGCGCCTTGGCCAGCCGCTCCAGCGTCTCCCTGAGCTGGATCTCCGCCTCTCTGACGCGGGCCAGGTCGTGGAGGCAGTTCGCTCGGTTGACGGCGCAGGTCAACGTGAACTGATGATCGTCGCCGAGGGCGGTCCGCAGCGCGGCCAGCGTGCGGTCGGCGAGCTCGAGCGCGGTCCGCACCGAGCCGGTGCCGCGCAGGTAGGTGGAGATGTTATTGCGCGCCGCGAGCGTGAACGGGTGCTCGGGGCCGAGGGATTCCTCGTAGGCCTGGAGGACCACTTTCGCGGTGTCGTAGGCGGCGGCCTGGTCGTCGAGCGCCGACTGATCGCAGGCGAGGTTCAGCTGGCAGGCGAGTGCGTCCGGCTGGCTCGCCCCGTAGGCGGTCGCGTAGCGCTCGCTGGTCTGGCGGGTGAGTTCGTAGGCCTCGCTGACCCGGCCCATCTTCCGCAGCGACACGGCCAGGCTCTTGGCCGTGCGCAGGGTGTCGACGAAGTCCTCGCCGAGGATCGCGTGGTAGCGATCGTAGGTGGAGGTGAGGATGTCGATGGAATCGGTGTACTCGCCGAGCTCCCGCATGTCACGTCCGAGCATGGCGGCGGAATGGAGTGAGTACGGATGATCGTTACCGAGCACCCGCTGCCGGTCGGCCAGCGTCTCGGCGTCGATCACTCGCGCTCGGGAGAAGTTGCCGACCAGCCGGAGGTCCACCGCGAGGTTGTTCGCCGCGGACAGGGTGTTCGGCTCGTCCGGGCCGACCGCGTACCTCAGCTTGCTGTAGGTCTCCTCGTCCATGGCCAGGGCCTCGTAGAACTTGCCCAGGGCGCGCAGGTCCGCCGCCAGGCTGCCTGCGGTCTGCAGCGTGAGCGGGTGCGACTCGCCCAGCGCCTGTTCCTGCTTATCGAGAATCTGCTTGTCGAGGTCGTACGCCTGCTGAGGACGTCCGGCCGACCGCAGCACGTTCGCGATCTGGAAGTGCAGGGAAAGCGACTGCCGATGGTCGGCGCCGATCTTCCGCTGCCACTGCCGGTCGATCTCCCAGCCGGTCTCGAGCGCTTCGTCGAACTCGCCGCGTTTCCACAGGTACCTGACCCGGTCGATGAGTAGTCGTCGGGTGTCTTCATAGTCGCAGTTGATAGCCTCAGAGCCGCTGAGATGGGGCCAGATGAGGTCGTAGCGTTCCCAGTTCTCCGGGTTGTCGGTCCCGCCCTGCCGCGGCCGGGCGCTGACGAGGATGCGGTGAACCTCGTGCATGGCGTCCTCGTGCTCCTGCTCCGTCGCCATCTGGGCCCGGATCACGGCCTGGACCAGCCGGTGCACCTCGATCGTGTTGCTTCCCCGGTCGATCTTGACCAGGGAGAACCGCGTCAGGTCCCGCATCAGCACCGCGAGCATAGACCGTTCCTGCAGGCGCGGGTCATAATCAAGCAGGGATTCGAGCATCTGATCGCTGTAGAGCAGGGAGAGCGAGATCGGATCGGGTGAGAAGTAGGCGCATAGCTGCAGGACCCTGGCCGCTCCGGGCGACTCCTGGCGGAGCCGGTCGAAGGAGAGCCGGAAGGTCGCCGCGACCGTAGTCGGGTAGTCGTCGGGCCGGTTGAGCTCGAGCGCCGCGACCAGCTCATTGTCGAGTCGCTCGACGTACTCGGCGGCGGACATCCCCGTCTCCGCCAGCCACGCGCTCGCCTGCTCGATGGCCAGCGGCAGGTCCCCGAGCTTGTCCGCCACCTGCGTCGCCTCCGCCGCCGAAAGCCCGGCGACCCGCCTGCGCAACAGGCCGACGGACTCCTCACGGGAGAACACGTCGATCTCCAGCGGCTCGGCCACGACCGACCAGGCCGGATTCCGCGTGGTCACGATTACATGGCCGGAACTGCCGCCGCCAGGGAAGAACTCCTTCACCTCACTCGGGTTGTCGGCGTTGTCGAAGATCAGTAGCCAGCGGTCGTAGGGATGACCCTGGCGCAACGCGTCGCGGACCGCCTGCGCAGTCTCCGGGATGGAATCCCGGCTGCGAATGCCCAGGCTCTGCGCCATCGGGGCCAGCGCCCCGTTGATGAGCTCGTCCTGCTCGGCCGGGATCCACCAGACGACGTCGTAGTCGGCCATGTAGCGGTGCGCGTACTCCAGCGCCACCTGGGTCTTGCCGACGCCGCCGAGACCGTGCAACGCCATCGGGGCGACGACCGCCATGCTGGTGCCGGCCAGACGGTCGTGCAACTGCTCGAGCACCTCGACTCGCCCGGTGAACACCGCGTTCCGCGTTGGCACCTGCCAGACCGGCGGATTGTTGCGCGGGTACCGCGGCTGGCGGGCGGGCCCGCTCGGCTGCGTCGCCGTCAGCTTGGGCGGGTAGCCGAGCGCCTTGAGCAGTTCGTCAACCGCCTGCGCCTCGTCCCGCCGCGTCATGTCCACCGTCATCCGGTCGAACGGCGGTCCCGCATGGACGTCGGCGACCTGCACGGCAATCAGCCGTCGGCTGCCGCCGACTGGGTCGCCCGCCACGATCGCCTCCCCGACCTCGGCCGCATCGGGAGAATCGAGGTACGCGGCGGACACGATGGCGATCGTGCGACCGGTCGTGGTCGCCGCTCGCCGCGCCGCGTCATCCGCGTTATCGCCTACGGTCGTCCCTGACGGGGGTCGGACAACGCGGATGCCCCGCTGGGAGAGAAGGGCGTCGATCCAGTCCGCCCACATCCGGTCCTGAGGGACGTAGCTCAGGTAGATGTCGCCCGGCGGGGGCTGGCGCGGGCGGATGAAGCGCGTCCGGTACGTCAGCCGCGTCTCCTCGCTCATCTCCCCGAGCGTGCGGACCTTGCCCTCGGTGATCGCGGCGGCGAGTCGCTCGTAGGCGCCGAGCAGGGTAAGCGGAGACCGAGGGGCGTCACCGAACGCCGCGAGGGTCTCCTCGAAGTTGTAATACGGCTTGTAAGGAATCGTCACCGAGGCCCAGTAGTCGTTCCGCTCGTACTCGCCCATCGCCTTGGGAAAGGGATCGAACTTCGTTCTTGCGAGGTCAAGACCGGCGTCTGCCTTATCCTTTTCCGCCTCGTCGACTCGCATGGGAACAGGCAGCACGCGGATATTCCGGTAGTGATAGCGCTGGTCCACGCTTTTGGCGACGTTGGCCGCTCCCTCGATGGATTGGTAATTGAGGGTAAAGCAGTCGACCAGGATGTCGGGTAGGTGCACGGTGCAGATATCCGAGACGTCGGACAACCCGGTCCTGCTGTCGATGAGCGTGTAATCGTAATGCGCCTTCATGTCCTCGCGAAGTGCGTCGATGAACCGACCGCCGCCGAGCCGGTCGTAGAAGTTGTCCCAGTCGATCGACGTGAGCGATGAGGAATAGTCCCGGTTCTGACGGCCTGCGGAGACGTAGTCCAGGGTTCCTTCATCGGGGAACCCTTTCCAGTCCAGCGATATGGCGTGCGGCAGGATCTTGGCGTACTGGCGATGCCAGTCAATGGCCCGGTTGTGCTCGTCCACGGTCGCGGCCCAGGCGTAGTCGTTGATCAGCTCGATCACACCGGGGGTAGCGGCGACCAGCTTTTCGTCCACGAACGGATGGAAGTACTTGTGCAGACCGGGCGAGTCGAGGTCCCAGTCGATCACCAGCACCTTGAGTCCGTTGCTGGCCAGGATCCAGCCGACGTTGGCGAGGGCCATCGTCCGTCCGGTGCCGCCCTTGTAGGAATAGAACGTAACGATCTTGCCGTTGACGATGCTTTCGTCAGCCATCTGCGGGCTCCGGGGGTGCTGGAGAGGTGGCCTGGGTCGTGCTGCCGGGGGGATGTCCCTGGGCGTATTTGAGGTACTGGCGCGCGGCGTGCCGCATCGCGTCCTTGAGCGCCGGAGTGATGTCGCTGAGCGATGGCACGCCCTGCCAGGCGAGCTGTGACGTCACCCGGCCGCTGGCGTTGAGCCTGGCCGGCATCGTCTCCGCCAGAGCGCGGCGAAGCTCCCCCTCCGCCGCCGCCATCTCGGCGTCCTTGCGGTTCCAGACCACGACGACCTGCACCCAGGGCTTGTCCAGCTCGTCAAGGCGGGCCAGTATCTGCCGGCAGTGCGATTGGAGGACGGCCCACGGGTCAATGAGCAGCACCGCAGCGGCGCCGGCGGTCGGGCCGGCGTCCCGCATCAGGTCCTCAGCCTGCTCGTAGAGGTCGCACAGCTCGGGCCGGAACTCATCGCGGCGGGCCAGCACGACGGCGTGCTCCGCCAGCGGTTCCACCGAATCGGGGGCATACGGGTTCCAGTCCCGCGCCGACTGGCCGTAGTGGTCGCCGCTTCGGCCCGGCGGCAGGTCGCCGCGGTGCGGCGCGGCGATGATGATGCGCAGCCGCTTATCGCCGGGCATGTCCGGGGCCGACTTGAACGCGCTCGCCAGCGCGCCGTAATCCATGGCGGGCCCGGGGTCAGGCGCGCGCTCCGCTATCCGCAGGATGCGCTCGGCCAGGTTGTAGATTACCCATTCGTATTCATCCTTGAATCGCGTTAGCTTCATGATCCCGTAGAAGCCGTACTCGGCGTAGATCGGACCAAGCTCGCGCGGGTTGAACTGTATATCGCGGGCCGCCTCTGGCAGCGCCTCCGGCTGCACCGGGCGCCACAGCGCGGGAAGAATCGCCTCGACATGGCCGGAGGCGTGCGCGTGTCGGTTCCGCGCCCGGTCGCGGAAGGCTGCCCACTCCTTACCGCAGTGCTCGCTCTGGAAGTACCGCCGTGAGTACATCGGCACGAATACGCGGCAGGTGGCGAGGTTTCGTGACAGATGCCAGGGCCACTCGTTTCCCTGCTGTAGCTCCCGGTCCATGAATCCCACACTGCTCGCCAGCCGACCGGTCTCGTCTGAGATGTGGTCGCAGAGATCCTTGAACAGCCGCCCGATCAACTGATCAGGGTCATCGGGATCGAGCCCGTCGTGCCGATGCGAATGCGCGTAGCTCAGGAAGAAAAACGGCCCGTCACCTGTGTCTCCCCCAGATGCGTGCACGCAACTGCCTTCCAGTCGAGCGGCATCGTCGCCGATATTGGGTTGAGATTCAAATATAAAAGAAAGAACCCAATGTTGGAAGAAACAGCAGGCGGCTTACTCTGCGCTACCAGGTCTGCGACCGGATGGCGACCGGCGCGTACCTACGGTTGTCGGCCAGCCATCGGCCGGCCAGGTCGACGACTTCGCGCATCGGGATCAACCGGGATGGCGCGTGGCCTACGGTCCCGCTGAGCACCGTGCCGTGCTCTTCAAGCACGCCTTCCACGTGATTGCCGATCGACTCGAAATCACTATCGTCAAGAACCACATCGCGGTATTCAAGCCAGCGGGGATTGCCCCACTTCTTCACCACACAGGAGTAGACCCGCCTCGGCGGACGCTCACAGTAGCGGTATTCGGCCAGATGGAAGGCGCTGCAGGCGCGGTAGCCGACACCGACCATGAGGATCAGCGCGTCGCGGTCGTACAGCTTCGCCAGCGGCGAGTCCTCGCCAAGATGGCACTTGACCCGGTGGTCGGCCATCAGCGCCCTCGCCTCCCGGCCGACGGCGGCGAACGATGACTGCGGGTGGGCGCTGCGCTCCGCTCCCGGCCATGTCCGCAGCGCTTCGGCGATAGCCCCGACCGAGGTCGGCGTGTGCTTGCGGTCGAACGCGGGCATCTGGGCGCAGTAGCGCTCGACCGCTTCCCGACTCAGGCCGTCGGTTCTCTGCAGGAAGGCACGCGAGGTGGTCGAGTTCTCCGGGGTGCCTGCGCCCGTCACCAGCGTGCCGTTCGGCCCGAGAACCTCGAGCAGTGCGCCGACCACGGTCTCGGCGCCGAACTTCACGTAGCCGATCTGGCTGAGCGACGCGTGCACGAGCACCGGCCGCCCGGCCGGCAGGCCGAGGTTGCGCAGGTCGGCCGCGAGTCGCCGACGGGTGACCGTCCTCCGGGACGGACCGGGCGGAGCCGGCGGCCGCTGACGCGTCCCCGTCTCGGGGTGAGGGCCGCAGTCGGGCGTCCGACGGTCGCGCGTCGGGGCATAGGTCATGGCTCGCGCTGCTCTCGACGCCGCTGCCAGGCGGCCAGCGCCTCGTCGGCCTCACGGCGGGCGGCCGTCAGGGCGGCCCGCGTGACCGGTTCATCGAGCCACGGCGCGACGGTGGCGCGCATGCCGTCGACGAAGCGGACGCCGAGCGTGGTGAGCGCACCGGAGCCCACCAGGGTCTCGATGGCCTCGGCGGTGTCCATCCGCCAGCGGGCGAAGTGCTTCTCGGCCGTGCGCGCCTGCCCGCCGACCAGCTCATGACGTCGCACGCGCCAGAAATCGGTCACGGCGATATGGGCGTACGCGCCTTGCAGCAGCGCTTCGATTGGTCGCGGGTCCGGCCGCCACGGCGCGTAGTACAGCCGCTTGTCATCGCGCTCGCAGAGGTCGAACAGGTCAAGGACCCCGCCCAGCTTGACGTGCTGGAACTCGTGCAGGATGAGCAGCGCGAGAATGTCGCTGGCGGCCGGGAGGGCCGCCGCGACCGCGCCGAACGCGCTCCTGGAGGCGGCGCTGATGTCCCGGCCGGGCTCGCCGCCGGCCAGGGGCATCAGGGTCGACAACCCGACCTCGAGGCCGGGCAGGTAGCGGGGGAAGGAGCGCTCGATGAGCGGCCACGCCTGCGCGAACTGCCGTTGCCAGCGATCCGCGTCATCGGCGGGCAGCCGGTCCGCGGCCGGCCACTGGTGGGTGTCCCGGTAGGGGTCGGTGTCTTCGAGCGCGAGTGCGAGCGCACCCGAGCGCAGCAGTCGCACCGGCTGCCAGTCGTGATCGGGTTCCGGGTCGGCCAGCCGCACGCGCCACTTGCGGTCGCGGGTGCGGGCGTCGAATCCGCCTTCGGCGACCGCGATGGTGACCTCGGCCGGCTCGCCGACCCGCAGCCGGCCCAACGTCGGCAGGCACGCGTAGCCGTCGAGGACTGGCACCTGGATCTCAAAGGGCAGCCCGCTCCTGACGGCCGCGCTCGCCGCGATCGCGGCCAGGTGCGGCGCCTGCTTCGGCAGCAGGGCATGGAAGTCGGCGCGGATGTCGCCCACGCACCGATCGGCCCAGGTGCGCGTGTACGGGTGCGCAAGCACAAGGCGGCAGGCGTCGGCGTTGTCTCGCTCCACCTGGTCGAGGAGATCCCAGCCGGCCATGAATTCCGGGTCGACGACGGTATCGGCCCGCCGCCGGAGCAGTTCGAGCCTCGTGCGCAGGCTGGTCTGCTGTCCGCCGGCCAGCTCCCTGACGGCGGCCGCATCGCCGAACCCGGCCGCAAGCGAGTCGAACTGGGCGCCCGTCAGCGTGTGCGGCGAGCGGGCCGCGCTCGGCGATACGGCCGCGGGGGCGGCGGGCCGCAGGTCGGCCCGGATGTGAGTGATGATCTGCTTGAGGTCGGCGCAGTACACGGACGGGTTGTCGAACCCGGTCTCCGACCGGTATCGGTGCGCGAACAGGCCGCCGCCGCAGCTGGTGACCACGGGGCACTGGCGGCAGGGGTCGCTGAGACCGGCCAGGCCCTGCTGCCTGGCCCGGATGGCCGGCTGAGCGGCGGCCTTGTCCAGCGAATGGGCGAACACGTCAAGCCCGGTCGCCGGGGCGCCGTCGAACGCGACCTTGATCGAATCGGCCTGTTCGAGCGTGCCGTCAGTCTCGATGACGAGCAGTTCGCTGGCTTCGAGCCCGAGCGACTCGGCTCGGCTGGCGCCGCCCCGGGTGGTCTCGATGATCGAGTCGAAGATGCGCGCCCGTGCCCGGCTGCGGTCCGCCTTCCAATCGCCGAAGACCGCCGCCAGCCAGTCGGCGTACGGGGTCCGGCCAACAACCTGTCCGCTCGGGGGGGTATCCCAGGTCGCGTGCGGGAGGAGAAAGTCGACCGCCGGGGGGTCAAGGTCGGCGAGCGTTCGGTAGACGGCGTGCGGGTCGCTGCGGATGTCAATCGTGCACAGCAGTCCGGCGTAGCACCCCCGATAGCGGTCCTGGCGGAGCAGGTTGATGGCCCGGACCGCCTGATCGAAGCTGCTGCGCTTATCGGCGAAGTTCCGGTGCAGGTCGTTGGCCTTCCGGTCGCCGTCGAGGGAGACGCCGACCTTGATCCGCTGCGCGAGGAAGAGCTCGCAGAACTCTTCGTCCAGCTGCACCCCGTTGGTGTGGAGCCGCAGGTCCAGCTCACAGGTCGGCTCGATCGCCGCGCGCAGCGCGGCCGCGATGGCGGCGAGCCTCGGCGCACCCGCGAGCAGGGGCTCCCCGCCGTGCAGGACAACCTGCACGGCGGTCAGCCGATGCTCGCGAGCATGCTCGGCGATCCGCGCGCCGGCCTGGTCAACCACGGCCGGCGAGATTACCTTCGGGCGCGTCCGCCAGCTCTGGTCGGCGTGCTCATAGACGTAGCAGTGGTCGCAGGCCAGATCGCACCGGCTGTGCACCTTGAGGATGAACTGCCGGAAAGGCCGGATGCCCCCGGGCACGGAGAGGAACCAGTCTAAATGGAGGAATTGAAGGCCGAGACCGGGGTGCCCGAATTGCCACCGGCCGTCCGGATAATCCGCTCATATTCGTCATCGTCTATGGGGAGCCCCGCAGACAGCGCCGCGCCGTGGAAGTCGAACAGCTTGGAGGCGATGACTTCGGCATCATTCGCCACATCTGCGGTCATGCTCAATTCGGGCTCCTTGGCTAGTGTTGACACTCGCGGCCAACACATAAAGTGATCACGCGCGCTTTTTTGTTACTGAGAGTCACGAGATACGGCTGGTAGTACCCACTCGGGCCAAACTTATTGCCCGGTTGGGCGAAACTTTAATACGCGCATACCCATGAAACCAAATTGATCGACGGCCCATGTTTACAATCCGAAAACGCACGTTCGCACCGCTTCAGCCGGTAAGGCCGGCAGTTTCGATCCCGCGACCCCTGAGGATGGCGGTGTTCCGCACGTCGAGCGTGGCGTAAGCAGCGCGTTCTGCCTCCGCGTATTCGACTGGACCGGTCCGGCCACCGCTCCGGTCGACCTCGGCCTGCCAGATCACGGTGGCGTTTCCCTCGAGCACCGGGTACCAGGCCCCGTCGCGGACCTCGATGGATGCCATCGCCACCCCGCCGGCGTTGCGGACGACGAGCCGCTCAGCCGGGTCAAGGCCGGTCAGCTTCGAGTACGCGGCGCGCGAGGCCACGACGCCGGAGCCGCAGGACGGGGTGAGGCCGGCGCCGCGCTCGAAGGTGCGGACGAAGACCTCGGCGTCGTCGAGGGACTGCAGGAACGAGACGTTGGCGCCGTCGGGGAAGACCTCGTCGGCGCGCTTGCCCAGCTCGATCAGGTCCGGCTCGGAGTAGGCGTCGACGACGGAGATCACATGCGGGTTCGGCACCCGGACGGAGGTGAAGCCGGCGAAGGGAGCGGGCAGCTCGGCGGCGTCGAAGGTCAGCGGCGGCAGTTCGAGCACGACCTGGCGCACGCCCTCCGCCGTGGACGGCGCGCGGTGGACGGTGTAGTCACGCCCCCCGCTGGCGACGACCTCGGTGTCGGTGCCGCGCAGGTCGAGGATCAGCCGTCCGAGGCCCCGCATCCCGTTGCCGCAGAACTCGGCCGACGACCCGTCCGGGTTGAAGAACCACGCCTGCGCGTTCGCGCCCGAGGCGTCGTAGAGGTAGATCCCGTCGCTGCCGCCGGTCCACGAGTCCCGGTCGCACACCGTGCGCGCGAACGCGCGCAGCGCCGCGTCCGACGCCCAGTCGCCCGGCGTCGCCTCCAGTGCGAAGATCTCGTTCAGTGACCCGTGGGTCTTAATCAGCCTCATCAGCTAACGAGCCTACCCCGTCGGTGACCAGCCACGGGCGGACCTGTCGGCTCCGCCATCGACCCGAAACGCGCCCGGTCACCTACGCCATCGACATCGCCTAGTGGTGTCGCTGGCGTAGGTGACAGGATCAGGCGCCGGTGGGCGGCGTCGGTGACAGGATCGCGGGCTGGTGGCCGCCGCGGCTACATGCCGAAGGCGGGGTAGGTGGAGAAGCGGGCGCCGGCGGCGTAGTTGCGGACGGCGACGCGGGCGCGGTCGATCATGTTGGCCGGGAGCTCGGTTAGCGGGTACCAGCCGAAGTCGCTGTAGCTGCCGCAGCCCGCCAGGCGGGCGGCCGCGTCGATGTCGCTCGGGCGCTCCCAGCCGTCCGCGGTCAGGAAGAACGCCATCCGGCCATGACCGGATACGTCGTGCATGACGTGCGCGAGCGACACCCGGCCGGCGTCGAGCTCGATCCCGACCTGGGCCCCCGCCACCCGGACGGCGGCCTCCACCAGCGTCTCGCGCTCGGCCAGGCGGTCGGAGGGCGGCTCGTAAGCCCCGTCGCCGTAGCCGGTGTTCGCGCGCCTGCCAAGCAGCAGGTCGCCGTCGCTGAGCAACAGCAGATGCACATCGACGATGAGCTGGAAGTGGCGATTGCCCCTGGCCGTGTCGGCGGCCATCGGGTGCATCAGAGTTCTGGTCATGACGTGATGTCCTGCCAAGCTTGCCATCGTGTTTCCCCGGTCCCCGCGGTGTCGCACGCCGACTGGCGCGTCACTTCCCCGGGACAGGAAACGTACTCCACGGTGGCTGTGGATCACCATGTGCGTAACCGGTGGGTAACTGCCCTTGGCCTGTGGAACACCGGGCTTTTTGCGGGCGCCGGCTGTGGACATCGCGAACCGGTTAGCCCGTGCATGCACGGAGTATGCGCTGTGGACAGTTGCAGGGCGGCTGTGGACGATCGCCGTGTGTAAATTCTTTGATCAGACCTGGCTCTGGGTGTGCTCGCCGATCTTCTTGGTCTCCTCGTAGATCCTGAAGATCACCATGAACGCCTCCAGCACCACCCGCCACACGCCGAGCGTCAGCAGCACGTAGATCGGCACGACGATGATCAGCATGAACAGGCCGCCGGCCAGCCCGCCGGTGCGGAAGCCGACGATGAGCAGGATCAGCGCGACCAGCGCGGTCCAGATCGTGAACAGCGCGTAGAGGACCTTGATGATCTTCGGCGTGACGAAGCTCTTGAAGGAGAAGTCGAACAGCGACCCGAGGAACCCCTTTTCGCCGGCCGCCCTCGGCTGAGCGGGGCGGGCGGCCTGCATGCCCGGGAGCTGCCACTGACTGTGGTCCTGGCTCGCGAACGTCTGCTCCTGGCCGGGGAACCCCGGCTGGTCCTGGCCCTGGTAGCCCGGCTGGCCCTGCTCCTGGGCCGGGGCGGCGTAGCCCGACGGCGGCGGGTAACCCGGCGCCGGCTGCTGCGGGTAGCCGTAGCCGTCCTGCGCCGCGCCGCCCGGCGGGGTGAAGGAAGGCGACTGCGCCTGCTGCTGGGGCGGTGGCGGCGGCGGCCAGGCCGCGCGGGCCTGGGTCTGGTCCTGTCCGACGGGCTGCCAGGACGGGGATTCGGGGGGCTGTCCAGCCATTGCGTGCTCCCGGGGGGTCAGGCCACTGGCGTGGCGATAGACGGGCATCGCGCTTTGTCCACGTTATCCTGCCAGACACTTGTTCGGGACGACCAAGCCTCGCGGCTCGCCGGGGCGGAGACCCGTGCGAGGCGGTGGCTCGCCGGCGGCGCAGACCCGGTAGCGCATAATGTCCGGCATGAGCGATCTTCCCGCCGGCGCCGGCGCCGGCGATGGCGTCGAGGCCGGCGTTGACGGCGGTAACGGCGGTGACGGCGGTGACGGCGCGCGCGGCCGGACGTTCCTGGTGACGGGGGGCAACACCGGGATCGGGTTCGCCACCGCGGCCGAGCTCGCCCGCCGGGGCGGGCGGGTGTACATCGGCTGCCGCTCGGCGGCGGCGGGCTCGGCGGCGGTGGACGCGATCAAGTCGGCCTCGGGCTCGCGAGACGTGTGGCTGCTCCCGCTCGACCTGGCGTCGCTGGCGTCGGTCCGGTCCTGCGCGGCCGCGTTCCTCGCCCTCGACGAGCCGCTGCACGTGCTGGTCAACAACGCCGGGCTCGGCGGGCAGCGAGGCCTGACGGCCGACGGCTTCGAGCTGCACTTCGGGGTGAACCACCTCGGGCACTACGCCCTGACGCTGCTGCTGCTCGACCGGCTGACCGCCAGCGGCCCCGACGCCCGGATCGTGAACGTGGCCAGCGCCGCCCACTACGGCGCGCCGGGGATCGACTTCGACGCGCTCCGGCGGCGCACGGCGTCGTTCACCGGACAGCGCGAGTACGCGGTCTCGAAGCTCTGCAACGTGCTGTTCACGCAGGAGCTGGCG
>Ga0335074_10008735_pt1 | contig 14093 bp, 15 predicted proteins | sample Lox_Sample_23_FD_206715 | JGI IMG/M metagenome (GOLD analysis project Ga0335074, IMG submission 206715) | Soil microbial communities from Loxahatchee National Wildlife Refuge, Florida, United States - Lox_Sample_2.3 | ecosystem: Environmental > Terrestrial > Soil > Wetlands | place: USA...
CCCGCGGCGCCGCCGACGCGTCGCGCTGCACCGCCGCCCATGCCCGCCAGGCGGCGGGGATCGGCCGCCCGGCCAGCACCCCCGAACCGGCCAGCATCGGCTAGGGGGCCAGCGGCCGCCGCACAGCCAGCAACCCGCAGCCGCGGTGGCGCGTTCCGCTGGATCACTCCCGTCCGCGTCTGGCAGGTGGCCGCGTGGGAGTTCGCCGCGCTGGCCGTGGTCTTCGCCGTCGGCCGGGTCACGCCGGTGCGGGAAGCCGCCGTGGCCCTGGCCGCCGTGGTGCTCCTGTCCACATCGGTACGGATCGGCGGCTGCTGCCTGTCGCAGTGGGCTTACGCGCTGGTCTGCTACCGGCTCAGGCGGCAGCCGCCGGTCAGGCAAACCGGCGACGCGCAGCCACTTGCTGTGCTGGTGCCAGATCTGAGGCTGCGGCAGCACGTGGACCGGGCCGGCAACCACGTCGGCCTGGCCATGTGCGACGACAGCCTCACCGCGGTCGTGCGGCTCGCGCCGGCCACACGGCCGGATCCGCGCACACTGATCGCCGTACTGCAGGACGCGTTCGCCAGCCCCATGGTTCCGCTGGCCGGGGCACAGGTCGTGGTATGGACAGTCGCCGGGCTTGCGGAGCCACCTGCGGCGGTGCCCGAGCCGGCCCGCGTGTACTGGCTCGCTTTGCGCTACCGGCCGGGTCAGGCGCCGCAGGCTGCCCAGGCCAGGGGCGGCGGCGAAGTTGGCGCGATGCGAGCCGCCGCGAGCGCCGCGTTCAATCTGACCATGCGGCTCGATGAGGCCGGATACACCAGTGCTGTGCTCGACCGCGTCGCGCTGACCAGCGAACTGATGGTCGCCGTGGGCACAAAGGCCAACACCCCGGCATCAGCTCCCAGCCTCATGGAGACGTGGGGCGCCTGGTCGGCCGCTGGGCTCCGCCAAGTGTGCTACCGGCCAGATCGCAGCCTCAACCCAGCGACGCTGCTCGACAGGTGGGTTCCTGCCGCCGCTTTCAGCTGCGTGTCCTACACGCTGGCACGAACGCCGTGGGGTCACGTGCGCAGCGATGTGGTGGTCCGGCTCGGCACCGCCGCAGCGAATGGCGGGCGCAGGCCAGCGCCGGGATCCGCGTTCGGCAGCAACACCGTGCCCACTGCCGGCCAGCACCATCGGTATGCGCGGCAGACCCTGCCACTCGCGATCGGCCAGTGACACTCGCCTGCTGGCCGGGCTCAGCGGCTGGCCGGCTCAGAGGCTGACCGTGATGACGCTCATCCTTGCGGCGCGACCCTTATCTCCGGCGCTCCGGCTACGTCAGCAAGACCCGAGCTGTGACCGCTGCCCCCTGGAGGCGGCGTGGGGCCCCTGCTGTGGTTGCGGGGTGCAACCAATAGCGTCGTGGTGCCCTTACCGCTGCTAGGACAACAGTGTGGGCACCACGACGCTATTGAGCGCAGGCAGCCGGGGGGCCGGAGCCGGGGCCGGGGCCGGGGCCGGGGGCCGGGGCCGGGGCCGGGGGCCGGGGCTGGGGGGCCGGGGCTGGGGGCTGGGTTGGCGCAGGCGGCACAGGAGGGCGCACGCGGCCCGTGCCGGGGGGCCGGGTTGGCGCAGGCGGCACAGGGCCGGGAGAGCCGGGGCGGCGCAGGCGGCACAGAGCCGGGACGCCAAGGCAGCGCAGGCGGGCGACTGCGGGGAATTGGCCGAGAACTCAGTGCACTGCGTTCCTGATGTGCTCGTAGATGTTGAGCACCAGGCCGGCGACTGGGAGCAGTGACAGAACGCCGAGGAACTCGGCCGCGTCAAGGATCCGGGACCAGTACGGTGAACGGCGGCCGGTTGCCGCGCGCCGAGCGTAGGCCACGCTGGCCAGCCCGCCGATGGCGAGCACGGCCGCCCCGCCGGCCAGCATGATCTGGTGGTGGCCGGATGCCAGCCAGACCGCCAGCGAGGCCAGCGAGAGCAGGCCCGCGGCCAGCAGAACCACGCGCGGTGCCGTGCTGGCGTAGGAGCGGGATCTCAGCAGCCACACCAGACTGAGCAGCCCGGCGAGAGCTGCCTGGTACGGCCGGTCACCGCGCAGCAGCACCACAACGCTGGCCACGACGACCAGGCCGAAAGCGCCAAGCAGCCCGGCGAGGATGCGCTGTGCCGCGGCTGCCTGGTCGAGGACGGCCGGGCCGACCTCCGGAGTCTCGCTCGCCTGGAAGGACTCAATATCGGCCGGTACCTCGGGCATTGGCAGCCGTGCCAGCCGCATCGCGATCATGGGTGCGGCGGGCGTGAGCGCGGTGGCCACCACAGCGAGCACCGCCGCACCCCCGGCTGGTGTCACGCCAGTCAGCGACACGACGGCGGCCGTCACCGTTCCGAGACCCGCGGACAGGGCCAGGCCGCCGAACCAGGAGTTCCACCGCCCCACAAGCGTGACCGTGAGAACCGTATACGCGGCAACGGCGGCGAGGCCGAGCGCAAGTGGCCGGGGCCCGAGCGACCAGGCGTGATGCGGCGCGAGCGCCGACATGCCGGCCATCGCGGCCGCCACCGTCCCGGCGGCCGCGCATGCGGCCCCGGCATCGGCGTCCTTGTAGCCACGGCTCAGCGCGGTTCCGACCAGCAGCAGCACCGCCGCCGCGGCGGCGCCAACAGCGGGAGCGGCGGGCCGGCCGGACAGGTAGGCGAAAAGCAGCAGAACGGCTCCAAGGAGCGCCGCGCCGCCGGCGGCGATGGCCGCCAGCCGCGCCGCGCGCGGCTGCCACGTCCCTGGTGAAGCCCCCGTGGTGCTCGCGATCGCGTCCACCACGTCGTCGAACAGCATGGGCGCAGCCTGGCCAGCACGCGGAGTCAGGTAGAGGACGTCGCCGTCGTGCAGCCCTGCCGTCGACACCGTCAGGCCCGGAGACAGCAGCGCGCCACTGAGCCTGGTCAGCACCCATCCGCCGCCTGGCTGCGTCCGTGCGCCGGAGAGCCGCACCAGCTCGGGCACCACCTCGGCCACTGTGCTCTGCAACGGAAGCGTTACGTCGACTCTGGCCAGCGGCGTGACCACGGTGACCCGCCGCGCCCAGGTTGCCCGGGTCAGCGTGGCCACGGCAGCCTGCCCGCTGGGCTATGAACAGACCTGGTCAGGCACATCAGAACGCCTCAACTCGCGATGCAGCCTCGATGAACGGCCGGAACCGGGCGCTGCTGGCCTCAGCCAGCCGGCGCAGGGCGTCGTTGACAGCCTCGACGACAATGTCGCCGAGTTCGTCGGCGTCGTACTGGCGCAGCGCGTCGGCGTCGATGGCGACGCTGGCGACCTGGCCGTTGCCGTGCACGGTGACCTGCACCTCGTCGTGCCGCGAGCCGCCCGTGATTTCCATGGCCTCGATGCCGCGCTGAATTCGCTCGACCTCTAGCTGCTGCTCGCGCACCCGTTCCATCAGCTTTGCCACGTCAGGAAGGCTGGGTATTTCCGGCATCTCGGGGATTCCGGGCAGCTGATCGCTGGCCATCGTCGGCATCTCCCTTCGCCTCCGGCTTCCCGTCCTGGTCCGAAGCCTATGGCGGCCGGCATTTCCCGGCGGACGGCAAAAGTACCCACCTTTGCCGGGCCATCGAAGGGGATGGTCCGGTATTACTCCTGGTCATTCCGGCGGGCCTGTGGCGGCATCCGGGCAGCCTGCTCGGCCTGGCTGATCTTGGCGGACAGGCCACTACCCGTAGGGGCGCTCAGTGTGGTGTCGCGCCTGGTTCCCGGCAGTCGGCGGTACGCCCTGAACTCCTGGTCGGCCGAAAGCCAGATGATGATCCATCCCCGGTGCTCGCCGCGCAGCTTGGCCGCTTCCTCCCACTGCCTTTCATCCACCTCATCGTCAGACATGAAATATGGTCTCCCCCCATGTCATGTCATCGGTTCGTGTCTGAACGTCCTCCGTTCACTCTGAAACCAATGGTCACTCTGTAACCAGGGCGCGGACGACCTTCCCGGTCATGCCGGGAACTGGGTACCAGTCCCAGGCTGCGCTGACCGCGTTGACCAGTACGAGGCCACGCCCTGTCTCGGTATCGCTCTTGGGCTTGATCAGCAGGGGCGCGTCCGGATTGGCATCCCAGACCAGAGTCAGTACCCTGGCCTTATCGGACATGAGCCACATTCGCACTGATAACGCCCGATCGCACAGCGACGACGCGCTCACCGCATTGGTGATGAGCTCGGATACGACCAGTTCCACGCTCTCGCTCAGCCGGGCCAGGCCCCATTCCCAGAGGATCTGCCGTGCGTGATAGCGCGCGCACGGCACCGACCCACTCAGGGCGCCGAACTCAAGGAAATCCTGCAACGGCCACGCCGCAGCCCGGCTGCCCTGCTGCCGGGACGCCAGTAAGGGCGTGGCGCCCGCGAGCGCTGGCGGCTCCTCCTGGGCTAACTGCCCACCTTTCGCGATCACCGTGCGTCTCCGCACGTCAACGATACGTGCCGGACTCGCTCCATGATGGCCGCCAATCGTGGTACGGACGTGGCCGTGGGCGCTGAATTAAGATCTGGGCCCATCGGCGTCCCCCACGCCCGCCGATGGGCGGTTATAATTTTTGTGCAACTTTCCCTCAGGTGCAAGACATCAGGGGAAATTTGCACCGCGCAAATGGAAGTGAGGCATCCGGATGCCTGCATCGCCGAGCCTGCGCCGCCGCCGGCTCGCCGCTGAGCTGCGCAAGCTGCGCGACCAGTCGGGCCTGTCGATCAATGATGTGGCCGACAAGCTGGGCTGGGCCGGGTCGAGAATCTCCCGCATCGAGACACGCCAGCTCGGGATCACAGCTGCTGACCTGCGCAAACTTCTCGATGTCTACGGGATAGACGAGCAGCCCTACTGGGATGACCTGGCCGACCTGGCTCGCCGCGCCAACGAGCGCGGCTGGTGGCAGTCGTACTCGCGAGCGGTCATCCCGAGCGAGTACGGCGACCTCATCACGCTGGAAGCCGAGGCCGCCACCATCCGGACCTACCAGCCGGAACTCGTCCCGGGTTTGCTGCAAACGCAGGGGTACGCACGGGCCATCATCCGCGCTGGCCGCAAGAGTGATACGACAGCCGACGTCGACCGCCGCGTGGAGGTGAGACTGGAGCGCCAGCACATACTGAAGCGCTCGGACCCGCCGCCGCCGCGGGTGCACGTTGTCCTGAACGAGGCCGTGTTCCGGCGACGCGTGGGCGGGCACGAGGTCATGCGCGAGCAGCTTGCCTATCTGATGGCGGACCGGGACCCGCCAAACGTCACCATTCAGGTGCTGCCGTTCGAGGCCGGAGCGCACCCGGCGATGGTCGGGCCATTCACCATGATGAACTTCCTCGACCCGAGCGACCTGGGTGTCGTCCATCTTGAGCACCCGACGACCGCACTCTTCCTGGAGACAGCCGAGGAGCTACGCGCCTATGAGGAGATCTGGGATGACGTCCAGAGCAGTGCCTACTCTCCGGACGACACCAGGACATTTCTTAGAACCTACGTTCTCAGATACAGCTAGCAAACCAACCTCCCAGAAGGAAGTGACGACGGTGGCACTAGATCTGTCCGAGGCCAAGTGGCATAAGAGCAGCTACAGCGGCGCGAACGGCGACTGCGTCGAGGTGGCCGGCAACCTGCCGGAAGTTGTGGCCGTGCGCGACTCTAAGCACCACGGGGGACCTGCGCTGGTCTTTCGCAGCGCCGAGTGGGACACCTTCCTGTCCGGCGTCAAGGTCGGCCAGTTCGACCTGCGGTAGTGGCTGACTGCCACCGCGCGTGTGCTCCTGACGCGGGCACCGCGCGGTGGCACCGGCTCACGGCCACCCGCCGAACGGCGCTGTGAAAGACTGTTTGAGCGAGAGAGGCGCGCCCCCATGCAGTTAGACGACGACTTTCCTGACCAGGACCTGGACACAAAGAACGCGTCCGCTGCCCGGATGTACGACTACGCTCTCGGTGGCACTGACAACTACCTGGTCGACCGGCAAGGCGCTGTGTATATCTCGGACATCTGGCCCGAGGCATTTATCGAGGCGCGCAGCAACCGCCGCTACCTGGAACGCGTTGTGGAGTATCTGGCCCGGGAATGCGGCATCCGGCAGTTCATCGACAACGGCAGCGGCCTGCCGACTCAGCGCAACGTCCATCAGGTCGCACAGGACGTAGACCCCAGCGCCCGGGTGGTCTACATCGACAATGATCCCGTCGTGCTGCGCCATCAGAGGGTCAAAGCGCTGCTCGCGGAGGACCGCAGCACCGCGTTCATCCTGGATGATGTCCGCAACCTCAACGACATTCTCGACCACCCCGACACCAAGCGGCTGATCAATTTCGGCGAGCCGGTGGCCTTGCTGTACCTCACCTTCCTCCATTTCATACCCGATAGCGACGACCCGTTCGGCCTGGTACGCCGGTTCATGGACCGGTTGGCGCCTGGCAGCTACCTCGCGATCTCCCACGTGGCCTCGGACGATCCGGAAGCCCGCCGGGCCGTCACGGATATCCTCACGCAGCTGACGAGCGGGCACTTCGGCAGGATCCGGGATACAGCAGAGGTCAGGAGCTTCTTCGACGGCCTAGAGGTAGTTGAGCCCGGGCTGGGCCGGATCGCCGGATGGCGCGCCGAGATCCCGGAAGAACTCCGCGACCTGAAAGTCTTCGAGTACGGCGGGGTTGGGCGCAAACCCGCCTGAGCGCCCAGGTCGCGACAGCTACCCCCGGTCATGGCCATGCATGACGGGCAGCGCGAACCACCAGAGCCCGGCAAGCACGCCCGCTGTGAGCACGGCGATCAGTGCCCCCGGCAGCCAGCCGGCCACGTAACTGGTCACCAGCAGCACGGCGATCAGCACCGCCGCGGCGACCGCGGTGAGGCCGAACAGCGCCATCGTGTTCGCGAACCGCACCAGGTCCTCCTTCATGCCGCGGCGGAACACCAGCCGGTGGTAAGCAACCGGGCCGAGCAGCAGCCCGGTTGCGACAGCCGACAGCACCAGGCTGGTCAGGTAGAGGTCGCGCTGGGCGCTGCCCAGCTGGATGAACCGGACGGTGAACGGCAGCGAGAGCAGGAAGCCGAACAGGACCTGCACGCCCAGGCTGACCACCCGCAGTTCCTGGACCAGCTCAGCGAGGTTGCGGTCGTCTCGCTGGGCCTCAGACTCCGGCCGCGGGTCCCGCGGGGCTGCCTGCGCCTCGGACGGCTCGTCCGGTGATGGCGCGGGCGTCATCGCTCAATACCTCCTGACCAGCAGGGCTACCCGTGGGCACAAGCAGGAAACGCGCGGCGGGTACGACAGAACCGGGGCATCATGTGGAATCCCGGAAACCGCGGGTAGGCGGGGCCCCATGCGTACCGAGATGCTGGAAAACAGCTACACATACCGGGCAGAACGGGCTGTCCGCCACACCCCCGCAGCACGCAACGGTCACCGGCTCACCCACAGCTCGGCATCAGGCGAGGTCGTGCTGGCCTACCTGGATAAGCACGCGGCCCGCCTCAAGACGCTGGATGCCGCGGTCCGGCACAACAGGCCCAATTCCGTGCACCAGATGCGGGTAAGCACCCGCCGGCTGCGCAGCACCTTGCAATCGTTCAGGATGATTTTGAACGCATCCGCGACGTCGCACCTGCGTGACGAGCTGCAGTGGCTTGGCCGGATTCTCGGCGAGGCGCGGGACAGTGAGGTGCTGAGCGAACACCTGCGGGCCGCGCTGGCCGGCGCTCCGCCAGAGCTCGTGCTTGGCCCGGCACAGGCGCGGGTCAGGGCTCACTTCGCTCCGCGGGAGGCGGCCGCGCGCAGCGCGGTCCTGGACGCCCTGGACTCTGAGCGTTATGCGGAGCTGCTTGGCGAGCTGGACGATCTTCTCGAGAAGCCGCCGCTGACCGCGGCGGCGGCCGAGCCGGCTGGCCAGGTCCTGCCGAGGGCGGCAACCCGGGAGTACAAGCGGACCAGGCGCCGGATGCGCCGGGCACGGCTTGCGCCCGCCGGCCAGCCGCGCGAGGTGGCGCTGCACGAGACGAGGAAGGCAGCGAAGCGCGCCCGGTATGCGGCGGAGGCCGCTGTGCCCGTTATCGGCAAGAAGGCGCGGCGTTTCGCCCGGCGGATGAAGGCCGTGCAGTCGGTCCTTGGCGACCACCACGACGCGGTGAACGCACGCGCCGCCGCCCGGGAGATCGGCGTGCACGCCCACATGGCTGGGGAGAACGCGTTCAGCTTCGGGATGCTGAACGAGCGCGCGTACCGGGACGCACCGGAGTATGAGGAGCAGGCCAGGGCCGCGTGGAAGCGCGCCGCTCGCGCCCAGCGAAAGTGGCTCGGCTGGGTTATTACTACACGCCGTAGTAATATGGCCGATGGGCTCAGCGCCCATTCCGGTGGCTGCGGGCCGACCCGATCTGCTGAGCGAGGTGGCACTGGTGGCGGACAACCTGACGGCGGTGGTCGCCGGCGGCGGGATCGCCGGGCTGACATCGGCAGTAGCGCTGACCCAGGCCGGGTGGCAGGTCACAGTGCTTGAACGGGCGCCGGCATTCGGCGAGGTCGGCGCTGGCCTTGGGCTGACGGACAACGGGCTGGCCGCACTGGACGCCATCGGGGCGGGCGAGGCCGTCCGCGCTGCCGGATACATGGACTCACACCGCGGCTTCCAGGACTCTCACGGCCGCTGGCTGGTGCGCATGCCCGAGGACCGGCCCGACATTGCCGCGGGCAACAGGTTCCTGGGCATTCACCGCCAGCGCCTGCACAGCGTCGTGCTGCAGGCGGCGCAGGCGGCCGGGGCTGAGCTGGTGACCGGGGCCGAGGTCACTGCGGTCAAGCCGGGTGCTCCCGACGGCGAGCCCGCCACCGTCATCTTCCGGTCCAGTGCCGAGGGGCACACCAGGAAGGCGGACCTCGTGGTGGCCGCTGACGGCGTCCGCAGCGCGGTGCGCGCCGAGCTGTTCCCCGACGCCCGGCTCCGGTACAGCGGCAGCACGAGCTGGCGGGCAGTCCTTCCCGACACCGACTCCGACGGCGACCTGGTCTCGAACTGGGGCCCGGGCACGGAGTTCGGTGCGCTGCGCATCAACGACAGCGAGATCTACTGGTACGGATACTTCCAGAACCCGGAGGGCGCGTCATTCGATGACGAGCTGGCCGCGGCTCGCTCCCATTTCTCCGGATGGTCCGCGCTGGTGCGGGCCATCGTGGCCGCCACCACCGCCAGCCGGCTGATGCGCCACGACGTCTACCACCTGCCCGGCGGGCTCCCCTCCTACGTGCGCGGCCGGGTCGTCCTCATCGGTGACGCCGCCCACGCCATGCTGCCGACCATGGGCCAGGGCGCGGCGACAGCACTGGAGGACGGCGTCTGCGTAGGCCGGCTGATCGGGGAACCGGTCGCAGCCGACGGCGACCTGCCGGCGGCGCTGGCAGCCTTCAACCAGGCTCGCCGACCACGCTGCATGCAGCTCACCCGGCAGTCGGCCCTGGTCGGCCGCATCGGCGCCGACCTCGGCGGCGGCTGGCAGCAGGCTGTGCGCAACAGCCTGTTCCGGCTGCTGCCAGCCGGCCCACTATTCAAGGCAGGCACCAGGGTGACCCGCTGGACTCCTCCGGATCCCCTGGCACCCGCGCCGGCCGCTCGGGCCTAGCCGTCCAGACTGGGGCCTGACCACGACTGGGCGGCGTCACCGTTGCAGGCCCAGACCTGGACCCGGTTGCCGTTCTTCGCCGCGTCGCCGGTGTTGTCCAGGCAGAGGCCGTTGGCGTTCACGTACTCGGTGAAGCTGCCGTCCACGGTGTGTGCGGTCCACTCCTGGTTCGGGTTGCCCAGGCATGCCCACAGCTGCACCTTGGTGCCGTTTGCCGCCCCGTCGTTCGGGTCGTCCAGGCACTTGCCATTGCTGTTCTGCAGCTGGTACTGGCCGGACACGCCGTCAAGCGACGGGACGTACTCCCACTGCTGGTTGGCGTTGCCCAGGCACTTCCAGACCTGGATGTGGTTCCCGTTGGCGCTGCTGCCGCCGGTGTTGTCCAGGCAGTAGCCGCTGTCGTGCGACGCCTGCACCGGTGACAGCGCCGCCGGGTAGGTCAGCGAGCCGCCTTGCAGGTCAGTGAGGAAAGTGGCGAACCAGGGCGGCAGCGCGCCGTAGCCCGGCGGGGCGGTCTCCTCGGTTTCGTAGACGAAGCCCGCGTGCTGGCCGGTCGCCGCGTCGGCGATGTCCGTGGCCAGTTGCGGCTGCGTTCCCTCGGAGACGGTGGCCGAGAACTGGAACTGGCCATAGCTGTCGACCCATGACGGTGTCGGGAATGTTGGTTTCTGCAGCGTGGTTTCTATGTTCTCGAAGCCCTGCAGGATCTCATCCGGCCCGTACATGAACGCCGATGACATCCCATACCAGCCGCCCGGGTTGAACATGACCGCTTGGGCGCCGCCCGCCATCGCGAAGGTGTATAGCTGCTGGTAGTACGACTGGCACGAGATGTTCGCGCCGCCGTCGGTGCAGATGCCAGACCCGTCGTTCGCGGTGCCCTGGGTTCCCACCATCTGGTCGAACATCGGCGTGGCAATCCCCCACCACTGCTTCGCCTGGCTGAGCTCGTTCTCCACGGTGGCTATCGCGTCAGCGCCGTTGTCGGTGGTGATGTAGATCAGCGGGGTGATGCCGGCCGTCTGGAGCGCCGAAACCGTCGCGTCCCACGTCGTGTTCTTGGCGGTCCAGTCGGTGTTGTTGCAGCCAGGCCCGTCGTCGTTACCGGTGCTGGGGTCATCACAGATGTTCACGATCGCGCCAGCGACGGTCGGACCCGACGTTTCCACCGTGGCCCAGTCGGTGCTGGTCGGCGGGGCGTACAGGGTAACGATGGATAGTGGAAGCTTCCCGGTGCCAGGCAGGCCCGCGGCGTCATGGGCAAGCGCGTCGTGCAGGCGACTGGTCGGAGCAGGGGCCTGAGCCGATGCGCCCGCCGCCGCGCAGCCAAGACCGCCCAGCGAGACAGCGGCGGCGGCAACGACCGCGGCCCGAATCTGATTCCGCACTGAATCGTCCCTTCGGGGGGCGTTACGACAGCTCAAGCTGACCGGTAAGGCGGCGGCGCGCTCCCCCAGTGGCTCCGTTCACCGGGTGCTGCCGTCGCCCAGGCCAGCCGGGCAACGGCAGCATACGGCCCTATTAACGCGACCGGTATCGAATCACTATTTACGTACTATGTCGTAAATAGCCCAAAAGGCTGATTAGCCGATGCGGAGCGGGAGCGTGCGCGGCCCTCGGATCTGGCCAGCGGACCAGGTGACCGCGACCGGGTCGGCCAGCGTGAAGTCCTTGACCCGCTCCAGCCAGACGTCGAGGGCGACCCGGAGTTCCATCCGGGCCAGGTGCGAGCCGATGCAGCGATGGATGCCGAGACCGAACGCGGCATGCCGGTTGACCTCGCGGTCGATGACGACCTCGTCCGCCCGGTCGAACTGCGCCGGGTCACGGTTGGCCGCGGGGAACGACAGCAGGATCCAGTCGTCGGCCTTCATGTCCACGCCGCGCCAATGCATGTCCTGGCGGACCAGCCGGGCCATGGTGACCGGCGCGTAAGCGCGGAGGAACTCCTCGATCGCGGTCGGCAGCAGCCCGGGATCGGCGACGAGCCTGTGGCGGTCCTCGGGGGTTTTCGCCAGGTGCCACAGCGAGGCGCCGATCGCGCTCCAGCTGGTGTCGATGCCGGCGATGAGCAACAGCGCCATCGTGCCCGCGACGTGCTCCCGCTCCAGCCTGTGCCCGTACAGCTTGGCGTCGATCAGGAACGAGGTGAGGTCATCCCGCGGATGGTCGACGTGCTCGCGGACCTGCTCGAACAGGTAGTCGAACAGCGCGGTCATCTTCTCCATCCGCTCTTCGGGTGGCAGGTTCACGCCCTCGAGCGTGGTCTCGACGAACCGGCGGAACCGCGGCCCGTCTTCCGGCGGGAAGCCGAGCATGTCCGCGATCACCCGCATCGGGATGTGCTGGGCGTAGTCGCGGGCCGCGTCGACCACCTGCTGCCCATCGAAGGCGTCGATCAGCTCGTGGCAGAACCTCCTGGTGGCTGGCTCCTGCTTGCTGACCTGCGCCTTCGTGAACGCCGGCAGCAGCAGCTTGCGCGCGTCGTGGTGAAACGGCGGGTCAGAGGAGATCGGCGGCGAGCCGCCAATTGGCGCCGAATCACGCGGCGGCCGGTAGTTGCCCATGATGATCTGCCGCGAGGAGAAGCTGTCAGTGTCGTAGGCGATCGCGGCGACATCCTCGTAGCGCACCGGCAGCCATCCGCCGCCGAACCGCTGAGTGTGCGCGATCGGGCAGCGCTCCCGCAGGTCGCCCTGGATCTCGTACATGTCGGCCGACCACTCTGGCTCCAGGTGAGAGAAGTCGGTCGCCCAGTCCGATACCGGGCCTGTGATGATCTCGTTGCGAGCGCCAGGCGGCAGTTCGCCCCGCCCTTCCCAGTGATCCTGCGCGAAGCGGTCGTCAACGCTCATTTCAAGGCTCCTGAACGAGGGTCACTGCGCGCTCTGGGCAGTTAGCCACCGCCAGACGCGCCTCATCTTCTTTGCCGGGTGGCACGGCGCCGTCGCCCAGAACCGTGCCGTAGCCCTCGTCGTCGGCGGCGAACAGGCCGGGAGCCAGGTCGTAACAGCGGCCGTGGCCCTGGCACTGCTCCGCGTTTATCTGGACTTTCATCGCGTTGCTCCCGTCTGTTTCCGGTGCCAGGGCCGTCGCTACCCGGTTGAGCAGAGCCGCCCACTCCGGGCCGCCGACGGCGTGCATATCCGGCGTGATCAGGGCGCTGCCCATGGCCAGCAGGAAGCAGAAGTGGGCGAGCGCGTTCGGCGACAGTCCGGCATCTATCTCGTCAGCGGCCTGGGCCACCCGGACCAGCCCGGCCATCCAGTCGGCTCGCTCGCCTATGTAATCGCGCATCGGCCGCGCGACATCCTCGTCGCGCCTGGCCGCGACCAGCCCCTCGACCAGGAGGTCCTGCTTCGCGTCGTCGCTGCGTGCCAGCGACCGGCCGACGCGCAGCAGCAGATCGGTAACCGACTGATCGGGGTCGGCCGCGAACGCATCGGCGAGCAGCCGCCGTCCATGGGCCCGCAGCGCGGCCACAAGCAATTCGGCCTTGGACCCGAAGTGCGCGTACAGCGCGCCGTTGCTGACGCCAGCCGCAGCGGCGATGTCAGCCACCCGCGTGCCGTCATAGCCGCGCCGGGCGAACACCTCGGCGGCCCCGCGCAGCAACCGCTCGCGCGTATCGGCGGCAGTAACCCCCGAGATCCGTCCCACCCCCTCATTAAATAGCTGTTCATTTGATTCTTCAACGCCGGCGCCCACCCCCAGCCCCGCCGACCCTGGCGCGGCAGCCAACCCCCAGCCCCGCCGACCGGGCGCGGCAACCCACCCCCAGCCCCGCCGGCCCCAGCGCGGCAGCTCACCCCCAGCCCGCCACCCCCGCGGGCGGCGCGCGGTAGAAAAGGTAGGCGTGGAGCCAGAAGGCATAGCGTTCCGGCTGCTCGACGGAGCGCAGGCGGGCGAGCACACCAGCGAGCTGCACGAGCTGCATGCCGAGGTCTACGCCGACCCGCCGTATCAACGGACCGATGGTGGCGACCAGTTCGCTGACAGGTTCCGGGTTCAGCGGCGTCAGCCAGGGTTCGTCCTAGCCGAGGCCAGGCACGGGGCCTACCTGGTCGGCTACGCGGCCGGGATGCCGCTACGGCCATCGACTTCCTGGTGGCGGGATGTCACCACCCCGCTGCCCGAGGACATCACGGCCGAGCAGCCCGGCCGGACGTTCGCGCTGACCGAACTGCTCGTGCGCGCGGCCTGGCGGCGGCAGGGGATCGGCCGGGCCCTGCATGACCTGATCCTGACTGGCCGGGGCGAGGAACGAGCCACATTGACGGTGCTGCCAGCAGCCACCGCGGCGCAGCGGGCATTCCGCGCATGGGGCTGGCGCAAGGTGGCGCGGACGCGGGCCGACGGTCCCAGTTCGCCGGTAGCCGACGTTCTGCTCACGACGCTGCCGGGTAGCGATGCCGGGTGACGGGCCTGGCGATCGTTAAGGAAAATGCTTCGAGGGAAGCTGCGGAATGGGCTGC
>Ga0335074_10008736_pt1 | contig 14091 bp, 8 predicted proteins | sample Lox_Sample_23_FD_206715 | JGI IMG/M metagenome (GOLD analysis project Ga0335074, IMG submission 206715) | Soil microbial communities from Loxahatchee National Wildlife Refuge, Florida, United States - Lox_Sample_2.3 | ecosystem: Environmental > Terrestrial > Soil > Wetlands | place: USA: Florida...
TTATGTACCTCGCGGCCGCCTCCGAAAGGCCAAACCAAACCGAGCCAAACCAGCACGGCCAGTCCGGAGAAAATGGCGTTGAGGAAGCTCGGCGGCCAATACGCCAAGGCATCCGGTCCGGATATCTGTAGATCTTGAAATATTGCTGGCTGTTGTTGAGCACATCTGCGAACAGCGCCGTGCCTTGCCGCAAGTTCGCCCACAAGCGCTCCGAGATCCGCGCCGCTGGCCACAATTCCCTTGCGGGGCCGTACTGGTAGAGGAACCGCCGTCGCGTGATTTTTCGCAGGCCGGCGGTTGGCAGTTCGCCGATGGGCGTGGCGTCCACGAGCGCGCCAGCGCCCGTGGCGGCGATGTATTTGCCGAGCCCGGCGAGTGGCTTAATTGGGTAATCCTGCGCTGACAGCACGACGAGCCAGTCAAACTCGATATTCGCTGTCATCCACGTCAGAGACCGCCAGCAAGCTTCGACCAGGCTCAAGTCTCCCCATACGATGGGCTTATCGCTGGTCAGTAGGTGTGCGTTTCCTAGTGGTTCGAGCTCTGAAGCACTGAGTTCGGCGCGGAACTTGTCATGATGAACTACCAGCGGAGAGTCCGGGAGTTGCCGCCTGAGCGTTGCGAGAAGGCGAAGAAGTTGTTCCGGGCCGCGATGATTAAATATTAGAAAGGCAATCTTCATCGACGACTTAAGCTATTTCGGTACGACGACGTGATAGAGGTAAGTGCCGTCTTTGCTGAAGACAACTTTCCAGTCAGGGCTATTAGCGAGCACAGTTCGCCACTTCTCCGACTCCGCGAGGGTTTCGAGGCCGTAGTCGACTGCGTATTGCGCGGACGCAGGAGACCATATTGCGTAGAGTTGGGTTGGCGCTGCCGAGCTTACCTTCTTGGCGAAACGGATGTAGTGGCGAGCCAGCGCGGCGGCGTCGGCGGCATCCGGCCCTCCGGGCCGGAGATCAGCCTGCGTCGCGACCTGGGTCCAGTCGACCCAATAGCCGTCGGGCGGGAACGTGACACTATCCGGAAGGTCACCGTAGGAAAGATCCAGCAGCTCGCTGTTGCCGGACGCCTGGCGCGTGTAGAGGCTTAGCGCTTGAAAGTCAGAGGGCCGGATAACGCCTGCGTTGTCCAGCCCGAACGTCGAGACCAGAAAGGTTGCGAGCAATCCTACTGACACGACGCCGAAGGCTGCGGACATCCACCGGGGTGGGTTGTCGCGCACAGCGTACAAGGCCAGAACCGCAAGCCATGGGATGCCAAATAGCGCCGACCGAAAGATTCCCTCGTTGCCGTAGGAGTTGGCGGCGATGAGCACCAGGCCCACACCGGCGCTGATCCCATAGCCCCAAGCCGACCCCTGGCGCACGGTGCGGATAAAGCCGACGCTCGCCAGGGCGATGAGTACCAGAAGCCCGAGGAGGAGGGCATGAGAACTGTCGCCGACGATCGGCAAGCGGGACAGACCCTGGGTCGCGACTGTCTTGGGCGGGGTGAAATTTGATAGGGAGCCGAGATGGGCGAAGCTCACGTAGCCCTTGATCACATACCAGTTGAACCACACCCACAGGGCGATCGGCAGGATGATCGTAGCGGGCACATACCAAGGCCGCACGACCCGGAACACTAGGAGGACGACGAGGACGCCGCCGACGACGAACGGGCTCAACTCGTGGGTGACGGCCAGTGCACATCCTGCGAACACCAGCAGTGCGATGCGCAGGCCCTCGCTAATGCCTGGCCAGTCCCGGCCCAGCACGAGGCCAAAAATACCGAGCCCCAGGACGAATCCGACCGACTGAGGCGAGAAGTAGTCGGCTCCCAAGGAGTTGACGAGCACCACAAGAGTCATCCCGACCCAGATGCGGTAGCTGGAGAACGGCAGCCGGCCGAAGAAGAACCGCAGCTCCGCCAGCCCGACGAGGCCGATGATGAACGGCCAGTAAGTTGCTATCCCGATGACGTTAGTGGTGTGGGCTATGACGCAAACCCATGCGATCCCGGCGAACAATCCTGAAAAAGCTTGATAAATACCACTATTATGATTCAAATAGTGAATGGACAGGATGGATAGAACAAGGCGGATGTGCTTCGCCGCGGACTGAGACCTAGGCATGCCGTACACGAGCGCCGGAGTCAAGGTGAAGGCAGCGACCAAGGAGACCAAGGCGAACATGGCATGGGCCTCGGTCTTATGCCGGGCAAAAACGATCGCCGTCAGCAGCAGGATCAGGCCCGCGTACCACAACGGCGAGATCTTCGGCAGGAACCCTGCTGCTCCAGTAGGAATGACATGGCCAAGATTTAGAGCTGCGAGACACCAGAGAACGGTCCCGACGACAGTGCACATGAGCGAGGTGTTGACCACAGCCCGCCAGCTAAGGCCCAGCGAGCCGAAGGCTCGCGAACGCCGGATAGTCCTGATCGCTCTGCGGCATGCAATGATGTGCGCTCCGGCGGCGATCAATCCGATCACCACCGCCGCACGCAACGGGTGCCAGCCGGACCCGGCAGCCATCGCGACTCCGCCCAGAGCCAGAGTCGAAAGGCCCACTATCCCCGCGACGCCAAGGCGGGTGGCGAGGCTGGACCGTTCGGCGAGCTGGAGCGGCGCCGTCCCCACCCCGAAGACAACGGCGGCCAGAACTCCGGCTACGCGGAGCGCCCCGACATCCAGTTGGTAACCAACGGCGATCGCGACGAGTGAGGCAGCGAATACAGCGCTTATCCCTACAGTCGCGAGCTCTCGCCGCCCAGGCTGGTCTTGCGGCGCAGCTGTCGGAGATATGACCGTTTCCGTACTCGGCTGCCGCCGTGTCTTCGGTGTGCTAGCGGCATGCCGACCTTTGCCAGCAGGCAGCTGCGTACCTTGCTGCTCGTTCCGGGTTCCGTTCGGCGGGTACCTTTCGTCTCGGGTGTCCCGCCGCTCGTTCCGGGTTCCGTTCGGCGGGTACCTTTCGTCTCGGGTGTCCCGCCGCTCGTCCCAGGTTCCGTTCGGCGGGTACCTTTCGTCTCGGGCGTCCCGCCGCTCGTCCCGGGCTCCGTTCGAGAGGTATCTCTCATCTCTTCGCCTGAGTGCCTTGGCTGGGTCGTCAACATGCCCTGGGGGCGGTTGCCTCAACGGGGGGCCGGCAACGGTCCGCCGACGGAACTGCTCCTGGGTTGCTGGCCGCGTTTGCTCGGTCCAGCCGTACCCGTCCCACCAGCGCATCATTGGCGCGCCGGATGGATCATCGAACCAGCCGGCCGGGCCGCCCGATGTAGCGTTAGCCCGATCTCTACTGCGCCTTTGGTCAGCAGATGTCACCTGACGAGACTCCGTCCGGTGCTAAGTGTTCCTCGGTCTCGCCGAGAAACGCGATAAAAGCACCGCGCCCCAGCTAGCACGCCCCATGCCTCACTTGCGGCGAGGCGTCGCCCGCGGGCCTTCAGCTGGCTCGCACGCGACGCCTGCCGCATCTGGCGCGCCATCACGACCGACTGACCCATACTGCGTACAAGAAGCGCTACCGGCATTTCCCGGGTTATGAGCCGCTTGGCAAGGTAGGCACCTAGGCCATGGCCGTAGGCGTATACCTGTTCGGCAAGCGCTCGGTCATCCGCTCGGTGCTGGTGCCACACCAGCGCCGATGGAACATAGCACAAACGCTTACCAGATAGGATAATGCGGACGAACATGTCGAGATCCTCGCCGCCTCGGCCTGGACCACCAGCGCCCAACCTCGGGTCGAATCCACCAAGCTGGTCGACGACGGTCTTGTGGACCGCGAAGTTAGCGCCTGTGCCGAAGATCCCGGCCTTGAACGGATACAGGCTCGACCCGTCGCGGTTCGATGCCAGATCGTAGCGCCGGGCGTCGAAGGCTTCGCCCCAGGAGTATCGCGAGTCAAAGTAACGCTCGGAACGGGTTTCCAGAGAGCGGGACGCCACGAGACCGGTAACGCAAGCAGCCTGGGGATCGGCCGCGAAACCGGCCGCGAGAGCTGCTGGCCAGTTGGGATCGACAAGAATGTCATCATCAGTAAAGGCAACGAGGTCATTTTTGGCGGCAGCGAGTCCGTGATTACGCGCGTTCGAGAGTCCGGGCCGTGGCTCACAGCTGTAGCGAATGCGAGGGTCGTCCAGGGCAAATTGCTCAACCACATCCCGTGTCGCGGCGCTTGTCGGTGCGTTGTCGACTACCAGGATCTCCAGTGGCTCGTAATCCACCCGCCTAAGGGCTTGAAGGCACTCCGCCAAGGCGACCGGACGGCCCCGAGTGCAGACGATGACGCTCACCCCGACGCCATTGTGCACAGGGAAGTTCCGGGGGCACGCCACCTGCGCCGCCCATTCGGGCTGGCTGATCGCCTCACCGCCGAGCCTATGAGCCTCTCGGTGGTGGCGCAGCGACTCGGCCAGGGTGTTCTCTGCCGACGCCTGAGCCCGCACAGCCAGCGTTTCGGTCGGCTGAAGCGGAATCTCCACGTATCCCACAGGTGCGCCGTGAAGTCTGACCATGACGCGAGCTGGGATCTGCTCCCCCGCAGGGGGGCTGCCAAGGGCGACCACGAAGTCGCTACCTAGCTCCAACAGGCCGACCCAGACGCTGCCGCCGTCGCTCATGCGAAGCGTCCGTGTGTCGGCGGCGACTGACGATACGCCCATCCGCTGCCGGAAGTGGAAGCCGCCCGGCGCAGGGCGCCGAGCGTTCGCGATGCGCAACAGCCAGCCCCCATCCCGAAAGTGTCCTAGGTGCCGGTACACCCCGATATGGGGCATGGCCGGCGTTAGAATAGCAGCACAGTAACGCCCCCCGGGGCAGTTCACCGCCCACAGCTTACTAAGCGAAAGCTGCATAGACTGGATAAATCAGACTAGTTTAGCCGCAAGCCGAAGGTAAAGGGGAACCCTCCCCAGGGCTAGTCGTCCCGCGACGAGGAGTCCAGCCATGCAGAGTGGAGCGGCTAGGATATCTGCGCCGCAGCTATGACACGGAGGGCGACGGGATGAGGCACTGGTGGAAGGTGGCAGTGGCCGTGCCTCTGGTGGGCGCAGTCCTGTGGGGCCTGGGTCTACCTGGCCGGGCAGCACCCGGCGGCCGCCAAGCCCCAGCCGCTGTCGCGGCCCGCGAAAGGGCCGCAGCGCTGAAGCTCAAAATTGCGAAGGAAAAGGCCAAGATTGCGCAGGAAGCCGCCTTCCAAGCTGTGCACCCGAAGGGGTCTCCCGAATTCGATGCGACCTTCTCCGGATCGAGTCTCGATACGTCGATCTGGCAGACCTGTTATCCGGAAGCCGACTTCACCATCGGCTGCACGAACTTCGGTAACAAGGAATATCAGTGGTACCTGGCCAGCCAGGACAGGGTCTCTGGCAGAGTGCTAAGGCTCGTCGCGCAGCGCCGTAGGACTCCTGGCCAAGCGAAGCCCGCCCAAGCAGGACAGGCCGGGAGGCCCAAGGAGTATCTCTGTCGGTCCGGGATCGTCACCACGTACTCGAGTCTCCAGTTCAAGTACGGCTTCCTCCAGATAGTAGCGAAAATCCCGCACCGATCGGGGCTATGGTCGGGGTTGTGGCTAGCTGCCGCCGACGGTGTCTGGCCGCCCGAGATGGATATGATTGAAAGCTGGGGCGTCAAAAACGAGACTGCGTCGTTCTTCCATCCGTCACCCGCCGGTGCGCACCAGGATCGTGGGCTTATTCCGATTCAACTCACCACCGGCTGGCAGACATACTCCTTGTCCTGGACGCGATCCAAGATGGAGTACTTCGTGAACGACGTGAATGTGCTGACCATTACTAAGCGCATTCCGCACCAGTTGATGTACGTGTTGGCGGACTTGGCCGAGTACCAGAAGCCCAGGGCAGGAAACTGCAGCGGGCAACTCGACATCCGATCGGTTAAGTATTGGAAGTACTAAGGTAGCTTCCGGCGAGCGGTTACCGAGAAGCTGCAGGAGTCGCAGGCACGCTCGGCTTCGCAGCTGCACGGAGCACCCCGGCGTGCTGCTCCGCCCACCGAGTTGAGCTAAAACGCTCCGCTGACTCAGCCGCGAGTTGCTGGCGGTTGCGCTGATAGTCGTCCCGGTCCGAAATCAGGCGGTTAATTGCTGCCGCCAATTCCTCACGGTTTGCGTGAGGCTTGTACTGGGCCGCGGCGAACGCGGACCAATCGACCAGTGGATCGCCGACCGGGTTTCTTACCACGTAGCCACGGGCCCGATCATCACCGATTTGCTCTCGCGCGCCGCTGACCTCGGTCATGACAACAGGCAGGCCGGCGCACAGCGCTTCCATCGAAGCCAGCGGCCAGCCCTCGAAGAACGACGCAAGAGCAAAGCCATCCGCAGCGGCCAGCAGATCCCACGGCGCGTCATAGTGATCGCGCAAGTGAATGCGCTCGCGGTAGGGCGAGGCATCACGCAGTTTATGTACGCGCCGGTAATAAGGGCTCTCGTCTATGTTGCCAGCTATAAGTAGATGCGCTTCAGGGTGAATTCTGGCCACGTCGTTAAAGGCAGTAATCAATCCGTAAGTGTTCTTCTGCATGCAGTACCTGCCAAGTGATACCAACAGGTACTCGTTTGTGATGCCCAGCCAGTTGCGGGTCGCCGCGCGGTTTCCGTACGTGCGACGCTCGTCGACGCCGTTAGGGATTGTGATAATCCGGTCGGGTGGGAATCCGGGATTGACCGCTCGATGTTCTCGGCGTAGTACGTCGGAGACCGCGACCACAGCGGCGAGTTGCCCGCTCCGCGCCGCCTCGCTGTGCCAGCGCCAGTCGCGCCCTATAACGCCATTCATGGCATGCAGGTTGTCTACGAACGGCACACCTGCGCTCTTAGCAGCTTCTGCTGCCCAGAGCGGGTCGCCATGACCGCTAATTACGTCGGGCTGCCAAGTCCTGATCCAGTCAAGTGCACCGTCGGTGTCGAGGGCGCGGACTTCGATGCCGTCAGAGTCGAGGGCACGGGCTACGCGACCGGTCTGTCGGCCGGCTGTCCGCTCCGCTCGACCGCAAAGGACTGCCGTGTGTATGCCAAACGACGGAAGTCTTCGCGCCAGGAAGGCTATTACTTCTTCCACACCGCCAACATCGAGTGTGGGCGTTGCAAGCAGGCACCGCAGCGTCGGCTGGTCTTTGGTCCAGGCACCTCGGCCCGGTTCGCATGGGCTACGGTCAGCGAGAGCGTCCGAGCTGGTCAGCACGTTCGGAACTCTTGTTACCCCAGGCTGGACTGGCACGAGAGGCTCAGACCAGTCGTCGGCCGAGACGGCGGGCCGTCGACGGTCGATGCAAACTGCGACGCGAGACCATGCGCCACCGAGGTGTAGCTGCCGCATCACACGGCGAGCTACGACTCCGGGCCGGAGAGAATTTAGCATTTGAGACATTTTTGTCCGTATGGTTCTTATTCGGCGGCGAGCTCCTCAGTTGTCGCCGTAGGCCTGCTGGGCAGATCATGCCAGTTTCCTACCTGTCTTGCAGCAACGTGCACTTTGCGGAGCCTCCCGAACACGATGAGTTACGAATCAGTATGTCTCGACGGGCATGATTTGGAACGACTGTCTTGACGTTCTTCCGGAACCCTCGCGGGCCCGCACCGGCCGTGCTACAGGTAGAACCGCTGCGGCTTGTGCTTTGCTATGTTTTACTATAAAGGTGGAATTTGTTAGATGCCGGTTTTTGGGGCTTGGCGGTGTCTGAGCCAGTTCGCTCTGAAGCGGGCGAACTCCATCATGTGGATGTGGGTGCCGCGAACCTGCGGCAAGGGATAGCTTGCGTGCCGAGCCAGGCTATTCGCATGACGGCAGGTTCGCCGAGCGCGTTGCGCATGAGGAACATTGGCACGAAGCCCAAGTACCGTTTGCTGTCACTTGACATTTTTGACACGTGCCTCATTAGAGATTTTGTGTGTCAGGAATCAATGTGGCGCGCCGTCGGTAACAGGCTCGTCGGGGCACTGCCCGCCGTTGAGAACTCGGCGGATTTTGTTTATAGACGCAGCAAAGCTGAAGACAGGGCCAGGGCATCCGCAACCGCCGAAGACACGTCGCTCGCACAGGTATATGAGCAACTTGCCACCGACTACGGCTGGTCTACGCATGAGCGCGACCTAGCGCTACGCGTGGAGGAGGAGGTCGAGATGGCAATGCTGCAGGTCAACCCTGCGCTGCGCGGCCTCCTTGAGCGCACAAGCGGAGCGTCAGTGTGCTACCTGTCTGATACGCCCCATCGCGGCGACTTCTTGCGCCGGTGCCTAGATGCCCAGGGGCTACCATCCGGCACGGTTCTGACCTCGGCCGACTTGGGCTTGCGCAAAGTCACCGGCTCCCTGTTCCGCGAGGCCGCAAAGAGGTTCGATGTCAAGCGGACTGAGTTCATCCATGTCGGCAATGACTACGAGGCTGATGGCGTTGGCAGCGCAATTGCCAGTGTGGCATTCGGACCTCTGACGGCCGCTAATCCGAACCGCTACGAACTAGCGCTGGACTCGGCAACCACTCGCGGCGCGGGATTGCTAGGGCCCTGCCTGGCCGGCGCGGGCCGAGCGTTCCGTCTTGAACGGGCAGACGAGCAGCCCGAGGGTCTGCTGTCGGTAGTTACCGGCGTGGCGGGGCCGTTCGTAGTGGCCGCAGCGGCATGGGCGCTGCTCACCGCCGAAGCCGACCAGTTGCCTGTGCTGTACTTCGCTGCGCGGGACGGGGAGATCTTGCTGGCCGTTGCTCGAACGCTACAGGACAAGCTTGGAATGGGCGCAGCCGTGCGATGCCGGTATCTGCACGGAAGCCGTCGGGCCTGGTTTTTGCCTGCGCTCGCTGTGCACGCCGGCAACGGCTTTGCGCCCGCGTTGCGGGAGGTTCTAGCCCGGTCGAACCAGGCTACGCTTCGCGGCTTGCTCAGCCAGCTCGATCTGACCGGCGACGAACAGTTGGTGAAGCTCTCGGACGTAGCGTCGGGCTGGTCGCTCGACACTCAGCTAGGCGATCACCGGCAAGAGATCATTGACCTATTGGTAGAGGCCGAGACGTTCCGTAGTCTCGCCGCTGAACGTGCCCAGGATGCCTACAAAGCCACTGTCGAGTATCTCCGCCAGGAACACTTGTTTGAGTTTGGCCGGGTCGGCCTGGTTGACATCGGGTGGCGCGGACTCGCGGCTGGATCTCTGACGACCGTGGCGGCCGAGCAAGGCACGGACGTGCGCTGTTACTTCGCAGGCGGGCTCGGTGGCTCAGGTTCGGAATTCGCGCCTGAGGGCAGCCGCACATTCCTCGTGGACACTCGCGAGACAGGTGCAGATGTCGAGCCCGGCGTGGTCCACTTTCTCGAAACCTTCTGCGCCGGAACAGAGCCGTCGACCGTTGGCTATGAGATATCTGGCGGTCGCTGTGGCCCGCGGTTCGACGGGGCCGGCAACGATCCAGCACTGAAATGGGGATTGGCCCAGTACCAGAAGCTGATTGGAGACTATGCCAATGCAGTTGCCGGGCTAGCCGCCAAGGTTGGATGGCAGCCAGATCTGGGCGAACTGACAGCGCTCCGTCGGGCGCTGCTTGCAAATCTACTCGCCCTCTGGCAGAACCCGACATTGGACGAAGCGGAGCAATGGGGAGACTTTCCCTATGACACCGGTAATTCCCTGGCGCCGGTCAGGCTCGGGCGTGCGCTCACGCGCCACGAGATCACGGCACGTGTACTGCATCCCAAGCGGCCCGGCGTCGACCTTCCTTGGCGGCGCGGAGCGTTGGTGCGAACACTCGGCAGGGCGGGCCTGGGCAGTCCTTGGGGACTCCGGGAGCGGCTTTCGGCCCCGGAGGAACGGCGGCTGGCGGTCCTGCGAGCCCGTAGGCTCATTCGCGGTCAACGTCGAGTGGACGTCTCTCGCGTGGCTGCACTGAGAACCGATAGTGGACACTGACCCAGGCTGGACCTGCCTGTCATTGCTAATGAACACCTTCGCAGACAGGGCGGGCGAAGACATCATCCCCGAAGCCAGGGTCTGTCACCGGCGCCAGAACGCCTCTGTTGTCGGGGCGGAACAGACCGTAGCCATGCGCCTGCAACAGGTCCTGGACAGGTCTGCGATCCGAGTGGACTGCGCGCTCGGACGTCTCATTCCACTCAAGCTGAATCAGGTCAACGCGGTGCTCGCGCAGTACGCGTTCGCAGCCCCGGAGGACATCTATCTCGGACCCTTCCACGTCGATCTTCATGCCCGCGATGCTCATGCCATCGACAAGCGAGTCGATGGAGATCATTGGCACTTCGACGTCGCCCGAGGAATCGACGCGGTTCTGATCATCCCGTCTGCTGGTAAACCGCACCGTGCCAGAGGAGCTACCTGCAGCGGCGCGGATGGCGCGTACGTCATAACCGTTCAGTTCCGCGTTCTCAACGAGGAGCTGGTAGGTATCCTCGGCCGGCTCGAGGGCGAGGACATGCGCACCTATGTCGGCCGCCCATATCGAGTACGAGCCCGCGTTGGCTCCGACATCGATGAAGATATCGCCCTCCCGGAGGAAGTTCTTCCACACCAGCATCTCGCGGAAGTCCGGGGGATTACCCAGGATGACCTTGACGGTCGACCAGCGCGCAGAGTCCGCCCACATCACGGATCTGGTTCCTAATGACGCCAATGTTCGCCGGTGCAGGACACGGCTGCGCAAAAGTAGACGCGCCAACCGGCCGACGGCCCGCAGGCGCTGCCAGACGCTCCCCTGGTTAGCTTGGTGCTTCCACGCAAACTCGCACAACGTGACGAAGTTCAGCACCAGCTTGTCCCACCGCCGCATCATGCCCCTGCCCTGGTCCCCCGATCCGCCCGCTGCGGCAAGGCGCGCACATAATCTGGGTCCTCTTTTCTGACGCCGCGGTCCCCGTACTGGCCACACCGTCGCGCTGCATGCTCACTGTGTCGCTCAGATCGCCGGCAAGCACAAGACAGAGCCCCAAGAGACGCCAATCACTGCATCGGTAATCATGCCTAATCACAACCTAAGCCGTCTAGCAGCTCGTTCTGCGTTGTGTACGGCGCCCGATCGGCGGTGGTGGCGTGCGGCGGCGACAGCACCGAACTTGCTAGCGCAACCAGGTCATCACCATCACGGTCAACTGCCTGACCGAGCCAGCCCGGCGGCGGCCAGCCAAGCAGGCGGTGCTAATCAGCGACCGTACCTCGGACAAAAGGATGCCGGCCGCTATCGCCGACCTGGTTGATGGACTCGCCCGCGCGGGTTGCCGGGACGGCTAGACCGAGGTCGGAGGCCGCCAGCACGTCGTGGCTCGGCGTTAGGCTGAGCGTGGGAACCGCGACCGGACAAGCCTCGTTGCCGGCGTCTACGAGTGCAGGTCTCGCTGAATGATGCCCTGCAGTGTCAGGCGCAAAAGGCTTCGCGCTCACCGGTTCGTGACGCTCCCCGTCGGTAGCCCTGTGACGTGATACGCGTCGCTCGATCAGTATCGTGCGCAGGACCCGCAGCCCATCTCGCGGCGCATTGAGATTGCTGACTCCGTGCAGACGATCGTGCTCGAAGCTGGGCACTTCGGCCACTACCAGGCCAGACTTGGCAACGCGGATGTGGATCAGTGTCTCGATCTCGAAGCCATCGCCCCACATTCTGCCATCGCCGTTATCCGGGGGCGGAGACACAGGATCGAGCCCAAGGATCGGAAGGTGACGCCGCCAGAACACGTTGAAGCCATAGCAGAGGTCCGTATAGCGCGTGCTGTAGATCCGGTTGAACAGTCCGACAAGACCGCGGTTTCCCAGTTCCCGCATGTGAGTGATGTCGCTACTGCCGCCACCCCCGGCGAATCTGGTGCCCTTCGCGAAGTCGGCGCCACCAGTCAGTGCGGCGACGAAACTCGGGATCTCTCCTGGGTCGGCGGAGCCATCGGCGTCGACCATCGCGATCACATCGCCGGTAGCTGCGGCGAAGCCACACGCCAGCGCGTTCCCTTTGCCGGCCCGCGTCTGGCGGACTATGCGCACATCAGCCCGTATCTGGCGCGCGACCGCTACCGTGTCGTCCACAGAGTGCCCGTCGACGACGATCAACTCATGCAGGTTCACCGGCAGCCTGGCGAACACGTGAGGCAGATTGCGCGCCTCATTCATCGCAGGCATCACGACAGAAACGCTTGGGCCAGGCGGGAGGGTTGCACGCTGATAGGTCATAAGTGTCCGTTTCCGACGCGGCGACACGAGGTCACGGTCGGGGGAAACGCGTTACTGTCCCCCGACCGCCCGATTTGTAGCTATATTGCTAAAACATGGGCTTTTCTACAGATCAGGTAGCCTATCAGCCGTGCGAGCGTTATGCTTCGGGTTCACTTAGAATTACCTGGCCGAGACCCTGGATACTGAGTGTCGTCAGTTCGCTCCGCTGAGCTATCTGGGCCCGACAGCCAGTCGCGACGAGACCGATTCGCCGGCACGGTAAAGGCTAAAACGAAACGTTTTCATTACAGCGCCGTGCTATTTGTGAAATTGCAATTTGCTCACTGAGAGGGGAGCTCGGTTGCCTGGCCCCGGATCCGGCTCATCGTCGGCTCAGCCGCACCATGCAGGCGCTGACCAGCTGCCGGTCACCGTTGTGATCTGCGCATACACCATGAAGAGGTGGGACGAGACTCAGGCGGCGGTCGCGTCGGTCCTAGCCCAGCAGCCGGTGCCAGCACAGGTCCTAGTAGTGATCGACCACAATCCTGCACTGGCAGCTCTAGCCCGCCGTGAACTGTCGGTCACGGTCCTAGAGAATGCCGGCATGCCAGGGCTGTCAGGAGCCCGCAACACGGGGCTTCAGGCGGCGAGTGAACCCATCACCGCCTTCCTCGACGACGATGCCGAAGCGAGGGCAGGCTGGCTGGCGTCGCTGATCGAGCCCTACCGCCAACCAGGAGTGGTAGCGACGGGGGGCGGCGTTGTGCCGCGGTGGACAGCCGTCCGGCCGTCCTGGCTGCCTCCAGAGTTCGACTGGGTGGTCGGCTGCAGCTACCTTGGCCTTCCCCAGCAGCCCGGCGTAGTGCGCAATCCGATCGGCGCGAACATGAGTTTCCGCACTCAGGTCGCCCTGGAGGCCGGCGGCTTCAATAGCGACATAGGGCGAGTCGAAGGCCTGCCACGCGGATGCGAGGAGACAGAACTAGCCATCCGCGTGACCGAGCAAACCGGAACGACGGTGATGTACGTTCCTGCGGCTGCCGTCGACCATAATGTCCGGCCGGACCGCGAAAGAGTTAGCTACTTCCTGCGTCGGTGCTGGCATGAGGGTCAGTCCAAGGCTGCAGTCGTTCGGTTGGTCGGCGCCTCCTCGGGTCTCGAGCGTGAACGACGGCAGGCCGCGGTGATCATTCCCAAGGCACTGTGGCGCGATCTGCGCAGCCTCTTCGCGGGCCACGTCGCAGGAGGAAAGAGAATAGCGGCGTCCATAGCGGGCCTGGGAGCCTCGGCTGCTGGGTATGCGGCTGGCCGCCTGCGCTCCGGCCGTCGCGCCGAAGGCTCGCGGCAGCCCCGCCGCGAAGCGGTCAAGGCACGTTAATGTACCGTTTCTGTCGCTAGATCTGAAGAGTCCGGACTGCGCTGTTAGACTTTCGTGGGTCCCGAGCGGCGCCTCGGCTTGCCTGAGGCTTGGCCTGACCCGGTGGTGCCGGCGAGCTATCGCCGCGCCAACTGAACGTCTTGGGATACCGAGCCGGTTCCAACACGAATACGGGAGGCACTCGCGATGATGCGGCGGTGGAAGCTGGCGTTCGCCGTACCGATTACGGCGGTCGTAGCTCTATGGGGCACTGCGATAGCGACCGGATCACCGGCGACAAGCGCGGAGGCGTCAACAGCTGCTAAGGCTGTCGCGCCGCCCAAAGGAAAGCCGGAATTCAGCGCCACATTCAGCGGAACGCGCCTTAACACCAAGATCTGGGATACGTGCTATCCGGAGGCGTCTCAATCGGGGTGCACGAACTTCGGAAACAAGGAATATCAGTGGTATGTGCCATCACAGGTCAAGGTCTCCGGTGGGGTCCTCAGGCTCATTGCAAGGCGCGTCAAGACAATCGGCAAATCTGCGACCGGAAAGAGAAAAGTATACGAGTGCCGGTCCGGAATGGTC
>Ga0335074_10008738_pt1 | contig 14090 bp, 12 predicted proteins | sample Lox_Sample_23_FD_206715 | JGI IMG/M metagenome (GOLD analysis project Ga0335074, IMG submission 206715) | Soil microbial communities from Loxahatchee National Wildlife Refuge, Florida, United States - Lox_Sample_2.3 | ecosystem: Environmental > Terrestrial > Soil > Wetlands | place: USA...
CACGGTCCGCTCGGTTACGTCGAACAAGGCCGCTACCTCGTGGCTGCGGAGGAGGGAATGCCCGTCAGCTGGCTGCTTGGTGCCGTTGACCTGGTCGGTCGGCCCCGGGTGAGGGGACAGGTGGTCGGGCCCCCGGTGTGCGGACAGAGTCGAGGCGAGCAGGCGCCCGATCGCGACCATTGCCGCACGTTCGCGCCGCGAAAGTTCACGTGGTTCGGTGTCGAGGACAGCGAAGATGGCGTTCACTTCGCCGGAAGGACCTATCAGCGGGACGCCCAACAGCCAACGAACGCCGAGGCTCGACCTGGCGAGGCGGCTGTGGGCGAGAGCGGGGTTGCTTGCCGGGTCGGTTACCTCGACCGGCTCCCTCCGGCTCGCAATGATCGCAAAGAGCTCGGGGTCTTCGAGGGCCTCGCGTTCGGCCCCGAACGACAACGTGCTCCAGGCGTCGCCGCGGACGACGGTCAGCAGCGCCAATGGGCAGCGTGCCGCCGTCGACCCAACCAGGAGCAGGTCGGCGAACGCTTGGCCGACCTGGCTCACACCGTTGGCTTCTTCTCTCCTGGCCCCTTGGGCCTGGTCTGCGCCTTGGCCGCCCAAATTGACCACTCCAGGTCCGAGTGGACGGCGCGCTACGGCTAAACCAGGTGTCCTCGCAAGGGGCCTTTCTGCCCCGCGCGCTACCTGTGAGCTGGGCTGCAACACAGTGGGAATTCCCTCGCGCACTCTGCCGGTCTCCTCCTTGTTCCGGGGCCCCCAACTAGAGGGCTCCCCTCCAACGTCGGTCCGTCACGGAGCGTGCTTGAGTAACTACGGAGAATCCAGAAGAAACCTACGGTACCGAGGCGCCTCTCAGTGGCCGCCGAGATAAGGATGAGACGCGCCGACGACCCGGCCGGCGAGACCTTTTGTAACTTGTCGGGCTGTTGAACCCCTTGTCAGAGGTGGTGTTGCCAGCCCCAGGCGGAAAGAGGCCGTCCCGAGAGCGCCCTAGGGGAACCACCAGGGGTGCAGCTGCCTATGCAGCGGGGCTCGGGCAGGCCCGCTGCGGCGAAGGCCTCCGCCATTTCCACTCCGGGTGGCCCTGTGAAAATAAGCACATAGTCGTCGCCGCCGCCGAGCGCTTCATCCAGAGTCGCACCAGGGGCTACGGGGAGGGACCTTTCGTCCAATTCGAGCCCTGTGCCCGAGGCGTCGGCGAGCCTCAGCACGTCGATCGCGAAGCCGTCCGATACATCGATCATGGCGGTGGCCCCGGCCTCGCGGGCGACGATCCCCTCTCGTATGGCGGGCGCCGGGCGCGCGTGAGCCATCACGAGGCTCGACGGGCCGGCAGGGGTGGTGCGGCTCTGCGGGCCCGGGCCCGCGCTCGCGCCCTTGCCCGCGCTTCTGCCCGGGGCAGTGCCTGTGCCCGGCGCAGTGCCCTCTCCTCTCGCCACCCTTAGTAAGCGGAGGCCGGCGGCAGCAGCGCCAAGCGGTCCGCTGACCCAGATCCTGTCGCCCGCTCTCGCGCCCGAGCGGAGCACGGGCGGCCCGTCCGACCAGCCGGTGACGGCCACGGTGACGACTACCTCACTGCCTGAGCTCAGGTCGCCGCCCACGACGGGGCAGGCGTAGCGCGAGGAGGCCTCGAGGAGCCCCTCGTAAAGTTGCTCGAGCTCGCTCGCGCCAAGGCCGACGACGCTGACCACGGCCCTGCCCGGCCGGCCGCCCATTGCGGCGATGTCACTCAGGTTGACTGCGAGTGCCTTCCACCCGAGGTCGGCGAGCCCCGTTAGCTCGAGGTCGGCGTCTATCCCGGCGACCACGCTGTCGGTGGCCAGCAAGAGCCGGTACGGAGAGCCTGGGACGGACAGGACAGCGGCGTCGTCCCCGAACCACGTCTCGCCCGGGGGAGGGGGCGGGCTCCCGAGGAGGCGTTCTATGAGGGCAAGCGCCTCGCTTTCTCCCCTTCCATTTCCATCGTTAGGCGGGCACAACGCAGGCCCCTCCCCGCGCACAGAACTCACGAGAGCGAACCGCCGGAGGCCGCTCTAATGAGCAAAACCCCCAGTTTTCGCGCACCAATGTCACGAGAGCGCCCCTCGGCAAATCACTCTCATGACTTCTGCGCGCGCAGCGCCGCCCGACACCCGGCGCCGGGCGAAGTGAAGGCGAAAGCACTACGGCTCCGCGACCCGAAGGTCCGAGCGCATCGACCGCGGCGCACGGGCTACATCCGTGAGAGAAGCTCGGCCTTCTTAGCGGCGAACTCACGCCTGCTGATCACGCCCCGGCGGCGGAGGTCGTCGAGCTGGCTCAACTGTTCGGCGACCGTCGGCGCAGCCGGGGTAGCAACGGGCTGAGCCGGGCCACCGAGGCCCTCGTCGGCGATCACCGTAGCCGGGACCCCAGGCGGGGGGGACGCCTGTGCGTGCGGCCAACCGCCTGCTGCGATCGGAGGGCCGCCCCGGCGCATGCTGATCAGCCGGTAGATCTCGTTTTGTATCGCGACCGGGTGCGGCAGATCTGGGAAGACCTCCGGGCTGTCGCGGCCCGGAGACTCGAGCAGGACGTCGCCACAACGCAGGACCCGGTCCGAGAGCGTTTGGTTGCAGGAGATATCGGTAAGCCTGTCGAGCAGGATTTCGCGGCCGAAGCGCTTCAGCACGCCCCTTCGCAGCACAAGCCGCTCGTTGGTGACGACGAAGGACGTGGTCGTCCACTTGAGGTACCGGCCGGCAAGCCAGAGGAGGCAGACGACGAGGAGAGCCCCGAGCGCTATGAGCGCCCACTGCGGCACGTCCTCCACAAGCGCCGCAACACATCCGGCGACAACGACCGCAACGGCGATGGCCGGCATAAAGAGGAACTTCCAATGTGGCCTGACGTCGACCACCACCTCCTCGCCCGGGTTGAGCATCTTGTTCGAGAAGCCCATCGCGTGAACCTTTCGCAGTGACCCGGTCAGCCCAGTTTGCTGGCGATCGAGGCCGCCGAGCGCAACGCTGTCCCGTCGGCACCGGTTGAAGCCCACGTTGCGCTCGGCCGTTTGACCGCTTCTTCGATCATGTCGCCGAGCAGTACCGGGAAATCGATGGCGGCGTCGCCCGACCATAAGTACTTGGCCAAAGAGCCCGGGACCGTGTTGACTTCGTTGACCCACCACTGCCCTGGTTGGGAGCCGACGAGGAAATCGAGCCGCCATACGCCACGGGCCCCGGTGAGCACCGCGACAGAAGTCGCCGCCTCCCGGAGCTCCTTTTCGAGCCCTGGTGCCAGCTGGGCCGGCAGCTCACGAGGGGCGCTCACCATCCCCTCGCCACCGAGGTACTTGTCTGCGTAGGAGAGGATCGGGCTCGAGGCATCGCTCCGCAGTGCCCGCTCGAAAAGCGACAGGCTGAGGGCAGGGTACGCCCTGAGCGCGACGTTGACGTCGTAAGCATCGGAGTGGTACGGCTCGGCGATCGTCCCGCGTACCGTGTGCGGCCCGCCCAACTGGACGTAGCGCAGGACGTCTGCCCAGTTGTCGATCACCTCGATGCCTATCGACGAGCCGCCGAAGCGTGGTTTCAGTATGTAAGGGCTCGGCGGCCCTTCCCATCTCGGGGCCTCCGCGCCTGGCTGCACCAGGACGCGCGGTAAGGACGGGAGCCCTGCTCCCTTTACGACACCCCCGAAAGCGAGCTTGTCCATGCCGACAGCGGCGGCGGCGGCGGTTGGCCCGGTGTAAGGCAGACCTGCCAAGTCGAGCGCCGCCTGGATGGTCCCGTCTTCGCCCGGCCCGCCGTGGCAGCAGTTGACCACGACGTCGAGGTCCACCCGGCGCTCCTTGCCACCACCGAGCACCCCGGAACGGGCCAAGAAGAAGCCTCCCCCGGGTTGAGCCAGGAGCCGGAGCTCGCGGGCGCCTCTAGGGGGCCCGTCGAGGAAGGCCGGAGCTTCGAGCGAGGGGTCGACCGAGACGAACTGCTCCCCCTTGGTCCAATAGACCGCTTCCACCCCGTCCGGCCGGCTGGCGAGCAGCGTGCGCGCCGCCTGGAGCCCGGTCAGGATGCTGACGTCGTGCTCGGGAGAAGGCCCTCCGAAAAGCACTCCCACTCGTCCGCTGCTCACTGGCCAACGATATCCCTACCGCCGCAAACGACGGCCCATCCCTCCCGGGCCTCGGCTTGCGACCCCCGGCCCGATCGGGTCGGCCACCCAAAGGCACGCAACACCGGCCCTGTGGGCCAACCCCGCGCAAGACTTCCTCTGCCGCGCACGTGGTCAGAGGTGGGCGGCGCCGTGCGCCGGGCCCCGGCACGCATCGAGCGTCAGGGGTAATGGTCGGGCAGGTCGTTCTCGAAGAGCACGGCGTCGCCGTCGCCCAGCTCTCCAGATAAAAAGGCGACCGCGGCGGCACGGTTGCGTGACCTCCTGGTAGCCAGGTTCCCGGCACGAGCCCCGGCCTCGAGCGCTTTTGCATTGGTCCGCCCGACGATCACGAGTAGGTCCGCCACCGAAGCTGCGCTCGCCACGAAATTGGCGTTTTCACGCGCTTGGATCGGCCCCAGCTCGACCATGCCGGGTGTGACGACGACCCTTTTGCCTTTGCCTCCTGCACTTCCGAGCGTCGCAAGCAGGGACAAGGCGGATTTTGCGCCGGCGGGGTTGGAGTTATAGGTGTCGTCGATGACAGTCGAGCCGTTGCTCGCTATCTCGATGCTCCGCCTGTGGGGAGCGCCCGGGAGCGTGGCCACACGGCCGGCGACGACCTCGGGCGGGACCCCGAGCGCAAGCGCGACGGCGACCGCACAGGCGACGTTACCCGGCTCGGCGCCCGGCAGTCCGGGGACCACTACGTCCATTTCTGCCCCGAGGTATTTCGCGACGACGCGCAAGCCGCCACCATCAGCGATCGCCCGTACGTCCGCCGTTGAGCCGCCCGACGAGCAACGCCAGACTGTTTTGCCTTCTTCTTCGGCCTTGTCCGCCAGCTGTTCGAGGAGGGGGTAGTCGACGTTCAATATGGCGGTGCCAGCTTCGCCGAGGATCTCGGCTTTTGCCTCGGCTATGCGCTCCAGTGTCTTCATCCGTTCCAAATGGACGGGCCCGATGGCGGTGATCACCGCCACTTCCGGCGTTGCCCAGCGGCACATCTCGCTGATTTCGCCAGGGCCGTAAGTACCCATTTCTGCGACAAAAACCTGAGTGCCGGCCGAGAGGTGCTCGTTGACCGCCCGCGCCAAGCCGGCCGTGTTGTTGAAACTGGCTGGGGTGGCCACGACCGAGAAGGTGCCAGAAAGCAGGTGGGCGATGTAGCCCTTGGTCGTCGTCTTCCCGTACGAGCCGGTGATGGCGACGACTCGGGGGCCCAGCGAGACCAGGCGCCGGCGGGCGCGCTCGACATACGGCGCGAGCAGGCGACCCTCGACCGGCCGGGCGATGGCGAGCGCCAGGTCCACGACAACAGGAGCGGCCAGGGCCGAGAGGGCGGCCGCCGTGACCGCCGGATGCAGCCCAAAAAAGGCAGGTACAGCAACAGCTATTACAAAAATGACCGTGCCCGTCGCCGCCAGCCGCCGGAGCCTGGGCGTCCAGTTGAGCTTGGACGTGCGGCCGCGCAGGCCGAGCCCGATCGGGCCGCCGCCAGTTACTACGACAGTGCCGAGGGCGGCCAGGGCCCGCCAGGCGGACAAAACGGCCGCAGCGACGCCAATTAGCAGCAGTACGCGGTTGGCAACGCCGGACGCCCACCAGCGGAAGGCAAACCGGGAGACCGTCCCGGCGAGGTAGTGCTCCCGCTGCGCGACGCGCAGCCAACGGATAAACGACGCCGCCAACGCAAGGCAACAAAGCGCCAGGGCAACTGCGTCAAGGGCGTCGTTGCTCATGGGGATGGCGGCGCGCCCTCCTTGGGCGCCGGGAGGAGCGAAGCCCTTCCCAGGGCCTCCCTCAGAGCCGTGGCCGTCCGAGGGCCGATCAGGTGGCCCGCGCCGGGCACCAGCGTCACCCGCGTGCCAATGGCCGGCGGCCGGGCAAGCAGAGCGAGGACGCCGTCAAGTGACGCAGCCGTATCGTTCTCGCCCCATACGAGCTCGAGGGGTCTTCCGTTTGTTGCCCAATCGCGCAGGGCCGCCGTATAGCCCTCCGCCCGGGTCTCGCCGACGGCCTTCACGAGCACGCCTCTCATCAGCGGGGTGGCGCGGCGGTAATCGTCCGACCCGGACTTTTGGCGCCACTTCTCCATGCGTCGCTCGTCGGCCAAGCCGGCGCGGTGAAGCCACTTCACGACTTTGTAGGCCAACGGGGGCCCCGAGGGCACTTGGCCCGGCGCCGGGGCGATGGGGGCGCCAGTGAGGACCAGCGCCCGCACCGGTGGGTCGCAGGGTGGCGCGGTAAGTGGGGTGCCGAATGGGGTGCCGGGTGCGCCGACCGGCGGCAGCCCCGCCTCCGGCCCGGGCCCCGTACCCGCACCTGCACCCGCACCTGCACTCGGCTCCGTCGCAGCACCGCGCCCGGCTGAGAGGGCCGCCAGGTGGACGGCAACCCGGCCGCCGAAGCTGTGGCCGAGTACGACGGCTCCGGCTGGGTCGAGCTCGCGGAGCACCGGCAAGAGCTCCCGGCCGTACTCTTCGGTCGACCAAGGCGCAGGTGGCTCCGGTGCCACGCCGAACCCAGGGAGGTCGACGGCGATGGCGTCGAGGCCCTCGAGCACGCCGTCGAAATCGTGGTGGTCCCGGCACCAGCCGTGGAGCGCGAGCACCCAGGGCGTGCCGACGCCGTAGCGCGTGCCCCAGAAGCGGCCGTCGGCGAAGGTGCTGAGCGCCATGAGCGCTGCCAGGCTATATGACCCTGAGCTGGCAACCTTGGTAAGGCCGGGTGGTAGCTGGGTGACGGTCGGGCCCGGCGGGTAACCTGAATTACATGGTTGTGACTAGCGCCGGTGCCACCGGTGCCGAGATGCTCCTCGACGGGCTCACGTCGAGCCAGAGGCAGGCTGTCGCAACTACCTCCACAACAGTTTGCGTCCTCGCTTCGGCCGGTGCGGGGAAGACACGTGTCCTTACGAGGCGGATCGCGTTCCGCGTGGCGACGGGTTCGGCCAAGGCCAGCCACGCCCTGGCCATCACCTTTACCCGCAAGGCGGGTGGCGAGCTGCGTGAGAGGCTGGGGCGGCTGGGATTGCCCGAGGAGGTGACCGCTGGCACTTTCCACTCGGCTGCGCTGGCGCAACTTCGCCGCTGGTGGGCGGACCGCCGTACGCCCGAGCCGGGGGTGCTCCAGCGCAAGGGGCGCCTCATCGGCGAGCTTGTCTCAGGGCGGCCCGGGTTGGACGGCGTGAGCGTCGCCGACCTGGCCGCTCAGGTCGAGTGGGCCAAGGCTCGGATGATCAGCCCCGGCCAGTTCGCAGAGGCCGCACACCTTGCCAACAGGGCCCTGCCGGCGGACGCAGGCGCGATCGCGGCGCTGTACTCGCGCTACGAGGACGAAAAGCAGCGCCGCCGGCTCGTAGATTTTGACGACCTGCTCGAGCGCTATGCAGACGCCCTTTGTTCGGACAGCCGCTTCGCAGCCGCCCAAAGGTGGAAATGGCGGCACGTCTTCGTCGACGAGCTGCAGGACCTCAACCCGCTGCAAGCACAGGTGCTCCTTTCGGTGCTCGGTGACAACGAGGACCTGTTCGTCGTTGGTGACCCGCACCAGGCGATATACGGGTGGAACGGTGCCGACCCCAGTTTCCTGACCGATTTCGCCGCACGCTGGCCGAGCGCCGAGGTCGTCCACCTCGACGACAACCACCGGTCGACTCCACAGGTAGTGGCGGCCGCCGCCGCTGTCCTCGGCCGCCAATCGAGCGAGCGCCTGCGTTCGAGCCGTCCCGACGGCCCGCTGCCGACACTGCGCTCCTTCCCGTCCGAAGTGTCCGAGGCTGCAGGTATCGCGACGCAGCTCAAAGAGTGTGCCGGCGGCCAACGCGCTTCCTGGGCGGACATGGCCGTGCTGGCAAGGACGAATGCACAGGTTGCCGTTGTCGCGAGAGCACTTGCGAGCGCAGGCGTCCCCTTCAGGGCGCTCGCGCCGGTGGAGGACGGCGAAGACGGATGGGCGACCGCTCAGGTGGCACAGGCTGTGGCCGCGCCGGACGACCAGGAAGCGCATCCCGATGGTCCTGCGACGTCCGCCCCGTCGCGAGTTGCAATTACCCGCGAGGGCGCCCGTCCCACGGACGGCGAAGTGACGGTGTGCAGCTTCCACCGGGCAAAAGGGCTCCAGTGGCGTGCCGTTTGGGTGTGCGGCCTCGAGGCCGGGCTTGTCCCGATCGGCTATGCGACGAGCCCGGGCGCCCTCGCTGAGGAGCGCCGCTTGCTCTACGTCGCCCTGACCAGGGCCGAAGAGGAGCTCCACTGTTCTTGGTCGAGGGGGAGACGCGCCGGCAATGGGGTCGCCCTGCGGCGCGAGCCGAGCCCTTGGCTCCCGGTGCTGGCGCCTCACTGCGCAGTCCCTGCTGACGGCGAGTGCGGACCGGACCACGTCTCGCCGGCCACCGGGGCGGTCTCCGGCGCCTCCGTCCCGCAGGGCGACGCCGCTGTGTTCGACTTCCTCGCCTCTGCCCGCAAGCGGCTATCTCGCACGGGACGCCGCAAGGCCGAGCCACCTTGGGGGCTGGGACGGCCCGGACAACCCGACGATGACTGCGAGACCGACGGTCCCGAGGTCGCCATTGCGCGAGCGGCTGCAGAGCGGCTCCGCGATTGGCGCCGCCGCCTTGCCCGCGCTTCGGGCGTGCCACCTCACGTCTTGCTGCACGACGCCACTATTGACGCCCTCGCTGTCAGGAGGCCTTCGACCCCCGAAGAGCTGCTTTGCGTGCCCGGGTTGGGCCCGGTGAAGGTGGCTCGCTACGGCCCCGCGATCCTCGAGGTTGTTCGCGGGCCGAAGGGCCAAGTCTTGAACGCGTGAAGGGTTGCCACTACGCTTTGTGGTGGCGTGACCGATGAAAGTGGTCAAACCGGAAATCCGCGAACCGGGAACGTTATTTGGCCGCGCTCAGAGTGCGGCGGTACAATTGAGGGACATGTCGGAGTGGTACTCAATTGAGGTGTTCGACGGCGCCTCTTCGGCGGCTCTTTGGGCGAGCGTCCACGGCGATGCGCTTTTGGAGTCAGCTCTGTCCTCCGGCGCGAAGGACTGGTCCTGGCATCATCACAGCTGGGGGGTCGTCCTCGAGCTCGAGTTCGCCGACGCCAAGGCGTGGGATGACTGGCGAGCGCTACCGGTTGTCCAGGCGGCCCTCGACGGTGTCCCCGACCCGATCAGCGGCCTCATCGTTTACCGCGGTCGTGGTGGGACCTCGGGTTCCCGCAACCCGCGCAAGCCACGCCCTCTGCGTGGGAGCGGGTCGGCGGCGTTGCCGCTCCCCTGGGAGTGGCAAGAGGAGGGCCCGGCGCTCCTGCCCAGCTGGCCGTCATCTCTGCTGCTAGGCGGGAGCCGAGCACGCGTCGGTGCCCAGGCCTTTGCGGGCGGGCATGCTCGGGCACGGCGCGTAACGCTGGTGCGCAGCAGGCACTGACAAAAATCGCCCCGCGTGGTTGCCTTAGGCGGCCACGTCTACAAAGACAGGCGCGTGGTCCGATGGCAGCTTTCCTTTGCGGGCGTTGCGGTCCACCAGTGCCCAGGAAACTTTGCCAGCGAGCACGTGGCTCAGGAGGACCAGGTCGATCCGCATACCCCGGTGCTCATGGAAATCCCCGGCGCGGTAGTCCCAATAGCTGTACAGCTCGGGGTCGGGCCATTTTGCCCGGAACGCGTCGACAAGGCCCCAAGACTCGAGCTCTTTTAGGGCTTGGCGTTCCTCGGGGGTGACGTGCGTGGAACCGGCGAAGGCGGCCGGGTCCCAGACGTCTATGTCCTCGGGCGCAATATTGAAATCGCCCGACACCACGACAGGGTCGGAGGGCTTGGCGACAGCATCAAGGTGGCTGCGCAAGCGGCGGAGCCACTGCAACTTGTACTCGTAATGCTCGGAACCCACCGCGCGCCCGTTGGGGACGTACACGCTCGCAACTGTCAAGTCCCCGCAATGGGCAGTGATGAGACGGGTGTCCTGGTCCGCCTCTTCGCCGTCGCAAAAGCCCATCACGGGGTCGTCCAGGCCGACCTTCGACAAGATGGCAACACCGTTCCACTGACCGGAACCGTGGTGCACGCTCTCGTAACCGAGGGCCGAAAAAGCCATGTGAGGAAAGGCCATATCGGAGAGCTTCGTCTCCTGGAGGCATAGGACGTCGGGCTGGGCGTACCCGAGCCACTCGGTCACGCGGTCCATCCGGACCTTGAGCGAATTGACGTTCCACGTTGCGATGCGCACCGAGCTCTGCTCCTGGTCAGGAGGTCGGCGGCATGGCCACTACTTGGAACAACTCGGCAAGTTTTCCCTCGGGCATGCCTGCAGCAGCGGCGCTCGCCGACACCCAGCCGCGCACCCGCTCCTCGATGCCGGCCGCGTGAGCTACCTGGGTCACGTGCTTGCGGAGCGCACGTATCTTCGCATCGAAAAATTGCGTTATATCGACTGCACGGTTGGGCTCGGGCGGGGCCATCAACCAAAGCTCGCTCACCGCGTGGGGTTGCAGGCCCTCGGCAAGAAGCTCGGGATGGGCGAACGGGTTCCTGGCGTCGGGGTAGGCGGCGCAGACGGCGGCCGCGCCAACCAGGAGGTGGTCCGGGTGGCTTGCGCCAATGCGCGCCCAGTTGCGGTCGGGGGACTGGCAAAGGAGGCGTTGCGGCCGGAACTGGCGGACCGCACGGCTCACCTCACGCCGGAGGTCCAGCTCCGACGCGGAGCTCAACCGGCCGTCGGGGAACCCGAGGAAGACAACTTCATTGACGCCTAGCTCGGCAGCCGCAGCCCTTTGCTCCTCGCGCCGTAGGCGGGCCATCTCGCTGCGGCTGACCGAGAGGTCGGAGCCTCCCGCGTCCCCATCGGTAGCGATGCAATAGGTGACTTCGGTACCGGCTTTCACCCAGGACGCAACCGTCCCGGCCGCTCCAAAATCGACGTCGTCGGGGTGTGCCGTGACCACCAGAGCCCTGTCGGGCGGGGCTGCGTCGTCTATGGCAATTGGCGGCGTTTGCGGGTTAGCAGGCACTAGGTAACTCTACTGAGCCCTTGGGACGTGAAGCGGTTAGCGGCGAGCGGGCCAGCACGCCCCTGGCCCGCTGCCTGAAGGCCAAGCTTGTCGCTCGGCCAACGCGCCCCCCAGCCGTCGCCTCCGAGTCTTCGCCCGGGGGCAGGCGGTTTCGCTTCGAGGATGTTATACCCGTCCGCAGTACGCGTGAACGGCAGGTTAATTGCCGCTGACGGCCGATGGGACGACGACCGTTGGGGACCGCCTGTAATACGCGTCCACCAGGCATGCGCCCGACACAACCCCGAGGGCAGCTGCAAGGCCAACAGCCACCAACCCAGGTTGGTGGCCGGCCGCCAGCCACGCAACCCCGGTCAGGCTAAGGGCGAACGTGCCAAGCGAGAGTGAGGCTCCGGCACTCTCACGCAGGCGGCGACGGCGACCCCGGAGCGACTTGGCGCACTCAGCGGCGCAGGCCAGCGAGAAAAGGCCGAGCACTATCACGACAACGCCGGCAAGGCTGAGCACGCTCGGCTCGGTGGCGCGGCCAACGAAGCGCCAGTACCCGACGACGTTGCCACTGGCACCATGTCCGGCGGCACCTCTCAGCGTCAGCTCGAACGTGAGCGGGCCGGCGAGGACGTACTGGGCAAGGCTCACGTCGACCAGGGCAACGTGCTCGGGCCCGACAGGAGCCGGCCCGAACGGGGCGCTCGCAGAATAAACCGTGAGGCCGGCAACCAGGATGGAGAGCTCCGCTCGTGCCGCGACGGGGCCACCGGGTACGAGCCAGGTACGCACCGGCTGCGACATGTCAACGGGGATCTCACGCGACGTGGTGAGCGCAGCACCGTCGACTATCACGTACTTACCGGCGAAATCGCCTCCCAGGCTCTGCCCACCGGCCACGTCCGTGCCGAGAAAAGCAACCAGCACGGCCAGGACGAGTGCCCCGGCACCTAGCACGAGCGAGAGCGGGAGCCGGGGACGGAGGCGGGGTCGGAGGCGGAGGCGCGGACGGAGCCGGGCGGAGCGCCCTCTCGCGTTGGTGCCCCATTCGTCACGACCCCCGTCCTCGAGCAGCCCCTCGGAGGCGCTCGGGTCCGATTGCGTGCTCATCGACCTCGTGAGGGTGTCGAGAAAATCGTCGGGTGGCCCGCTCACACCACGACTGTAGAGCCGCCCATCGCTCGGCCTGGAACGCGATATGCCCAAAAACGATAGGTCTAAGGAATCCAAACTGTTTTGACGATAGAAGACCTATAATGCGCAATATGAAGCGTTTTATATGTCTCGTGATAGGGCACCAGGAATTCGACCCCGAAGTCCTGCGGGCCAAGCCGTGGGACGACCCGGACTTCTACGCGTACGCCAAACCGGACTTCCGCGAACAAAGCTGCCTGCGTTGTGGCGAGCGGCTCGAGGACCGGGTTGCCGCCTAGTAGTTAGCGGCGGCACAGCCGCCGGATGGCCCCGACGCTCTAATTGACCGTCCAGGTCGTACCCGAGTGCAGGAGGGCATCGAGGTCACCCGGCCCTTTGCGGGCGGCGGCAGCTACCAGCTGGTCCTGGACTAGTGACCCGTAATCGGGTCGCTCGATGGCTCTGAAAACCCCAATAGGCGTTGGCGAGGTCGGGCCCCCTGCCAACCGGGAAAGCGCGAACGCCAGGCTCGGGTCGGCGCGTGACTCGTCGTGGACGAGCAGGTTGTCCTCCCCGACGTCGGCGACGTCGACAATTACGGCGCTGCCGTGGCTGTTGATCACCACGCCCTTTTCGCCGGCGGGCCCGAAGCGGACAGGCTCACCGTGTTGGAGGGGCACGAGCATCGCCGGCCGGTTGTCCTTTGCCGTGATGGCCTCGAAGGCGCCGTCGTTGAAAACGTTGCAGTTTTGGTATACCTCGACAAAGGCGGTCCCCTTGTGCTCGTAGGCCCGCCGGAACGTCTCCGTCATATGCTTGCGGTCCATGTCGTGGGTGCGGGCCACGAAGGACGCCTCGGCGCCGAGGGCGAGCGAAACCGGGTTGTAGGGGTAGTCGAGAGAGCCGAACGGGGTCGACTTGGTCACCTTGCCCGGCTCGGAGGTCGGTGAGTACTGGCCCTTTGTCAGGCCGTAAATCTGGTTGTTGAAGAGGATGATCGTGAGGTTGACGTTGCGGCGGAGGGCGTGCAGCAGGTGGTTGCCGCCAATGGAGAGGGCATCTCCGTCACCTGTGATCACCCACACGTGGAGGTCGGGCCTTGCGACAGCGAGCCCGGTCGCAAGGGCGGGGGCCCGCCCGTGGATCGAGTGGATGCCGTAAGTGTTCATGTAGTACGGGAAGCGGCTCGAACAACCGATGCCCGAAACGAACACAGTGTCTTCCCTTTTCGCCCCGAGGTCGGGCATGAGGAGTTGCACCGCAGTCAGGATCGAGTAGTCACCGCACCCGGGGCACCAGCGGACCTCCTGGTCGCTCGTCCAGTCCTTGCGCGTCGTAGTGGGTGCGGCGACGTCGGTCATTTACCTTCCCCTTTGCTCTCTTTGCCGCCATTCGCAGCGCCGGCCAGAGGCCCGTCGCCGGCAACCTGCAATTGGGAAACTATCGCCAGCTGTATGTCGACTCGACGGAACGGCAGGCCGTCGACCTTGTTGAGCCCCTGCGCGTCCACGAGGAACTCAGCCCTTACCATCCTGCGCAACTGGCCGAGGTTTACCTCCGGGACGAGGACCGACCGGTAGGCAGTCACTATTTGCCCGAGGTTTGGCGGGAACGGGTTGAGGTAGCGCAGGTGGGCATGGGCGACCCGCTGCCCGGTCGAACGGACCGCCTGAACCGCGGCCTGGATGGCGCCGTAGGTCGAACCCCACCCGAGCACGAGCAGGTCCGCCGCACCGAGCCCGTCCGGGTCGTCCACCTCGACGAGAGGGATATCGTGAGCGATCCCGGCGACTTTTTGCGCCCTCAGGCGGACCATCAAGTCGTGGTTGACAGGGTCGTAGGACACATTGCCGG
>Ga0335074_10008739_pt1 | contig 14089 bp, 16 predicted proteins | sample Lox_Sample_23_FD_206715 | JGI IMG/M metagenome (GOLD analysis project Ga0335074, IMG submission 206715) | Soil microbial communities from Loxahatchee National Wildlife Refuge, Florida, United States - Lox_Sample_2.3 | ecosystem: Environmental > Terrestrial > Soil > Wetlands | place: USA...
TAAAGAGGTCCCGCGTAATTCGACCTTATGCTGTCGAATTCGATGCACCGGTCGGTTATCACTCTCGCAAATACGTTGAGGCGTCCGGTCGAACTTTTCGGGTTCGCCGACCCTGACGTCCTGTACCGCAGGTCGAGGTATTCCAGCAGCTGCACAATGTAGACGCAGTCTTTCTCGAGCACCGCGCTGTCGTGCAGATCCAACGTGTGCAACGTCAGCTTGTCCAGCCGCTCTTTTATCGTATGACCAGGGCCGGGCAGAAAGCTGGAGCGCACCCGGTAGGCGGTGTCGCCGAGCCGCAGATCGAGGCTGGCGGGCTGGACCTGATCTTTCAGGATCGGCTCCAAGGATTGGATCTCGTGCGTCCGGTCGATCGCGTCGTGCAGCAATTGATACGGCAGGATGCCGGTCGCGTGTTCTAGTTCGCGCGGTTCGGGCGGCGGGAACAATTCTCCCGTCGCATGCTCCCTCGGCGCTGCCGGGAACAGCGGGCCCATCGCAGGGTCAATCACAAACGGCATCAGTCGTCGCCATCCATTCGTTCTATGCGATGCCGCGCCGCCCGTAAATCATGCCCGGCTTGCTCATTTTGTGCATCGGCCGATAGTGTCGCCGGCGGATGGCACGGCGAGGCGGCGGGAGGGCGGCATGGACATACGCGACGGCTTTGTCGGTGCGGTCGGCAACACGCCGCTGATCAAGCTGCGCCGGGCATCGGAGGAGACCGGCTGCACGATACTGGGCAAGGCCGAATTCCTGAACCCTGGCGGCTCGGTCAAGGACCGCGCCGCGCTGGCGATCGTCAAGGATGCCGAGGAGAGGGGGCGGCTGCGACCGGGCGGCGTCATCGTCGAGGGGACCGCCGGCAACACCGGGATCGGCCTCGCGCTCGTCGGCAATGCGCGGGGCTATCGCACGGTCATCGTCATGCCGGAGACGCAGAGCCAGGAAAAGAAGGACATGCTGCTGTTGTGCGGCGTCGATCTGCGGCTGGTGCCGGCCGTGCCGTACGCGAACCCGATGAATTACGTGCGCTACTCCGGCCGGCTTGCCGAAGAGATCGCGGCGCAGGAACCGAACGGCGCGATCTGGGCCAACCAGTTCGACAATCTCGCCAACCGCCGCGGCCACTACGAAACGACCGGCCCCGAGATCTGGACGCAGACCGAGGGTAAGGTGGACGGGTTCGTGTGCGCGGTCGGCACCGGCGGCACGCTGTCGGGCGTCGGCATCGCGCTGAAGGAGCGCAACCGCGACATCAAAATCTACCTGTCCGACCCGATGGGGTCGGGCATCTACAGCTGGTACGCGCGGCGCGAGTTCAAGCCCGAGGGCGATTCGGTCACCGAGGGCATCGGCAACAACCGCGAGACGAAGAACCTCGAAGACTTCGCGCCCGACGGGCAATTCCGGATCGCCGACGCGGAGATGCTGCCGGTACTGTTCGGCCTCGTGCAGGAGGAGGGGCTGGTGCTCGGCGGCTCGACCGGCATCAACGTGTGCGGTGCAATCCGGCTGGCGAAGCTGCTGGGGCCGGGCCATACGATCGTGACGATCCTCGCCGATAGCGGCACACGCTACCAGTCGAAGCTGTTCAACCCCTCATTCCTGAGCGGGAAGGGCCTGCCGACCCCGCCGTGGCTCGACACATGAGCGGCCACCGCGGCAACCGGCCGGGACCATCGCGGGTTTAATTCGGCTTTCCGTCGCTCGGCGGGCTTTGCATGTGGCGCAGCACGCCTTGCCCACGAAGGGTATTGACAAGCGCGTCGAGCTGCTTGGTCATCGCCAAGAACCCCGTTAACGGAATGATAACCCGGCACGCGGTTAATGCCCGCCCGGTTGGGCGAGAGGGTGGCTGCGGATCGTCAAGCCGGTTGACCGTGAACTCAATTCGCACGTTCACGCCGTCGAATGTTGCCCGCCGGAGGGAATCCACGAATGTGTCAGCGATTTCAGGCCGATCGACATACGTCATGCGCGGCGGGTCTGGAGGTTGTCGGGGTTGTCCCATCGGCATGTCCGATCGTTGTGGTGGTCGCATCCGCTAGTCCAGGCGTCTATGTCGCGGATGCGCGTCTGACAAAATGGGAAGCGATCGACCCGCCGCGGCCAGAGAACTGACCGGCCGGTGCGACACGCGTAGTTCGATAGCCAAATACAAAAACTCCCGTAATGATAGAATAACCGCGGCCGCATTGCGCCAGCGCACCCTTCGCCGTGAGGCGGATCATCACTCCCCCGCTCATGCGAGGATTATGCGCGATTTATATGCTGACCGATTCAAAATTTAACAAGGCCAATACGATATTCTGATCTTGGGCCGGCCTTTTGCTTTCCGGCTCGTCGACTCGCTCTACCCAAGGCCGATTTTGATCGGCGTGCGGGTCACCAGGTTACCGCGCATCACCGCCACCTGCCGCATGCGGCGGCCGAAAATAGCCGCTGGACCGCGGGCGGGCCTTGGTATCAGTCTGGACGGCAGTCGCCGAGCGCATCGGGCCGGCCGCCCATCGTCTCGAGCGCTGCGACAGACGGGCGAGGCATGCAATGACCGACCTTTTGTTCCGCGATGACGCTTATGCCCGCTCTTGTACGGCGCGGGTTGTTGCCGTCGACGCGCGCGGCATCCGCCTCGACCGGACCGTGTTCTATGCGACGGGCGGCGGTCAGCCGGGCGATACCGGCGTTCTCCGGTTGGGCTCGGGCGAGGCGATCCCGATCGTCGATACGATAAAAGGCGCCGGCCCCGACGAGGTCGTCCATGTGCCGGCTTCCGGCGCGCCGCTGCCGCGGCTCGGCAGTGAACTGGAAGCCGAAATCGATTGGCGGCGGCGTCACCGTTTGATGCGCATGCATACGTGTCTGCACCTGCTGTGCGCGGTCGTGCCGGGAGCGGTGACCGGCGGCCAGGTATCGGAAGGGAAGGGGCGGCTCGATTTCGACGTGCCCGGCGGAAGCCTCGACAGGGAGGCGATCGCGGCCCGGCTCAATGCGCTGATCGGCGAAGGCCACGAGCTGGCGCCGCGCTGGATCAGCGACGAGGAACTGGCGGCGCGTCCCGAATTGGTGCGCACGATGTCGGTAAAGCCTCCGGTCGGCATGGGACGCGTGCGGCTGGTTGAAATCGCCGGGCCGAACGGGGTCATCGATCTGCAGCCGTGCGGCGGCACGCACATTCGCAATACCGCCGAGATCGGCCCGGTCGCGATCGGCAAGATCGAGAACAAGGGCCGCCAGAACCGCCGCGTCAACGTCGCATTCGCCGAGTAGTGCCGATGTCTTATGCCCGCCCCGAGGCGCTCGTCTCGACCGAATGGCTTGCAGCGCACCTCAACGACCCGCACGTGCGGGTCGTCGATTCCTCCTACAAGCAGCCCGGCGTGACGCCGACGGCGCGACAGGATTACGACGGCGGCCACATTCCGGGCGCCGTGTTCTTTGACATCGACGACGTCGCCGAGCCGGGAACCAGCCTGCCGCACATGATCCCGTCGGCCGGCCGCTTCGCCGCGAAGATGGCGGAGCGCGGCATCGGCGACGCCGACCGCGTCGTCGTCTACGACACGGTGGGGCTGTCGTCGGCCGGGCGGGCGTGGTGGCTGCTGCGCCTGTTCGGCCACGACAATGTCGCGCTGCTCGACGGCGGCCTGCCGCGCTGGAAGGCCGAGCGCCGCGCGGTCGAAACCGCGCCGCCGGCGATCCCGCCGCGGCATTTCACGGCTAGGTTCAATCCGGCGCTGGTGCGCGACAAGGAAGCGGTTCGCGCCAATATCGCCGCGCTTGACGAGCAGGTTGTCGATGCGCGCGCAGCCGGCCGCTTCGACGGCAGCGCCGATGAAACCTGGCCCGGGCGGCGGCGCGGCCACATCCCCGGCAGCCTCAACCTGCCGTTCGACCTGGTGACGGACCGCAGCACCCGCCGGGTCAAGAATGCCGAGGAACTGCGCCGCCTGTTCGAGGACGCCGGCGTGCGGCTCGATCGGCCGATCGTGGCGAGCTGCGGCTCCGGCGTGACGGCCTGCGCGCTCGCTTTCGCGGCATATCTCCTCGGTCATCCGGGCGTCGCGGTGTATGACGGGTCGTGGTCGGAATGGGGCCTGCCGGGTGACACCCCGATCGAGACCGGCCCTGCCCGGCGATGATTGAAATCCGTTCCTGGCGCGATCGGGATGAAGCGGCGCTGATCGCGCTGTGGGACACCTGCGGTTTGAGCCGGCCGTGGAACCCGCCGGCCGGCGATATCGCGTTGATCCGGCGCACCGGTCATGGCGAGATCCTCGTCGCCGCCGATGGCGACGAGATCGTCGGCAGCGTCGTCGTTGGCCATGACGGGCATCGCGGCTGGGTCTATTACCTCGCGGTTGCGCCGACATTGCGGCGAGGCGGTTTGGGCCGCCGCCTGATGCGGATGGCGGAAGCGTGGGCTGCCGCACGCGGCGTGCGCAAATTGGAATTGATGGTGCGAGACAGCAACGAAGCGGTGGCCGGGTTTTACGAGCGCATCGGCTATGCGCGCGAACCGGTGCTGGTCATGAGCCGCTGGCTGGACGGCACGCAACGCCAGGGGCTCGCGTGATGGCGATGCTCGACGACGTGATCACCTATCTCGAGATGCGCGAGCGGCCGAGCAGCCCGCCGGCACCGGCGCCGCTCGGCATGCTGGCGCTGCTGCGAGCCGAGGCATGCACCGTTTCGTTCTACCGCTATCTCTACGAGACGGTCGGCACGCCGTGGCTGTGGTACGAACGGCGACTGTGGGATGATGCCGCGCTCAGCGCCGAGATCGGCAGGCCGTCGACGGAGATTTTCGTACTCTACGCCGGCGGCGTGCCGGCCGGCTATTTCGAACTCGACGCGGCGCCGCCGCACGAGACGGAACTGCGCTATTTCGGTCTCATCCCGGAATTCATCGGCCGTCGGCTCGGGCCGTTTCTGCTGCGCGCTGCCATCGAGCAGGCGTGGCGGCGGCCGATCGAGCGGTTGTGGGTGCACACGCGGATGTTCGATCATCCGAAAGCATTGGGCTATTACCAGCGCGCCGGCTTCGAGGTTTATGCCCGCCGCCCGCTGCGTTTCGAAGATCCGCGGATTGCGGGCATCCTGCCGCGCGCATTGACGCATCCGCTGCTGCCGCCGCTCGCGGCGAACTGAGCCTCAGCCCTCGCTGTCGGCGCTTTCCGGCGCGGCGTCCTCCGTTTCGACCCGGTAATTACCTTTGAGCCAGCGGCCGAGGTCAATGTCGGCGCAGCGCGCCGAGCAGAACGGCTGATGGAGCGGCGATGCCGGCCGGCCGCAGATCGGGCAGCGGCGCGGCGCGGCCGATCTCGGGAGTGCCGGGGCACCGACATTTGACTTGGCCATGCCCTCGATATCGTCTCACAGCGGTGCGATGTCAAAAGGGTGCGCATCGGCCGCCGGTGCAATCTCGATCGCGAACGGCCGGCCGAGGCGGCTTTCGAGCGCCCGCAGCGCCGCCGCCGCCGGGCCGCGCAGCGCTGCCGCGACGGCCGGCGCGATGAGCAGCCGCCAATTCGCCGCCGGCTGTGCCCGCGCCTCGCGCGAGGCGGCGCGCAGGCATTCGAAGGCGAGCGCAACGGCGCTCTTTTGCGGCCCCGGGCGATCGAGCATCGCCTCGCTAAGCGGGCGCAGCCGGTGCGGCCGCACGATTTCGAGATGACCGAGCCGGGTCCAGCCGAGCACTTGCGGCGCCGCCGGATCGCCGACCAGCGCGGCGGTCGTCGCCTGAAGCACCCGCGCGCGCGGCCCGCGCCCCTCGAGCGCGGCGAAATCGACGATGACGCCGCCGCCGAGTTGGCGCAGCCTAGCCTGGCGCGCGATCGCCGCGGCGGCTTCCAGGTTGGTCCTGAGCACGCTCCGCTGCTGCGAGTCGCCGTCACCGCTGCCGGTATCGACATCAACCAGGACTGCGGCCTGCGTCTCTTCGAGATGCAGGCTGCCGCCGCCGGGCAGCGCGAGGCTCGGCGCCAGCGCGGCCGTGAACGCCGCATCGAGATCGATGGGCCAATCGGTCGGTGCCTGCGCGACGATTTCGGCATCGGCGAAAGCCGCGCGCAATTCGGGCAGCACGGCGACATCATCTGCAGCGATGCGCTCCGGCGTGCCGGGCAGGCGCAACGCCAGCGCCGCCGCCAAACCCGGCGGCGGATCGAGCGGCGCCGGCGGATCGTACCGGGCCGCGCGTTCGGCGAGCGGTACCCGGCGGGACTCGGCAATCTGCCGCGACAACAGCGCGCCCTTGCCGCGCTGCGCTTCGCGGCGAACCGTGACGATGACGCGCGCGCCTTCGTCAAGCGGCTGCCGCAGTGGCAGAAAACCCGGCCGCTCGGCGCCGATATCGACAAGCACCGCGCCAAGCCCGCCGACGCGTCGCACAACCCGGCCGAGGTGAATGCTGCCGGGCGGCGGGCCGTCGCCGCGTTCGACATGGAGTTCGACCGCCACGCCGTCCTCCAGCCAGGCGGCGCGCCACTCGCCGGGGCCGGCGGCAATCAAAAGGTCGCGGCGCAATTCGCGCGGTAACCGCGGCCGGCGAGCAGTTGCGCCGTTTCGAACAGCGGCAGCCCGACGACATTCGAATAGGACCCCGAAATCCATGATACGAACGCGGCGGCGCGGCCCTGGATTGCATAGGCGCCCGCCTTGCCGCGCCACTCCCCACCGGCGAGATAGCCGGCGATCTCCGCGTCGCTGAGGGGCTTGATTGCCACCCGGCTCTCGACGCGGCGGATCGCGATACGCCCTTCTGGGGCGATCAACGCGACGCCGCCATAGACGCGATGACGCCGGCCCGACAGCAGTTCGAGGCAGGCGCGTGCGGCCGCTGGATCCTCGGTCTTGGGCAGGATGCGGCGACCGCAGGCGACGACGGTATCGGCGGCAAGGATGAAGGCGCCGGGATGGCGCGGCGCCACCGCGCGCGCCTTCGCCTCGGCCAGCCGCACGACATGCGGCGCCGGCAACTCGCCTTTCATCGGGGTCTCGTCGATGTCGGCCGGTTCGACGATATCAGGCTCGATGCCGAGCTGCCGCAGCAGGTCGAGCCGGCGCGGCGATGCCGAAGCGAGCACCAGCGTCGCGGTCACGAGCGCGGATGCGGCCCCAGCCCGTGCGCCGAGGCTTTCAGATGCAGGACGCAGATGAGCGTAAACAGGCGGCGCGCGGTGTCGCGGTCGATCGCCACCTTGCCGGCGAGCCGCTCCCGCAACAGCTCGGCGCCCTCGTCGTGCAGCCCCCGGCGGCCCATGTCAATCGCCTCGACCTGGCCGAGATTGGCGCTGCGCAGCGCCTTCGAGTAGCTCTCGCACACGAGGAAATAATCCTTGATGATGCGAGCGAACGGCCGCAACGGCAGCACGACCGTCTCGCCCGGCGCGTCGGCGACCGGCCGGATCGCCATCGCCAGCCGGCCCTCGCGCGTCGCCAGATGCACCCGGTACGGCCCGCCCAGACCGGAGGCCGGCGCGAAGTGGTTGTCGTGCACCAGGTCGGCGATCGCCGCCGCGCGTTCGCGCTCGATGTCGGGGCTGCGGCGAATCACCGTGCGTTCGTCGAGCGTGATCTCGGCGATGCGCTGCGCCGCGTCAGCCATGCCGATCCAGCCTGATCGCCAGCGACAGCGCGTGTGCGTCGAGGCCCTCGGCGGCGGCCAGCCGGATCGCTGCCGGCGCCAGCGCGGCAAGGCTCACCTCGTCGCAGCCGACGAGCGTCGTGCGTTTCATGAAATCGAGCACCCCGAGGCCCGACGCAAACCGCGCGCTGCGCGCCGTCGGCAATACGTGGTTGGGACCGGCGATATAGTCGCCGATCGCCTCGGGCGTGTGACGCCCGAGAAAGATCGCGCCGGCGTTGCGTATGCGGCGCGCGATCGCGTCGGCGTCGGTGACTGCCAGTTCGACGTGCTCCGGGGCGATGCGATCGACCAGCGGCAATGCCTCCGCCCAATCCCCGACGATAATGATCGCGCCGTTGTCGCGCCAACTTGCCTGCGCGATCTCGGCGCGCGGCAGGCGCTGCAGGTGGCGGGCAACCGCCCGTTCGACCGCGGCGGCGAAGTCGCCGTCATTCGTGATCAGGATCGCCTGCGCCGCCGTATCGTGCTCGGCCTGCGACAGCAGGTCGGCGGCGATCCACACCGGGTCGTTGTCGCGGTCGGCCCACACCAGAATCTCGGAAGGCCCGGCGATCATGTCGATGCCGACCGCGCCGAAAACACGGCGCTTGGCTGCTGCGACATAGGCGTTGCCCGGCCCGACGATCTTGTCGACCGGCGGGATCGTCGCGGTGCCGTAGGCCAGCGCGGCGATCGCCTGCGCTCCGCCGATGCGGTAGATCTCGTCGATCCCGGTCAGCCGCGCCGCCGCCAGCACGAGCGGGTTGAGCACGCCGTCGGGCGCCGGCACGGCCATGACGAGGCGCTCGACGCCGGCGACCCGCGCGGGGATCGCGTTCATCAGGACCGATGACGGGTAGGCTGCGGTGCCGCCGGGCACATAGAGCCCGGCGGCGCCGACCGGCCGCCAGCGCTGGCCGAGCCGTACCCCTGCCGCATCGACGTAATCGATGCCCGACGGCAGTTGCCGGCGATGAAAGCTTTCGATGCGCTCGGCCGCGAGGCGCAGTGCGGCGACGGTTTCGGCTGGGGCCTGCTCGGCGCCGGCGGCGATGTCGTCCGGCGACAGCCGCAGGCGATCGACGGACAACCCAAGCCGATCGAAGCGGCTCGTATACTCGACGAGCGCGGCATCGCCGCGCGCCCGCACGTCATCGATGATTGCCGCGACAGCGCCATCGACGTCGGCGGCATTTTCCCGCTTCATCGCGAGGAGGGCGCGAAACGCCGTCTCAAAGCCGGGATCGCGGGTTGTCAGCGTGACGGCCATCTCTATCCTGCCGCGGCGCGGGCCGGCGGGCGACCGCCCTGGTTGACGACCGCGCGGAAGCGCTCGATCCACTCGCCGATTTCTTCCGGTCGCGTCTTCAGCGCCGGGCGGTTAACAATGAGCCGCGACGTGATGTCGGCAATATGCTCGATCTCGACAAGGCCGTTTGCCCGCAGGGTTGCGCCGGTCTGCACCAGATCAACGATATGCCGCGACACGCCGAGCAGCGGCGCCAGCTCGATTGCGCCGTTCAGCTTGATGCATTCGGCCTGAACGCCGCGCTCGGCGAAATGGCGGCGCGTGATTTCCGGGTACTTGGTGGCGATACGCAGGTGGCTCCAGCTGCGCGGTTCTTCCGTTGCCGCCCAATCGGCCGGCGCCGCGACCGCCATGCGGCAGTGTCCGATGTCGAGGTCCAGCGGCGCATAAATCTCGGAATAATCGAATTCCATCAGCACGTCGTTGCCAGCAACCCCAAGCTGGGCGGCGCCAAAGGCGACAAAAGTCGCAACGTCAAAGCTGCGCACGCGGATCAGGTCGAGCCGCGGATCGGAGGTGGCAAAGCGCAATTGGCGGCTCTGCGGGTCGTCGAAGGCCGGCTCGGGCACGACGCCGATCCGCCGCAGCATCGGCATGACCTCGCCGAGGATGCGGCCGTTCGGTAATGCCATGATCAGCCGATCGGCCGGCGACTCGCCGGCAGCGGGCGGCACAGCAAGCCCGCCGTCGTCGCGCGACCTCACGGCGTTCCGTCCAGCGAGTGGCCGGGCTGCCGTCGGGTCGGCCACGGATCGCCGAAATCGCGGGCGCGACAACGGATCGCAGCGGCGCAGAGCCGAAGCGTCGCCCCATCAGCAAATTCAAGATCGATCGTGACGCCGGCTTCGCGCCCTTTTGACACCTCGCCCCGAGCGCAACCGGACGCTCGCCCGCACGTCGAGCGGATTGCCAAAAGCGACAAGATCCGCTGTTCCTCTCTGCGCTGAAAGCCACGATAGACAACGCCGCTGACCGCATCGAACGCGATCAGGCACAAGCTGCGCTCGAACGGCGCCCCGCCGTGGCCACCGCCCTCCCAGCAGAAACGGTTGGCGGCGAGCACGAATCTGGCGGCCTCCCGATCGTAGACAAGATCGCGTACTGTGACGAGGGCGTCCTGCAAACAGGCCGAAACGACGGCAAGATCCTCGGCATCCTCGGCGCGCAGCCGTAATCCGCGACGGGGCGGCGCCGGCTCGCCGGCCCCTTGCGCCAGCATCAATTGCGCAGCCTTTCGACGCGTGCACCGCAGGCCGACAGCTTCTCTTCGATCCGCTCGTAGCCGCGGTCGAGATGATAGACGCGGCTGACGATCGTCTCGCCGCAGGCAGCGAGGCCCGCCAGGACGAGCGATACCGACGCGCGCAGATCGGTTGCCATGACCGGCGCACCGGTCAGTCGCGGCACGCCGCGCACCAAAGCCGAGGCGCCGTGCACAGTGATGTTGGCGCCCATCCGCGCCAGTTCGAGGACGTGCATGAAGCGGTTCTCGAAGATCGTCTCGGTGATCATCGAGGCGCCTTCGGCAATCGCCATCAGCGTCATGATCTGCGCCTGCAGATCGGTCGGGAAGCCGGGATAGGGCTCGGTCATCACGTCGGTGCCGGTCAGCCGGCCGTTGCGCCGCCTGACGGCGATCGCACCGTCGCTCTCGCTGACGCATACGCCGGCTGCGTCGAGGATGCGCCGTACCGCATCCACATGCTCGAGCCGAGCGCCCTGCAGCCGAACCTCGCCGCCGGTCGCCGCCGCCGCCATCATATAGGTACCGGTCTCGATCCGGTCCGGGATGACCGTATGGCGGGCGCCGTGCAGCGCCGCGACGCCGCGGATCGTCAGCCGGTCGCTGCCGATGCCGTCGATCGCTGCGCCCATCGCGTTGAGGCAATTCGCCAAGTCGGAGATTTCCGGTTCGCGCGCGGCATTGATCAGCCGCGTTTCGCCGCTGGCCAGCGTCGCTGCCATCAACAGGTTCTCGGTGGCGCCGACCGAAACGCTCGGAAACACGAATTCGGCGCCGCGCAGCCCGTTCGGCGCACGCGCCTCGATGTAGCCGCCGTCCAGCTCAACCTCGGCGCCGAGGCGCTGCAGCCCCTTGAGATGAAGATCGACCGGCCGGGCACCAATGCCGCAGCCGCCCGGCAGCGACACGCGGCCGTGGCCGCAGCGCGCAACGAGCGGGCCGAGCACGAGAAACGAGGCGCGCATCTTGCGCACGAGATCATAAGGCGCGGTCGTCGACGTGATGCGCCGGGCCGACAGTTCGAGGGCGCTCTGCCCGCCGGCGGCCTCGATCGCGACGCCGTGCTGTGCCAGCAGGTTGGCCATCGTTCGCACGTCGGCAAGCTGCGGCAGGTTGGCGAGCACCAGCGGCTCGGCGCTGAGCAGGCTGGCCGCCATCAGCGGCAGCGCAGCATTCTTGGCGCCGCCGATCTTGATCGTGCCCGAGAGCGGCACCCCGCCGCGGATCAGTATTCTGTCCATCACTGCTGCCCCGGAGGGCGCCGGTCGCACCGCGCGACGGCGGCGGCGTCCTCAATCGTTGCGGTTGCTTTTAGGCGAGACCTCGGCGCCGCTCAAGCCCGCGCATGCCGGCTCCTCCGGCCGGGCGCTGCGCTCGGCGTCCGCGGCGCGCGCGCGAGCCCTCGCCTGCGCCTTGCGGCGGCGCAGATTTTCGCGCAACGCCTCGGCTTGGCGCTGGTCCTTCCGCGTTTCCTCGCGCCGCATGGCCGCGATCGGACCGGGTTGGCGGCTGTGCATCGTGCAGGCATGGCCGGTACCGGGCGGCGTGTCAATCGCGGCGCCGCTCAGTCATCCACGCGCAGGCTGACTTTGGCGGCGAGAATCACCGCTACAGCCTGCTTGGCCGCATACTCGCTCGACTGGTCGGGGTGGTTGCGCCGCCAAGCATCGACCCCGGCACGATAACATTCGACCGACGGAAGCCCGGCGTCGCACGCCGCTTCAAAGGCGTCGAGCACCGCCTTCGCCGCCACGTCGGTCATCGGGTCAATTGTCAAGCCGCGCCATACCATCTTGGTCTCGCAATAATCGATTTATAAACGCCGCGCGCGGCGGGCGAATTCTTGCCAAGGTGCAACAGAGAACACGCTTGCGCCGATCCCGGTTCCGGCCGCCGGCGCGGCGCCCCGGCGGATCCGCTTGCGGCCGGTTGCCAACCGCCAAGGCCTCGTGTATTCCCGCCGCCGCAGCGGCTTGCTGCCGTAGCTCAGTGGTAGAGCACTCCCTTGGTAAGGGAGAGGTCGAAAGTTCAATCCTTTCCGGCAGCACCAGCGCCCGCCGCACCCGGTTTCCGCGACGATGCCCGCCGGTCGGTCCGGCAGACCGCCGCGTCCGTCGGCCCTCGCCGCCGGCGGCGCAGCCGGCGCGGCCCAGCCGGCGCGGCGCAATGGCGCACCGAGTGGGGCCACGGCTGTCAACCGCGGGATTGACACCCAGCGGTCGGGATGCGACAGCTAAATTTGCATTCTGGTCATTGCCCGAACAAACAGTTGGGGCGCCTGCAAGGGGGAGAGGATTAATGCCGGGCATCACTCGCCGTTCGCTGCTCAACCGTTCGATCGGCCTCGCGGCCGCCGGCGCGCTGGCGCGGCCGTTTGTCGCCAACGCGCAGGTTAAGACGGCGGAAGTCTGGTGGGTGCAGGGCTTTGTTCCCGACGAGGATGCGGCGATCCAGAAGGCGGTGAGCGATTACCAGAAGCAGAGCGGCAATAAGATCGATCTCAGCATCATCCCGTTCGCCCCGATGCGCCAAAAGACGATTTCAGCGCTGACCAGCGGCGAGACGCCTGATCTGATCGAGCAGGCCGCGATCCAGATGAACTCGCAACTCGCGTGGGACGATTACTTCGTCGACGTCAGCGACGTCGTGGAAACGCAGAAGTCGCATTATCATCCCAACGCGATCCTCAGCGGCCTGTGCTTCAACAAGGCAAAAAAGGGCCGCAGCTTCTACGGCGTGCCGCACAAGGCAGCGGTCATTCCGTTCCATGTCTGGGGCGATCTGGTCGAAAAGGCGGGGTTCAAGCGGACCGACATTCCGAACAAGTGGACACCGTTCCTCGACTTCTTCCGCCCGGTGCAGGACAAGTTGCGCGCCCAGGGAATGCGCCACGTCTATGGCCTCGGGCTGGAGGTCAGCACGGTCGGTGACGATCCGACCAACACCTTTCACCAATGGCTGATCGCCTATGGCGGCCTCGGGCTTGTCACAAAAGACGGCAAGCTCCATACCGACGATCCGCAGGTCAAGGAGGCGGCGATCAAGGCGCTGACGCAGCTCAGCAAGGCGTTCAAGGATGGCTATGTGCCGGCGGAATCGGTCAACTGGAACGATGCCGACGACAACAACGCCTTCCATGCAAAACTGATCGTCATGGATTTCGACGGCACGCTGTCCACCGAACTGGCGATGATCAAGGACAAGCAGGCCTATTACCACGACATGATGACGCTGCCACTGCCGCTCAATGACGAGGGGCAGCCCATGCCGGCGCAGTTCGGCATTCTGACCGGGATGATCCCGAAACAGGCGAAGAATATCACGGTCGCCAAGGATTTCATGAAGTACCTGATCCAGCCGGAAATCCTCAATAGCTATCTGAAAGGCGGCCTCGGGCGCTGGCTGCCGCCGATGACGGAAATCGCCAAAAACGACCCGTGGTGGACGGATCCGAAGCGCGACCCGCACGTGCCGGTTTATGTCAAGGAAGGTCTGTTCGACCCGACGGTGCCGTATTTCTTTGCATACAACCCGGCCTATGCCGAAGTCATGGCCGACCATAGCTGGAACGTCGCGTGGGCCGATATTACGCGCGGCGGCATGGCGCCCGACCAGGCCGTCGACAAGGCGCTGAAGCGGCTCGAACAGATCTTCTCGAAATATCCGATCACGGCCTGAGCGGCCGCACAGCCGCATGCCGGGATGTCGGGCTGCCGCGCGACGCGGCAGCGCCGGCATTTGTGCGGCGAATCGGGGCCATTGACTCGACTGGCCGAAGCTGCCATTTGCTGGGCGGTGCGCGAATCGGTGCCGTCGGTCAGGTGCGCGCAGCAAAGGGAGAACGCCATGCCAGCAGGCTCCGCCGTGGGTTACCCGCGCAGCGTGTCGGAATATTGCGCCAGCG
>Ga0335074_10008741_pt1 | contig 14087 bp, 23 predicted proteins | sample Lox_Sample_23_FD_206715 | JGI IMG/M metagenome (GOLD analysis project Ga0335074, IMG submission 206715) | Soil microbial communities from Loxahatchee National Wildlife Refuge, Florida, United States - Lox_Sample_2.3 | ecosystem: Environmental > Terrestrial > Soil > Wetlands | place: USA...
GGGGGGGCCGTGGTGGGGGCCGGGGGCCGGGGGGGGGGGGGGGGTTTGGGGGGTAAGGGAAAAGGTGTTACACACTACTGTCAGTTAGGCACCCACTCGCGTAGCCGCGCCGCACGGTTCGAGAGTCGCTTGAACGTGCGACCCCCTAGAGGGGGGTGTACCCTCCCCTACATGGCAACGAAGGACATAGGCGAGTGGATGGCGGAAGTCCGCCGCGACTATGCGCCGCCACCTGGCGAGGGTGGCGCGAAGATGACCACCTGCGACACGTGCGGCCATGAGTTCTGGCAGTGGGAGCGGAGCTATAAAACGACCTGCGTGGACTGCGCCGCCGATCGCCAGCGACAGGCGATCTCGGACCTCCAGCGCAAGGAGGGGCCGATGTATGAAAAGTGGCTGCGCTCGCGCTACAGGAGCACCGTGGCGGAGATGGAACGGCTCGGCATCACCCCCGAGGCCTAGACACGCCAGGCCTCGGGAGTATGCTGTGAGCAACGCCGTCGCCTCGGCGCACCGCACATCCTACCCACCGAGGTGATAGCAATGGCAGTGAAGAAGACCGCCGCGCAGGCCGGCCAGAACTGGGGCAGCGGGTTCGCTGCCGCTGGCCCCGCCTATGAGGCTGGTATCCAGGCGGTTACCACGTCCCCCGGAACGGCAGCAGCCGCCCAGGTCAACGCCTACGTCGCAGGCGTCAACGCATCGAAGGGCATCTGGCAGGCCAAGATGCTCGCAATGGATCTCGCCACCTGGAAGAACGCCGCGATCACGACCGGGTCCCAGCGCCTCCAGTCCGGCGCGCAGAAGGGGCAGCAGAAGATCACGAACTTCTTCCAGCAGTTCATCCCCGACCTTCAGAACATCGTCGGGAACCTCCCGGCGCGCGGCACCTACGAGCAGAACATGGCTCGCTCTCGCGCGTTCGCGGACGCCCTGCACGCCAAGAAGGGCAGCTACTAGACCCCGGTCTGGTAGCCCGCTCACACTGAGAGGCTGAGGCCATATGGCACGAGCACTCATCACCGACTGCGGCGCAGTGGCGATCGCCGCAGGCCCCACGTTGACCGCCGTCCCCGCAGGTGCCGGTTCGACGTTCACCGTCCGCAACGCCCCCCTGTCCTCCAACGTCTGGCTGGTCGACATGTGGTCCAAGTCCGCCGCCGTCGGGCAGGCGAGGATCACGTCCCCCAACCTGGTGCCTGTCGCCAACGGCATCCGGATCCAGATCCCCACCGGCCTGGCGGACTTCCTGCTGCCACGCTCGCAGCAGCAGCCGCTGGTCCCGCAAGACATCCTCGTGGTCTCCGCGCTGGGCACCGCCGCCAACACCAACGGTGTGGCGGTCCAGTCCTACTACGAGAACCTGGGCCCGAACGGCATGAACCTGGTCTCGCCGGGGGACGTGAACGGCAACTGCCAGTTCATCTTCGGATGGCCGGTAGCCGCCACCGCCGCCGCCGCCGCCGGTAACCAGGGGGAGACCAACATCACCACCACGTGCGACAGCTCGGACGCGAACAGGTGGTACGCCGTCCTCGGCTACCAGTGCGACGTGTCGGTGCTGGCGGTCGGGATCGCCGGAACGGACACCAGCCAGCTGTTCGCCGGGGGTCCCGGTGACACCGCCGGGTTCCGCACAAACGGGTACTTCCAGGACCTCTACGGGGACCTGGGGCAGCCGTGCATCCCGTGCTTCAACGCCGCCAACAAGGGATCCACGAACGTGGTGGTGGTCGACAACGCCGCCAACACGGCGGTCAACGTGACCCTGATCCTGGCGCAGATGAACAGCACCTGGAACCCGCCGCAGTCCTAGCCGCACCCCAGGACCGGAGCCAACCATAGGCTCCGGTCCTACCACAACCCACTGTTGTAGTAGAAACCACGTTAGGAGCACACCGTGACCCTCACCATCAGTAAGCTGATCTCCACCCTCTCCAAGGTGCAGGCCGCCGTCGGAGACCTGCCCGTCAAGCTCAAGGCGATCGAGGGCGACGCCGAAACGTTCCTGCACTCCGTCGGGGTGGAGCTGGGCATCGACGGCAGTTCGGAAGGGTCGACAGTCACCGTCAACCACTCCACCACCCCGCCCGCCGACCCCGCCCCCGAGACCCCGGCCGACGGGACAAACCCGCCGACCGACTCGCAGGCGTAAGGTCAACCCCCATGAAGAATTACCGCACCCTGTCCCAGTCACCGGCCAACCCCGCCGCTGGGGCGGGTGCGGTCATAACGCCGTCCCCCGTGCAACGGGTCAAGATCAGCTCCCTGATCGCGACCTTCACCGCCTCCGCGACCATCGCGAACCGCATGCTGTTCGCCCAGCTCCTAGACCCCAACAACGTGCCCGTGTTCGAGACCGGGTCAACGACCGCGATCACCGCCGGAACCGCCGCCGACATCGTCCTCTCCCCCGCGTTCAGCCAGCCCACCACGATCCAGGGACCCGTCAACCAGGGGTTCGGTCTCGGGATCCCCAACATCTGGTTGCCGCCCGCCTGGCGCCTCAAGCTCAACGCCGTCGGGATCCAGGCCGGAGACCAGTTCTCCGGGATCACGTTCATCGGAGAGTTCGCAGAGGACATCTGGGACCAGGAGGAACACCAGGCGCTCGCCCTGGCGTTCCTCTCCAGCCTGGTCAACTAGGAGACCCCGGCATGGCTGTAAGGGTCCTACCATTCCCGGTCACCATCCCGGCAGGCACCCCGGAATCCGCCCCGGTCACCATCCCCCTCGCGCTCGACAACTGGGTGGTGGAGCAGATCGACCTGGACGTGCCACCCGGCCCTGGTGGTCTGGTCGGGTTCCAGGTGTACAACAACGGAGTCGCGCTACTCCCGTACGGGGCCGGGGAGTGGATCATCTGGGATAACAAGTCCCAGTCCTTCCCGTTGGAGAACCTTCCGACCGGAAGTGGCTGGGCGGTTGTCGGCTACAACACCGGGTCATACCCGCACACCATCAACGTTCGCATGCACGTCAGCCCACCCTCAGCGCAGGCCCCGCCACCACCGCCAACGGTCGTCACGTTCGTGACCAGCGACACCCCCGTCTCCGACCCCGTCGTGCTGGGGGTATAAGCGATGTGCGCCCAGGTGGCAATGGACACCCCGGACGGGCAGCTCGGCGTCGTAAACGCCCAACTGCAATTGGCGACCGTCGCCGGTGGCACCCGCACCTGCGAGGTTGGCATCCCGCCCAACGCTGAGTCGCTGATAGTGATGGCCCCCAGCACCACGTCCGTCGGGTCTTGCTTCGTGCAAGGCGTCACAACCGGGCTCCTGTACCCCGGCATATTGCAGACCCCCCAGCCCGCCTTTGGGGAGCAACAGGTATGGGTTTTTGACGTGTCCAGCGTCACCGATGCGCAGGTGTTCGTGGAGTTCAATGTCGCCCCCACCGAAGAGTGGTACGTCTACGCCGACGCGGGGGTGCATATCGTTGCCGACACCTCGAAGCTGACCGATCTCCGGGGGGTCACCTATGCCGTCCCGTCTGTGCCAAATACCGCCGCAGGTGACCACCCACCGACCGAGCTGTCCAGCTACGTCAACAACGGGGTAGCAACCGGAACGGTGATCATCGCAGCCCCCGGAGCAGGCAAGCGCCCGCGGGTGTTCTACGCATCGATAGCACCCGAGACTGGCGGCAACACTGCCAGCCTGATAACCACCACGGGCGGGGTCACTGTGGCGTCGATTAAGGCCACAACCGGTGGCCAGTCGCAGCCAGTTGACTACAAGCCCACCGGATTGCCCTGTCCCGCCAACGCGGGCCTTGAGGTCACAACAACCGGCGGCGCCGCATCTGTCGTCGTCGTCTACACAACCGAGAACATATAACCTCAACCAGGAGCCCTCCTATGCCCCAGTTCCTGCAGAACCTGCCGCACATGATCATGGCCACCGTCGCCATCGCGGCCGTCACCATCCTGTCCCTGCACGGCACGATCAGCGGCGGGGAGGCGCTCGGCGTGATCGGCGCATCAGTGGGGTTTACTATGGGCGTGAGCGGAGGCTCACCGTCCGCTTCCACGGTCGCCGGGACCTTGCCCGCCGGATCAGTCTCACCTGGGCAGACCGTAACCGAAACGGTCACCCACCAGATCGCAGCCGAACCCGCGACCCCCACCCAGCCGTAGACGATGGCGAAATGGGATGACACACAGGAAGGACAGGACATCCGCAACGCCTGGGAATCGGTCAAGCGCATGTTCAACGTCTGGTTACCCCAACACCGCCAAAGCCTGCAGAACCTCGCACAACGACCATTCAAGGGATAGAACCGCATGAGCGCCACCAGTCAGCCCGACACCCCCCAGGGCTCAAACCAGATCAACCTGCCTGCAGGCGTCACGATCGGCCCCGGCCGTGAAACATCCCAAAGCCTGAACGGGTCAATAGTCCAGGGAATCCAGTACACCATCACCCTGCCGGGCGGCACCGTCTCCAGTGTGTTCGTGCCGTACTCCCTGCTCCCGAACGCCGCGCAGGTGCAGGCCCTGTTCCAGAACCGGGTCAACCAGCTCCTGGCGATCACCGGATCCTAGGGACCGGCCATGCCGTTCGTTGTCCCCGAAATGGTTGAGATGGTCGTCGCGGCGTTCGCGCTGCTCCTGGCGATCGCCGCCTACCTGCTCACCAAGGCGATCGCCGCCGCACTCCCCGGCATCAGCGTCGGCCCCGTCTCCATTCACCCGGGCAACTGGTTTGCGTCCATCGGGGACGACATAGCCTCATTCATCGTCAACCTCGCCAAGGACCAGTGGGAGTTGCTAGGCGCCTTATGGCATGCCACCGCCTGGATCTTTTCCCACATCTTCGGGGATGTCGTCAACGCGATCGAGCACGCGATCGACTACGCCGACTACATCGCCCTAATACTCGTACCGCTCGCGCTCGACAAGGCCAAAGGCTACGCCGACAGTCTGATCGGGGACCTCCGCAAAGAGGTTGAGGGTGACATCACCACCGCCGTGCACGAGGTGGAAAGCATCGTCACGGGGGACGTGAAGACGATCGACTCGGCCATATCGTCCGGGATCGCCGGGGTTGAATCCGATCTCACCAAGGCCGTGACCAAGGCGGTGTCAACCGCCGAAACCTACGCCGACGACGCGGTCGCCAGCCTGAAACGGTATGTGGACGACGCGATCAACACCGCCGAACAGGAAGCCTCAGACGCGTTGCAGGCCGCCAAGACGCAGATCGGGGCGGCGATCGCCGGGGTGGCATCAGCCGCCGCCGCAAACCTCGCCTCAGCCGAGCGCACCCTCGAGAACGACATCAGCAACGCCGCCGCGACGGCCGCCAACCAGCTCGCCAGCGCCGAGCAGTCAATCACCAGCGACATCACCTCGGTGGCGTCCCAGGCCGCCAGCGAGGTCTCAACCGCCGAACAGACCCTGACCAACCAGATCTCCGGGGTAGAGGACACCCTGTCCACCGACATCAGCTCAGTGGCCGGCACACTGTCCGGGGACATCGCCAACGAGGCGCAGGCGTTCGCCGGTGACCTCTCCAACCTGCAAGGGGTGCTGGAGGCCGCGATCGCCGGGGCTATCGCCGGAGTTACCGCCAGGGTCGCGAAACTGGAAGAGTGCTCCGTCGGCGTGTGTGACGATTCCCCCAACAACTTCACCAGCCTGTTGCAGAACGCGTTGGGGATCGCGTCCCTGGTCGGGGTCGGAGCGTTCCTGACCGAGGTCATCAACAGTCCAGCCACCGCCGAGCAGGACTATGCGGACGTGATTCAGGGCACCTACACCGCCGGGCAGTCCGCACTAAACACGCTCCTGTCCCTGTAGCCGCCCCGGCCGCCAAACCCTCCCCCTACCACAACCCGGTGTTGTGGTAGGCTGGCGGCATGAGCGCAATTACCACCCGCACCGTCGAGGACCGGGCCGCAGGCGTCCTGCGAATGATCCGTGCCCTCTCCCGAGAGCCGAACGAATGGGACACCGACCACCTGGTCGTCCTCTCCACAATGGAAGTGGCAATTAATGAGGCCCGCTCCCAGGTCATCTACGGAATGCGCGAGCAGGGCATCACCGACGGCCAGATCGCCAAGGCTCTCGGCGTCACGCAGCAGGCGGTCTCCAAACGCTGGCCCGGCGGCGGCAAGTATCAGGGCGCCGCAGGCCGTTACCGTAAGCGCTAACCACAAGCAAGGAGCAGGCAACAATGGTCACCCCCACCCAGAGAAACCAGATGGTCAGCATCGCGAACCTCCTGAACAGGTACGCCCCCGACGTGGACTACGCCGAGATTCGCCCGATGCGAACCCAACACCTGACCCTCACCACCCTGCGGCACATGCTGGAGGCCGACGACCCCGTGACAATGGACTGCTCGGAGGCCGTGACCCTGATCTGCCGCCTCTCCGGGCTCAAGGATCCCAACGGTCTGCAATACGACGGGTACGGCTACACCGGAGACATGCTTGAGCACCTGCCGCACTTCACCAACTACCAGGAGCTACACCGCGGCTCGCTCATCGTCTACGGAGCTGGCACCGGCACCCATGTCGTGATGGTCACAACCCCCAACGGTGAGAACCCCGAGGTGTACTCGCACGGCTCCCACGCCAACCACGCGATCTGGGACCTGGCCACCGAGAACACCTATCACCCCGGCGAGCCAAGAACCCTGCTCGCGATCGAGGACCTCTAACCCGATGCCCAGTGATCGTGAGCGGGAGGCGCACCAGCTCGGAACCAAGCTCTCCCAGCTCCTGGCCGACACGCAGGTGACCGCCGCCCCACACCTCGCGAAAGTCCATCACGAGGAGGGATACCGGCAACTGGAGAGCTGGCTGGAGGATTTGGAGCAGCACACCTCCGCTCACATCACCCCGTTCCTGACCAAGCTCCTGGAGTCCGACAAGCTGCCCGACGAGCTGCGCGTGATCGTGGAAGAGGCGGTCACGACCCCGGCGCAGTTCTCCGCGATCGTCACCCAGATCTTCGTTTACGGCATCGTCTCCCAGATCCTCTCCGCGTCGGTGCAGCCGTTCGTGCAGGGGGTCAGTAACGACCTCTGGGCCGCCGCCGTGAGTGACGGGATCTCCGTCCCCGTCAGTCCTGCGGTGATCGCTACCGCCGTCGCACGCGGCCTCAACCTCGGGGACGCCCCGACCACCGACGTGCCCGGCTGGGCGTACACCGAGGCGGCCAAGTCCGGGGTCGACGCCGACAACCTCAACCTGCAGGCCAGCATCGTCGGCACCCCGCCCGCACCGCAGGAACTGTTCGAGCTGCTCCGCCGAGGCATCATTCAACCCGAGGACGTGAAAACGGGCCTGCGAGAGGGTGACACCCGGGACGACTGGATAGACCAGCTCGCGCAGCTCGCTCACGGCTGGCTGACCCCGCTGGACTTCGTGAGGGCGGCGGTGCAGTCGCAGATGACCTACGCCGACGCCGCCGAGTGGGCCAACAAGACCGGACTTGACACCTCCACCGCCTTGCCGCTGATCACCGGTACCACGGAGGCGACCCCCGACATGTTCGGTCTCGCGTTCAGCATCGCCGGACGACCACCAGGCCCGGTAGAGCTCGCCAACATGGCCCTGCGCGGGATCATCCCACAGAACGGGACCGGCGCGGACGTGACGAGCTTCCAGCAGGGCATAGCCGAGTCGGATGTGAAGACCAAGTGGACCGACGCCCTCTGGCAGCTCGCACAATATGTCCCGCCCCCGGAAGGGATCGCGACCCTCCTGGAACGGGGCGGGATCACCCCTGAGCAGGCGACCGCCTACTGGGAGCAGCGAGGCGTCCCCACGGAGCTGGCCCAGGCCTACAGCTATGTGACCGAGCAACAGCACGTCACGCAGGACAAGCTCCTGGCCAAGGGCGTGATCCTCACCGCCTACTTCGACCAGCTCATAGACAACGCCGAGGCGACCGCCCTGCTAGATGACCTCGGATACCGTGGCAACGTTGCCGCGACGATGCTGGAGGTGCAGGACTTCCGCAGGGTGATGACCGCCCGCAACGCCGTCGTCCGACGGATCTCAACCCTCTACAGCGAGGGCAAGATCAGCCCGACCGAGGCGAAGGGGGACCTTGTCACCGTCGGGCTGGAGCAACCGCTCATAGACGAGATCCTGGCGCAATGGGAAGCGCTCAGGCAGGCTCCGGTTCACCTGCCGACCGCCTCAGAGATCGGGGGGGCGCTCAAGTACGGCACCATCGACCAGGCAACAGCGCTGCAGGAGCTGGAGGCGCTCGGGTACCAGGCCCGTGACGCCGCCATAGTCCTCTCCGCCCACGCCGAGCTAGCCGTGACCCCGCTCCCGTCCGCTGGTACGGGGGTGACGGGATGACCGACAACGACAAGACCCTGCACAAGTACAAGGGCACCGCCAAGGAATCACTGGCCGGGACACGGGGTGCTCGCAAATGGATTCAGTCCCTCGCGGCCGAGCACCTCCTGCGAACCCAGAATCCGGTCCGGGATCAGCCGATCGGTGAACCCGACCAGACACCGTCTTGACCGACATCAACCTCACGCCCGAGCAGTGGAAAATGGCCCGCCAGGCCGGGGCCAGCTTTTCGGTGGACGACCCCGAAGAACAGGCACGGCAGGCCGCCCAGCAGCTCGCCATCCCTACGCTGGGGTTTCAACCTGGGGAGTTACTTCGGAACGCTCACACCGGGGATATCGGTTGCGTGATCCGCGTCGAACAGCGCCTCTATGCCTGGGTTGTACTCAGGGTCAAGGGCCAACTTCATGAGGTCACCGTGACCGAGATAGGGGAGCACTGGTTTCCTTGCCGTCCTGACGGTAGCGCTCGGTAGACTCCCGGTCGCTGCGCTCCTGCGTCCCCGGCGACTGATCTTCCCCCCGGCTTGAGATCAGCTCGCCGGGGATGTATGTATATTGTCACCCGTATGCAGGTGACCATCTACCTATCCAAGGAACTGGGCGAGGCCGTCAAGCGCGCCAACATCCCCGTTTCCGAGGTCTGCCAGCGGGCACTCCGCCAGGAGCTGGCCGCAAACGGTAGACCCGCCGCACCTGACCGGATCCCCGGCCAGACCGCACTACCAATCAACAGGAGGCAGTGATGAGCAAGGGCGAAGAGATCGTCCCCGCAGGCGACATGAGCGTGGTCCTGTACGACCACGAGCTGTTCCCGGACCTGAAGTGGGCCGACCCGCTCGACTTCGAGCAGCGGTCCGCTGAGCGATTCAAGCGGGCCACCAGCGTCGACGAGCTGTTCGACGTGATGAAGGGGAATAACACCCAGTCACTGATCGGCCGCAAGCTGGAAGTGACCAGGGTTGAGTTCCAGGCGTACCAGTCCGACGAGGGGGTGATCCCGAACGCGATCTGCCAGGCCGTCGATCTGTCCGACGGTGAGGTGATCGAGTTCGCGACCACCTCAGGGTTCTGCACCAAGTTCCTGCGGATGGTCGAGCTGATGGGCCAGCTCCCGGTGAAGGTCAAGGTGACCGAGACGGTCACCCGATCCGGACAGCGGGCGCTGAACTTCGACCGCCCTTGAACGATGGGGAGTAGGATCGACAGTCCACAACTACCGCCCAGGGGGACGACATGGCAGCTCTGATGTGCGCAACACCGGGACACGGTCCCGCCACCGTCGTCGTGGCATTCACCGCCGGGGGGGACACCGTCCGGTTGTGCGACGAGTGCCTACCCAACTTCTGCGCGGCAGTGTTCGAGCAGATGACCGGGGTTGACATGACCCCGGCGCTGTACCTCGCCAGCGAGGAAGGACAGGCCGACCGGGACGCTCTCAAGGGCGATCCCGCAGAGGTGGCCTACCCGCCGATGACGGCGGCCGAAGGAGCACCCACGGACGACCCCCCGGCCCCGGCACCCCACGACACCGACCCGGAGGCAGCGGTCCCCCCTACTGGCGATGTGCCGACGGAAGCGAGTGCTACAGCCATCGTTGCCGAGTCTGGGAGCGATGCCACCAGTGGCCCCGATGAGGGGCCGCCACCTGGGGAGCACGAGACCGTCACGGCGGCCGAGTAGACCACCGTGGCAGGACAGGGGGGCTGGCCCTACGCCAGCCCCCTACTCTCCGGCCTCTTCGGGTCACTCCAGCAAGCGGCGATCAACCGGCTATCAACGGCGGCGACATGGGCACAACTACGGTTGGACACCGGTTCGTGGGCGTGGCAGGCATCCGGGCAAGGGGAGCTGCCATCGAACGACGAGCTGATAGCCCAGGGGCAGCAGATTCTCTCCGCCCAGGGTGTCGGTATCCAGCAGGTCAACGCGTACAGGGCGATCGCGAATCAGTGGCGGACCGCGAAGCAGAACCTCGCCGCCCTCGACCCCGCCGACCAGATCACCGGGTCAGCCATCTTCGTCCCACCATGGGCGCAAACCACCTCCGGCAACGTCCCATCGCGGTACAGGCTAAGGGTGCAGTGGGAGGTGGAACCCAGCAGCGGGGACGCGTTCACGACGTGGGGGTCTTATGAGGTGTCATCCCCGCTCACGTCACTACAGGACCTGTTGGACCAGGCGGGCGGTCTCGTGGGCCGCAAACCAACGAGCAACATCCCGTTGGGGGCGACAGTGAGCAGTGCAGTCGACTACGAGCTAGAGCAAATCTAAGGAGGCAGCAGTGAACTATGTGCGAGCGCAGATCACGACCCGGTCCGGTCCTCCCGGCACCCAGGACGCGCCGACAGTCGTGCAGGGGGACTACCGCCTCCGGAAGGGGGCGCACCAACACGAGTTCATCGACGCGTGGGGGCAGACGATGGAACTGGCCTCCCGCGCGGCGGAGGTAGGCCTGGTGACCGAGATCGCCGTCCTGGTCTACCCCGACCTACTGGACGCAACCGACGCTAAGGCGGTGACCCGTGGCCAAGGCTGAAATCCACCGTGGGGCAGTCCCCGAGCGGATCGCCCAGGACGGTGAACCACGCTGCACGGCGATCGCCGCCCACCTGGCCGACAACGTCACCAGTAACGAGTTCTACCGGTGCGCGTACAAGGAAGGGCACGAGGGTCCGCACTACCGGGCCGGGGCGATCTGGTGAGCAGGACAGGAGACAGCAATGCATGACCTACGATTCAGCGAGCTACGCTCGGCCAACGTAAACCGCATGCTCCGTTGGCACGCGACAATGGACGACTGGACCGGCTCTGACTGGTCCAACGCCATGTGCGGCGAGGCAGGAGAGGCCGCCAACGTGGTAAAGAAGCTCCGTCGCCACGAGACCGGCGGTGGCCAGAACTACAACACCCCGACCGAGAGCGAGCTGCTGGACATGTTGGCAGACGAGCTGGCCGATGTTGTGATCCATGTCGATCTGTTGGCCGACTACTACCACATAGACCTGGCGCATGCCGTAGCGGTGAAGTTCAACCGCGTAAGCGCGGCCCAGCAATTCCCGGAACGACTGCGCGATATCGCGGAGTTCTAGTGCCCTCCCGACCGCACTGGCTACAGGTCTCCGGCAAGACAACCACCCCGCAGGTGGTCGTCAGCTTCGACACGGAGACCAAGGCCAGCTCGCGCGACGGGGCGGAGATCCTGACGTTGCGCTGCTGGGACGCCATCACCCGGTATCGCGGCCAGGTCGCCACCAAGGGCGATGTCACCGTGGATTCTGACGGTGAAACAGCCGCCAGCCTGGCGAACGTGCTGACAGCCGCCTGCGCGCTGACCGGTGAGGCGTGGGCGTTCGCTCACAACGCCGGGTTCGACCTGACCGTTACCAGCCTCCCGATGGTGCTGGCCGGATGGGGGTGGGAACCCGAGTTCGTGAACATCGGGGAAGAGACCTGCGTGTTCGTGATGCGCAAGGACGGCGCCAAGCTGGTGATAACCGACACCTGGTCTTGGCTGCGGGGCGGGCTTGACACCGCCGCCAAAGACGTGGGGATGCGCAAAACCCGCCTACCCGGAGAGGATGAGGACCTGGCGGCATGGCATCACCGCTGCGCCCATGATGTCCAGATTCTGGATCGTGTGATGGCCCAGTTCCTTGACTGGTGGGACACGCAGCAGCTCGGTTCCTTCGCCGTCACCGGGGCTAGTTGTGGGTGGCGATCGCTGCGAGCGAAGATCCAGCCCCAATCGATCCTGGTCGGCCCCGAACCACCACGAACCACCCTGGAGCGGGAGGCGATCTTCGGAGGCCGCAAAGAGGTCTGGCAGGTCGGCCGGTTCACCAACCGCTGGGTTGAGGACTGGGACCTTGTCGCCGCGCACCTCACCACCGTGGCGACCAGACTGCTACCAGTGATGCCGACCCGGGCCAGGCGCATGTCGCCCCCTCCGAGCGTCCTGGCGGCCCCAGGAGGCATGGGAGCGATAGCCCGAGTCAAGATCACCACCCGGGTCCCGTGCGCCCCCGTACGGGCCGGAGACGACGTCTGGTGGCCTATCGGGGAGTTCGTCACGGTCCTGACAACCCCGGAGCTGGCGGAGGTGGTCAAGGTGGCGGACAGGGTGGAGGTGATCGAAGAGCAGTGGTACATGCTCGGGGACGCCCTCCAGGAGTGGGGCAAGTGGTGCCTTGGTCTCCAGGGCCGCCCCGACAGCGAGGTCCCCCGCTGCGTCAAGCGAGTCGCGAAGGGATGGGGCAGGGCGGTGCCCGGCCGGTTCGCTCTGCGGACGTCGAAGCTGATCCGGACCGAGGCCGCCACCCACCTCGGCTGGGCGCTCGAGAATGGGCACGACCTCGATACGGGCGAGTCGCTCGAGACGATCACCTACGCCGGAGTGGCCCGCACCTACCGAAAGGACCAGGACGGGTCCGACTCCAGCCCCGTGGTGCTGGCGTTCGTGGAGGGCTACGTCCGGGCCGCGATGGCGCAGACGTTGCGGGACCGTGACCCCCGAGGGTTGCTCCAGTGCAACACCGACGGTTGGTGGGAGATCCGGCAGGGCCGGACCACCTCCGACGCTGCCGGATCTGTCCCGGCACCCTACAGGGCGGTGAGGAAGGCCATCAGCCGAGATGTGACGGTGATGGGACCGAACCACACCAACTCTCGCGACGATCGCCGCCTGGCCGGCATCCCGAAGGACGCCGTCCAACGGTTGGACGGGTCCTACGCCTGGCACGACTGGCCCGGGCTGCGGTGGCAGCTCCAGTTCTCCCGCCCCGGCGAATACCTGCGACCGGGGCGGGAGCTGCTACTGGCCGACCACTACTGTCGGCGCTGGGTGCTCACTTCTGGGGAGACCGTGCCCGTGTCCGCTGAGATTGGCCCATCCGGGCGACTTGTCCTGCTGCCATGGTCTCGGACTTCCGGGCGGCAGCAGGGCGACGAGCTGGCGGAGTGGCAGGTACCGGCGTTGCAGGCGCTGGCGGACCCTGAGACGCCCTGGGACGCCGCTGAGAGCGAACCCTTGCCAGCCCAGCCCGGTCGGCGTTAGCCTGCGCCGCCCGTAGCTTCAGCTTGAGCTCTAGGATCTCTGCGCCCTTCGCCGCGTCGGCCTCCCAGCCCGGTAGCGCCTGGATCAGGGCGTCTCGGACAAACTCCCCGAACGACACGTCAGGGTTGAGGTCGGTCACGACCCGGTGCAGCTCGTTGGGAACGATGATCGAGGTCTTCACGGCCGGAAGTCCTGGTCGCCCGCACCCTCCAGCATCCCTACCGGTTGAGCGCTGACGGAGGTGAACGTGTCGTTGTCCCACCTGATCTTGCGATACACACCGTCGACCTCGACCACCTCGCCCACCCACGTCCCCGACCAGGAGCCGTACCTGACATGAACCCTCGAGCCAACGGGGAACGGCTCCCCTGACTCCTGCTCACCCTCTCGGCCGCACTCGCACTTGGACTCCTTCGCCAAGCAGAGCAGACAGGATCCCTCGTGGACCCCGTCGGGCGAGGCGGTGAACCTCGACCCCCCTGCCTGCTCGTACAGCTCGACCTCCGCCTTGGTGGCATAGCCGCCCCGGTCGCGGACCAGGTTACGGACGGTTGAGGCGATCGTCGCCTGAATGGTTATGTACTCCAGCACGGCCGGATGGGTGCTAGGTGAGAACGCAGCAGTAGCCGCTGCCACCTCCTGGATAACCCGCGTGTGAATGTCCTGCGCATCCTTCGACATGCTGCCCTCCGATGTGGTTCCCG
>Ga0335074_10008742_pt1 | contig 14087 bp, 10 predicted proteins | sample Lox_Sample_23_FD_206715 | JGI IMG/M metagenome (GOLD analysis project Ga0335074, IMG submission 206715) | Soil microbial communities from Loxahatchee National Wildlife Refuge, Florida, United States - Lox_Sample_2.3 | ecosystem: Environmental > Terrestrial > Soil > Wetlands | place: USA...
TGCTCCAGATCGCTGCCGAATATCGCGACGCGCACGTTCCGCTCGACAATATTGTGCAGGACTGGTTCTGGTGGGTGCATCAGGGCGATCCCCAATTCCGCCCCGACGCCTATCCTGACGTCCCCGCCACGCTTCGCAAGCTCCACGACCAGCACATCCACGCCATGATCTCCGTCTGGGCCACCTTCGATCCGCAGTCAAACAACTACGAGCGGATGAAGTCCCTCGGCTACATTGTTCCCGGAACCACTACCTACGACGCCACCAATCCCAAAGCTGGCGACTTCTACTGGAACCACCTCGTCGGCAAACTCTTCGCGCAGGGCTGGGACGCCTTCTGGCTCGACAGCTCCGAGCCTGAAATCGCGTTCCTCCACGGCGGCGAAAGCGACACCGAGCTCTACAGCAAGCAGCTCTACATCGGCAACGGCGCGCTCTACACCAACGTCTTCCCGCTCATGCACACCGGCAATGTCTACACACACTGGCGCGAGACAACAGACAAAAAGCGTGTCTTCATCCTCACCCGCTCCGGCTTCGCGGGCGATCAGCGCTACGCCGCCACCACATGGTCAGGCGACGTCTACAGCACCTTCCAGGCCTTCCAGCGTCAGGTTCCCGCCGGACTCAACTTCGCGCTCTCCGGCATGCCTTACTGGACCACCGACATCGCCGGCTATGGCCCACCGCTCGCCCGCAACACCCACGACCCCGCCTATCAGGAGCTATACACCCGCTGGTACGAATACGGCGTTTTCTGTCCCATCTTCCGCACGCACGGCCACCGCGCCAACAACGAGAACGAGGTCTTCAGCTACGGCGCAGCCACGCCCACGCTCATCCGGTACGACAAGCTCCGCTACCGCCTGCTGCCCTACATCTACTCGCTTGCCTGGCAGGTCACCCAAAACGACTACACCATCATGCGTCCGCTCGTTATGGACTGGCAGTGGGACACAAACGTCTGGAACATCGGCAACGAATTCATGTTCGGCCCGGCGATCCTCGTCAGCCCTGTCACCCAAGAGGGAGCAACTTCGCGCTACGTCTACCTGCCTCCGCCCCAAAGGGCACCTTTTACTCCCCGGATAGGTGGAGAGTGGTACGACTTCTGGACCGGAGACGCACTCCCCGGCCGGCCCTATGGTCAGCGCATCAATGCGCCCGCGCCCATCGACCGCATCCCGCTCTACGTGCGCTCGGGCTCTATTCTGCCCATGGGTCCGGAGATCGAATACGCCGCGCAGAAACCCGACGCGCCCATCGACCTCCGCATCTATCCCGGAGACAACGGCCACTTCACGCTTTATGAAGACCAGGGTGACACCTATAACTACGAGAAAGGCGAGTACGCCACCATCCCCATGGACTGGAACGACGCCGACCACACCCTCACCATCGGCGCGCGCTCCGGCTCGTATCCCGGAATGCCCGCCACCCGCACCTTCAACATCATCTTTGTTCGTCCCAGTCACGGAGTCGGCAGCGCAGTCACTCCCAATCCCGACCGCACCGTCACCTACACCGGAGCCGTAATTACCGTGAAAGAATAATCAGCCGGGATGCCCCATCCTACGCGCAGTCCCGGGTTCCCCACCGACAGGTCTTCGTCGGTGGGGTGGTCAAGCGTAGAGTGGGAAAGATCGAATCACAATTGAGATCGTCATCCCGGCCAAAGTCCGCGCTCGCGCAAGCCAGGGCGGACGAGCCCGGGCCGGGAGCTCCCGCTCTTCAGCCCGCCGTCACCTCTACCCGCGCCGTCTTCGCCAGCGGCAGGCTGATCCTCAGACGTATGCCTTTGCCCGGCATGTTCTGCGCGTCAATCGATCCGTCGTGCGCGCGCACCACCGCCTCGACAAACGCGAGCCCCAACCCCGACCCCGTCGAGTTGCGTCCTTTCGCGTACTTCTCAAAGACTCTTGTCGCAACCTCTTCCGGAAACCCCGGCCCATCGTCCTCAACCACGATGTACCCCGCGTTCTTCTCCGCGCGCACGTAAATGCGTACATTGCATCCCGGCGTCAGATGTTTCAGCTCGTTGTCAAAAACGTTCGCCATCATTCGGTGAATCAGCGCCGGATCGCCCGCCGTCAATATCTCCCCCGAGCTGTGCAGTGTCACAGTGATCCCGCGCTCCGCCATGTTCGGCTCATACAGGTCCACCATCGTGCGCAGCAGCTCATCCAGTTTTATGGTCTCCTTGTGCAGCCGCAGTGCGTCTGCGTTTGCTTCTGCCACATCCAGCGACTTCGTCAGGAACTCGCACAGCCGGTCCAGCTCGTCCACGGCTGCGGCCACCGGCTCGGCCCATCCGCCCTCATCGCCTTGCAGCAGCGCTGTCTCCAGCTTGCCGCGCATCGCCGTCATCGGGCTCCGCAGGTCGTGCGCCAGCGAGTCCGTAATTGTGTGCAGTTGCTTCACCGTGCTCTCAATGCGGTCCAGCATCCTGTTCAGCGTCACTGCCAGCCGGGAAATCTCGTCCTGTCCGCCCGTCTCCGGAACGCGGCTCCGCAAATCATCCTGTCCGATCTTCGCCGCTGCCTCGGTAATGTCCTGCACGCGGCCCAGCATTCGCCGCGTTGTAAAGAACACAATCAGGAATCCCAGCAGCACGATCCCGATGCAGATCAGGAAGAAGTACAGCCGCAGCGTCCGCAGCGTCAGGCTTTCGTCACGTTCTGACAACCCCAGATAAATCCGGTCACCGTTGTCCATCTGCATGGACGCCACACGAAACGGATAGCCGAATCCCGCAACGCTTATGTCCACCAGCTTGTCCGGATTAGTCGTCTTCTTCTGGATTGCGTTCAGGACCTGCTGCCCGCTGCCTTTGCCCACCCACAGCTTCAGCGTGCCCGTGCGGTCTGCCTGCAGGAAGAACACGGCGCGGTTTGCATCGCCCGCCAGTTCATGCTCATGCGGAACCTCCTTCGATGCCAGCTCCGCGACCTCTTCCACAATCCGGTCATACAGCGCATTCTTTGGAGTCCGCTCGGCCACATCGCCCAGCGTCCCAACCTCGCCCGTCAGCCACGAGTCGCTCCGTCGCTGAATCTCATGAGAAACAAATCGGTGCAGAAACACAAACAGCAGCACCGTGCCCAGCGCAAACGCCATCGTGCTCCACAGCGAAATGCGCCACGCCGCTGTTTTTACCTTGCCGCTACTTGTCCCGAAGGACATACCCCACTCCTCGAATCGTGCGTATCGCCGGCGCAAGGCCCTGCCTGTCCACCTTGTTGCGCAGCCGGTAGATGTGCACATCCACCACGTTCGTGTCTGGCTGGATGCGCATGCCCCACACCTGGTCCAGAATCATCGACCGTGTCACCACCCGTCCCGCGTTCCGGCACATGTACTCGAGCAGCGCAAACTCTTGTGTCGTCAATTGTAGAATCTCGCCCGCTCGCGACGCCTCACGCCGGATCAGGTTCAACTCCAGGTCCAGCGCGTGCAGCACCGTCGCCGTTTCGCCTGTGTCCGCGCGCCGCCGCAGCAAATTGCGCAGCCGTGCCAGCAGCTCCGGCAGAGCAAACGGCTTGGTCAGATAATCGTCTCCGCCCTGCTCCAGACCCCGCACGCGATCATCCACCGTTCGCCGCGCCGAGAGTATCAGCACCGGTGCCGACACGCCATGCTCCTTTAACCGTGTAATCAGGCTCAGGCCGTCTTCATCCGGCAGACCCAGATCAAGAATGATCGCCGCGTGATCGCCATCAATCGCCAGCGCCTCTGCGACTCGGGCAGTCGACGCCAGATCAACCTGGTATCCATTTTCAGTTAACGCCCGCTCCAGAAACTTCGCGTTCGCTGCATCATCTTCAATGACGAGTAACTTCATATCGTTCTCGGATCCAAGGAAAGGGCGCAAGCTGGTCTTTGCAAGCGTTGCCCTGCCTTCATCTGACGATGCTCATGCCGCTCGGTCAATCGTTTCAGAGCAAAATGAACACATTGTCATCTGCCTCGCGCAAATGCTCCCCCATTCTGCTTTCCTCCCATTACCCCGCGTCCGTGTGCTATGTCACAAACTCTCGGCCAGCCTCGACCACGCACAGCGGCGCCTCGCGTTGCTAGAATCATTACATTGGGATTCTCCAACGCGGGCATGGCTGACAACGAATACTTTCCCGATCCGCAAAGCGGCACTCCCGCTCAAGACCTCCGGGCCATGCGGCGCGTCGGAACGAAAGACCCCACTACCTCAGCTCCCATGACGCAAAGCTCGCATTCGCACAGCCCCTGGCGCGGTCCGCACCGTAAAAACAATCACTTCTTCAATCCGGACACGCCTCCGCAGCGCTTCTCGCAATTCTTCAAGTGGGTCACCACGCGCAGACCCGGCCCGTGGCCGGAATTTATCCCTTCCGCACCCGGTCCGCCGCCGCCGCACCGCGTCGGAGCGGATGCTCTCCGCGTCACCTTCATCAATCACGCCACATTTTTGCTCCAGACCCAGGGCCTCAATTTCCTGACTGACCCCGTCTGGTCCGAGCGAGTCAGCCCCGTCTCCTTCGCCGGGCCCAAACGTCATCGCGCGCCCGGCATTCTCTTCCACGACCTGCCCGGGGTCGACGCTATCTTGCTCACCCACAACCATTACGACCACTGCGACCTGCCCACACTGCGCGCCCTGGTCGCCCGCGACCAGCCGGCCATCTTCTGTCCGCTCGGACTCGAACCCATGCTGCGCAAAATCGGCTTTCGCGAAATCTATGAACTCGACTGGTGGCAATGCCTCCGCTGGCGCGGCCTACCCATTCACTGCACTCCCGCGCAGCACTTCTCCTCGCGCGGACCCTTCGATCGCGATCGCACTCTCTGGTGCGGATGGGCCATCAACGCCCCCTCCGGCGCCATCTACTTCGCCGGAGACTCCGGTTTCGGCTCGCTTTTCCACGAAATCGCCCGCGAGTTCTCGAACATCCGGCTCGCCCTGCTCCCCATCGGAGCCTACGCGCCCGAGTGGTTCATGGGCCCGATCCACATGACACCCGATGAGGCTGTCCAGGCGCACGACATCCTGCGTGCCTCCGTCTCCATCGCCACCCATTACGGAACCTTTGCGCTCGCCGACGACGGCGAAACCGAACCCCTCGACCGCCTGAGCACCGCACTCGCTGCGCCCGGCCCTTCACGCTGTTTCTGGATTCTCGACGAAGGCGCGGGCCGTGAAGTCCCCTTATCAGCTTCCGGCTGCGAGCCGGAATACCAGCACAGTGGCCAGCAGCCGAACGAGTACGGCGGCCACCAGCACAGCGTTTAGGTCCGCATCCAACGCGCCAATCCGTACCGGCTTGATTTCCTTGCGGATAATGCAGCATCCCGCCATACATCCCCCGCGCCAGCGTGTCGAGCAGGCTGCTGTCGGCCCCACGTAGTCATCTGCTCCCACGTTTCCATCCTCCCACGCTGCGCTTGGGCATATGCGGGTCGTCACCAGGGCGTGAGGCAGGTCACAGGCTTGCCGATTTTCACCCTGTTATACTTCAGTACCTCAGAGTTGCGGAGTTCTCCTTGGAATTCCACGCGTTCGATGCCGGCTATGTCGAAGGCCTATGCGCCGGAGATCCCCGCATAGAAGAGCATTTTGTACGCTATTTCACCAGCCTCTTGCGCCTCAAGCTAAGATCTCGCCTCCAATCGCCTCAAGCCATTGAGGATGTATGTCAGGAAACCTTCGCTCGTGTGCTCGCTGCTCTCCGCAAGGAAGGGAATCTGCGCAATCCTGAACGCCTTGGCGCCTTCGTAAATAACGTCTGCAACAATGTCCTGCTTGAGCACTACCGCGCTGCCGCACGCCACGACATGCTCAATGGAACAGAAGAAGTCACTTTGCCCGCCAGCGGCCCGAGTGTGCTCGACGAGGTCCTTACCGGCCAGATGAAGGCCCAGGTCCGGAAGATACTTAAGTGTCTTTCACCCCGCGACCGGGACCTGCTGAGCGCAGTCTTCTTGGAGGATCGCGACCGCGAAGAGATCTGCCGCGACTTTGGTGTCGACAGCGATTACCTCCGGGTGCTCCTCTTCCGCGCCAAGCAGAGCTTCAAGTCTGAGTTTCTAAAGCAAATACGTACCGGAATTTCAACATCAAAGCATTGAAGCGTTTTAGTGATAGGTTTCACCATTATTTACAGAAAGGATATCTCGCCAGCTATGGACCACAATCAAGCAATCCGGACCATGGCAGTGGAACGGTATCTGCTCAATGAGTTGACCCCCGAGGATCGGGAGGCATTCGAAATCCACTTCTTTTCCTGCTCTGAGTGCTCCTACGATCTCCGTGCCGCCGCTGCTTTCATGCACGAGGCTAAGGCCCAGCTCCCCGAATTCGCCACGTCTTCCTATGTGCACCCCCAACACGCAATCCCTACCGCCGAATCTCGCCCGCAAACGACCGCATGGTGGAGGCCGGCCCTCATCATACCTGCGTTTCTGGCACTTCTGGCCATTGTCGCCTATCAGAGCCTCGTCACCGCCAAGGCCATGCGTTCCGTATCCACCCAGCCTCGCTTTGTGCCTCGCGTCCTCCTGCAGGCGGGCGACCCGGCTAGCGCGCAGGCGACCGTCGCAGCCACCCGGGGCCGCGGAGTCGTCCTCCTCATCGATCTGCCGCGGCCGGACTTGACCTATAAGTCCTATTCCGTCGACCTCAAGTACCCTGAATCGAGCCGAACCTGGACCGAGACCATTTGTGCAGCAGCCGCAACTGGCAACCCCAGCGAGCCGCTATCGCTTTTTATTCCTGCTGCGGGCCTGCAACAGGGGCCCTATCATTTCTCCATCTATGGCATTACGCCGCAGGGACGCCGCGCACTCCTCGACCAGAGCACACTTGACGTCAAGTTCAAATCACGGCCGGCCCACAGCTGAAACATCTCGCTGTGCAGGGCCGCACTCCCGGCCCTGCACGGTTTCAACATTTTTCCTCTGAAACGAATCACGGACCAACCTCACTACTTAATACTCGGGAAGCGCGGGTTGCGTCTTGCGCGGCTTTGTAAGGCCTCGCGGGACGCAACGTGTGATGCGAACTATAAGGAATGGCTGCGGCTGGCATAACCCACGCCTGGCCTTGAGGTCCTCCGGATTATGGCTGCGCCCGCAGTCGTACCCACGCGGAGGGGTCTTCGGCCTGTGCCGCTGTAGCCTTTAAAGGCCGTCTCTTTCGGCCGTCGACACTGCCGTTCTCGAAGCCTGCGAGAATGGCAGTGTCGAATCCTGACCGCCACCCCCTGCCAACCACTCCATCCCTGCCTCGCGTCGATCACCACAACGCGCCGCTTCTGCATGTGACGCAGTCGTAATGAAGCAACGCGCAACGCCTTGCTGCGTATGGTTTTCTTCTTATACTTCAGTAACTCCGTTGCGTCTGCTCTCTCGTGCTCTCGCCGTTTGCCCGCGCCCCATTCATTCCCGCCAACCCTCCGCCGCTTGACGCAGCCTTCCGATCTGCGTATAAATGCGACGTTAACAGCACTAAATATTTAGGAACACTCTCTGCATGCCAGAAGCTCGACAGGAAAGCGCCAAAGGCAAGTCTTTGCGCACTCTCGCCGGAAAAAAATCGTCAGCATCCGATCACGCTCCCCATCCTTCCTATTCCCAGTTCCAGAACGCCATGCAGCTCATGCAGGAAGGGAAGTACGAGAAGGCCCGCGCAGCGTTCGAGAAGCTCACCCAGAACGGCGCGCCCGAGCTGCTCGAGCGCTGCCGCACATATCTTGCCGTCTGCGAACGCCATACTCACAAGGTCTCTCTGAGCTTCAACACCGCCGAAGAGCAGTACGACTACGCCATCTCACTGCTCAACACCGGTAGCTACGATGATGCGCGCGACCAGTTCGAAGGTCTGCTTCGGAAGAACAATCTCGCCTCCTTCGCCCACTACGGTCTCGCCGTGCTCAACAGCATGACCGGCCAGGCTGAGGAGTGCCTCGACCATCTTCACAGGGCCATCGAGCTCAATCCGCAGAACCGCATCCAGGCCCGTGGCGACGCGGACTTCGTCGACATGGCGGACGACCCGCGCTTCACCGAGCTGCTCTATCCTGAAGCGCTCTGATAAGCGGCGTGGGCTGCGCGCCACAGCGGCGCATACAATTGACTTAGGCATGACAATCACAGCCACAGAGCGCCAGCCGCGCAAGCACATCACCCGTTCTGCCGGCCTGCGTGTCGTCGCCATCGGAGGCGGTACGGGACTCTCCACCCTCCTCCGCGGCCTCAAACGCTATGCCCCCTCCGCAGCCGGAACAGCCGCCTCGGAAAAGCCCCACCCAATCTCCGACCTCACTGCCGTCGTCACCGTCACTGACGACGGTGGCTCCAGCGGACGCCTTCGCAAAAACTTCAACATGCTCCCGCCCGGCGACCTCCGCAACTGCATGGTCGCGCTCTCAGAAGACGAAGGACTCATTTCGCAGCTCTTCCGCCATCGCTTCCAGTCCGGAGGCGAACTCGAAGGCCACAACTTCGGCAACCTCTTCGTCGCTGCCCTTACTGAGATGACCGGAGACTTCGGCCACGCCATCCGCCTCGCCGGCGAAGTCCTCGCCATGCGCGGCGTCATCTACCCGGCCACCTACACCAACACCACCCTCGTCGCCCGCATGGCCTCCGGAGCCATCGTCCGCGGCGAAACCAACATCACCGCGAGCAAGGACCAGATCTTCGAGCTCTCCCTCGACCCTCCCGTCGTCGAGCCTCTGCCCGAGACCCTTGCCGCTATCGCCAACGCCGACCTCATCACCCTCGGCCCCGGATCTCTCTACACCAGCCTCATCACCAACCTGCTTGTAGAAGGAATCCCCGAGGCCCTGGCCGCCGCGCACGGCACCCGCGTCTACATCGCCAACCTCATGACGCAGTCCAACGAAAGCCTTCACCTCTCGGCCTCGGAACACATCGAGCGCATCTACAAGCACACCGGCCAGCCCGTCTTTGACTATGCCCTCATCAACACCGCGCCCGTCCCGGAATCCATCCGCGAGCGCTACGCCGCCGAAGGCGCCGAGGTCATTCAGCCGGACGTCGCGCGCATCGAGGCTATGGGCATCCGCTGCATCACCGGAAACTTCGCCGCCGAAAGCGACGTCCTCCGCCACGACGCGCCCCGCGTCGCCCAAACGCTTCTCGAACTCGGCGGCGCTGTCATTCTGGGCGAGCACGGCGGGTGAGGGCTTTGCATCTTCTGCTTATCGAGCCAGGCAACCCCGCTCAATCTCCAACGCCAACCCAAACCCGATGTCATCCTGAGCGGAGATTGAAGCGCGGCGCGCTTCAATCGGAGTCGAAGGACCTGCATTTCCTCCCACCCGGCCACAAAAGTCGAAGACCCCATCCGGTCATCACTCCGGACGGGGCTTTCACAATGCCAGTGGTACGCTGTCTGAAATTCTTATAAGAATAGCAAAGCAGCCGGCGCCCCACATCACGTAGAGATGTGGGGCGCTAACAGCACTACTGGTCCAGCACCGCCACCCCGTACTTCGGCAGCGTCACGCTGGTGACCTCCGCTCCGCCTGCCAGCAGATTCTTCATCGTACCCGGCAGCGTCACGCTCTCTTCCGACGTGTTGTGGTTGATCAGGATCAGCACCGTCTTGTCTTCACCTGTCCGCTCGCACACTTCCACGCCCGCCGGAACGCCCGCCACCAGCGGCTTCACGCCCGCGTCCTGCAACCACATCGCCGTCAGCTTGCTCAGCAGAGCATCGTCCAGCCACGCGCCCACATAGGTAATGCTGCCTTTGCCCACCTGTCGCTCCAGCACGGCAGGCTGCCCATCCAGCCATCCGTTGCTCTTGCCGTAGCGCATCAGCACCTTCGTCTCGGGATTCGTTGCTTCCAGTGTCTCCGCCCAGATGTCCGCCGTGCCTGCTCCGGCCACGCCGCTCACCGGAACCATCCCGGCCAGCGCATAGAACTGCGTTACCGACCCGCCCAGCAGCCCCACCAGCGGCCCCGGCTGCCGCTCCGGCTGCAGCGCATCATATGCGTTCTTCATGCCGCTCCGTGGGCCCAGCACCAGATGGCCGCCCTGCTTCACATACGCAATCAGGTGGTCCGCCATCGCCTGCGGCAGCACATTCAGCGCCGGAGCCACCACCACCTTGTACCCATCCAGCGGAGCCATCGGAGAAACGACATCCACCGCCTGCGACTGCTCCCGCAGGGGCCTGTAAAACGCCATCATCTCCGCGCCGTTATCAAACCGCGCGCTGTGCCGCTGGAAGTCGATTGCCCACCGGCTGTCATACGACTGGATGACGGCCACCTCCGAGTGTGGCGAAGTCCCCTTCAGCGCTTCGCCCGCCTTGTCGAACTCCGCGCCCACCTGCTGTATCTCCGCATATACCGGCGCCGGCTTGCCGTCGATGCCCACCAGCACGCCGTGGTACTCCTCCTGCCCGTTGCGGTTCGCGCGCCACTGCCAGTACTCCACCGTGTTCGCGCCGTGTCCGATCGCCTGCCACGCCATATCGCGTACCTGGCCCTTATTCAACGGGTTGTTCGTCCGCCGCCAGTTCACAAACGCAGGTTCGGTCTCCATCACCCAGAAGTCCTTCCGCTTGTAGCCCCGCGTCAGGTCGTGGAGCGCGCCGTTCACCATGTAGTCATAATTGGGCGACGCGATGTAGTCGTCCCACGCCGCAATGTCCAGAATCTTGTGCAGCTTATACTCGTCAAAGCCGTTGAACCAACCCATCGTGTTCGTCGTAATAAATTGCCGCGGGTCCGCATGCGGACGAATTGCGCTCACCTGGTTCTCGGTGTAGCTCACCCATGTGTCCGTTACAAACCGCTTCCAGTCCAGCAGCAGCGCCGGATTCTCATTGTCCTCGCGCACCGGAATCTGGTCGAAGTCGTTGTACGTCTGGCTCCAGTATGCTGTCCCCCACTGGTAGTTCAGGTTCGCTATCGTGCCGTACTTCTTCTTCAGCCACGCGTGGAACTGCGCCTTCGCCTCCGGATCGAACGACGGGTTCGCCAGCTCATTATCAATCTGCCATCCCACCACGTCCGGATTGTGCCCGTACCGAATCGCCATCCGCTCCGCAATATCGTGCGCCAGCTCGCGATACTTCTCGTCCGCAAACGAGAACTGCTGCCGGTTCCCATGCTCGTCCCGCACACCGTCTTCGCTCACGCGCAGCGTCTGCGGATACTTCTCCGTCAGCCACGCCGGCGGAGCCGCCGTCGGCGTCCCCAGCACCACCGCAATATGGTGCGCCGCGGCATCAGCAATCGCATGGTCCAGCCATTCCCAGTGGTACACGCCCTCTTCCGGCTCCATCGTACTCCACGCAAACTCGCCCACGCGGACAACATGAATGTGCGCCGCCTCCATCCGGTCCAGGTCCGTGTCCCACTGTGACTCCGGCCACTGCTCCGGATACCACGCAGCGCCCAGCAGCACAGGCGGCTGGTTCGCATAGTTCGTCGCCTGCGCCACCGCAAATGTAACCGGTGACAAAATAAGCCCTGCCATTACCGCAATCGAAGCCAAACGCATCTTCAATACCTCCAAGTCCTCAACTGCCGCTCGCAAGCGCCTAGTCCACATCAGGGCCGCTCAATCCGCCCCACTAAGTATCATGGCACGATTCAAGCAGCCGCCCAAATCATTAGCCCAAACCTCCCAATTATCGACGACCGCCCAACCCCGCGTGTTTGGATTCGTAATCAGTGTTTGCCCAAGGAGCTGAGAGCCTTGGTCCAGCCCCGGGGTGTACTGACGCCCGTCGCGGTGGCAGTCGGAGTATCCGGACACTCGCGCGATACTTTCAAGCGTCCGAGGCTCTGCTCAAGAGGGACGCGGCTCAGATAATAGGACAATGCTCCAAAGCGCATAAGTTCGTACATGCCGCCTTGCTGGTAGTAATTCATATTGTCCAGAATGGAATCCAGGCTTCCCTTTAGTACCTTCGCAGGAAGATAGGCCACATCGACGACCCGATGAGGCGCTTGCCAAGATATTAAATAAGCCGCACCCGTATCATCTCCCAGGATCAAGGAATAGTTGTATCTCTTCGAACGACAGCTGCTCGTCTCAAATCCGCCGGGAAATAATTCAGTAACCGAGGGGAAGTCGCTGCTTAGCTTGTCAGCGATAGCAAATCCGTCGGCGGTGTAACCAAGAGCCGCGGGGGCGGCTCGCGGCGTTGCATTCTTCGGATAGTAGAAGTTTGTGCCCATCATCGGATATAAGCGAAGGTCGTTTGGCAGTGGCCTGATCGACTGGGATGACCCGGAGGATTCCTTTGTAAAAAATATGTAGACATTCTCCGGATGTCCTCCCGCGTTTATGAATGGGCCTGACCACGTCGTAATCTGTTTGGCCGGGCCGATCGGGTGCCATGGAACACCCGCTGGAACAATGACGAAGTTTGTTGCCCCGTGGGTTGGGTCTTTGCCTGATGCATTCGCGCCACGGATCAGCCCACAGAGCATGAGCATGAGGATTACCGATTTTGCTCGAGACATTAATCCCCCATAGCCTGGTGTCCTACCCATTTTCTTTGGCAACGTCGCTTTCGCATTCCTTCGTTCTTCACCGGGAATTCCATAACGTATCCCGAACCAGTAGTCCCGCCGACCGATAGCTTATCCCATCCACCACACATTCGAGTACCGGCAACTGCGGCGTCTCCGTTACTACTTTGATCTTTCCGTCCGCCAGCACCACCGTGTCCTCGGCCTTTGCCCCATGCAGACTGGGGTTATATGCAAACGCCTGTGGAGCCGTCACGTGCTCTATACCGCACGGAGTCACCAGCCAGTCGCGCTCCGCATAGCCGCACGGCCCGCCTTGATGATGCCGCTCAATCTCCCCCGCCGCTCCGGCCGCGGCATACGCCCTCTGCGCCGCCGCAAAAATTTCGCTGGAGACAACCCCGTCCTTCGTCGCATGCAGCATCGCCGCATGGATCCGCGCCGCTGCCTCAAACGCCTTTACCAGTTCCGCCTCCGGCGTTCCAAAATGCACGAACCGCGTAATCGAGACCACAAGCCCCCAGCGCCGCGCGCACAGGTTCACCATCCCGTACCGGTCCAGCACACCCGCGCGCGGTGCCGCATGCTTGTATTTGAAGATGCGCTCGTCCGTACCCATCAGGAGCACCGAAGGAGCGATGCCGCGCTTCCACAAACTCTCCGACACGCGCCCCGCCATCTCCCGCTCCGTCACTCCCGGCTGCAGTCCCTCCAGGACCTCAACCGTCGCTTCCGCCGTCTGCTTCCCGAGGGTGCAAAGCCGTTCGACCTCCTCCGCCAGCAGTGGAGTCCGCAGCGCCGTCAGGTCCACGGTTTTCGCATCCGGAATCACTGTGTCCGCGCAAATAGCGCCGCCGCACGCCAGTTCATGCAGACGGTTGCCCGGTCCCTCATCCCACGGGTAGATCACCGGCTCATAGCCCAGCCCCGCAAACTCCTCGTCTGCCAGCCGAGCCGCCTCGTTGTTTGGAGCCAGATAGTATTTCTTCCCGTCGCGCCTCACTACCAGTTGGCACACCGCCGTCTCCGACCCCAGACCCACGCGCGCCTCCACCTGGCCCGCCGTGATCCACGCAATGTTTCCATGACGGCTCAGCGCCAGCACGCTCGCGCTGTTGCGGTCCAGCAGTTCCGCCAGCCGCTTCAGCTTGGTATCAATTTCGGAGTGGCTTGGGGACAGCCGCGCGCGTTCAACCATCATTCGGCACCCGGGAATTGAAATGTACTCAAGTAAACCGATTTTATAGCGTCATCGCCGATTTGGCACTTCATACCGGCGCCCACGTCCCGAATTTGAGACGTGGGAGACGGGTCTACCCGCAGCTCATCATGGTGCACCCAATCGGACGCAAGCACATCCGCGCCGCCAGAATCACCAGCGCAATCCATACCAGGTCCGCACCCAGCAGATGCAGAATCTGCATACTCAGCGGTGTCAGCAACACCAGATCGCCCAATCCCAGCCCGTACTGCACAAGCAGCAGAGCAATCAGCCCCATTCCAAGCCTGCGACTCTCCGCGTATCGCATACTCAACAGCGCCAGTCCCGCCACAAACAGCCCCGCCAGCAGGCTCACTGCCGGATGGAAC
>Ga0335074_10008743_pt1 | contig 14086 bp, 14 predicted proteins | sample Lox_Sample_23_FD_206715 | JGI IMG/M metagenome (GOLD analysis project Ga0335074, IMG submission 206715) | Soil microbial communities from Loxahatchee National Wildlife Refuge, Florida, United States - Lox_Sample_2.3 | ecosystem: Environmental > Terrestrial > Soil > Wetlands | place: USA...
AACAGCGATCTTTCGATGTTCGGCGGGCACGCCGTACTCGGCCAAAGTATTCACATACCGAGCAACGCCGCTGAGGCCGGGATTCACATCTTCAACTTTTGGTGCAGCGGCGGCAAGGTCGAACACGACCTTGTAAGTCATGTTGGGATCGGGAAGTTCTTTCGCGCCGGGGACGTTCTTGGCGGCCTCGACGCTGGGAATGGGCAAAGTCCGCGCCGGCAGCAGGCCGGAAAATCCAACCAAAACCGACGCTATGATGCTCACGAACCGCGATGCTTTCATCACAACCTCCTCCTAGGAGTTCATCATAGATTGCGATCGAGCGCTGATTTTCAGGCCACCAGCCAGCGAGTGATCGCCCAGCCGCCCGAAACTAATCCCACAAAGATCGCAGCCGCCAGCAATAGCGGACGCGTGCCCGCACGCTTCACCTGTTGCCAATGCGTACCCGTGCCGAGTGCGAACATTGCGCTCGAGAGCAGCACCGTATCCAGATTGATAAGAGGCGATTTGACGGCGGCCGGAAGCCGTATGAACGATTGCGCGACAATCACCGCGCCAAACCAGAGCACAAACCACGGAAAGGTCACCCGTCCCGCACCCGTGCCGTTCGCTCGCAAACGCAGCCTGCCCACCAGCAACAATACCGGAGCGAGAAGAAGCACGCGCAGCATCTTTGTCACGACGGCCGTATCCGCAGATGCTTGGCTTACTGCACGGCCCGCGGCCACCACCTGCGCTACTTCGTGAACGGTGGCGCCCGCATAGACGCCAAACTGGCGCTGGGTCAGCCCGCTGATGGGATACAGAAGCGGATACAAAAACATACTGATGGTTCCGAATACAACCACCGTTGCTACCGCGATGCCGACCTTGTGCGGCTTGCTTTCAATGACGCGATCCATCGCTAACACCGCCGCGGCTCCACAGATCCCGCTGCCCGCGCTCACCAGCAGTGCCGTATCGCCATCCAGCCCGAAAATCCGAGTGCCCGCCCAATATCCGACCATCAATACCGTTGCGATCACAAAAACATCCAGCATCAAGGCGCGCGGACCAAGTCTGGCAAGATCGCCCAGCGTGAGCCGGATGCCGTATAACACGATCCCCAGGCGCAGGAGCTTTTGTTGGCAGAAGCGCAGGCCTGGATGGAAGCGCGCGAGAACTTCGGGGCGTACGCCGTTGCCCAAGGCCATACCGGCTACGATGGCGAGCGTCAGTGAACTCAAATGCAGCTTGGCGTTCCAAGGAAGCCCCGCCACCAACCACAACATCAAAGACAGGGCAACGCACAGCGCGATCCCGGTGAGAAGTCCTTTGGAGGGTTTCAACAGCGTCATGACGATCAGATTAGCGCGCGGTCCTAAATAAGAGAAACTGATAATATCGATAATGTAGTTCGGCTGTATCAATATAGACTATGCGCATCACGCTTCGGCAGCTGGAGATATTCGCGGCAATTTATCAGGAGCAGACCGTCACCGGCGCGGCGGGCAAGATCGGTCTATCGCAGGCCGCCACCAGCCAGGCGCTCGCCGAATTAGAGAACCTGCTCGAACGGCACCTCTTCGACCGTCATGGCCGCCGCGTAGTTTTGAACGCCAATGGGCGCGAGCTTCTGCCGGCTGCCATCCAGGTGCTGGACCGCGTCCGCGAAATCGAAGCCGGCGCCGGACGCCAGCCGCCGAATCTCAAGCTGTACGCCAGCCTCACCGCCGGCAACTACATGCTTCCGGGGCTTATCGCTCGCTTCGTTCGCCGCCATCCGGACGCGCGTTTCCGCGTCGCGATCGGGAACACCGGGCGCGTCATCTCTTCCCTGGTTCACTTCGAGAGCGATGCGGGGTGGATTGAAGGAACCGCGAGCCATCCCGATCTCATGGTGTTCCCGTGGCGCGAGGATGAACTCGTGGTGGTGGCTGCGCCGGATCATCCGCTCGCCGGCCGCCGGGCAACAGCCAGTGAACTCGCCAACGCGCGTTGGGTCTTGCGCGAACCCGGTTCGGGCACGCGTGACGTGTTTGAGGAAGCGATTAAAGGCGTCTTCCAACTCCGCCATCAGCCCATCGAGATGGGCGGCATCGGAGCGATGAAGCGCGCCGTGATGGCGGGCGGGGGATTGACCTGCATTTCCAAGTCAGCCGTCGAGCTGGAGATCAAGCTTGGCCAGTTACGGCGCGTGTATACGCCGTGGCTTAATTTACGCCGGCAGATCGCCGTGCTCATTCACCGCGAAAAATATCTCGACTCGGGCCTGCGCGAGTTCTTGCGCTTCTGCCGCGTCCCGCCTCTCGCAAAGGACGCTGAAGGTGCCAGGCGCGTACCAGCCAAGCCGTCTCGAAGTGACTAGTATCTCGAACTGGCCAGCTTGCCGTCCGGGGCGTCGACGACTTCCGTCAGGACCGGCTCCGTTTTGCCGTACCGGTTCAGCACAATCGCCAGGAATTGCAACGTGGTGGCTACGGTGATCCACACTTGCCAATGGGAGAAAAGACCCGTAGTGATAGGAAACTGTCCCGTGTCGCCAAGATCCGCTGCCAGGCGCCAAAGAGCCAGGACACATGCCATCACCGCACCAGGCGTTAGTAACGAAGCCAATGCCAGCGCGACGTGCTGATTCTTACGCCGCTTCTGCCGCACTTTCTTTCCGGAGCCAAGCCGTATCTTTACGATCATTTAGTCAGCACCGTCCACCAGTCACAGCCATTCCGATAGAATCTCAGTTTACCAATTCCACCAAGGCTTTATATCGACCCGCTCCCCGAAAGCTTTTATGAAAAAACTGCAGGCCGCCATCATTGGAACCGGATTCATGGGAAGAGTGCACGTGGAGAACCTGCGCCGCCTGCCCGATGTGGAAATTGCTGCGGTCGCCGGCTCCAGCGACGCGCGGGCGAGAGAATTCGCTAACCATATGGGAGTCAATCGCAGCAGCGGAAATTATCAAGCGCTGCTCGAAGATCCATCGATCGATGCCGTGCACGTTTTGACGCCGAACGCGCTGCACTACCCGATCTGCCGCGCTGCTCTCGATCGAGGCAAGCACGTGCTCTGTGAGAAGCCGTTTACGGTGAATGTGCAGGAAGCGCGCGAACTGGTAGATCTCGCCGCCCGCACGTCGCGCGCGAATTGTCTCCAGCACAATCTGCGTTATTACCCGCTGGTCCAACAAATGCGGTGTATGGTCGAAGCAGGCGATCTCGGCGAGATTCTGATCGTCCAGGGAACCTATTCGCAGGATTGGCTGCTGTATGAAACCGATTGGAACTGGCGCGTGGACTCGGCGGACAACGGTGCGCTGCGGGCCATGGGCGACATCGGGTCGCATTGGATGGATTTGATTCAGCACCTGACGGGCCTGCGCATCACTTCCCTGTGCGCCGATCTTGCGACGTTTCATGCAACGCGCCGCCGGCCGGCTGGACCGGTGGAAACCTTCGCGGGTAAGACGATGCAAGCCCGCGAGTCCGACAGCGTGCCCATCCATACAGACGACTTTGGTTCGGTGCTCGTGCATCTCGGCGATCGCGCGCGGGGAGCGTTCACCGTCAGCCAGATGTCATCCGGCCGGAAGAACAACTTCACGGTCGAGATCTTTGGAACCAAGGCCGGCGTGGCGTGGAACCAGGAACGGCCCGATGAACTGTGGATCGGCCACCGCAATCAGCCGAATCAGATCGTGATCAAAGACCCGGCGCTTTTGTATCCCCAGGCTGCGGCGTTTGCCGATCTTCCAAGCGGCCACAGCGAAGGCTATGACGACACCCACAAACAGGTGTTCAAGCGCTTCTACGCGCGAGTCGCCGACCCCGCCGCGCCCATCCAATATCCGGTTTTTGAGGACGGGCTGCTGGGGATGCGGCTATTGGAAAAAGTGGCCCTGAGTGCAAAACAACGGAGCTGGGTGGAGGTTTGACAGGCGCTACACGGCCCCGCGCGCATCGGATTTCCCGCCGAATAGAAACTCCTCCGTTTCCATCCACATTTCATCCAGGACGTTCACCAAGTCGTGATCGGAATCGAGCAGAAGCAAGCGTGCATTGGGATGCAGCTCGGCGAACGTCACCGCATATTCGGGCGGGACAATTGTGTCGTTGCGGCCCTGAAAAATCAGCGCTGGCTGGGTGACCACCGGATAGGCTTCGTATTGAGCCGCGTCCTCGATCAACTGATAGCCCAGTTCCACCTCGCGTCCTTCACTGTAGTGAAACACCTTGAGCGTGTTGGTGCTCTTCCATTCCTCCATCGCCCGCTCGCCCAGGGTCTCCGGCCAGCGCGATGCGAAGGAAAACGCCGGCGCCATCAGCACAACCTTTTCCACCTCCGGATGGCGCGCCGCGAATAACGCCGCCAGATATCCGCCCATGCTCGATCCAATCAGCGACGCCGGTTCGCCGCGGGCGATGCGTTCGATCACTCGCAGTTGCGCGCTTAACGTCAGGCGGCGAAAATCGCCCTCGGCCAGATCCGGCACCTCTAAACCGATGCCCAACTCGCGGAAGCGTTCGTCAAAAAAACGAGCTTTGCGCGAACTCGGGCTGCTCGCGAATCCGTGAAGATAGATGAAGCGGCTCATTGCTGTGGAGTTGCCAAGGTGCTGCCCCAGTTTCGCGCGCCTTCCCCGTTGGGCGCAACGTATGCGGCGAACCCCATTTCGGGTGAAAGGAATCCGGCTCCGGTCGGCTTCGCAGACCTAGGCTACAATTGGGGTGACAAGGAAGCCCAGTTTTCTTGACCTGATCGTGGTGGAGTCATCGGAGCGAAACCGAGCCCTCAGCGGCGTGGTTGTGGCCGGCGGAGTTGCGGCAAGCTGCTACCATCGCTAGAATCAATGAGTTTGTAGACATCTTTTGCAGGCATCGTGGGGAGGATTCATGTCGGTTGAACAGAGAGTGAAGCAGATCATCGTGGAGCAGCTTGGGGTGGATGAGGGCCAGGTGGATAACAACGCCTCGTTCGTGGATGATCTTGGCGCGGACTCGCTCGATATCGTGGAGCTGGTGATGGCGTTTGAAGAAGCTTTCGACATTGACATCCCTGATGAAGACGCCGAAAAAATTGCAACCGTAAAAGACGCCATCGAGTACATCGAGAACAAGAAAAAGAAATAAGCCGCCGGGAGCCCGTCTGGAGCCATCGTTGTCGCGCAGAGTAGTAGTTACAGGAGTCGGCCTGCTGAGCCCCCTCGGCATTGGCACTGATGAAAGCTGGAAAGCCATCCGCGAGGCGCGGAACGGAATTTCCCGAATCGAACAATTCGAAGCCGCGGCGTTCAATTGCCGGATCGCGGGCGAAGTCAAGGATTTCGACCCCGCCGCGTTCATTGAACGCAAAGAGATCAAGAAAATGGGCCGCTTTATCCAGTTCGGCATCGCGGCTTCCGAATTTGCGCTGGCCCAATCGGGGCTCAAAATCGATGCGCAAGAAGCCGAAAGGGTGGGCGTCGTCATTGGCAGCGGCATCGGCGGATTCGAAGTCATCGAGCGCGAGCACCGCACGCTGCTTGAAAAAGGCCCCAGCCGCATCTCACCATTTTTCATTCCGGCCACTATCATCAATCTCGCTTCCGGATACGTTTCCATCCGCACCGGAGCCAAAGGCCCGAATTCGGCCACCGCCACGGCCTGCACCACCAGCGCCCATTCGATCGGCGATTCGTTCAAGATCATCCAGCGCGACGCTGCGGACGTGATGATTTGCGGCGGCGCCGAGGCCTGCATCACACCCATGGGTATTGGCGGATTCGCGGCCATGCGCGCGCTCTCGCAGCGTAACGACGAGCCGGAGAAGGCTTCCCGGCCCTGGGATGCCGATCGCGACGGATTCGTGGTCGGGGAAGGCTCCGGTATTCTAATTCTCGAAGAGTTGGAGCACGCCCAACGGCGCGGCGCGAACATCCTGGCCGAGATCGTAGGTTACGGCATGAGTGGAGACGCGTATCACATCACGAGCCCTTCCGAAGATGGCGATGGCGCCTTCCGCGTGATGCGCCTGGCCATTAAGGATGCCGGCATCGAGCCCGGGCAAATCGATTACGTCAACGCGCACGGCACGTCCACCGAAGTGGGCGATCGCATCGAGACCACGGCGCTGAAGCGCGTGTTCTGCGATCACGCCTACAAACTCGCAGTGAGTTCGACAAAATCCATGACCGGCCATTTGCTCGGCGGCGCGGGCGGCCTCGAAGCCGGCATCACGGTGCTTGCGTTGCGCGATCAGATCGCGCCTCCGACGGTGAATCTCGACACGCCCGGCGAGGGCTGCGATCTCGATTACATACCGCATCACGCGCGCCCCATGAAAATCGATTACGCTTTGTCGAATTCGTTTGGTTTCGGCGGAACCAACGGCTGCCTGATCTTCAAGCGATACACCGGATGACGCGCCTGCCGAAATGAAAATCCTGGTCTCCATCAAGCAGGTTCCTTCGCGCGACTCTCAGCTCCGTGTTGATGCCAGCGGCCGCTGGATTCAAGAAAACGATCTCAGCTTCGAAACTAACGAGCCGGATGCGTTCGCGCTCGAAGAAGCGCTACGGCTAAAAGAGCAGCATGGTGGCGAAGTCGTTGCTCTGTGCGCAGGCCCGGCACGGGTTTCGCAGACCATCCGTGAGGCGCTGGCCAAGGGCGCCGACCGCGCGATCCACATCGAAGCTGACAACCTGGCTTCTCTCGACACCCTGGGCGTAGCCAAACTGCTGGCCAAAGCGGCCGAATCCGAGAAGCCCGACTTGATCCTCACCGGCTTGCAATCGGACGATCTGGGCTACGGCCAAACCGGTGTCGTCATGGCGGAGTTGCTCGGGTTCCCACACGCCACGATCATCATGGCAGTCGAGAAAATCGACACGGGAATCCGCGTGAAGCGCGAGCTCGAAGACGGCTGGTTTCAGAACGTCGAATTGCCGCTGCCCGCGGTGCTGACCATCCAGTCCGGCATCAATAAACTGCGGTACGCGACGCTCATGGGCATCAAAAAGGCGAAGACCAAGGAGGTCAAGCGGCTAACCGCCGCCGATTTAGGCGTTCAGATCGCCTCCGCGGCTTCGATCGAGCGTGTCTACCTGCCGCAACGCAGCAAACAAACCCAAATGATCGAGGGGAACGCCAAGGAAGCAGCCGCGAAGCTGGTGGAGAAGCTGCGATTCGAGGTTCGGGTTATATGAGCGGCGTGCTGGTTGTGATGGAGCAGCGCCTCGATCAGGGCAAAGCCACGTGGCACCGCATGTCCTGGGAGGCTTTGTCAGCCGGGCAGCAGTTGGCTGCGCAAATCGGGCAAACCGTGTCGGCAGCCGTGGTTGGTCAGCCGGGAGAGCTCGCCGCTAAGAAATTGGATCGTGTCTATGCGGTTGAGCACGCTTTGCTCACCACTTACACTGCCGACGGCTACACCGCCGCGCTCGAAGAACTGATTCGAAAGCTGAGTCCTTCGATCGTGGTGTTTCCCCACACCTATCAAGTTCGCGATTTCGCGCCCAAACTCGCCACCCGATTCAGCCAGGTGCTGATCAGCGACACCATCGGCTTCCGCGTCGAGTCAGGCACGGCTATCTTCGTCCGTCAGCTTTTCCAAGGCAAGCTGAACGCCGATGTGAAGCCCGGTGGCGACGGGCCGCATTTCGTCTCGATCCAGGCCGGTGCGTTTCGCGCCGATCAAGTGGAAGCCGGCGAGTGCCCGGTGGAGCAGTTCGCGCCGCAACTGGCCGCCGATCAGATCCGCGCCAAGCCGCTCGATCCGTTCCGCGAGTCCGCGCGCGCCGTCGATCTGACTTCGGCCGACATCATCGTGTCCGTCGGCCGCGGAATCAAGGAAAAGGACAATATTCCGATCGTCGAAGAATTGGCGAAAGCGCTCGGCGCGGAGCTTGCCGCCTCCCGTCCGATTTGCGACAACGGCTGGCTCCCCATGGAGCGCCAGGTCGGCAGTTCCGGCCAAACCGTCTCACCCAAAATGTATCTGGCGGTTGGCATTTCGGGCGCGATTCAACACCTGGTCGGCATGAAAGGCGCGAAAACCATCGTGGCCATAAATAAGGACGCTAACGCGCCTATCTTTGAAGTTGCCGATTATGGCATCGTGGGCGACCTGTTTGAATTGGTCCCAGCGCTCACCGAAGCCGTCAAGAAAGCCAAGAGCTAAGGCCGTTTCGAACGCCGGGATCAAAGCGTCCGGTAATACGCGATCATATCCAGCGGCGGCGGTGTCTTACCCATCGATCGCAGGAACCCGGAAACCTGTCCCCGATGATGGGTTCCGTGATTCACCAGGTGCAGGATGATCTGCCAGACGGGCTGGGTGTACGGATTACCGCGCGTGTCTTTAAAAGCGATACTTTGCTCCACGCCGGCATCGTTCCTATCCGCCATCCACAGCTTCCAGCGCTCGTGCAAAGCCGGCCACTCGCTTTGCAGCACCGTAAGGTCGCGATCCTCCGGATCGAGGAACGTGGCTCGGGTTTCGCCCTTCACCCGCGTCAGCCAAATCCGGTCCGCCGCGTAAACGTGTGCCAGGGTATCTAACACGGTTTTGTCGGCGGTCTGAAAGTCGCGTTTCAGCTCCTCAGGCGACAGTTGGGCGGCGGCATCCAAGAGGCGCTGGCTGGCCCACGCGGAGTAATCGAGTTGCAATCGGAGAGTGTCGGCAGATACTGGCATGTCTTGATTATGCCCGATCTAAGGGAAACCACCGACCCGCAACGCCACGCCCGCCGCGTTGAAACCGATATTACACAAGTCTTACAAACACTAAGAGACTTCCCTGTTACGTTGGAACTTAAGCAACGGAAATCTGGAGACTAAGTGAGTAGCGACATTCAATCTATCTACGCGAACAAGAAACCAAACTGGGCCATCATCAGTGTTCTTGTTATTTTGCACGCCGGCGCCTTTGCCGCATTGTTTATGTTCAGCTGGCGCGCCTTTATCGCATCGGTCCTGCTTTATTGGGTTGCTGTCGGGCTTGGCATCAGCATGGGCTACCACCGCCTGCACACGCACCGTTCCTATAAGCTTCCTCGCGCGCTCGAATATTTCCTTGCATTCTGCGGCACCTTGTCGCTCGAAGGCGGCCCGATCTTCTGGGTGGCCACCCACCGCATCCATCATCAGTATTCCGATAAGCCCGGCGATCCGCATTCGCCGCGCGATGGCGCCTGGTGGTCCCATATCGGATGGCTGCTCACCGGCGAATCCAAGCACAACAACACCAAACTGATGGCGAAATACGCTCCTGATCTGGCCAAAGACCGGTTTTACACGACACTGAACACGTATCATTGGATCCCGATCATTCTGGTATCCGTTTTGCTGTACGTCATCGGCGGCCTTCCTCTGGTGCTCTGGGCTACTTGCATGCGCCTGGTCTTCGGCCTGCACGCCACCTGGACGGTCAACTCCATCACGCACATGTGGGGCACCCGCCGCTTCCATACTCGCGACGATTCCCGCAACAACGTGCTGATCGCGCTCATCACGTTCGGCGAAGGCTGGCACAACAATCACCACGCCCATCCCACTTCGGCGCGGCACGGCTTGGCCTGGTACGAGATCGATTTTTCCTGGATCCAGATCTCGATCCTGAAGGCTCTCGGCATCGCCAAAGCAGTGAAAGTCGCCAAGGTGCAGACGGCGATTCCCGAGCGCGAAGCGGCATAATTAGCCGGGAATTCAGAATTCAGAATTCGCTTCAGTTACCCTGGAAGCATGGTTGTCGCCGGACGCCGCCGCTCCATCGCGTTCTTCATCGCGCTCGGCATCGGCCTCATCTCGGTCATCGTTCTCCTGTATATCGGCTGGGTGCTGCTGCGCTGGCACACTGGCATCCTGCTGTTTCTCGGCTCGCTGCTGGCGCTGGTGATCATTTCCGGCGTCGTCCTGAACACCACCTTCCTGGTTCGCGAAATTCGCCGCAACGAACAGCACGACGCGTTCATTAACGCCGTCACACATGAGTTGAAGACTCCCGTCGCGTCCATTCGCCTCTATCTGGAAACCCTCCAAACGCGGCCCGTCGAGGATGCGAAGCGCCAGGAATTCTACAGAACGATGGTGGAGGACAGCGACCGGCTTCTGGCTACCATCGAGCAGGTCCTGCGCACCGGCCGGATCGGGTCTACCAGTCATCGCAAGCTGCACCTGGTCCGCATTGAGCTTAACGGCGTCATTGAGGAATGCCTGGCGCGCACCCGAACGCTGCATCGGCTTCCACCGGAATCGCTCGAATATCGCCCGGGCCCAGGAGTCACCATCATGGGCGATCCCGATGAAGTCCGCGCGGCCGTATCCAACTTGATCGACAACGCCGTCAAGTACTCCGGCAAAGCCGTCCACGTGCTGGTTGAGACCGAAGCTGACGACGATAAATTCGTGTCGCTTCGCGTGCGCGATCAAGGCGCCGGCATCCCGAAGATGGAGCTGAAACAGATCTTCAAGCGCTTCTACCGCGTCCCCGGACCGCTGGCCACGCGCGTCAAAGGCACCGGCCTGGGGCTGTATATCGTTCGATCGGTCGCCAAGCGGCATGGCGGCCGCGCTTGGGCCGAAAGCGAAGGACCCGGACGCGGCAGCACCTTCATCCTGCAGCTTCCCATCGTTAAAATGAGCAAATGAACCGGGTATTGGTGGTGGAAGACGAGCAGCATCTCGCCGAAGGATTGCGATTCAACCTCGAAGCCGAAGGCTACCAAGTCGACCTGGTCGATACTGGCGAGGCCGCGCTCGAAAAGCTCAAGCCAGGCGAGGCGTCGACCGACGTGGTCGTGCTGGATGTCATGCTGCCCGGCATTAGCGGCTTTGATGTCGTCTCCCGCATGCGCGAATCCGGCCAGTTTGTTCCAACGTTGATCCTCACCGCGCGCAGCCATCCCGACGACGTGCTGCGTGGCTTCGCAGCCGGCGCCGACGATTATCTGACCAAGCCGTTTGAGTTGTCGATCCTGATCGCGCGCATTCGTGGCCTGCTGCGCCGTCACCAGTGGCTGCGTTCCGCCGCGCCTCCAGCCGAATCGCCTGCCGAGATCGCTTCTGAAGCAGGCGCACCGAAGGACGTTTTCACTTTTGGCGACAAATCGGTGGATTTCGATCAACTGGAGCTGCACGTTCGCGATCAGGTGTTCCCGCTGACTCTCATGGAAGCCAACGTTCTCCGCTATCTCATCGAGCATCAGGGCCAGCGTGTCTCGCGCAAGGCTATGCTGTCGAAAGTCTGGGGACTGCATGAAGACACCGACACGCGCGCCATCGACAACTTCATCGTGCGCTTGCGCCGCTACATTGAGGACGATCCCACGCGCCCGCGGCATTTGCTGACCGTTCGCGGTGTGGGCTATCGGTTCGTGGCATCCCCGCAATAGCCCGGCTCGGGCCGTGCCTGCCACGCGACTTTGCGACAATAAAAGCAAAGCCCCTATGAAACCTGCTTTCCTGCTGCTTATGACCGTGGCGCTATTTTTCGGCGCGACTGCCGGAACCAAGCTCAACTACCCCGTCGCACCCAAAAGCAACCAGGTCGACGACTACAACGGCGTCAAAGTTGCCGATCCATATCGCAGCCTGGAAGACGCCGACGCACCCTCCACCAAAAAGTTCGTCGAGCAGGAAAACGCGCTCACCTTCGGTTATCTCGACAAACTCCCGGGCCGCGAACGCATCAAACAGCAGCTCACCGAGCTCTGGAATTATCAAAGATTCAGCGGCTTTTACAAAGCCGGCAAGCATTATTTCTACTTCCACAATTCCGGCCTGCAAAACCAGTCCGTGCTCTACGTGACGGACTCGCTTTCCGGTTCCGGGCGCGTGCTGCTCGACCCGAATACGTATCGCAAAGATGGCACGGCTGCGCTCACCGGCGAATCGGTGAGCTGGAACGGAAACTTGATGGCCTATGCGGTCGCGCAGGCGGGTTCCGACTGGTCCGAGTGGCGCGTGCGCGATGTGAACACCGGCCAGGATTCGTCCGACCTTATTCAGTGGACCAAGACCAATGGCATGGCCTGGGCGGCGGACGATCGCGGCTTCTATTATTCGCGTTTCGCCGAACCGCCTCCCGCGAAATTGCTTACCGTGGCCGCGCTCAACGAGAAAGTATATTTCCACAAGCTGGGCGATCCGCAATCGGCGGACAAGCTGATCTATGAGCGGCCCGATCATCCCTCCTGGGGCATCGATCCGGTTACCATGGAGGGCGGCCGGTATCTTCTATTCAACATTTACACTGGTGTTCCGGGCAGAAATCTTCTGGCTTATGAGGATCTGGAGGCAGCGAATCCCCGCATCCAGATGCTCATTTCGACAGCCGATTACGGTTACACTCCAATCGCCGCCATCGGTTCCACTCTGTATCTGCAAACTACCGACGGCGCGCCGCGCGGCCGCGTGATCGCAATGAATTTCGAACATCCGGAGCGCGCCAACTGGAGGCAGATTGTTCCGGAGCGCGCGGAAACGATGGACAACGCGCAGATCGCCGATGGCAAGCTGCTGCTTTCTTATATGAAAGACGCACACTCGGCGGCGCAACTGGTGACGCTGGATGGCAAGCCTGTCGCCGAGATCGCCATGCCCGGTCTCGGGACCGCCGCATGGTCGCCCGCGCGGCTGGCGGATAAGGAAATGTTTTATTCCTTCCAGGGATTCACCATCGCGCCCGCGATTTACAAGCTCGATCTGGCCACCGGCAAGACTACCGCGATCCGCCAGATTAAACTGCCGGTCGACTTGTCGGCTTACGAGACCAAACAGATTTTCTATACCAGCAAGGACGGAACCCGCGTGCCCATGTTCCTGAGTTATAAGAAAGGGCTGAAGCTGGACGGCAAGAATCCGACACTGCTCTACGCCTATGGCGGGTTCGACATCGCCGAGACGCCGGTATTCGCGCCCGCGCTTGTCGAGTGGATGCGCATGGGCGGGATCTACGCGCTGGCGAATATTCGCGGTGGATCCGAATACGGTGAAGCGTGGCATCAGGCGGGAATGCGCGCCAAGAAGCAGAACGTGTTCGACGATTTCATCGCCGCGGCCGAGTGGCTGATCGCGAACAAATATACGTCCACTCCCAAGCTCGCGATTTATGGCGGCAGCAATGGCGGGCTCCTGATCGGCGCGGTGCTGAACCAGCGCCCAGACCTGTTTGGTGCTGCCATGCCGGCTGTGGGCGTGATGGACATGCTGCGCTTCAATAAATTCGGGTTCGGAACGCAGTGGGTGGGTGAGTACGGGTCGCCCGAAAACCCGCAGGATTTCAAGATACTGCGCGCTTATTCGCCGCTGCAGAATGTTCGCAAGGGCGCGGATTATCCGCCCACGCTGATCACGACATCCGATCATGACGATCGCGTGATGCCGGGTCATAGCTTGAAATATGCGGCGACCTTGCAGCAGGCGCAGGAGGGCCCGGCGCCGATACTGATTCGCATCGAGACGCGCGCGGGACACGGGGCGGGGAAGCCAACCGCGAAGAGAATCGATGAGTGGGTGGATCGGTTCGTGTTCCTGAATAGTGCCCTGAAAATGGGCGTCTAGACCATGCTCGACCGCCCGTTTCGCCCCGAGACTCGCGTCGTCCGGCGGAATGGCGCACCCGCTTTGCGCGAGCACACGGCGGATATCTGTGTCGTCGGCGCAGGAATTTCTGGTGTTTCGGCGGCTATTGAAGCTGCGAAACTGGGGCGCGATGTGATCCTGATTGACGGGCTACCCGCGCTCGGCGGCCAAGCCGTGAATTCGATCATCGGCATGATCGTGGGTTTGTTTGGTAATCCGCCTAAGAACAAGCAACTGACGCACGGGATCGCCGATGACATTCTTCGCGACCTCGGCGCCACCGGCGACCTGCATGTCGTAATGGGCGGCATTTCGCTCAACGCGCTCTATGACGAAGTCGCGCTCGGCCGCTGGGTAGAGCGCAAGATTCTGGAGTTGAAGATCACGCCGCTGCTGGGCGCGGTTCTGCGCCAGGTCCACCGCGACGGCCGCAGGATCACGGCGCTCGAACTCGCGACGCGCTACGGCGACGTGATGGTGCGCGCCGATGGATTCGTTGACGCTACTGGCGATGCCGCGGTCGTCTGGCAGGCGGGCCTCGACTG
>Ga0335074_10008744_pt1 | contig 14085 bp, 12 predicted proteins | sample Lox_Sample_23_FD_206715 | JGI IMG/M metagenome (GOLD analysis project Ga0335074, IMG submission 206715) | Soil microbial communities from Loxahatchee National Wildlife Refuge, Florida, United States - Lox_Sample_2.3 | ecosystem: Environmental > Terrestrial > Soil > Wetlands | place: USA...
GTCCGCGCTGTGTTCATCCGCGGCTCGATTTTCCAAATCGCAATGTCCCCAGGAACGCTTGCCAACGTATCGACAGGCCGCATGGCAAATGCCGATATGTTCGATGGGTTGTGAGCACCCCATCGCTGGCGCACCTGCCAGAATTCCAAAAGCGGACGTCAGTGCCCTCGCACCCGCAGTCCGTCGACAAACACCTCCACCATCCGCAGCACGCTTTTCTGCCAGCCGGGCTGGTCGTTCAGCAGGCACATCCCCACCAGCGTGCGCAGCAGATCCTCCGGGCTGATATCGCCCCGTATCTCGCCCGCCGCCACCGCCCGGTCCAGCAACACCCCCAGCGCCTTGGTAAGGCGATCGAATGAGAACGCGATCAGTTCCGTGGGCCGGTGCGACGCCAGTGCCAGCGCCGTCGCCATGCCCTTCTTGGTGGCAATGGATTCGACGTTGGACCGCATCCACCGGTGCAGCGCTTCCGCCGGCTCGGCTTGCGTCTTCAATTGTTCCGCCAGTTCGGCGAGTTGCTCTACCTCGCGGCGATAGACCGCTTCGTACAAATCCTCCCGCGTCGGGAAATGGCGGTACAGCGTGCCGGTCCCGACACCGGCGCGTTTCGCAACGGCTTCCAGGCTTGCCTCTGCGCCGCCGGCGCTGAACACCTCTTTTGCCGCGTCCAGCAGCCGTTCGCGGTTGCGGAGCGCGTCAGCGCGCGGGCTTCGCGGATTTGTGAGCGCTCGATCCGACATGGGGCGCAGATTCGGCCTGGCGTGTCCTCTTGTAAAGCGGAGGCATCCTCCGCATATCGCGGGCGCTGCCAAACAGCAGAGCCATCGTCGCACGAGATCGCGCGCCAGGCGTTGCGGCTGCGCGCGCCGCGCCCATTTACGCGCGATCGGGGCCTGCCCGGCACATTCCGCATGTTGGAGCACCACATGAGTCTGTCAATATCTCTGACGGTCAATGGTACCGCGCGAACCGTGGCACTGGACGATCCGCGCGTCACCTTGCTCGACCTGCTGCGCGAACGCCTGGACCTGGTCGGAACGAAAAAGGGCTGCGACCGCGGGCAATGTGGCGCCTGCACGGTACTGGTGGATGGCCGGCGCATCAATTCCTGCCTGATGCTGGCGGCGAGTCTGGACGGCGCCGATATCCTGACGATCGAGGGTGTCGCGCGGGGCGACGTGCTGCATCCGCTGCAGGCCGCTTTCATTGCGCATGACGGCTTCCAGTGCGGCTTCTGTACCCCGGGCCAGATCATGAGTGCGATCGGGCTGATCTCCGAAGGTCAGGCCGGTGACGACCCGGAACGCATCCGCGAAGGCATGAGCGGCAATCTCTGCCGCTGCGGCGCCTATATCGGGATCACCGAAGCGATCCTCGAGGCGCAGCGAACGCTGGACAAGGCGGGCCGGAGGGATGCGGCATGAACCGGTTCGATTACCTGCGGCCGGCCAGCATTGCCGACGCAATCGCCGCCGCCGCGGCGCCCGGTGCCGCCTATCTTGCCGCCGGCACCAACCTGCTCGACCTGATGAAGGGCGGCGTCAGCCGTCCCGACATTCTGGTGGATGTCACCAGGCTGCCGGGTTTGGATCGCATCGAACGCCTGCCCGATGGCGGCGTCCGCATTGGCGCACTGGTTCGCAATGCCGATCTCGCGCACGACCCGGACTTCGCCCGTACTTATCCCGCGGTCGCCGAGGCTCTGCTGTCCGGTGCTTCGGCGCAGCTTCGCAACGCGGCGACGGTTGGCGGCAACCTGCTGCAGCGGACCCGCTGCGGGTATTTCTACGACGTTGCCAGCGCCTGCAACAAACGCGTGCCGGGCGCAGGGTGCGACGCGCGCGGCGGTGAGAACCGGCTGCACGCCATATTGGGCTGGAGCGACGCCTGCATCGCGACGCATCCTTCCGATTTCTGCGTGCCGCTCGCCGCGCTGGATGCCGTGGCGGAGATCGAGGGGCGAGGCGGGCGGCGCGAAATTGCCGTTGCAGCCTTGCACCGTTTGCCGGGCAACGCGCCCGAGCAAGAAACCGCTCTCGAGCGGGGCGATCTGATCGTGGCGCTGCGGTTGCCGGGGGACGCGGCGCAGTTCGCGCGTCATGCCCGCTATCTGAAGGTGCGCGAACGTACGTCGTATGCCTTCGCGGTCGTCTCGGCCGCGGCGGCGCTGCGGTTGGAGCATGGCGTCATCCAGGAAGCGCGGCTCGCGCTGGGCGGCGTCGCCGCCAGGCCGTGGCGCGCCCGGCCGGCGGAGGCCGTGCTGAAAGGCCGTGCCCCCGACACCGCCAGCTTTCGAGCAGCAGCCGAAGCGGCGCTCGCCGATGCCAGGCCGTCGGGCGACAATGCGTTCAAGATCGAACTCGCCCAGCGCGTCATAGCGCATGCACTGACGTGGGCCGCGGCCGGAACCCCGGAGCAAATGCCCGCGCTGCCGGCTTCTCCTTTCGCCTCCGTCCCGGGAGCACTTTCCTGATGCCTGAGATCAGCCTGGCGGCCGAAGCGCCGCATGCCCGGCATGGCTCGAATATCGGCCAGCCGATGACCCGCCGCGACGGGATCCTGAAAGTCACCGGCCGCGCCCGCTATGCCGTGGACAACCACCCGCCGGGGATGCTGTACGGCGTTCTCGCGACCAGCACCATCGCGCGCGGCCGGGTGATTGCGCTCGATGTCGCTGCAGCCAGGAACCATCCGGGTGTCGTGGACGTCTTGACGCCGGCCAATCGCCCGGCACTGGCAAAGGATCCCGACGAAAAGACCAATCCGTTCGCGTTCCGGCTGGACCTGCTGCAGAACGATCGCGTGCGCTACGCCAACCAGCCGATCGCGGTGGTGATCGCCGAGACGCTGGAAGCAGCGACGGAAGGCGCCCTGCTGTTATCGCCACGATACGAGGCCGAACCGGCGCGCGTCGGTCTCGATGGCGGCGACAGCTTCGTGCCGCCCGTTGTCGGCCCCGGGTTTCCGGCCGTCACGGCGCATGGCGACGTGGCGGCCGGCCTCGCCGCCGCGGTGCGCCGCGTCGATGCCACCTATGAGACGCCCGCCCAGTATCACAACGCCATGGAGCCGCACGCCATCGTCGCGGCATGGGACGGTGATGCTCTGACCATCGACACGCCAAGCCAGGGCATGGCCTGGGCGCAGGCGCGGATTGCCGAATTGCTCGGTATCGCCCCCGAAAAGATCCTGATCCGCAGCCCGTTCCTGGGCGGCGGCTTCGGCTCCAAGGGATTGATCTCGGGACCGCAGGTGCTGGGCATCCTGGCGGCGCGGCTGGTCGGGCGGCCGGTCAAGCTGGTGCTGCGCCGGGAGCAAATGTACGGGCCGGTGGGGCATCGTTCGGCGACGCGCCAGACGCTTCGCCTGGGCCTCGATGGCGACGGCGGCCTGACCGCCATCGATCATCATGCCAAGGTCACCACCAGCAGCTTCGACGAGTTCCTTGAACCGGCCGCCAATATATCGCACACGCTGTATGCAAGCCCCGCCATCGGCACCTCGCATGAGGCGGTACGCATCGATTGCGGCACGCCGACATTCATGCGCGCACCCGGCGAAGCCACGGGATCGATCGCCCTGGAAAGCGCGATCGATGAAGCGGCGCTTGCCTGCGGCATGGACCCGCTGGCGTTCCGCCTGAAGAACTACGCCGAAGTTGAGCCCGCCTCCGGCAAGCCGTTCTCATCGAAGGCACTGCGCGAATGCTACGCGCAGGGTGCGGAACGGTTCGGCTGGCGCGGGCGGCCACTGCAACCGCGGCAGATGCGCGACGAGTCAGGTTTGCTCGTTGGCTGGGGCATGGGCACCGCCACCTTTCCGGCCGTCATGTTCGAGGGACATGCCCACGCCGTGATCCGGCGCGATGGCCGCGGCATTGTCGAGACCGGTGCGCACGACATGGGCCAGGGCGCCTGGACGGCGCTCGCCCAGATCGCCGCCGATTCCATCGGGCTGGACATCGAGCAAGTGGAGTTCCGCGCCGGCACGTCCGATCTGCCGGATGCCGGGATCGCGGGCGGTTCGGGCCATACCGCGACCGCCGGCCTGGCGATCCACAATGCCGGCGCGCAAGCGATCTCCCAGCTCGCCGAACTGGCCACCAGCGACCAGCGCTCTCCCCTGTTCGGCGCCGGCAACGCCGGGGTGATCGCACGCGGCGGCCGGTTGTTCCGGCGCGATGATGAAAGCCGCAGCGAGAGCTATGCCGACATCCTGGCCCGCGCCGGAACAGCCCAGGTGGAGGGACGGGGCAGCGGCGCCGTCGATCCGGCCGCGCAATCCACCTATGCCATGCACGCGCATGGGGCGGTGTTCGCCGAGGTGAAGGTCGATCCGATATTGGGGCAGATGCGCGTGACGCGGCTGGTGGGCGCGTTCGCGGCGGGCCGGGTGATCAACCCGCGCCTGGTCCGCAGCCAGTATTTCGGCGGCATGATCTGGGGTCTTTCCTTCGCGCTGCACGAGCATGCGGTGATAGACGGCCGATCCGGCCGAACGATGAACGCCAACCTCGCAGACTACCACGTGCCGGTGAACGCCGACGTGCCGTCGCTGGAGGCCCTGCTGGTGGATGAGCATGATCCGCACGTTAACGCGCTGGGCATCAAGGGCGTGGGGGAAATCGGCATTACCGGCACGGCTGGTGCAATCGCCAACGCGGTGTGGCACGCGACCGGCGTCCGCGTGCGGCGGTTCCCGATCCGGCTCGACGACCTGGTGACGGAAGCCAGCTGACGTCGATCCGGCAAGGGGGGATGGCTCGGGGGATGGCCCGGGGGATGGCTCGCGGGCCGCGGCCCGGGCCATCGACCCTGCCGGCGATTTGGTCAGAACCGGGTTTTACTTGTGCGCATCGCGCAGAAGTCTTGTCCCAGCCCGAGGCATTATCCGAGCACCGGTAACTGTCCATCTAGGCGGCAACCGCTCGCGTTATGCGGGACCAGGAGAAGTTCCATGACGATCGCTCAGCTTGTTCATCCCTTTCAGCCCACCCGTGCCCATGCGCAATCCTCCCCGTGGGACTATGTTCGTGCCATGCAACAAAGCGCGTCACGCCGCCTTGGCGACGACAGCGCATTGTGGGGTGCGATCGGTGCAGGCTGGGTATTTGCCCTGACGGGCTTCGGCATCCTGGCGCTCGCACTGGCCAGCTGATCCGAGGGCGGGCGCCCCGCGGCTTGCGACGCGGGCGCTGGCGGCTTCCACATCGCGCGCTCCCGGGCGATGGCTCGCGGATCGTCCGAACCGTCCACGATGTTATACCAGCGGGCGTTGACGCTGTTTCATTTGTGTCATGGCCGTGCTTGTCACGGCCATCCACGTCTTCGCTGCATGACGCATCGAAATGACGTGGGTGCCCGGCCTGCGGCCAAGCCCGGCCATGACACATGGATCAATCTTTCCGCTGGTTGGTATTACCCGAAGCACGGGTATTATCCGAAGCACGGGGCAGGTCACCCAGACCTCAGGCGTCACAGCACTGTCGCGCGCCTCCTCGGGCGGCTGGCATTGCTGCTTGCCGCGGGCGCAGAATGTATGTTAAGCGCTGACCTGATTAACGTCATTTCGTAGCCTTCTGCGTTTCGCAATCTGATGCTTTCCAATTGGACATGAGACCTATCGATGCGGGACTACCATGCGACCGGCTCAGGGCTGTCGCTGCATTGTATGGAACCGCAAATGAACGCAAATGAACGCGGATGCAGCGGGGCGCTCGCCGCGGCGGTGCCTCCCTCACAGCCGACAGACCAGGCAATGGATCTCCAACCTCGGCCGGCCGAACTCAATAATTTTAACGGCAGAGCAAGATAGTTTTGTTACCAAAGGGAACTCACCAAATGGCCCAGCCCGGTTTCATGATGCCTGGAGCTTCTACGCCGCCATGCAAATGCTGCGGCAGTTCGACCACATTGACTGGTTCCGTTGATTACAACCGAAGCTGCCTCGACCGTCTGGGAGTCCGGGTGTTCCCGCCATCCGAAGTGCTTTTACCATATTGGAGTTGCCGGAATTGCAGCTTCGTCTTTACCGATCACATGGATTCATGGTCGGCCGAAGATTTCACGCGGGAAATCTACAACGCCGACTACATCAAGGTCGATCCGCCGATACCGGGCCGGGACAACGTACCGGTGCGTGAGAGACCTTCCTACGACACCGGAAAGAACATCGCCGCCTTCCTGCAAGGCAGCCAAAACGCGATACGGATCATGGATTTTGGTTCCGGTGCAGATCCTGGACCAACCGGTCAGGCATTGATTGATCATGGATTCAACGTTCACTCCTATGATCCTTATCGCGGCGATATTGATTGCCGGATCGCAGGCCAATACGAGGTTATCATCGCGATCGAGGTATTTGAGCATTGCCACGACCTGGCCGCCCTTATCGAGTTTATGAAAGCACACCTCGCCAAGGGAGGAATTTTATGGATCCAGACGATGTTGCATCCGCATCCGACACCGCCAAACGTACTCAGTTCATGGTATATCAGCCCACGCAACGGCCACATCTCGATCTTTTCCCTGCTTGCCCTGAACCTGCTGTTCAGGCGTATCGGCATCAACATTGTGCAGACGCCCTTTGCCACGATCGGGTTCCAGCGCCTGCCGCAATTTCCCAATCGCATCTTTGTCGGCGGATAGGCCTCTGCCACCGGCGAGCGTTGCCGCTGACTCATCTGTGTCGCGGCCAGCGCAGGCCGGCCATCTATGGCTTTGCCGGTGGCAACTACAAAATTCGTGGTTCACCGGACCGCCCCGGCCAGGACGCATGGGTCAATCTCGCGGCAGCGCCCGACCCGGCGCTGAACCCGTTCCACGTGCGAGCCGAGCTGCCACACAAGCGCCACGCATCGCCGCCGAGCTTGCCCGTTACCCCTTGATTGCATGGAGAACATCGCTTGGCTGGGGCGGGAGGATTCGAACCTCCGGATGGCGGAACCAAAATCCGCTGCCTTACCACTTGGCGACGCCCCAATCCGGCTGCCGGCTCAAATAGGCGCCTCCCCGCGCCGCGTAAAGCGCCTCGCGGCCTCAGGCACGCAGCAGCGCGCCGGCCCAGACCCACCAGCCCGGCCGCGCCATCTGCGCCGCCGCATGCTCTGCCGCTCCCGCCTCCGCGAACAATCCGAAGCAGGTCGCGCCGGACCCGCTCATGCGAGCCAGCAGGCAGCCCGGCTGCACCGCAATCGCCGACAGCACGTCGCCAATGGCCGGGCACACGGCCCGCGCCGGACCCTCCAGATCGTTGCGCAACCCCGCAAGATCCGCCGCCATCGCCGCAGCATCGCCCCAACCGTCCGGCAGCCGGGCCGGCCCCGAGAACCCTCCCGCGCGCGCCCTGAACACCGCCGCCGTTGCCACCGCCACGCCCGGGTTGACCAACAGCACGGCGCATGGCGGCAAACGCGGAGCCGGGGTCAGCACCTCGCCAATGCCGCCCATGCGCACGGCCCGGCCATGCAGGCAGACCGGCACATCGGCGCCCAGCCGCAACGCGAGCCGGTCCAGAACGGCAGGATCAGGCGCCAGACGCCACAATCCGCACAACAACCGCAGAGCCGCCGCCGCGTCGGCAGAACCGCCGCCGATGCCGGACGCCACCGGCAGGTTCTTCTCCAGCGTCAGCGCCGCCTGCGGCGCCACCCCCGCTTCGGCCGCCAGCGCCCGGGCCGCCCGGAGCACCAGATTATCGGCCTCGGCGGCCAGTCCCGCAGCAAAACGGCCCGTCACCGCCAGCGCCAGGGCCGGTGCATGCTCTGCCCGCACCGCGTCGCCGCAGCCCGCGAATGCCACCAGGCTGTCGAGCATGTGGTAGCCATCCGCCCGCCGGCCCGTGACATGCAGATAGAGATTGAGTTTGGCCGGCGCGAATTCGCGCAACGCCGCCTCGGAACCGGTCAGGGTGCGGCCTCGTCCGGCTCTATTGCCGCCCGCTGGTGGCGACCGACGAAGCCGCAGGCATCTGCAGCTTGGCCTCCAGCTTCGCGGTATCCTCGGGCCCGGGATTCAGGGTCAGCGCGCGGCGCCACTGATACTGCGCCTCCAGGCTGCGTCCCGCCTTCATGTAGGCATCGCCCAGGTGCCCGTTGATCGTCGCATCCTCCGGGTCTTGCTCTACCGCCCGTTGCAGGATCTGCACGGCCTGGGCCACCTGCCCCTGGCGCAGCATCACCCAGCCCAGGCTGTCGGTGATCGCACCGTCGTTCGGACGCTGCGCCGACGCTTTCTGGATCATCTGCTGCGCTTCGGCGAGGTGCTCGCCCTTGGTCGCCCAGGTGTAGCCCAGGTAATTCAGCACGAAAGGCTGATCCGGCGACAGTTGCAGCGCGCGGTGGAAGTCGAGTTCCGCCTTATGCCACTGATGCGTCTCCTGGAAGGCAATGCCGCGGTCGTAGAACACCGGCCAGTCTTCCGCCTGCGGCTGGCCCAGCTTGGCGATGCCGGCGGAGTAGGCGGCGATCGCCTCGTTGTAACGCTCCTTGGCGCGCAGGATGTCGCCACGCTGGATCGGCGGCAGCGGACTGTCGGGATAGACGGCGGCGAGATGCGTGAGTTCCTGCAGCGCCTCATCCGACCGGCCCGTCTGCGCCAGGATTGCCGCACGACGCATGCCCACCAGGCCCGCCAGCGGATCGTTGCGCGGCACCGAGGCCAACATGAGCAATGCCGCTGCGTTATGCTGGTCGCTGCCGAGAATGTCGGCGGCCATCAGCCGCGCGGCAGTCAGGTCGGGCCGCAAATCCAGCGCCAGCCGCAGCAGCATCATCGCGTAGTCCGGCGAATCCTGCGCGCGCAGGGCGCCGGCCAGCGCCAGGTAGGCCTCGGCGATACCCTCGGTCGGCTGCGTCACCGGACGGGCGGCGCTGGTCGCCTCCAGGCTTGGCAGGGCAATGGTGAGATCGGGGGCCGCCGCCCCGAGCGCGGCGAAGCTGCGCTGCGCTGCCGCCGGATGGCCCGAGCGCGCATCCCAGCTCGCCAGGACCTGTGCCGTGCGCAGGTTCATCGCCGGCATGTCGGCCAGCGCGAGCGCGTAGTAGCGCGACGCTTCCGCGGTTTGCCCGGCGAGGTCCGCGATGAGGCCGGCATGCAGTGCGAACAAGCCGCGGAAGCGCGGACCCTCGGCGAAGGGGCGCAGGGTGGTCAGGGCGGCGTCCGAGTGGCCGGTGCCCACCTGGGACCAGGCGACAAGCAGCGGCTGCAGGAGCTGCATCACGTTCTGGCGGGGCAGCGCGCGGTAACGTTGCTCCGCCGAGGCCCAATTGCCGGAGCGTGCGTCCTGGTCGGCCAGCAGAAGCTGGGCAACGGGATCGTCGGGCAATTGATGCGCGAGCTGGATCGCTTCCGGCCGGCCGCTCATAATACAGGCCACAAATCCCTGCTGGACCAGATCCGGATCGTTGGGCCGGCCAGCCAGCGCCTTCAGGAATGCAGCAGCAGCGGCGTTGGGGTCTGATTGCGCCAGGGCAAAGCGGCCAACCAGGAAGTCCGCGAACACACCAGAGGGGGCCGATGGCGTCTGGGGGGCGGCGGCGGCAGTGGCACTGGGGGGATCCGCAGCGGCGCAGGCCGACAGGACGGAAAGGACGATAAGCGAGCCCAGGCCAAGATTGCGGAGATGCTGCATTCGCACAGTGTAAATCAGCGGCCTGCGCCCTGTCATGCAGATTTGAACGAAGGGCTGAGCCGGCAAGATTAACCCGAATTGAACCGTTCCGGGTGCCGTCGGGCGTTCTTTTGCCGCGCCACCTTGGCCGTGCGTACCGTGTCATGGCCGGCGCAGGCCGGCCATCCACGACTTCTGTGCTGTACGCTGCAAAGACGTGGATGGTGCACCTGCGCGCACCATGACACGTGAGGGCCGGTGCTCTCGCCAGGTGATTCGTTTATTCCACCTCGGGCCCTTAGGGCCTGTAGCGAAACAAGTGCACCAATTGGCGCAGCGGTCGTGCGTACCGTGTCATGGCCGGCGCAGGCTCGGGCCGCATCGCCCCGACGCCGCCGATTTGCAAGCTGAGCAATGAGTACACCGCTCCGCTGAGTGCCGTGATCCAGAAACTGACCGGCCAGTCCGTCAGGTACGCCAAAGCGATGCCGCCCCACGCTTCCGCCAGCGCCAGCACGGCGGACAACACGACACCCTGCGCCATCCGGCCGGTCACTCGCTGCGCCGCCGCCGCCGGCCCGACCATCAGTGTGAACACCAGCAGGACGCCCACAATCTGCGCGCACTCCGCTGTCGCCAGGGCGACGATCGCCAGGAACAAGACGGCATAAAGGCGCAGCGACACGCCTTTGGCTTCGGCGAGCTCCGGCTGCAGGCTCGCGAACAACAATGGGCGGGAGATCGCGGCCAATGCCGCGAGGCTCACCGCCCCCAGGCCCACCAGCATCCAGACCGTGCCTGCGTCCACGGCCAGCACGTTGCCGAACAATAATGAAGTCGCCTGCGCAGCGAAGCCGGTATAGAAATGCAAGAATAATAGCCCGAAGCCCAGCGACAGCGCGAGCACAAGGCCGACCGCCACATCGCGTTGCGTCAGGCGCTCACCCATCAGGCCCATGCCCATGCCGGCCGCGACCGTCGCCGCCACCATGCCCCAGAGTGGTGCAATGCCAATCAGTACTGCTCCTGTCGCGCCGGTGAATCCAACATGGGCCAGGGCGTGCCCGGCAAACGTCTGGCCGCGCAGCACCAGGAAATAGCCAACGATGCCGGCCACGACAGCAACCACCGCCGCGGCGGCAAAGGCGTTGCGCATGAAATCGTAGTCAAGCATGCGTACCCGCGTGGGAATGCCGATGGCCGTGCGCGTGAAGGTGGTCCGCATGGCCGTTTTCGTGCCGATGTTCGTCATGCTCCATGTCGTGGCTGCCGGACATGACGAAGATCCGGCCCCGCAGACGCACCACCTCGATGTCGGAGCCATACAGGCGGGACAGCACAGGCCCGGTGATCACGTCATCGACGCTGCCCAGCGCCGCCTGGCCATTGCCGAGATACAGCACGCGATCCATCGCGTTCAGCAGCGGGTTCAGTTCGTGGGCCGAGAACAACACGGCGATGCCAAGCTCGGTCTGCACCGTCTTCGCCAGTTCCACCACAATGCGCTGATACGCCGGGTCCAGGCTGATCAGCGGCTCGTCCAGCAGCAGCAGGCGCGGATTGCCGATCAGCGTCTGCGCGAGCAGCAGGCGCTGGCGCTCGCCACCGGAGGTTTCGGCAAGCGGCCGGCGCGCGAGATGCCGCGCACCGACCAGGTCCAGGACCCGATCCACTTCGGCCCGGCCCGCTTTTGACAGCACGGGCAGCCCGAGGCGGTGGCCGTTGACCGCAGATGCGACGAAGTCCCAGCCGCTGAGGCGCATCGTGGCAATCGTGCCGCGCACTTGCGGCATGTAGCCGATGGCAGGATTGCCGCGCATGGCGGAGCGGCCGAGCACGCGGATAACGCCATGCGCCGCGGGCACCAGACCGAGGATGGCGCGCATCAGTGTCGTCTTCCCGGCGCCATTCGGGCCCAGGACGCCGACGAACTCGCAGGCAGCGATATCGAGGCTGACGCCGTCCAGAATGGTACGGCCGCCCAGCGCCAGCCGCACATCGCGCAGTTCCACGGCGTTCATCGATGGCGTCACCGCCACGACGTCCCCCCCTCCCATGTCATTGCGAGGAGCAAAGCAACTCCTCCCATGTCATTGCGAGGAGCAAAGCAACGCCTCTCATGTCATTGCGAGGAGCAAAGCGACGAAGCAACCTCGGTCGGCCGAGCCCAAGAATGGTACAGGCACGCCCCCAAACCGGGTCGCTCCGCCCCACGCAATGACATACGATGCACGAGGCGCGCTTCTGCGACCGCAGGTATCAGCGCGGCAGCGCGTGGTCGATCGCATCGAGTTCCCCCACCATCCATGCCTGATACGTCTTCCCCGGTGGCTCGGTTTCCGTCGCACCCACCACCGGAACGTCCGACGCCTTCGCCAACCGCATCATGCGTGCGGCGATGGGATCCGACGCCTGGGCGTTATAGACCAGCAGCCGCACACGATGATTCCGCAGGTCGTTCTCGAACGCCGCGACATCGGAGGCGGCCGGTTCGGTATTGTTCATCACCGCGATCTGGAATGGCATATCGTGCACGTCCATGCCGAGCGCAGAGAACATGTAGCCGAACACCGGTTCCGTCGCGATCGCGGGCGTGCCCGCCAACCGCTGGCGCAACGCCGCAACCTTCGCCGCCACCGGTTCCATCGACGCCTTGAACCGCGCCAGCCGTTGCTCATAGCCCGTCCGGTGTGCCGGATCCTGCGAGATCAGTTCGGCGGCGAGCCGGTCGGCCAGCGCCGGCATGGTGGCCGGATCGTACCAGATATGCGGATTGTCGCCAGGTTTCCGACCGACCAGGTCGGCGACCACGATCACCTGCCGGCCGGTGGCATGGGTAGCCTGTAGCAGCTTCGCCATCCACGGGTCGTAGTCGATGCCGCTATAGATCACGATGCGGGCCGCCGACAGGTCCCGACCGACCGAGGGACTGGCCTCGAAGAGATGCGGATCCTGATCCGGGTTGGTGAGAACGCTGTGCACCGTCACGTCCGGGCCGCCAATCTGGGCAGCAACGTCGCCGTAGAAATTCTCCGCCGCGACAATGGTAATGTGCTGGCCTGCCGCAGAAGCTGGCCACGGGGCCAGAAACAGGGCTGCCATCGCGGCAAGGGCGGCTAGTTTCGTCATCATCGATCCTGGGTTGGCGGCAAGGCACGGGTGAAGGGAATGTTATAATATAACATTCCCAGAGCCAGGCAAGGCGGGGGGCAGCAGGGGAGCGCACGGTTGGTGCCCCTGTACCTGTGACGTGCACGACCAACCGAGCCTTGGTCCCATGGCGACTATGCGGTCAGCCGAGTTAAGCGGCGCGTCCCCTGCAGCCAGTCCATCAGCCAAAGCACGGCTCGCTGTACGTGACTTGGTTTGCTTGCAGCGGTCAGTCTGCGCCAGGTCTGTTTGCATCCACGGATGGTTCCACTATCCCTTCCTGCCAAACGAAAGTCATAGCCTTCCCAATGACCGACTTGCTCCGCATCGATAGCCTCCGCACCGTCTTCCACACCGCCAACGGCGAGATCGCCGCGGTGGACGGCATCGATCTTTCCGTGGCCCGCGGCCGCACGCTGGGCATCGTCGGCGAGTCCGGCTGCGGGAAATCCGTGCTGTCGTTGTCCGTCATGCGTTTGGTGCCGCCACCGGGGCGCGTCGCCGCCGGCCGGATCGACTTCGAGGGCCGTAATCTGCTGGACCTGCCGTTGGCGGACATGCGCGCCATCCGCGGCAACCGTATCGCCATGATCTTCCAGGAGCCGATGACCAGCCTGAACCCGGTGTTCACCGCCGGCGACCAGATCGTGGAGGCGATGCGTGCGCATGACCGCTCCGCCTCGGCGGCGGCATTACGGGCGCGCGCGATCGAGGCATTGGCGCGCGTGCGTATCCCCGCGCCCGAGCGGCGCTTCGACGAATATCCGCACCAGATGTCCGGCGGCATGCGTCAACGTGTGATGATCGCGATGGCGCTGGCCTGCGAACCCGACCTGCTGATCGCCGACGAGCCCACCACGGCGCTGGACGTCACCGTGCAGGCGCAGATCCTCGATCTGCTGCGGGAATTGCAGCAGCAGACCGGCATGGCGATCATCCTGATCACGCATGATCTCGGCGTGGTGGCGGAAATGGCCGACGAGGTCGCCGTGATGTACGCCGGCCGCGTCGTGGAACATGGACCCGGCGCCGCGTTGTTCGACGATCCGCAGCATCCTTACACGCTGGGCCTGCTCGGCAGCATTCCCAAGATCGAAGAGCAACGCGACCGGCTGCTGGCGATCGAGGGCGCCGTGCCGCCGCCCTTTGCCTTGCCGCAAGGCTGCCGCTTCCATCCGCGTTGCGTGTTTGCCGAGCATGCGTGCGCAGAGATGAACCCGCCATTGCGCCCGCTCGGCCCGGCGCATAGTGCGGCCTGCATTCGCGCGCCGGTCGAGCTGGCGGCGCAGTAGCCCGGACACGCAGTCTCAGCATGTCATTGCG
>Ga0335074_10008745_pt1 | contig 14084 bp, 13 predicted proteins | sample Lox_Sample_23_FD_206715 | JGI IMG/M metagenome (GOLD analysis project Ga0335074, IMG submission 206715) | Soil microbial communities from Loxahatchee National Wildlife Refuge, Florida, United States - Lox_Sample_2.3 | ecosystem: Environmental > Terrestrial > Soil > Wetlands | place: USA...
CTCGGCCAAGCGCTGACACGCGCCGGGCTGCAGTGGCAGAAGAGCACGCACGATTTGCTCGAGCGACGGACCGGGGTCCGGCAGATCGTCGCGGAGATGCGGCTGGCCGACGCGGGCCGCACGGATAACGGAGCCTCCGGTGCCGAAAGCCCCGGCGCTGGTGTCGCCGGCCGGCTCCGCCGAGCGACAGCGATGCTCATCGCCAGGGAGGGCAACCGCAGCGCGCCCGGTGCTGGCGAGTCTGGGGCAGCCGTCGACGTGCGGGCCGCTGGCGAACTGCTCACCCCGCTCGCCCGGCGCTGCGGCGACGATCTCGAGCGGTTCCTCACTGAGATCTCGCTCGGGGCGCAGGCCGACGCCCTCGACCCGCGGGCCGACGCGGTAACTCTGCTGACCATGCACGCGGCCAAGGGCCTCGAGTTTGAGGTGGTGTTCCTGGCCGGCTGCGAGAAGGAACTGCTGCCGCTGCGTGTCGCCGGCCACGGGCCGCTGACCAGCGCCGAGCTCGCCGAGGAGCGGCGGCTGCTGTTCGTGGGCATCACCAGGGCGCGGGCCCGGCTGTTCTTGACCTGCGCGGCCTCCCGCACCTGGCACGGTGACAGCCGCGAGACCGGCCCGTCGGCTTTCCTTTCCGCCATCGACCCCGAACTGCTCAACCGCTCCCGCCCACCAGCCAAGCCCGCCAAGCCCGCCAGCAAGCAACTCAGGCTCCTGTGACCGCAGCCGTAACTCAAAAACGCAGCAGCATGCGGGTGTTGCCGAGGGTGTTGGGCTTCACCCGGTCCAGGTCAAGGAACTCGGCGACGCCCTCGTCGTAGGAGCGCAGGAGCTCGGCGTAGACCTCAGGAGCTGCAGCGTCCCCACTGATCTCCTCGAACCCGAGCTGCTGGAAGAACTTCACGGCGAACGTGAGCACGAACACGCGGCTCACCCCTACCTCGCGTGCCCTGGCGAGCAGCGCCTCGACAATAAGGTGCCCGGCCCCGTCACCCTGGCAACTGTGGTCCACAGCGACGGTGCGGATCTCGGCCAGGTCTTCCCACATCACATGCAGCGCACCGCAGGCAATTACCCGCTCGTCCCCGGCCCGCTCCGCGACCATGAATTCCTGAATGTCCTCGTAGAGCGTGACAGTGGGCTTGTCGAGCAGCCTCCCGGATGCGACATTGGCGTCGACCAGCCCGCGGATAGCGCGGACATCACCGGTCCGGGCCGACCTGACCTTGTAATCCATCCACTGTGCCTTCTGGAGAGGGCCTTCTCGTGCCGATACTGGGGGAAGTTCAGGAATCATCGTAATCGGAACGTGCTGGTAGTCATTCAGCGGCCGGCACAGCGTTACCGAATAAGTACAGTTTGCTTCACCACCGACTGACGGATGTCCCTTGGGGGGGTGCATTGGCACGCTGCAAGCGCGCAAGAATTTGGGCGTTTCCTGTGTGCACCATGTCCCACCTGGATTAACCTGCAACGCTGTCACCCTGTTGCGACGCGCCCTGCGCGCCGCACGACCCGCCGAGTTCCCAGGACGCGGAAAGGCGTGCTGGGAGAGCCGGGGATGCATAAACCCGCCTGGGTGAATCGGTCGGCAGCGGCCGTTTCGGCCGTAGCCCGCCGAAGGGCTTCTATGGCCCGAACCCGTCGCCGACCCGGTCGGCGGCGTAGGAGAGGAGACCGTACGTGAAGATCTTGCCCAAGGGCAAGTCAGGCAAGACCTATTCACGGGGGAACCGTTCACACGTCAGGTCGCCCGGGACCTGGGGGCTCGCGGCAGCGCTGGCGACGGCGGCGTCGGCGCTCGCAATCGTGGCGCCAGGCGACGTCGCCGACGCCCGGACCGCGGGGACGCCAACCGGCCTCCAGGCCACCGTCGCCCAGGCGAATGCGCTGTCCAACCAGATCGACTCCCTGGGCCAGGAGTACGACGGCCTCCAGCTCGAACTCCAGCAGGCGCAGGCGGAAGTCGCGTCGGCCAAACTGACGGCAGCGCGCGATGAGCAGGCGCTCAAAAGCGGTCGCGCCGCGGTGGGCCAGATCGCCGCCGAGGGCTACATGAACGGCAGCATCGACCCGACGATCCAGCTGCTGCAAAGTTCCAACCCGCAGGCGTTCCTCGACCGGTCGTCGATCATCCTGCAGCTCAACTACGAGCAGTCTGGCACGGTCAACCAGCTGTCACAGGCCTCCGCAGCGGCGGCCCGGGCCCAGCAGACGGCTTCCGAGGAGGAAGCCACAGCAAAGCAACTGTCCGCGCAGATGGCAGCGAAGGTTAGCCAGATCCAGCAGAAGGAGAACCTGCTGAACAGCCAGGCCTACGCTCAGGCCCTGGCAATCTTCGATCAGACCGGCACCTACCCCGATATCGCGATCACGGGTGACTCGCTCGGCGCGCAGGCCCTCAAGTGGGCCATGACCCAGATCGGCAAGCCGTATGTATGGGGTGCCGCCGGCCCGGACGCCTACGACTGCTCCGGCCTGGTGATGTGGGCCTACGAGCACGTCGGGATCAGCCTGCTGCACTTCACCGGCGACCAGTGGGAAGAGGGCGAGCACATCCCGACGAGCGAGCTCGCGCCGGGTGACCTGCTGTTCTTCTACAACCTGGGTCACGTCGGCCTGTTTATCGGCAACAACCTCATGGTCGACGCGCCGAGCGCTGGACAGGACGTGATGGTCCAGGAGATCCCGTGGGGCTCCTTCGACGGCGCGGTGCAGATCGTCGGCTGAGCCTGGCCGCTGGTGTAGCTTCTCGTTGAGCGTGTGGCCTGGTCACCGACACGGGAAGGCCGCTGGAGCGGGGCCAGCGTGATCTAGGACTTGTGCTACCAGGCCAGCGCCCACCCCGGCGAGGACCGCCCGCCAGCACCAGATCCCGCTGGCCGCCGCCAGCGCCACCATCGCCATCGATCAGGGCAGGCTGCGCGAGCAGTACCAGGGTCGCCGCTCCTACACCGACATCGCCGCCGAGCTTGGCGTCGCGGACATGACCGTGATCGCCGCCGCGAGAAACCGCCGGCGCCATATCACCTCCCAGCCCCAGGGCGTCCACAGCCGTCCCGAGATGATCGCCAGGCTTCCCGCCGGCATCCCCCCGGGACAGCCGCCGGGCGGTCGAGGGCGGCCTGAAAGGCTGGCACCGGCTGCGCCGGTGCCAGGTCGCCACGGCCTACCCCACGATCGAAGCTGCCGCCACCATCCTCAGGACTCGTCAGTCCGCTCATCCACCAGTTCCGCTGGCTCGAGCGATTCAGCGATCAGAGCACACGGTGATGCCCACTTGGCCCGCACGCCTGTCACAGAAGGAAACTCAGTAGGCGAGCCAGTATTTCTACATCTAATATAATCTTCTAGCAAGAGTAGATTTATTCAGCGGGAGGACCGCGGTATGGCCGGCGAGGCGGGGTTGCGGGAGCGCAAGCGCCAGCGGACCCGTAAAGCGCTGATCACCGCGGCCATGCAGCTGTTCGAGGAAAAGGGATACGAGGAGACGACGGTCGCCGAGATCGCCGCAGCAGCGGACGTCTCGACCAAGACCTTCTTCAACTACTTCGCCAGCAAGGATGAGGTTCTCTTCCCCCACCTGCCGGGCCGCATCGACGGCGCGGTCAGCATCATCCAGCACCGCCTTCCCGGTGAGAGCATCGCCGAGGTCCTGGTCCGGGCGGTGGAGCACATGCTGGCGGACGCAGTCAGGGACGAACTGGCCACCGGGCTCGCGCCGGCCCGCCTGCCACTGGTCATGTCCGTGCCAACCGTCAAGGCCGCCACCCTTCGCCGGTATTTCGCAGCCGAAACCCAGCTGGCCGAGGCGCTGCACCGGGCGTATCCCGGCGGTCTCGACCCGCCAGCCGCTGCTGCGGCCGTCGGCTCACTCATGGGCGCGGTCCTCGCCGCGGCTCTGGCCAGCCTGCAGCGCGGCGACACCAGCGACCAGACACAAGCCGCGGTCCGGCGGGCTATGGACATCGCCGCGCGAGGCCTGCAAGCCGTGGGACGCGACTCCGGCTAACAGCAGGAGCTGGCGGACAAGGCGGCTCGGCCCGCCTGATCGTCAAAGAACGGGATACCTGATGCGAATCACCCTCCTCACAATAGGGGCACAAGGCGACACTGCACCCTTCGTCGCGCTGGCCGTCCGTCTCATGCAAGGCGGTCACAGCGTCACACTGGCCGCCCGCCCCGACTTCGCCGGCCTGGCCGCGGACTACGGTATTGACTTCGCACCCCTCGGCCACCCGTATCGGCCGTTCATCACTGGTGCGGCCCAAGCATCAGCCCTCGGATCAGGCCATCTCCTGCGTCAAGCTCGCTACGCGGTAAAACAGCGGCACTACGTCTCCGGCCAGCTCAGCCGCGACGCCTGGCGCGCAGCTGAGGCAGCAGAGGCGATCATCTACAAATATAGCTGGAACAGCGGATATACCATCGCCGAGAAGCTGGGCATCCCCTGCGCCGCAGCCATGCTGTTCCCGCTGACCCCAACCCGGGCATTTCCGAGCTTCCTGTTCGGCAAGGGCAAAGACCGCAGCCGGCTGCTCAACCAGCTGGTTTGGGACCTGACTGGGCAGGTGGCCTGGCAGCTAGTGCGCCGGGACGACACCAGGCTGCGCCGCCAGCTCGCGCTCGCACCACTGCCTGCCTGCGGCCCACTGCGCCGCCAGCAGGCAGAAGAAATGCCGGTCTATTACGCCTACAGCCCGGCAGTGCTGCCGCGCCCCGCCGACTGGCCGCAGCGCACTCACGTGACCGGCTACTGGCACCTGGATCCCCCGCCCGGGTGGCAGCCGCCAGCCGGCCTGCTGGACTTCCTGCAGGCCGGGCCGCCTCCGGTCTCGATCGGGTTCGGGAGCATGGCCAGCCGGGACCCGCAAGCCACGCTGGCCCTGGTGCTGCGGGCACTGGAGCTGTCCGGTCAGCGCGGCGTGCTGCTCAGCGGCTGGGCAGACCTCGGCAACGACCTCGACCTTCCCGCGCACGTCTTCCGCGCTGAAGGCATCCCGCACAGCTGGCTGTTCCCGCGCATGGCCGCCGTCATTCACCACGGCGGGGCAGGCACCACCGGCGCAGGGCTGCGCAGCGGCATCCCATCGGTTCTGCTCCCGCTGGCCGCCGACCAGCCCAGCTGGGCACGAATCGTCCACGCCCTCGGCGCTGGGCCCGCCCCGATCCCGTTTGGCTCACTCACTGCACAGCGGCTAGCCGACGCAATCAGCGAAGCAACGTGCAGCGAAGTGATCCGGCAGCGCGCCGCCGAAACCGGCAGGCAACTCCAAGCCGAGGACGGCCCCGGCCGAGCCATCGAGCTCTTCACCCAGCACGTCCAGCACGAGGCGAAGAAAAGGACAGATCCGTAAGAGTTGCGGGCAATCGGTAAGACTCGGGCCAGCCGCCTAGGTCGGCGCCACGGCCACGGACAACAGGAGCGAGAACCTACAGCTGGCCCTGTCAGCGATATCAGTCGGGCCGGACCAGCGGGAACAGGATCGTCTCCCGGATGCTGGCCCCGGTGAACATGATCATCATCCGGTCGATGCCCATGCCCATGCCGCCGCTCGGCGGCATTCCATATTCCAGCGCTCGCAGGAAGTCCTCGTCGAGTTGCATGGCTTCCGGGTCGCCGCCCGCGGCGAGCAGTGACTGCGCGGTCAGCCGCGCGCGCTCGGTCACCGGGTTGACGAGTTCTGAGTAACCGGTCGCGATCTCGGCCCCGAACGCGACCAGGTCCCACTTCTCGGCGAGCCTCGGATCGGTCCTGTGCTCGCGGGTGAGCGGCGCGGTCTCGACCGGGAAGTCGCGGTAGAACGTGGGCTCGACCGTGCGCGCCTCCACCAGGTGCTCGTACATCTCAAGCAGCACCTGTCCGCGGTTCCACTTCGGCTCAAGGTGGATGTCGGCCTTGTCAGCCAGCTGACGCAGCGTCTGCTCGCTGGTGTCCGGGGTGACCTCCTCGCCCAGCGCGTCCGAGACGGCGTCGTGCACGGTCACAGACGGCCACTCGCCGCCGATGTCATGCTCGGACCCGTCCTGCCGGCGCAGGACCGTGCCGCCCAGCGCGGCCTGCGCGGCCGCCTGGATCAGCTCCTTGGTGAGCGTTCCGATCGTCTCGTAGGTGCCGTAAGCCTCGTACGCCTCCAGCATCGTGAACTCGGGGTTGTGAGTCGCGTCAGCGCCCTCGTTGCGGAAGATCCGGCCGATCTCGTAGACCTTCTCGATCCCGCCGACCACGAGCCGCTTCAGATACAGCTCCAGCGCGATCCGCAGGTAAAGCTCGATGTCGTAGGCGTTGCTGCTGGTGACGAACGGCCGGGCGTTCGCGCCGCCGTGGAGCACCTGCAGCACTGGCGTCTCGGCCTCGAGGAAGCCGCGCGCGTGCAGTTCCTCACGCAGCGACCTGGTGACAGCGGCCCGCATCTCCGCCATCCGCCGCGCCGCCGGGTTGATGATCAGGTCGACATAACGCTGCCGCACCCTCGCCTCAGGGTCGGTCAGGCCGGCCCGCTTCTCCGGCAGCGGGCGCAGCGCCTTGGCCGTGATCGCGAATGAGTCGGCCAGCACCGACAGCTCCCCGCTGCGCGAGGAGATGACCTCGCCCTCTACCCCGACGTGGTCGCCGAGGTCGACGTCACGCTTCCAGGCGGCCAGAGCGTCCTCTCCGGCCCGGTTCAGCGAGATCATGGCCTGGATGTCGCCGGTGCCGTCCCTGATCGTGGCGAAGCACAGCTTCCCGGAGTTGCGGGACAGAATGACCCGGCCGGTGACACCGACCCGGTCGCCGGTCGCCGTATCCGGCTCCAGGTCCGGGTGGGCCGCGCGGACCTCGGCGATCGTGGCTGTCCGCGGGAAGCCGACCGGGTACGGGTCGACTCCCTCCGCGCGCATGCGGTCGAGCTTGGCCAGCCGGACCTGCATCTGCTCGGGCAGGTCCGCCGGCGCGGGCTCGGCGCTGGCTGCCTGGGCCCGCGGCCGCCCAGTCTCCTGATCATTCACCTGCCCGAGGCTACCGGCCCGCCCCCCGCCGCAGCGAAGCAGTTTCGGTAACCCGCGAACACCACGCCGGCCTCGTCAGCCGGCCTCGCGGCCGCCGCCAGCGTTGCGCTCGTAGACGAGGCGCAGGCCGACCAGGGTCAGCCAGGGCTCATACTCGTCGATCACTTCCACCTCGTCCATGACCAGCGGTGCGAGCCCGCCGGTGGCGATCACCGTCACCGAATCGGGGTCGTCGGGGGCGAGTTCAGCGGCCATCCGCCTGGCGATGCCCTCGACCTGCCCGGCGAACCCGAAAGTTATCCCGGACTGCAGCGACTCGACGGTGTTCTTCCCGATGACCCGGCTTGGTCGGGTCAGTTCGACTTTGAGCAGCTGGGCGGCCCGGCGCGACAGCGCGTCCACCGAGATCTCGATGCCCGGGGCGAGCGCCCCGCCAACGAACTCGCCCTTCTCGCTGACCGCGTCGAAGTTCGTCGAGGTGCCGAAATCGACCACGATCGCCGGGCCGCCGTACAGGTGCACGGCCGCGAGCGCGTTCATGATCCGGTCGGTACCGACCTCCTTGGGGTTGTCGGTCCGCACGGGGACACCGGTCCTGATCCCCGGCTCCACAATCACCGCTGGCACGTCGGCGTAGTAACGGCGAAACATCTCCCGCATCTCGTGCAGAACCGACGGCACGGTTGAGCACAGCGCGATGCCATGGATGTCACCCTCCTTGACCGCTGTGCTCTGGCCGAGCAGTCCCTGCAGGGTCACCGCCAGCTCGTCCGCGGTCCTGATCGGGTCGGTGGCTGTGCGCCAGTGCTCGACCACTTCATCACCGTCGAACACACCGAGCACGGTGTTGGTGTTCCCGACGTCAATCGTCAGCAGCATGCTGCTCACTCCGCTGTCGTGTGCTCGCTCCGCTCAGGCTCAGCGGCGTGTTGTCGATCAGCCTGGTCGTCCCGACTCTCGCGGCGACCAGCAGCAGCGCCGGGCCGTCATGACTACCGTCAGCCTCGGTGAACGTGGCCGGGTCCACAAGCGCCAGGTAGTCAGCCAGCACTGGCGGATCACCGGCAGCCGCGTCGTCGAGGACGCTGCGCGCGGCCGCGCGCACGGCGGCCGGCCCGTCAGCGGCTGCCTTCGCGCCCGCTTCCAGCGCGCGCGAAAGCGCTAGTGCCGCCGATCGCTCCGGCGGCGACAGGTATGCGTTCCTGCTCGATACCGCCAAACCATCTGAATCCCGAACGATAGCCAGCGCCTCGATGTCGACGGCAAGGTCCAGGTCGTAGCACATCCGACGGACCAGGGCGAGCTGCTGCGCGTCTTTCTGCCCGAAGATCGCCACATCGGGCCGGACAAGGCCGAACAGCTTGAGCACCACGGTCAGCACGCCGGTGAAAAAGCCAGGGCGGAAGGCACCCTCCAGCAGGTCCCCGACCGGACCGGGATCCACCCGAACCCGCGGCTCGGACGGGTACATCTCAGCTTGCTCGGGCGCGAACACCAGGTCGGTGCCCTCTTCAGCGCAGACGGCGACGTCCGCCTCCAGGCCCCGTGGGTAGCGGCCGTAATCCTCGCCCGGCCCGAACTGGAGCGGGTTCACGAACACCGACACCACGACGCTTCCGGCGGGGCCGGCTAGGTTCCGTGCACGGCGGAGCAGAACCCTGTGCCCGTGATGAAGGGCGCCCATGGTAGGGACCAGAACGACCGGGCCGGCCAGCCCGGCGCGCGCTGCCGCTAGCTCCGCCCTGGTGCGGGCCACGACCGGGGCGGTCACCGCGCTGCTCCGCCGAGTACGCCGAGCAGACGCTGCGCGTCCGACGCGTTCAGGGTGCCCGCCGACAGCGCCCGGTCAGCCGTAAGCCTCGCCAGGGCCAGGTAGGCGGGCAGCGCCTCGGGAGCGGTGTCCCGCAGCGCGCCGATGTGGGCTGCCACCGTCTCCGCGTCGCCGCGGGCTACCGGACCGGTGAGCGCGGCGTCACCCAGGCGAAGCGCGTTGTCGAGCGCTGCTGACAGCAGCGGGCCGAGCATCCGTCCTGGCTCAGCGACGCCTGCGGCCCGCAGCAGGTCAGCCGACTGAACCACCAGCGTCACCAGATGGTTCGCGCCGCTAGCCAGGGCCGCGTGGTACAGGTCGCGGTTCTCCTCGGCGATGAAGACCGGCTCGCCGCCCATCTCGACGACCAGTGCCTCAGCAACCGGGCGAAGCTGGTCGGGCGCTGTGACCCCGAAGCAGACCCCGGCCAGCCTCTCAGTGTCGTCTGGGCGCCCGGTGAACGTCATTACTGGGTGCAGTGCCAGGGGCAGCGCCCCGGCCCGGGTCGCCGGGTCGAGCACAGCGAGCCCGTGACGGCCGCTCGCGTGCGCGAGCAGGCGGCCCTGCACCGGCACCCCGGTCGTGGCCAGGCCGGCGACAAGGCCCGGCAGGACGTCGTCAGGAACGGTCAGCAAGACCAGATCGGCCGCGTCGACCACCTCGTCAGGCCGCCGGATCGCGGCACCGGGCAGGCGCTGCCTGATGCGCTCGACCGAGGCGTCGGACACCGCCGACGCCGCGACAACGTCGTGGCCCACCCGGGCCAGCGCGGCCGCGAGCGCGGTTCCGGCCCGGCCAGCGCCGACGACGCCTACTCGCAGCCTCGCCGGATGCTCGCGACGGGCCTGGACATGATCGTGGCGTGGCCCAGGCTCGCGGCGCGCCCTGTCGTTGACAGTCAATTCGTTCCAGTCCTCACCAGGTACCGGACGGCGACGATCAGCATATCCGCGGCCGTCAGTCCTCCCGGCGGTCGTCGTCCCGCCCGTTCCCCGATGGTGTGCGGCAGCAGTGTTCAAGGTACAGCGCCGCTGCGATCAGGATGAGAGCCGAGGCCAGCGTGATCCCTGTCGCGACCGCGTCGTGCCTGGCGACGGGCAGATTGGTGTAGCGCAGGGTGTAGATCAGGCCGCCGCCGGCCAGCCCGGCGAACACGGCCCCGCCCAGTGAGCTCGCCTTGGCCAGCGCAGCCGCCCTGGCTACGCCGATCGGCGCCAGCGGCTTGTCGTCGCGGCGGCCCTGGATCTTGGCCCGGAAGTTCCGGCCAGTCATCGCCTCGACCAGCGCGAGCAGTATCAGCGCCGGCGCGGCGGTCCACGGCAACTGCGGGGCGCTGGCGAAGCTGGCCCGGATGGCCAGCCAGGCCACCAGCGCGCAGATGATGGCCACTGCGACAAGCGTGCGGGGACGGGTCGGGGTCACGGCGCGGGCCGCAGCCTTGCGTCCGGGCACAGCCGGATCCCAGCCGTACCCACAGCGGCGAGCAGGTCTGCTATCTGGCCCTGGCCAGGTAGGACCGCGCCGGGGTCCACGTCATGCCAGGGCGCCAGCACGAACGCCCGCTCGTGCGCGCGCGGGTGCGGCAGCGTGAGGTCGGGGTCGGCGCTGGCCTGGTCTCCGTAGACGATCACGTCGACGTCGAGCGTGCGCGGCCCCCACCGCTCGCTGCGGACCCGGTCGAGGGCGGCCTCCGCTGCCTGCCCGAGGTCCAGGACCGCCCGGGGGAGCAGCGATGTCCGGGCCACGAGGACGGCGTTCAGGTAATCCGGCTGAGCGGGCCCGCCGACGGGGCCGGTTTCGTAGACAGGCGATAGGACCACGTCGTCCAGGCCCGGCCCGGCGCACAGGACATCGACACCGGCCTGCAGGTTGGCCAGCCGGTCACCAAGGTTGCTGCCGAGCGCCAGCACTACCTTGGTCTGGGTGCCGGGCGGCGTCATGCCCGGCTCCGGTGGATGGTGACCGCGACGTCCCCGAACGGGTGCGCCAGCGGCGCCTGCGGCTTGTGAACGGTGATCTCCACCTCACGCACCATCGGGCTCGCGTTCAGGCAGGCGCCCGCCAGGCGGCCGGCCAGCGTCTCGATCAGTGCCACGGGCTCGCCGGAGATGATAGCCGCGAGTTTGGAAGCGATCTGGGCATAGTCGACGGTGAAAGAGAGGTCGTCGGTCGCGGCCGCGGTCCTGGTGTCCAGCCAGAGGACCGCGTCAACCACGAATTCCTGGCCGTACTGGCGCTCGTGGTCGAAGACTCCGTGATGGCCGAAAGCCCGCAGGCCGGCGACGGTGATCCGGTCAGAACTCGCTGCCGCGTCGGCTGCCCGGCTTGCCCGCCGCCAGATCGGCTGGCTCATCTGGTCCTCGCTTCGGCCCAGCGCGCGGCGACCCGCACGGCATCGACGTTCGGCGCGACCGCGTGAACCCGCACGCACCAGGCTCCGGCGGCGGCGGCCAGGGTGGACAGAGCGACAGTGGCATCGTCCCGGGCGCCGACCGGGCGCGGCTCGCCGGCAGCGTCGGTGAGCAGGCTGCCGAGGAAGCTCTTGCGGGAAGTTCCGACGAGGACCGGGAAGGCCCTCCCGCCGCCAGGGCGGGCGATCTCGCCCAGCCGGGCCAGAAGCGCCCAGTTGTGCCGGTGCAGCTTGGCGAAGCCGATCCCGGGATCGATGACGATCATCGACGGGTCCACCCCGGCGGCGACAGCAGCGTCAACCCGCTGCCTGAGCTCATCGCCGACCTCACGGACGACGTCGGTGTAGATGGCATAGTCCTGCATGTCGCGGCTGTAGCCGCGCCAGTGCATGACGACATACGGCACATTGGCCGCGGCGACCAGGCTGGTCATCCCAGGGTCGGCCAGGCCGCCGCTGACGTCGTTGACCATGCGCGCACCGGCTTCGAGGGCGCGCGCGGCCACCGCCGCCCGCATCGTGTCCACGCTGACCACGAGGCCCGCGGCGGCGAGTTCGGAGACCACCGGGCAGACCCGGCGCAGTTCCTCCTCCTCGTCCACCCGGTCTGCCCCTGGCCGGGTGGACTCGCCGCCAACGTCGACGATGTCCGCTCCCTCGGCGGCGAGCGTGAGGCCGTGCTCCACAGCGGCGCTGGTCTCGAACCAGGTCCCTCCGTCGGAGAACGAGTCGGGGGTGACGTTGACGACCCCCATGACCAGGCAGCGGCCGACGTCGGAGAAGCTCGCCGGCCCGGGAGGGCCCGCTGGGTGCTCGCGCTCAGCTTCCACCGTGCCCGCCTCACCCGCCATAGGCGACAATCTACGGGCTAGCCGGCGGTGCTGGACCGCCGGTGCTGCAGCGCCGAGACGCTCCGGCCGAACCCGAGGCGGCGGGTAAACCTGCGCACCTCCCGGCGCAGACCCACCGTGGGCCAGACGAGAAAGGCCTCGGCCTCCAGAGCCGCCAGTCCGATCCTCGGCATGTCCCTGGTGCCGGTGTAGACGAAGAACCTCGGCACCCACTCGGGGCAGAACTTCGCGTTGAACTTATACAGCGACTCGATCTGGAACCACCGCGACAGGAACAGCAGGATGCCGCGCCAGGCCTTGACCACCGGACCCGCCCCGATCCGCTCGCCGCGGGCCAGGGCGGCGCGGAAGAACGCGAAGTTCAGCGACATGCGCTTGACCCCAAGGTCGGGTGCGCTCTTGATGGCCTCGACGATCAGGAAGTCGTTCAGACCCGGCTGCGCCGAGCGGTCCCGGCGCATCAGGTCAAGCGAAAGCCCGTCGGTTCCCCACGGCGCGAAATGCAGGATCGCGTGCAGCACGCCGTCCTTGCTGGCGGTAGCGACGACGCAGTCCTCGTCGCCGGGGCCGCCGATGCGGCCCAGTGCCATCGAGAACCCGCGCTCGGTCGGGTTCCCGCGCCAGGAGTCGGCCTGGCGGACCATCTGCTCGATCTCTGGCCGCGGGATGTCACCGACCCGGCGAACCTCGGCGGTGTAGCCGCTCTTGGCCACGCGCGTCACCATCTGCCGGACATTCCGCATGTTGCGGCCCTGCAGCGTGAAGTCGGCCATGCGGACCACTGCCTCGTCACCGAACTCCAGCGCGCTCAGGTCACCCTCCCGGCACCAGACCTCGGCACCGAGCTCGCTGCACCCGAGCACAGCGGGCACCCAGGCGTGCCGCGTGGCCTCGTCCAGGAAGGCATGGATCGCCCCGGGCCAGGCTTCCGGATCGCCGATCGGGTCGCCGCTGGCCAGCATGACCCCGGACAGGGCCCGGTAGCCGATGCAGGCCTTCCCGGTGGGTGACCAGATGATGCTCTTGTCACGGCGCAGGCTGAAGTAGCCCAGCGAGTCCCGCTCCCCCTGCTTGTCCAGCAGATCCCGGATCCGCTCGGCGTCCCGCTGGCCGAGCTTGCCCTCGCGCCGGGCGGGCCGCAGGAACAGGTAGCCAACGACGATCAGCGTGAACAGGCCGAGGCCACCGGTCAGGACCCCGAAGAAGTCGCCACGGGTCTCGGTGACGAAGCTGACCGGGCCGTTGAAGCCGACCAGCCCGTAGATGACCGACTGGAGCCGCTGCTCCGGCGTGTAGTTACCGGCCAGGCCATGAGTCAGCGACAGGTAGACCATGCTGATGATCACATCGGCCACGCCGAGGCCGACACCCGCGCCCACCGCGCGCCAGCGGGTCCTCGGGTCGCCCGTCGCATAGAACTCGGGGCGGTAGACCCACAGCAAGACCAGCAGGACTACGGCCCCTGTCAGGGATACAAGGGAATGCATCCGGTCGCGCACCACAAGGTGAATGGCGATCTGCGCCGCCAGCAGCAGCACGACTCCCTGCCAGGCGCGGTGCTTGCGCCTGCGCAGAGCATGCGACAGCATCAGCAGCAGCAGGCCGACGATAACGTCGGCTGTACGGGTCAGCTGGGCCAGCAGGCCCGGTGCGAACTCGGTGAGCTTGTGCAGCCGGTACTCAGTATCTGGCCTGGCGCCCTCGAAGATGTAAGCGACGCCGATCAGCAGCGTCAGCAGCGCGGCGACCACCGGGACCCACGGGCGCTGGTTCCTGCGGTCCGGCGGACGCGGGGCAGTAATCTTGTCCGCGACTGCTTTCTCCGCGGTAGCGAGGAACCCGGCGCGAGGCCGGGCATCCGGCTCCGTGCTTTCTTCAGGCTCAGTACCGCCGTCGGCCGGCCCGGATCCGAGCCCAGGTTTGGGCTCTGCTGCTGGATCTGCCGGACCTGGCCCGCTGCGGTCAGTCATCTCGGACACGTAGGTCAACCCTCGGGACACGGGGCTCCAGGGTAGTCACCGCCCGC
>Ga0335074_10008746_pt1 | contig 14083 bp, 15 predicted proteins | sample Lox_Sample_23_FD_206715 | JGI IMG/M metagenome (GOLD analysis project Ga0335074, IMG submission 206715) | Soil microbial communities from Loxahatchee National Wildlife Refuge, Florida, United States - Lox_Sample_2.3 | ecosystem: Environmental > Terrestrial > Soil > Wetlands | place: USA...
TCTGTACGGCACAACAGCGCAGGGAGGCGAAAGAAGCTGGGGCACAGTCTTCCGGCTGCAGCGCTCCGACAGTGGCTTATGGACGGAGACCGTTCTCCATAGCTTCCCGAGTTACGGAACCGACGGGGAGAATCCCAATTCTGCTTTGGTCTTCGATGCGAGCGGAAATCTCTACGGAACTACCGTGTACGGTGGAACTGAGAGTGGTGAAAATGGCCAAAATGGGACTGTATTTGAGATTGCGCCGTAATCGCGGCCTGAATGGCTCGGTCCTTGCGCTTGGACATAGTGCGCTATTACCGTGAACCTCACCCAAGCGCGTCCAGACCGATCAAGGCTTACGCTACACGTCATATCCGTCGACATCGAGCCAATTTTCGGTCATACCTCACTGCTCCTTGGGAGCGGGGAACCGGAAAAGGGATACCCTGCGGAATCAGTGTAGGTATCATATTTTGCAATTTATTGATAACAAAAGATATGGCGGAGAGGGAGGGATTCGAACCCCCGATACCCGTTAAGGTATGTCCGCTTTCGAGGCGGATCGTTTCAACCACTCACGCACCTCTCCGCGCCAAAAATGCCGTCGGGGTTGACGGTTATCGACGATTGCGAAAGAACGTTTGCAGCAGCTCTGCGCTGCGTCCTGCCAAGACTCCGCACCGAATCTCGATCTGATGATTCAGCTGCGGATGGTTCAAAACCTGCAAAACCGACCGGACTGCGCCGGCTTTTGGATCGTCCGAACCGTAGACGAGCCGTTTGATGCGCGCATGTACGATTGCTCCGGCGCACATCGAACAGGGTTCAATTGTAACAAACAGTTCGCAGTTTCCCAGACGATGGTTACCTAGGAGTGCAGCGGCTTCGCGCAGGGCTACGATCTCGGCGTGCGCGGTCGGATCGGAGTCGGTGATGTTGCGGTTATATCCGCGGCCGATGATCTTGCCGTCGACAACGATGACGGCTCCAACCGGAACCTCTCCGATTTCAAGCGCGCGCTGGGCGCAGCGGAGAGCTTCGTCCATCCACAGTTCGTCGGTGACCAATGCCAGTTGTGCCACGGAATCTTGCAAGCGGGGAGATGTCCCTCCGTTGTCCGAGAAAATCTCGCGCACTGTATTTTACCGATTTCGGGCGGCGGGAGGATTCAGCACAATGATATACGCGGACCGAGAGTTCGGGACGGGCAGGCGCGCTAGATTACGCTGAGCACGCTGCGCACGACTTCCGGCACCACCGCGTGGATGACCTCCGGGACAACGATCCTCATGACTGGATACGCTGCCAGAACTACGGGGATCACCAGCAGGAGCCAGGTCTTCGTCGGCAAGTTGGTGAAATGGGCCTTCATGACATCCTCTATGAAGGCTTATACGGCCAAACGTCCGGAAAAGTTCCCGAGGGAACTTGTGAAGTTACCGAGTTTTGATGGTCCGGCTGAATCTCTGAAGAGTGAAGACCAGGAGAGCAATGGCGGCGAACACCAACACAAAATTCACGATGGCAACGAGGGCGACGACGGGGGTTTCCAGGGGATGATAATCGACCCATTCCCGCCATGTGAGCATCAACGTCAGCGCGAGGGCAATGATGGGTTTACGGATTGCCCAGATGGCTCCCAGGAATCCTGAATTCGCACTGCCTGCGGTATCCCAGAGCAGGTGATCCACAAACCAGTGCCAGAGTCTGTGATTAGCAACAGTGATCATTGAATCGGCGCGCAAACGGGTCGATTTTACAGGGCAATTGGCCGGTCGACCCTGTATTCGACAACGAAACAATGGATGCTTTTTGAGGGAATTTGGTTTGCGGTGGTATGCTTACGGCATTATGGGTATGCCGAGTTTGCTGCGCAAAGTCTTTCTCGTCGACCTGCTGCAGGGACTGAAAGTCACGTTCCGCTATCAGGATCCCAAAGAGATCTATACCGAACAATATCCTCTGGAACGGCCTCAAGTGGCGGAGCGCTATCGCGGGGCGCCGCGGCTCAACGTGAATCCCGACACGAACGAGACGATGTGCATAGCGTGCGACCTGTGCGCGCTGGCATGTCCTGAACATCTGATTGTTGTTTCGAGCGAGCGCAACGAAAAGACGCGGCGCAAAGAGCTCACCAACTTCACCTACGACCTGAGCCGGTGCATGTTTTGCGGGTTGTGCGAAGATGCGTGCCCGACGGATGCGCTCGAACTGACGCAGGACTTCGAACTGGCCAGCTATTCGCGGCAGGGCTGGATCTGGGATCGGCCGACTCTCGAAAAAGGCCCGATGCCGACTCCGTATCAGAAGTAGCGCCCGCGGCACGAGCAAATTTCAGTTTCCTCCAAGAAGATATCTACCGTCTTACAGCCGATCAATTACGGCATAAGACCGATCCTTCCATTTACCCCGCGATTACAAACTGGAAATAGCGCCGCTAGAAAAGATGCGGAGGGTTTCTTAATGTCGCTTAAGGGAATTGCATTTTTGTCCGTAGTACTAGGTTGCGCAACGTGGGCGGTTGCGCAAAGCTCGCCTGGAGCTGCGCCGCCGGCCGGAGGTGGATCGGCGGAGCAGAGCGGTCAGCCCGGCACTGCCTCACAGAATCCCGGTACGCCGGGCACTACAGGACAGACTCCTGGGGCCCAAACGCCTGGATCGCAGACGCCGAATACGCCGGGAACGACCCCGAGCACAACCAACCCGAACGGCACTGCGCCGGGGAGGACCCCCAATACAACAAATCCGAACGGGACAGCGCCCGGAACGACGCCGAACAGAACGCCGAATGCGAATCCAAACGCCGCGCCTCCCGCCAACAATCCAAACACGAATCCGAATGCACCAGGAGCTACTCCACCGAGTACGCCGCCCCCAACCAGTACGACGCCTCCGCCGGCGCCGAACAGCACCACGCCCCCGCCTCCACCGCCGCCGGGGCCCGGTTTCTAAATTTACGCAGTTTGTTTTGAAGCGGGCTCAATTGTCGTAGACGAGCCCGCTTTTTCTGGAAATGAGGGCTGCTGGGATGGGCAGACCGCTTTGAACTCATGCCGGCTGCTGCTGCGTCATGCAATGCATCGCGCCCAGTCCCCAAATGAAATCTCCGGAATAGATCGGAACGATCTCGCGCGCAGGGAATAGTTCTGCCAGCGTGTTGAGCGCGATCCGATCGTTAGGGCGGTTGAAGACGGGCGCGAGCACGATTCCATTGGCGACGTAAAAATTGGCATAGCTTGCCGGAAGGCGGCGCTTTTCGAAGGCAACCGGTTGTGGCATTGGGAGCTCAACGACTGTGAGTTGCTTGCCGTCCTGATCGCGGGCGGATTGCAGCCGACGCAGGTTCGCACGGAGCGGCGCGTGGTTGTGGTCCTTTGAGTTCGGCTCGACCATCGTCAAAACAGTGCCTCTTGCGACGAACCGAGAAAGATCGTCCACATGGCCGTGCGTATCATCTCCGACGATGCCACGGCCGAGCCAGATGGTATGCGGAGCTCCAAGATAATCCGCAAAAAGCTTCTCGTAGTGAACGCGGGCCATGTGGGGATTGCGTTCCTGCACTTTGCTGAGAAGGCATTCCTCGGTAGTCAGAATCGTGCCAGCTCCATTCACGTCGATGGAGCCGCCTTCGAGTACGACAGGCTTTCCCGCGGCTTCTGCCCGCACAGCCGAGGCGTTTCCCACCCTCGCCATCTGGATGCCGATCTTTTCGTCGTGCCGCCAGTTGGAATATTTGGCCCAGGCGTTGAAGCGGAATTTGATGGCGAGGGCTGGATCTGATGAATTTCCCTTCAGACTGTCGTGTCTAGCGGTCGCCACGGTGCCGCGTTTTAGAAAGAGGCATCCCGAGTCGCGCAGCCATACGCGATTAGCCGGCCAGCGGTGAAAACGGATGTTGGAAGAAAGTGCGTCGGCGCGTTCCAGCATGCGGCGCGCCTGTCGCTCGGTCGTTGCGTTGTTGACGATCAGTTCGACGCGCTCGTGCTTCGCCAGAGGGCGAATGATCTCAGCGTAGACCCAGGGGATCGGGTCAAACTTACCTGGCCAGTCTCCATGATAGTGGGGCCAGGCGAGCCAGGTGGCGGCATGAGGTTCCCACTCGGCCGGCATGCGGTAGCCGAGCGCTGCGGGAGTATCGGTGCATGAGGCTGAGTTCTTGTGTCGGGCCACGGTTCTTCAGTCCAGCAGACGGCTTGTGATGGGCGCGTAGCTGTCAATGCGGCGGTCGCGCAGGAATGGCCAGTTCCGGCGAATGTCTTCCATTGCTTTGAGATCGACATCGCCCATGAGGATTTCTTCGCGATCATGCGAGGCTTCGGCGAGCACGCGTCCGAAGGGATCGCAGAAAAACGATCCGCCCCAAAATTCGAGGCCTGCACCGGGAGCAGATTTTCCGCGGATGTTGCCGGTTTCGAAACCAACGCGATTCACGACTGCCACATAAACTCCATTGGCGATTGCATGAGCGCGTTGAATGGTGCGCCATGCGTCGTGCTGCGCGACTCCGAACTCAGCTTTTTCAGCGGGATGCCATCCGATCGCGGTCGGGTAAAAGAGAACGCTGGCGCCCTGCAAAGCAGTGAGGCGGGCGCCTTCGGGAAACCACTGGTCCCAGCACACCAGCGTCCCCAAGCGCCCGGCGCTTGTGTCGAGCGCACGGAAGCCGAGATCGCCGGGCGTGAAATAAAACTTTTCGTAATAAAGAGGATCGTCGGGGATGTGCATTTTGCGGTAGAGGCCCCGGAGAGATCCGTCGCGATCAAAAATGGCGGCGGTGTTGTGGTACACGCCGGCAGCGCGCTTCTCAAACAACGATGCAATCAGTACGACCCCGTTGCTGCGGGCGGCGGCGGCGAGACGGTCGCTGGCGGGCCCGGGAATCGGTTCGGCGAGCTCAAAGAGGGCATGATCTTCGCGCTGGCAGAAATATTGAGTCTGGAAAAGCTCAGGGAGGCAGACGACTTGGGCGCCGCGACCGGCGGCGTCAGAGATCCGGCCGAGCGCTCTTTCGAGATTCTGTTCAGGATCGGGGCCGCACGACATCTGGATGAGGGCCACGCGAAATTTCTCAGGGGGCACGCGTTCTAACCTCCGCGATCAATATAGCAGTTGCATGCGCAGGACGCCGCATGCACTCTGCTCAGTCACGTCGCAGTTTCTAATTGGACAGAAAATCTGTGATAGCAGCGGAGCCGACTCCGACTGCCCGCGATTGCCAAGCGCGTCGCTCCGCAGCCACGAGACCGTGAAGAAATTTGCAAGCGTGTAAGGCGAAGTGAGTATATGTGCAAAGTTGTGCAGTATTGGCGCGGGTTTTGGAGAGATTCACACAAAAAAAATTCTTCGCGGAGACAAGTACGCCGAAAAATCGTTGTACAATCGTGGCCCTTCCTGAAGTCCGGGGAAAAGGCGATGTGGGGACTTCGCCTGCATTGAAACGAAGATCGCTGCCCAATCAAAAGGAGAACACGTGATAAGAAGACTGAGTACATTTGTGCTGACAGTGGTCGCGCTTATGTCGGTCATCAGTTCCGTCTGTCTTGCGCAACCACAAACGCCCGTGACGCGCCATACACGAGACGAAGTGATCAATAAGGTCTCTCCGCTCGTCGGCCATCTTTCCGCAACCAAGAGCATGCGGATCGAACTGGTTCTGCAGCACCGCAATCAACCTGACCTTGACCAGTTCCTGAAAGATCTTCAGGATCCTGCCAGCACCTCCTATCATCACTACCTCACCGTGGACCAGTTCACGGCGAAGTACGGCCCCAGCGTCGATGACTACGAAGCGGTGAAGACCTGGGCGAAAGAGAACGGACTGAAGATCGAAAGCACGGCCCGTAACCGCCAGATTCTTTCCGTCAGTGGTTCCGTGCAGAAGATCGAGAACGCTCTTCATGTGAGCTTCGGGCTCTATCAGCACCCGACCGAAGCACGGACATTTTTCGCTCCTGACCGCGAGCCCACGCCTGACATGTCGGTGCGCCTTTGGGCTATCGGCGGATTGGACAACTTCTCGACTCCTCACCGGATGCTGGTGAAGAATCCGAACCCAGTCAAAGCGGACAGCGTCATCTCCAACGCCACGACCGGTTCCTGCCCTGGGGCTTCGTTCTGTGGCAGCGATATGCGCGCGGCGTACTATTCGGCGGGCGGGGGGACTCTTACCGGCGCCGGCCAGTCCGTAGGCTTGTTCGAATTCCTCGGAACCGACTTGACCGACGTGACGACCTACTTCACGAACGCAGGTCAGACCAACAACGTTCCGATTACGCTAACTTCGGTTGACACGCAGAGCACCAGCTGCATCGACAGCTCCAAGGGTGGCTTCTGTGACGATACCGAACAGACTCTCGATATTACGCAGGCGGTCAGCATGGCGCCCGGCATGTCCGGTTTGACCATGTGGATCGGAACCGGCGGCCTGTCGGGACAGACGCTGGATGACAAAGGCATCCTGAACGGCATGGCGACTGCCAGTCCGCTGAACAGCGCACTAAGCTGCTCGTGGGCGTGGAAGCCAACTGACAACACCACTGACGATCCGATCTTCCAGGAGTTCCAGGCACAGGGTCAGAGCTTCTTCACCGCCGCAGGCGATAGCGGCACGTGGAGCTCGGGCGGCTTTGTGTGGCCGGCGGACGATCCGTACGTAATGTCGGTCGGCGGAACCGATCTGACCACTGCCAGCGCTGGTGGTGCGTGGGCATCGGAAACCGGCTGGTCGGATACTGGTGGCGGAATCTCAACGAATAGCTTTGCCATTCCGTCGTGGCAGGTGGCAGCGGCCGCGGGATGCGCGAAGTGCTCGCAGACGCTCCGCAATGGTCCTGATGTTTCGGCGAACGCGAACTTCACGTTCTACGTTTGCGCCGACCAGACTGCTTGTTCGGAAAACCTCTACGGTGGCACCAGCTTCGCGACTCCGATGTGGGCTGGTTTCATCGCACTGGCCAACCAGCAAGCCGCTTCGAACGGCGACGCACTGGTAGGCTTCATCAACCCCGCGATCTATACGGACATTTACGCCAATGGATCCGAATACGCGAATGACTTCCACGACATTACAAGTGGAGGAAACAGCAAGGGCTCGACCGTTGGTTATGACTTGTCGACCGGCCTTGGTTCGCCGGCTGGACAATCTCTGATCAACGATCTGGTTGGAACCAGCACTGGCGGCGGCAGCTTCACGCTGAGCGCTAAGCCCGCTGCAGTCTCGGCGGCTCCAGGTGGAACGGCACCCTCGAAGATCAGTGTAACTCCTTCGGGCGGCTTCACCGGTACGGTGGCGCTGACTGCTTCGGGTCAGGGTAAGGGCGTCCTAGTGCAGATTGTTCCGGCCAGCGTCGCCAATGGCTCCGGAACCGCAGCCCTGCGCATCCACGTCGGACCGAACACCCCGGCCGGAACCCGCACGATCACCGTTACGGGAACCTCGGGCGCTACAACCGCAACTACAACAGTCACTCTAACGATCAACTAAGGGTGGCAACGTCCGCTGCTGCTTCGGCAGACAGCGTTGAAGAGCCCGGATCGACGAGATCCGGGCTTTTCATTTGCTACGACGATTTTCCGGCGGTGGCGAGATGTTGAGAGAGACGAATGTTCTTGGCCGTGGCAGTTCCGAGCCTTTTGAGGAGTTCAGAGGATGGCATCGCCCGCATGATCGCGTCGATTGCCGCAGTGGCATCGAGGGATTCGGATTCCACAAGATGGAACAGGAATTCCATGGCTGCGTCCTGCCGCGTCAGCGCGACGGCCGAGAGGAGCACGGAACGCCACCAGGGGTCGGAGGCGTTCTGGAGATTCTGTTTCAGGCATTCGAATGCCAGGAGGGAATGCGTGGCTGCGATGGCGAGTGCCGCCTCAGCAGCAGTTTCGTCGGCGGAATGAAGGAATTGACCGACGCAGGGAATTGCGCCGACTCCTTCGATCGCGAGAATACCGCTGTAGCAGACTCCGAGGACTTCCGGTTCGTCCTTCGCCAGCATTGCCTTGGTACGAAGAATCAAAGCGGCTGATGGTGAGCCGACCTGCTCGACAGCGCGAAGCGCTTCCGCGCGGACCGTTTTTTCCTGATCCGCGAATAGATCGATAAGATGCGAGAGAAGATCTGTCTCGGGCAGGTGACGGCATTGCACGAGCGTCAGCGCGCAGGTCGAGCGCAAGGTGCCGGCGGTGTCGGACCGGCCTCCCCAAACCGGTTCCAGTTGGATGTGGCGCATGCCGCGAAGAAAGACTTCCGGATCCTGATGCTCGAACGCCGCGAGCGCCCTGCTAAGAGCATTCTTGGCCCAGCATTGGGGATCGGTCTTCTCGGGATTCTCGAAGAAGCGATCGAAGGCGCTGAGAATGTCGGGCGTTAATTGTGGCAGGCGGAATTCGCGCGCCAGATCCGCCGCCTTCGCCACGAGAAAATTGTTGCGATTGCCCAGAGCCTTGCGCAGCGGCTCGAGTTTGTCTTCATCCGCCAGTTGACGAAGCGCGTCGAGCGCGCCGATTTGCTCATCGAATTTGCGCTTGCCTGGCACGCGAACGTCTCACCACAGAGTACACGGAGAATCACAGGGGAAAACAGTTCAGCCCTGGGATACGACGCTCTCCTTTGCCTGTGGAATATTGGTCTCGTATCCGCGTGGCGTCTTCTTACGAGCTTCCTGTAAAGTATTGAGTCGGGCAGAATCGCATTCGGCTTGGAGGCTTAGGTTGAAACACGGCAATCATGGTAACTCGCATCATGACAGTCAGGGCTCGGGCGAAGGGAAAGATCGTCAGCTGCACAATCCCATCGAAGATCGACTGATTCCCCTGGAGCCGCTGGACCTCTCGAAAGTGTCGTCCATCGACGGCCTGGTGCGGGCGATGGCGAAGACGGCATTCACAGGGCGCCAGCTCGGGGAAGCAGCGGACGTGCTCGAGGCCATGGCGCTCGATGAAGATGCGTTCGTCGTGATGACGCTCGCAGGCGCCATGACTGTCGCGAAGCAAGGCCTGATTGTCGCCGAACTGATTGACCGCGGAATTGTGAATGCCATCGTATCGACGGGCGCGCTGATGGCGCATGGGTTGGTCGAAGCGACCGGCAAGGCACATTTCCGGGCGAATCCCGAGGTTTCCGACGAAGAACTGTACGATCAGGGCTACAACCGCGTCTACGACACACTCGAGCCCGAGCAGAACCTCGACGATGTGGAAGAAGTGATGTCGGCCGTGCTCGAGGCCTGGGATCACAACGAGGTCATGTGTTCGTACAAGCTGAATCACGCGATCGGCGCGCATCTTTCGAAGCATGCGCAGGGGCAGAGGGGGATTCTGAAGTCGGCGTATGAAAAAGGCGTGCCGGTTTTCGTTCCGGCATTCAGCGACTCTGAACTTGGACTGGATACGGCGTTAAACAATCGCCTGCGAGAGTCGACTGGAAGGCACAAGATCCGGTTCGATCCCTTTGAGGATCTCGAACACTTCGCGGCGACCTTGCTGCGACAGAAGAAGCTTGGGATTTTCACGATCGGCGGCGGCGTGCCTCGCAACTGGTCGCAACAGTTTGGCCCCTTCATCGAACTGCGGCATCGTCGGCTGGGAGAGAACGTTCCGCTGAAGCGGTATCACTATGGCTTGAGGATCTGTCCGGAACCGGTCTACTGGGGTGGACTGTCAGGAAGTCCCTATAGTGAAGCGATCTCATGGGGCAAGTTTGTGCCTCCCTCGGAAGGCGGCAAGTTCGGAGAGGTCTTTGTCGACGCGACAGTTGGTTTACCTATTCTTGTGGCCGCTGTGATCGAGCGACTGGAGAAGAATAAAAAAGGGAATGCCGCCCGGAAGAGTGGGAAAGCTACGGCGAAGAAGTAAGGAGCGGCCCCAGAAAGTCCGCTACAACGTTATTTCGAGGGCGACCGACGGGTCAGCAGACTCGTTCGCGAGCGCGCCTTCTTCGTTGTTCTGTTCGCCGTGCTTCATCATGTGGCGGTACATCGGAGCAAGTAACTTATTTTCAAGCACTTCCGCCTCCGCCTGAAACCAGTCCTGCAACTCCTGGCCAGCCATCTGACCGCGGGACTCATAGATCTGTTGGGCACGGGAGCGCACCTTTCGCTCGACCGCCCGACGCATCAGTGCCCGCTGCTTTTTCCTTCTTGTCTCGATGTCCACTGTTTGTCCCGTGCTGCCAGGAAGGATGTTCGATCCACTTCTATGATAACCGAAGGCTGTTAACGGAAGATTACATTCGGCTAACCTTCAGGGTTACCAAAGTTATAAGACCTCGGGATCGGGAGACATCGAAGCAGGTCCTTTATTATCAATAACTTATTTTACAGTCAGCGGGATATTCAGAACGGCGTCGGCAGTGCCACTCGTGTTGCTGACGGTGTAAGCATTGACGGTAATAGTGTAGTTGCCCGGAGGTGTTCCGCTGAAGGTGGATCCTCCGCCGCCCGATGTCTGAGAGCTGCTGGAGCCGCCACATGCGGACAGCAGAGAAAGTACCAGTAGGGTCCCAGCGAATTTCAGGGAATATCTCCACCTCCGGCGGGAGAAGGGAAGAACGAGCGCGACCGGGAGCGTGCCAGTCAGCGACCACAGGGCTGCAGCCGTGCCAAGTGCAGCGCTGCCGTTCGTGTTTGCTGTGGTGCTCACGCTGACAGTCGCACTGGCACTTGATGCCGAACTGAAGTCAACCGTGTACTGATCCAGCGAATCGCTCGTATTGACGCTGCAGTTTGCCTTCGGAGCAGTGGTGCTGCATGACAAATAGACACGGCCGGTTCCGGCGGTGGAATTGAGGGTGACGGTGCTAGAGGCTGTCGATCCCGCGGTAGCCGTGATCGATGGTGCTGACATGGTCGGCGGGGGCACCTGAGAAGCCGTGTAAACGCGGACGTAGTCGATACTCATGACCGCAGGGCTGGGAGTCGTGTTGTCGGGAGGTCCGGGCCAGCTGCCGGTGCCTCCGACGGCAAGGTTGAGCAGCAGGAAAAACGGGTGGTTGTAGTCCCAGGTGAATCCCGAGGGAACATCGGCCGCAGTTCGCACGAAAAATATGTTTGTGGGATCGTCCACATAGAACTGCACCATGTACGGCGACCAGATTGCGCCGTAGGTATGAAACGTTGTCACGTCGGGACCGTTGGCATCGCTCGATGGAAAGGTGTAATCCTTGCCGAGCCCGTTTCCGCCGCAGTAGCAGTCGCTCGAAGAGAGCCCGCCGTGGAGCGTTGAGCTGATCGTGCTGGGGCCGAGACCGGCGCTGAGCGGGACATTCTCCATGTAATCGATTTCGCCGGACGCGGGCCAGCCGACCGTCGAGATGTTCGTCCCCAGCGCCCAGAATGCGGGCCACAATCCGGGCCCGAGGGGAAGGCTCATGCTGGATTCGATACGGCCGTACTGAAAACTTTGAAGATTGCTCGAGTTCAGGCGGGCCGAGGTCCAACTGCCGCTGTAGGGAGCCACGCCCGAATTAATTCGCAGCGCCTGAATGATCAAATGACCGCTGCCATCGAGATAAGCGTTGGGATTTGTCGAGTCGCAGGGAGCCGTGTTGCTGCTCGGCGCGCAGTAGTACTCGACTTCATCGTTCACGTTCAAAACGCCGGTATCGTACGTCCAGTTTGCGGAATTGATGCTCGATCCGTTGAACTCATCGCTCCAGAAGAGATTCCAGGTTTGGGCGGTGGAGGTCAGGTTTAGGACAAACAACAGGAGCCCCAGACAGAGAGTTCGCTTGAAAACTGGGACCATGAGGGCAGAATAAAACGGCGCTGTGGAGGAAACCATAATCCTCAGCCTCTCAAGAGGCACAGGAAATCATAGCTCCGCTGATTCACGCGGAATAGACGGCGAACCAAGATAATTCACAGACGAGGTTCGCCGGGTTCAGTTTTGAGATTAGTCGAAGATCAGCACAGCGGACGCGATGACGGTCGTCCACAGTCCTCGCTTGTCGCCGACGGCTGATTGGGTCACGTTGGCGGTGCGGACGATCTTGTTCGAGAGACGGTAGATCTGCTTCTTCTCATCCCAGGAACGATCCGGGTCGAATTCCACGTTCAAAGTGGTCGCCAACATTTCGGCGGCGAGTTCTTCAGCATATTCGCCGGCGGCATCTTCAGTCTCGCCGAAGGAGTGATGCTCGCTCAAATAGCCGTAAGTGTTCCGGTCCGCCGGAATCGCGACACCGATCGAAGAGGCCAGCAGCCGGTGAGGTTCGCGAGTTGAGTTCTCGGCGACGACGGCGAAGACGACTTCTCCCGGATGCAAATACTTCACGCCCTCCTTGCGGGCGAGCAGTTTACAGTTGGGAGGGAAGATGGAAGAGACGCGCACCAGGTTCTGGGCGGCGATGCCGGCGTCGCGCAGCGCTAATTCGAAGGAAGTCAGCCGCTCACGGTGTTTCCCCACCCCCTTGGTGAAGAAAATCCGCTTGGGAACCATGTCTTTGCCCAATTTTTTTCAGTCCTCCACAAAGAAGAATTTTGAATCGTGAGAATGCACAATCTAACACAACGGTTTGTAAAGGAAATATGAATTTGCTCACAATCAGGAGAAAAATAACGGAGGGCGTGAGCGCCCTCCGTCGCGGTGTCGGGAAGATAGAGCGATGGAAGCTTATTTCGCGGCTCGGACCGAAGTTACTGTGATCGTATTATCTTTTTCGGTACCGGTGACGGTGGCTTTGGCTCCAGCTTGTTTGTCGAGCGTAGCGAGCGCGGTCTTGTCGGAGGTGTCGAGCGTGTAGACCTTATCGCCGACAACCAGGGCATACTTTGATCCCTTGGCAACACAGGCACGAGTGCAGCCGGCGTCATCGCCCGGCATGGCGTGTTTCGCGCCACACATCGAGTCGCTGACGACTCCGGTATAGCTCTTCGAGGCGGCGAAGGCCAGAGAAGCCGTCAAGCAGGCAATCGCGAGAATATTCAAAAGCAAAAATCCGAATTTCTGAGTTCGACGATTCATCATCCCAAATTCTCCTTAGACTTTCTTGTAAGACTGCCGCCCAAGCATCAAGGCCGACGCAGGCCCCTTCGAAAAAGATGCCGCATCTGCGCGGAAGTTACAAGCTGAAGATTGCAAAAAGTGGGGACGCATAGGCATGCGTCCCCACCAGGTGCCCGGATCAGACTAAGGGGAGGGCCCGGGCAAATTCGACACATCCACTTCAGCTGGAATCCCCAGTTGTGCTCACTTCGCCGGAACGACGGAACTTACCTCCACTCCCACGCCATTTACCGAACCTGTCACGGTCACGTTGTTTCCCGCTTCTTTGTCGAGAACTGCGAGCAATGCTTTGTCCGTGGTATTTAAGGCATAGATCTTGTCGCCGACGATGAGGGTATATTTCGCCCCATGGCCAACACAGTTTCGTGTGCATTCGGCCGGAGTGCCGCCCATGTGTTGTGTGTTGCACATCGAGTCGCTGACGGTTCCGGTCAACGTTTGCTTGTCGGCCGCAAAGCCAAAGCCAGATGCGAACAAAAGTATGAGTGCTGTAACGGTCAAATTCAGGATCGTGCGTTTACTGCCCAGGTGCATATACTTCTCCGGAAATGGGTACGGCTCAGAGGAGAATCCTGCCGAGACTTTCGGGAAGTATACCGATTCGCGATGATTTGCCAAGTGCATTTTGGAGCGAGATTCGTCGAGGGCTGGGGTAGAGTACTCCAAACTGGCTGGAATGCAATGGATTCGCGCCAACTTGTTCCAAAATACGAACAAAACTGAAGGTTTTAAGACCGGCCTGTCGGGTCCTACTGCGGCTGAAGAGCTTTCACCGTGTAGATGAGATCCACATCGACTGTTTTGTCGCGGAGGTTTGGAGTGACGTGAGAGGCGACCTCCCAGTCGAAGTTTGATGGCAGCAGTTTGTGGGCGACGGGCAGATATTCATCGAGATAGGCGGAGTTGTAAACATCGCCCGGGCGAAGCTTCCACGCATTCCGCAGCTTGGCGGTCAGGCTATTATCCAGGCCGCGGTATTGCAGGTCGCCCATGTGATACTCGTAGCCTTCGCTAACGGCGATGTGAATCTGGACCGTGCCCGCAGCGTCGTCGAATTCTGCCTGGGTCTTGAATCCGGCGGTGACGTACCCTTTGGACCCGT
>Ga0335074_10008747_pt1 | contig 14082 bp, 13 predicted proteins | sample Lox_Sample_23_FD_206715 | JGI IMG/M metagenome (GOLD analysis project Ga0335074, IMG submission 206715) | Soil microbial communities from Loxahatchee National Wildlife Refuge, Florida, United States - Lox_Sample_2.3 | ecosystem: Environmental > Terrestrial > Soil > Wetlands | place: USA...
CGGCGCTGATGCCGAGCGTGGCAGCTATCTCCGCCTCCGACAACCCGACGTAGAACCGGAGCACCAGCACCTCCCGCCGTCGACGGGAGAGCCCGGCCAGCGCGGCCAGCACCTGCTGCCGGTCCTCAGACAGCAGGACCGACTCCTCCGTGGACAGCGGCGGGCTCGGTGAGTCATGGCCGGCGTGCCGCTGCGCTCGGCCGCGTCGCCTGATCACAGAGCGGCAGCCGTTGACCACCGCCGTCCGCAGGTAGGGGAGCGGGTCACCCGGATCGGCGAGCATGTCCCAGCGCTGGTGCAGCCGAGTGAATACGTCCTGGACGACGTCTTCCCCGGTGGCCTGGTCACCGACAATGAATGCGGCCAGCTTGACCAGTCCGGGACGGTGCGCCCCGTACGCCTCGGCGAAGCCAGATCCCGCCGATGACGTCCGGCGAGCCGCCGTATCGTCCGGTGTGTACCGGTCGGCGCTTGGTCTCATGCCCACTACACTCCACGCCCCCGTGATCGGTTGCCCAGGGCCATCGGGGAGCTGGCCGCCAACGACGGGACCTACGCCACCCCTGCCGGGCCCGGGCCTCGCCGCGCGGACCGCCCAGCAGCGGCCCGCAAGCTCGCCATCGGGATTAGCGTGGACCTCTATGCCCGGCCCGCAGATGTTACTTCGACCTGCGGGGCCACGGCCGCAGCGATCACAGGGAAAGCCAGCCCGCCACCTAGAGCGGTCTTGAATGAATCGCCTATCCGTACCGCCACCCGGTGCGACGTCTTGTGATCGAGGCCACCTACCTGCTCTGACACCTCGGCTAGACAGGTCCGGCCGCCAAGCGCAGGTGCTCGCCCAGCAACTCAATTGCGCGGGACGTTTCCGCGGAGACGTTCGGTCGGCCGGAGATCCTTACCGGCGCCAGGTGTAGGGCGTCGTGGTGGAGACCTTGACCAGCCCCGCCCGCTCCAGGACGGGCCGGGAGAACTCGGTCGAGTCGCTGTGCATCAGCCGCTTGCCCAGCGCGAGCGCTGAGCGTGCCCGGGCCGCGGTGAGGGCCCGCGTCGTGCAGCCCTGGCGCGCGGTCGTGCCCCCGCGTCTTCCACTCCACTCGCGTGATCGCCTCATCCGCACGGTAGTGCGCCATGGCCTGCCCGACCCATCCGGCGATCCTCGCCGCGCCGGCCCCGCCCAGGTCCTGGTAGGTCACGAACCCCCGCCCGCCCGCGAAGGTCACCAGCCGCAGCGGACCAATCCGCCCCACCGCTATCGCGCCCGACGTCTCGGCGTCCGACCGCAGCTGCCGGTCGTAAGCCCCGAGGTACTCCTGCGAAGTAGTCACCGGCGGCATACTCGCAAACCCGGCGCCGCGAGGCCAGCCAATATCGATCGCACCCTCCGGTAGGTGGTTGGGGCATTGCGCCGGCGGGGATGAGGGGTCGCGGGCTCAGAAGGACAGGTAGGTTCCCGCAGCCATAGGTTCGGAAGACAGGCCCTGGTCCCGCGCGGGGCCCGCCGCCCGGCGGGTGGGCCGCGTAAAGTTCAGCGCATGCCAGGGATTCACGCGGCGCGCCGCGAGCGGGTGCAGGAGCAGGTCGCCGCGGCGGGCGCGGACGCGGTCCTGGTCACCGCGGGACCGAACGTCCGGTACCTCACCGGCCTGGCCAGCTCCAACGCCGCCCTGCTGGTGCCCGCGCAGGGGATGGCCGTGCTGGCCACCGACTCGCGGTATGCGCTGGCGGCCCAGCGGGACTGCCCCGACGTGGAGCTCATCACCGAGCGCTTCATCGAGCCTCGGCTCGCCGCGGAGATGACCGCCCGCGGCTTGCGGACCGTCGCCTTCGAGGCGCACGAGATGACCGTCGAGCGCCACGCGGAACTCGCCGCGGCGGCCCAGGACGTCACCATCGTGCCGTTCGGCCGGAAGATCGAGGAGCTGCGGATGGTCAAGGATCCGCACGAACTCGCCCTGCTAGCGACCGCGTGCCGGATCACCTGCCAGGCCATCGCCGACGTGTTCGCGATGATCCGGCCGGGCCTGACCGAACGAAGGCTGGCTGCGGCGCTTGAGGCGCGGATGACCGATCTCGGCGCGGAGAGCCCGGCCTTCGAGACGATCGTGGCCAGCGGGCCGAACGGCGCGATCCCGCATCACCGCCCGACCGACCGGCCGCTGCGGCGCGGTGACCTGGTCACGATGGACTTCGGCGCCAGCTACGCCGGCTATCACGCCGACATGACCCGCACGGTCGCGCTCGGCGAGCCGGCCGGCTGGCAGCGGGAGATCTACGAGCTGGTGGCGACCGCGCAGCGGTCCGGGATCGAGGCCGCACGCCCGGGCGCCGAACTCGGGGATGTGGACGCCGCGGCGCGCGACCTGATCCGCGACGCCGGGCACGGCGAGCACTTTGGCCACGGCCTGGGCCACGGCGTGGGCCTGGAGGTGCATGAGGCCCCGATGATCGGGTACGCGCGGACGGGTAAGCTTGCCAGCCGGGTCCCAGTCACCGTCGAGCCCGGTGTCTACCTGCCCGGCCGGGGCGGTGTCCGGATTGAGGACGTCATGGTCGTGGGCGCTGACGGGACGGGACTGCTCACGACGACGACAAGAGAGCTTCTCGTCCTGTTACCTGGAGATTGAACGTGGCCACCACTAACGACCTGAAGAACGGCATGACGCTTAACCTCGACGGGCAGCTCTGGTCTGTCGTCGAATTCCAGCACGTCAAGCCGGGCAAGGGCGGCGCCTTCGTGCGCACCAAGCTCAAGAACGTCATGTCGGGCAAGGTCGTCGAACGGACCTTCAACGCGGGCGTCAAGGTCGACGTGGCCAACGTGGACCGGCGGGAGATGCAGTACCTGTACCGCGAGGGCAACGATTTCGTCTTCATGGACACACAGGACTACGAGCAGCCGCGGGTCCCCGCCTCCGTGGTGGGCGACGCGGCCAACTACCTGCTGCCCGAGCAGACCGTGACGATGGCGTTCAACGACGGCGTGCCGCTGTACCTGGACCTGCCCGCGGCGGTGGAGCTCACCATCAGCCAGACCGACCCGGGCGTGCAGGGCGACCGCTCCACCGGCGGGACCAAGCCGGCCACGCTCGAGACCGGCGCGACGATCCAGGTGCCGCTGTTCATCTCGACCGGAGAGCGGATCAAGGTCGACACCAGGACCGGCCAGTACCTCAGCCGCGCCTGATGAGCGCGGTATGCCGCTGGCGTCATGCCGGCGCGTAGCAAGGCGCGCAAGCGGGCCCTTGACATCCTCTTCGAGGCCGAGTTGCGCGGCGTGCCGGCCTTGGACGTGCTCGCCGAGCGCACGGCGCCAGGCTCCTCCCCGCCGGTGTCCGCGTACGCCGCGGAACTGGTCCGGGGCGTGGCCGCGCACGCCGCGCGGATCGATGACCTGATCGCCGCGCACGCCGAGGGCTGGACCCTGGGCCGGATGCCGGCCGTGGACAGGAACGTGCTGCGGATCGGGGCCTACGAGCTGCTCTGGGCGCCGGACGTGCCCGACGGCGTGGCCATCAGCGAGGCCGTCCTGCTCGCGAGCGACCTGTCCACCGACGCCTCGCCCGCGTTCGTCAACGGCCTGCTGGCCAAGATCGCCGAGCTCAAGCCGTCCCTGGAGCTGGGCCCCGGCTCAGCCGACCGCGAAGCGGACGTGCAGGCCGTGGCGGCGCAGGACCCGGAAGAACCAGAGGGCTGACGCTCCCGTCCCCGCGACGATGCCGCCTACCGTGACGACGGTGGTCAGCAGCATGAACACCTTGACCGGCTCCAGGGCCATCAGGACCGCCAGGCCGATCGTCGAGCCGGCGAAGATCCCGGCCCACAGCCACGTCGCGCCCTGGAAGAACCGGTGCAGCCCCGCGTGATGGGACGGGTGACGGAGCGCCACCACCTCGGCGGCCAGCTGCGCCACCAGCGGCTTGCGCGTGGGCGCGGTCCGCGCGAACAGCACGCACAGGCCCAGGTTGGCCAGCGGGAACTGCAGCAGGAAGAACAGCACGCTGCCGGTGATGAGCACCACGGCCGTCTGGAGCGTGAGCACCAGGGCCGAGATCGTCAGCAGGCCCGGGACGCTCCGGGTGATGACCTTGCGCCCGATGACGGTCAGCCAGCACGCCAGCGTCGCAGCGATCATGCCTGCGTCGCGTCCGCCGAGCGCGGCGCCGGCGAAGTAACCGGCGACGGGGATGCCGAGGGATTCGGCGAGGTTCCAGCCTGCGGTCAGCATCAGCCGCCAGGGGCGCGGCAGCTCGAGGTGCTCAGCCATGGCGATGAGGATACGGTGAGCGGAGGCGGCCGCGCTGGAGATGGGCTGAAGCGTCATAAAGAAGAATCTGGGAGTTCCGCACGGCCTTTATAACGAAGGTCTGGTTACTCAGGTTCATTATCCTGGCACGGAAAGTAACATCGTGCCGAACCTCCGGGCGCGCCGTGAGTCATTACAGTTGACTCCGGGGGAAGGAGGCCCAGGTGGCGGCTGAGTCGAGGCGCGACGGCGTCCGCTCCTCGCTGCTATGGGACGTCCTGCGCGAGGTCGCCTCCGCCCGGGCGGCGGAGACCGGCCGGACGGCGCTTGACATCGTAGACGTGGGCGGGGGAACCGGCGGGCTGGCGGTTCCCTTCGCGTCGCTCGGGCACAACGTCACCGTCGTCGACCCGAGCCCCGACGCACTCGCCGCGGCGCAGCGGCGCGCCGCCGAGGCCGGCGCGTGCCTGGCCGCCGTGCAGGGCGAGGCCGCCAGCCTGGACAGCGTCGCGGGCGTAGCCGCCGCGGACCTCATCATCTGCCACAACGTGCTCGAATACGTCGACTCACCCGCCGACGCGATGACCGCGATCGCAACGGTGCTGCGCCCTGGCGCCACCGTCAGCGTGCTGGCCGCCAACGCGGTCGCCGCGGTCCTGCACCGCGCCCTGGCGGGCCGCTTCGCCGAGGCGCTGCTGTTGATCCGGGGGGACGACCCCCCTGGACCCCCCGATCTTGGGGCAAAGCCCTTCCCCCCGAACCTTCCCGGCCCCCCGCCCGCGGGGGGACTCGCCGCGCCGCAGGGGCGGCGGTACACGCTGGACGGGCTGACCGCGCTGATCGACGGGGCGGGGTTGCGGGTGGGACAGGTGCACGGGGTACGGATCTTCAGCGGCCTGGTGCCGGCCGCGGTGGTGGACGGCGACCCGGGCAGCGCCGACGCGCTCCGGGCGCTCGAGGCGGCCGCCGCGGCGACCCCGCCGCTCCGCGACATCGCGGCCCAGTTGCACATCCTCGGCCACCGCTGACCGTCATGGGGGCGGACCCGTTGCCGACAGAAGACACGGGCTGCCACGTCCTGCACGTCGACATGGACGCGTTCTACGCGAGCGTGGAGATCAGGGACGCACCCGAGCTCGCGGGCCGGCCGGTGATCGTAGGCGGGACCGGCGGCCGCGGCGTGGTGCTTTCCGCGTCGTACGCCGCGCGCGCGTTCGGCGTGCGCTCGGCGATGCCCGTGGGGCGGGCGCAACGGCTGTGCCCGCAGGCGGTGTTCGTCCCGCCCAGGCACCGGGTCTACGCCGCCACCTCCAAGGAGGTGATGGCCATCTTCGGGACGGTCACCCCCGAGGTGGAGCCGCTCGCCCTGGACGAGGCGTTCCTCGACGTCCAAGGCGCGCGCCGCAGGCTCGGCCCGCCCGCGCAGATCGCCGTGCTCATCCGGGCCCAGGTCGCCGAGCAGCAGGGCATCACCTGCTCGATCGGGGTCGCGCCGAGCAAGTTCGTGGCCAAGATCGCGTCTGCCCGCTGCAAGCCGGACGGCCTGCTGGTGGTCCCGCAGGCCGGCGTGCTCGACTTCCTGCACCCGCTGCCGGTCGCCGCGCTGTGGGGCGTGGGGGAGCGGACCGGCGAGATCCTGGCCAGGCTCGGCCTGCGCACGGTGGGCGACATCGCGCATACCCCGCTGGCCACCCTGCAGCGCGACCTCGGGGCCGCGCAGGGGGCGCACCTGGCCGCCCTGGCCTGGGGCCGTGACGAGCGCCGGGTGACGCCGCACGTGGCGGAGAAGAGCATCGGCGCGGAGGAGACGTTCGCCACCGACATCGGCGATCCGGACCGGGTCAGACGGGAGCTGCTCAGGCTCTCCAGCCGGACCGCGCGCGGGCTGCGCGCCGGCGGTTACCTGGCCCGGACGGTCTCGGTCAAGCTGCGGCTGGCCAGCTTCAAGACGATGACCCGGTCCAAGACGCTGGCGTACCCGACGGACGTGACCAAGGTGATTTACGCCACGGCCTGCTCGCTGTACGGGTCGGCGGGGCTCGCGAGCGGAGCCCGGCTGCGCCTCGTCGGGGTCAGGGTGTCCGGTCTGGTGCAGGCGGCGAGCGCGAACGCCCAGCTCACCTTTGATGACCGGCCGGTTGGCTGGCGGGAAGCGGACCAGGCGGTGGACAGGATCACGAGCCGGTTCGGTCCCGGCGTGATCCGTCCGGCTTCCCTGGTGGAAGACCCGGAGCGCCCCGGACCTGACGCTTTATGACTGCTATGGGGTGCGGTCTTCCACGTGATGTGTCAACGCTCGTATTCTGGAAAATGAACCGGGTATGCGAGGTGGCGGTCACCTCACACGTTCCGGCGCAATGGGTTTTTATGGGAGGCGTCGTGCCGCTCTCTGAACACGAGCAGCGCCAGCTGGAGCAGATCGAGCAAGCGCTCTACAGGGAGGATCCGAAGTTCGGGCGTCTCGTGCGCTCCAGCGATCCACGCGTGCACTACAAGCGCAAGCTGGTAGAGGCCTTGATCGGGATGCTGATCGGCGCGGGTATCCTCGCGGCGGGCCTGGTAACCCGCCACATCGACCTGGAAGCGGCCGGAGCCGCGATCGTCCTGCTGTCCCTGCTGTGGGCCTTGATCAGCTGGCGGCGGCACCGGGCCAGGGTGCGGCCGGCGCGCGACAGGGCCAGGATGTCGGCTCAGCAGCGATCCGGCGGGCACAGCGGGCCGGCCTTGGGCTGGAAGGCCCGCATGATGGAGCGGATGGAAGAACGCTGGCGCCGCCGCCAGGAGGGTAACCGCACGATGTAGTGCCCGGGCGTCGCCCAGCGCGCCCCGTTCCCGTCGATGCTCCTGTCAGCTCACCTGCCTGCGCTCGGTCGTCCGCCGGGAGATCAGCGCCCCCACATGGTCCGGGATCGTCGCCGCGCCGTCGGCCGCCGCGGTCAGCACCGAAGCCGGGAAGATCAGGGCGCGCCACCGCGCGCCACGCCGGGCCGAGCCCGCGACACCGCGCCGCGCCGCTGCGCCGTCGCGCCGAAGGTCCGCAGACTCGGCCGGGCGCGCCGCGTAGCTGGCCCGCTCCTCGGCCAGCGCCAGCCTGCGGACGGCCTCGCGGGCCGGCTCGGGCAGCCCCGCCGTCACCCGCCCGGCCAGGGTCCGCGGCGGCTCGCTCGGCTCGGCGCCGACGCCCAGGTCCGCCAGGTCATCGCGGAACTCGCGCCAGGCGGCGTGCGCCCGGCCCGCGTCGTCCTTGGCCAGCGCCCAGCGCCACCGCCGCAGCACGATCCGGCAGGTCGCCGGCGCGACTAGGACGACGGCGCACGCCGCGCCGAACGCTATGGCCACCGTCGCCCAGCCCGTCCGAAGATCGATCCCCGCGTGGGACAGGCCGCGGTACAGGACGAGCACCACGACCGCGGCCGCGACCACCGCCAGGAGAACCGCCGCCGGCGTGGTCACGGGCCGGCGCCTGGGCGCCTCGGCGTGGGCGGTCAGTGCCCGGTGCGCAGGCGGCGCCACGATCGCGATGATCCCGCAGGCCAGCGCCATCGCCGCCAGCACCGCCAGGACGATCGCGGCCCAGCCGGATCCGCCCGACCTGGCGCCCCGGCCGGTGAACGTGCCCCCGCCCAGCGGGGGGACGCGCCGGAACGGACTGCCGCCGCCGGCGGTGCGCGGGGTGCTCGTCGGCGTGGGAGAAGTCGACGGGGGCGTCTTCAGGGTGCCTGAGCCGGTCGGGTTGCCCATGTAGCTCGGCCGATGCGAGGTGCCCTGGCCGGCGGGCGTGGCCTCGAACAGGATCCAGCCGTAGCCGGAGAAGTACACCTCGGTCCAGGCGTGGCCGTCGGTGTTCTTGACCACGTAGGAGTCCTTCCCGTGCCGCGTGCCCGCGGTGTAACCCGTGACCAGCCGGGCCGGGATGCCGAGCAGCCGGGTGAGCACGGTCATCGCGTACGCGGACTGCACGCACACGCCGATCCTGGTCTTGGTCAGGTAGCTCAGCAGGCCGCCCGGGGTGTCGAACGTCTTCGCCGCGGTGTCATAGGTGAAGTCGATACCCGAGAGCCAGTCCGCCAGCTTCTGGACCTTCTGGTATTCGGTTACCGCGCCGGCCGTCTCCTGGTCCGCGATCCGCTCGAGGGCAGGTATCCGGTAGGACGCGGGAAGCTGCAAGTCCGCCTGCAGGCCGGTCACCGGGGGCAGCGGGGCCGAGTTCAGCTCGTCCTCGGTGGGCTCTACCGCCAGGCTGGTGACGCGGTACGATCCGGCGGCGGCGGAGTCCGTCGCCGAGAACATCGTGAGTTCCGGATCGATCAGCCATATCCCGGGCGGGCCCTTGACGCTGATCGGCGCATAGGGTGCGGGCAGGAAGGTCGGCAGCGAGCCGGAAGTCAGCTGGCCCTTGACCACCGACACCGTGGTCGTGACCTCCTGGGTGGCGGAGAACACGCTCAGCCCCGGGACCGAACCCTGGTAATCGCCGGTCTCCACCGCGCCCGTGTAGTAGCTCAGCGGCTGCCAGCCGGCGTCGCCCAGGTAATCGAGCACCTCCTGCTGCAGGTACAGAGAGTCATTGTCCTGCAGGCTCTGTGATGCCGTGGTGGTATAGGTCAGCACATCGTACGGGTGGGTCTCCTGAAGCTCGGTCAGCGTCTGGGTCAGCGGATCGGGGAGGGCAGCGGCGACCGTGCCCCCGCCGTGGCTGCCGATTCCCGGACCCGACGCGAACGGCCGACCCGGGCGCAGGCCCGGCAGGATCAGCGGGACGGCGAGCGCGAGTACGACCGACGCCAGCCCGACCCGGCGCCCCGCCGCGGCCAGCCCGCGGGTGTCCGGGCCCGAACCCTCGCCGCGGCTCCCGGCTGACCCGGTGCGCCCCTGGCCGCGCCGCCCCGGGCCCAAGCGGTCGTCGTGCTGCGGTCCGGTGCGCCACAGCGATACCAGCCGACCCCACATCCGGATCTTTTCCCGGCCGTCCGCGCTCAGCATGGCCAGGTATCCCGCGGTGCCCAGGCTGAAGACGATGACGGTGCCCGCGCCGCTCGGGGCGTTCATGGTGATGGGCACCGTGAACAGGACCAGCAGCGGCAGGCCCGCCAGCGCCGTCGACCGCAGCCGGACGGCGATCAGGTCGGTCAGCACGGCCGTGATGCCGATCCCGCCGGCGGCGAGCAGCACCAGGCCGGGCGTCTGCTGCGCCGGAGGTGCGTAGTGGTGCGCGTCGGCGGTCCCGGTGACCGCCAGATCCCACAGCAGGCGCACCGCGGTCGGCGTCGGGATGAACCGGAGCAGGCAATGGCGCGCTTCGAACAGCACGGTGAGGTAGTACAGCAGGCCGATCAGGCTGATGGCCAGGCACACGGCCACGGGCAGCACCCGGAGCCGGCCAAGCGCCCCGCAGGCCGCGACCACGGCGGCCGCGCCGATGCCCGCGTAGAACCACGCCGAGAAGTCGAACAGCGGGTACATGACGGTGGAGACGAGCACGACCGCGACGGCGACCGTCACCGTCATCCGGCGGTTGAGCATCATCCCTGCTCACTCCCGAACCTGCCGACGGGCAGCGGCCGGTCGGCAGGTCTGTGCAGTTGCTGCCAGGCAGCGGCCAGCGGCGTGGTGGAGCTCACCACGGCGACCCGCCATCCCGAGGCCGACAGGATCTCCACCGTCCGGGCGGTGTCCTCGCCTACGACGTCGGAGGCCCAGGTGGAGACGGCGAGCACCAGGGCCATCGCGGGCGCGTTCCCGCGCCTGCTCGCGGCCAGCAGCCTGGCGTCGTCGGCGGACAGGCGCCCGAGCACGGCGATCAGCTGGCCGCCGGCGTTGGCCAGCGCGGTGGTACCAGGGCCGAGTCCCACATCCCGCGAAGGGCTGATGACCGCGAGCATGTCGAGCAGGGTGTCCTGGAACGTGCCGCGCGGGGCCATTTCCCCGGCCTCGGTCATGAGCCTGGCCCGGAAGCCCTCCCCGGACAGGTGCGCACCGATCGAGGCCGCCGCGCTGACGGCGAACTCGAAGGTGGCGGAGCTGACGCCGCCTGAGTGCGCGGACCGGCGGGCATCGAGGAAGACGGACGCACTGTTCCGCCACTGGTGTTCCTCGCGGCGGACCATCAGCTCGCCGTACCGCGCCGTCGACCTCCAGTGCACCCGGTGCAGCGAGTCTCCGTCCTGGTAGACCCGCGGCGCCGCGTCGTCCTCGCCGACGGCGGAGATCGTCCGCATCCCCCCGTCCCCCTCGCCGAGCCAGCTGCTCGGCGCGGGCGCCCTCGGCAGCTCGTAAATCCTCGGCGTGACCACCAGGGTGCTGGTGGTGCTGAACGACTTGCTGATCTCCACCAGGCCGAACGCGTCCGCGACCCGGATCCGCAGCGGGCCGATGGTGAACCGGCCGCGGACCTCGGAACGGATCTGGTAGCTGAGCTCCCGGTGGCCGCTCGGCTCGATCTCGTCCAGCACGAACCGGGGCCTGGTGCCGAGGGAGTAGGGCGTCACGTCCTCGGCGAGCAGGACGGCCGTGCGCAGGCGCGAGACGTTCTCAACCCGCACGGTGACCGTGGTCGGGTGGCCGGCCGGCACCCGGGGCGGGTCCAGCCTGCGGGTGCAGGACAGCCGGTAGCGGGACCGCCGGGCGATCAGCGCGGAAACCAGCGGGAGGATCACCAGCAGGGCGCCGACCCGGACCAGGTCGGGCTCCGGGATGGCGAGGCCGCACACGATGGCCGCGCCGCCCGCGGCGAGGAACGATCGGCCCCGCGTCGTCAGCGAGCCGAACAGCGGCTGCATGGCCCCGCCCCGGTCATCGCCGCGGGAGGGGCAGATGCGCGATGATCCTCTTCACCACTTGCTCGGGGAGGTGCCGCTCCACGATCGCCTCGGCCGTGGGCAGCAGCCGGTGCGCGAGGACGGGCGGGGCCAAGGCCTGCACGTCGTCGGGGATGACGTAGTCCCGCCCGTCGAGCGCGGCCCAGGCGCGGCTGATCCGCAACAGGTGCAGGGTGGCCCGCGGTGACGCGCCCAGGCGCAGCTCCGGCGAGGTCCTCGTGGCGTTGGCCAGGCTGATGAGGTACTCCTTGACCTGTTCGGACACCAGCACGCTGCGCACCGCGATCACCAGGTCCTGCACGTCGCTCGCCCGCGCGACGGGCTCGAGCTGATCAAGGGGCGACGTGGCGCCGTGGCTGTCGAGCATGGCCCGCTCGGCGGCGGCCGACGGGTAGCCGAGCGAGATACGCGCCGTGAACCGGTCGCGCTGCGCCTCCGGCAGCGGGTACGTGCCTTCCATCTCCACCGGGTTCTGGGTGGCGATGACCATGAAGGGCGCCTGCAGCACGTAGGTCGTGCTGTCCACGGTGACCTGGCGCTCTTCCATGCATTCCAGCAGGGCCGACTGAGTCTTGGGCGAGGCCCGGTTGATCTCGTCGCCGAGCAGGACGTTGGCGAACACCGGTCCCGGCTTGAACTCGAACTCGCGGCGTTCCTGGTTGTAGGCGCTCACCCCGGTGATATCGCTGGGCAGCAGGTCCGGCGTGAACTGGACGCGCTGCACCGTGCCGTCGATCGCCCGGGCCAGAGCCTTGGCGAGCATCGTCTTGCCGACGCCAGGCACGTCCTCGATGAGCAGGTGCCCCTCGGCGAGCAGGACGGCCAGGGTGAGCCTGATCGCCTCGGGCTTGCCCTCGATCACCGCCTCGATGGCCTTGCCGATCCTGTGGGCCGCCGGAACGAGGTCATCGATGGAGCCCCGCATCTCCCGCCCGGTGTCAAGAACCACATGGCCTCCTCGAGGTCGCCGGCGCAGAGGCGCGCCGGCAAGCCTGGTCTCCCGTCACGTGGCGCTCCCGGCCGAGCCGCCGTATCGCTACAGTACGTCCTTGCCTGCCCGAAGCGCGATGCTGGCCTTCGCTAATCTGCCCCTTTGCGCCGCGATTACGCGCTCACCGCCCTAGCAAACCGCCTGACCTGCGGTGTTCTGGCATACCCGCAGGCCGGCGGCCTGGGTCCCGCAGTCTCCGCGTCGCTGGGCAGCGCAAGCCGATCGTCCCCACCTCGCCCCACCCCCGCCACCTGCGCTTCAGTGGGGGACAGGGTCAGATCATAGCCAATCTGGCGTTGACGGTGGGGGAAAGTGGGGTACAGTGGAGCACAAGTGGAACTGATCGTGGCAGGAGGTGAGTGCCAGTGTTCCTCGGCACTCACACGCCGCGGCTGGATGACAAGGGCCGGCTGTTCCTGCCCGCCAAGTACCGGGACGATCTCGCCGGGGGAGTGGTGATCACCAAGGGGCAGGGGCAGGAGCGCTGCCTGTACGTCTTCCCGAAAGACGAGTTCGCCCGCCTGGCCGAGTCGCTGCGTACCCAGCCCGAGACCACCCAGGCGATCAGGGACCGGAGCCGGGTCTTCTTCGCCAGCGCCTCCGACGAGCTCCCCGACCGGCAGGGCCGGATCATCGTCCCGGCCGCCTTGCGCACCTACGCCGGTCTCGAGCATGACTGCGTGGTGGTCGGCGCGAACACCCGCCTTGAGATCTGGGACGCGCCGACGTGGCAGGCCTACCAGGCCGCCCAAGAGGCTGCCTCCGCCGAGGAGGTGCTCCCGGGAATCCTGTAGCGAACGCGGGCAGCAAGGGGGATTGACGGGACGGTCCCCATCCGCCGTTCCCTGCTGGCATCACTTCCCCGGTGCCAGCCGGTGGCGCAGCGGATGGGGACCGGCGGAAAGGCAGCAAGGCCGCGGGAACCGAACTGGGAGGGGGGACGCATGCCAGGGCCTTCGCACGTGCCGGTGCTGACCGGCCGGGTCACGGCGCTGCTCGCGCCCGCCCTGGCGACCCCGGGCGTCGTGCTGGTGGACGCCACCCTCGGCCGCGCCGGGCACGCCCGCGCCCTCCTGGAGATCTGCCCCGACCTGCTGCTGATCGGCATCGACGCGGATACGGCGGCAATCGAGGCGGCCCGTGAGCTGCTGGCCCCCTACGCGGACCGGGTGCGGCTCGTGCACGCGCGCTACGACGAGATCCCCGAGATCGTGGCCACCACGCCGGCGCCGGTCATGGGCCTGCTCTTCGACCTGGGCGTGTCCTCGCCCCAGCTCGACGACCCGGCGCGCGGCTTCGCGTACGCCCAGGACGCTCCGCTGGACATGCGGATGGACCTGACCGGGGACCGGACCGCCGCCGACATCGTCAACGGCTACCCGGCCGCGGACCTCGCCCGCGTGCTCCGCGTCTACGGCGAGGAGCGCTTCGCCCGGCGGATCGCCGACGCGGTGGTCCGCGAGCGCGCCCGCGCGCCGATCACCTCCACCCGGCAGCTGAGCGCCATCGTCAAGGACGCGATCCCCGCGGCTACCCGGCGCACCGGGGGCAACCCGGCCAAGCGCACCTTCCAGGCGCTGCGGATCGAGGTAAACGACGAGCTCGGCACCCTGCGGCGGGCGCTGCCCGCCGCCCTCGGCGTGCTGGCCGTAAGCGGGCGCGTCGTGGTCCTGGCCTACCACTCGCTCGAAGACCGGATCGTCAAGCGGGAACTCGTGCGGCTGTCCACCGAGCCGGCGCCGCCCGGCCTGCCCATCACCGCCCAGGCGGCTACCGCCCAGTTCCGCCTGCTCACCAGGGGCGCCGAGCGTCCGGACAGCGAAGAAATCGCGGGCAATCCGCGCGCCGCCTCCGCCAGGCTGCGCGCCGCGGAGCGGATCAGGGAGGCGGCATGACCCGAGGAACCGACACGAGCACCGACACGATGCCGCGCACCCCGAGGCAGCCGCCGGGCCGTGTCATGCCGCCGGGCCGCGCCGTGCCGCCGGGCCGCGCCGTGCCGCCGGGCCGCGCCGTGCCGCCGGGCC
>Ga0335074_10008750_pt1 | contig 14081 bp, 8 predicted proteins | sample Lox_Sample_23_FD_206715 | JGI IMG/M metagenome (GOLD analysis project Ga0335074, IMG submission 206715) | Soil microbial communities from Loxahatchee National Wildlife Refuge, Florida, United States - Lox_Sample_2.3 | ecosystem: Environmental > Terrestrial > Soil > Wetlands | place: USA: Florida...
GGGCGTTGCCGCGCGCACAGTGCCCGCGGAGCTTCCCGAACTCTCCGAAATCGAAATCATCCGCCACTTCACACGCCTCTCCACCTGGAACTACGCCATCGATCTCGGCATGTATCCCCTGGGCTCCTGCACCATGAAGTACAACCCGCGCGTGAACGAATACGTCGCGCGCATTGAGGGGCTGGCCGAGGCGCATCCTTACCGGCCTGAATCGCTGGCGCAGGGGATTCTCGAAATCTTTGACCTGTTGCAGCGATGCCTGCTCGAGATCACCGGCATGGACGCAATTACGCTCGAGCCGGCGGCTGGCGCGCACGGCGAGTACACCGGAATCCTGCTCACGCGTGCCTGGCATGAGTCGCGGGGCAATCCGCGCAGCAAAATCCTCGTGCCTGACTCGGCGCACGGCACCAATCCCGCAACCGCGGCAATCGTCGGCTACGCGGTTGAAAACATCAAGTCGAACGCCGACGGTGGCATCGATCTTGAAGGACTCGCCCGCCAGGTGGATGAAAACACCGCCGCGCTGATGCTCACCAATCCGTCGACTCTCGGCGTCTTTGAAAACGAGATTCACAAAATCGCCGATATCCTGCACGCGAAAGGCGCGCTCCTCTACATGGACGGCGCCAACATGAACGCGCTGGTGGGCAAAGTGCGCCCCGGTGACTTCGGCGTGGACGTGATGCATCTGAACCTGCACAAGACTTTTTCCACTCCGCACGGTGGCGGCGGGCCGGGTTCGGGTCCTGTCGCGTGCAAGATATTTCTCGAGCCGTTCCTCCCCACCCCGGTTCTCGTCCGAAACGAGAACGGTGCGAAGCACTGTCCCGATGCGGGCGATTGGGAGGACACCAACGCCGAGCCAACCGCCGACGGCTGCCCGCCCCTCTTCCGCGCGCCGCTCATCAACCCCGTCACGCAGGAGCCAACCGGCGATGTTGGACCGATGCCGCTGCACACCCTCACAAGCAGCCCGCTTCACTGGGAGTACAATCGGCCCCAGTCCGTTGGCCGCGTGCGCGCGTTCTATGGCAATACCGGCATGTTCATTCGCGCGCTGGCTTACATCCTGGCCAACGGCCCCGACGGCCTGCGCCTGACCACGGAAGATGCCGTGCTCAACGCCAATTACATCCGCAAAAAGCTCGAAGACGCGTATGAGCTTCCGTACCGAACGCCCTCGATGCACGAAGTCGTCTTCAGCGATAAGCGTCAGGCCGCGCACGGCGTGAAGACCGGCGACATCGCCAAGCGGCTCATCGATTACGGCTTCCATCCCTACACCGTCAGCTTCCCGCTCATCGTGCACGGCGCGCTGATGATCGAGCCCACTGAGAGCGAGTCGCGCGAAGAACTGGATCTTTTCATCGACGCTATGCGCTCCATTGCGCGCGAAGTGGAAGAGAATCCCGAACTGGTGAAGACGGCGCCGCACTCCACGCGGGTTTCGCGGCTCGACGAAGTGCAGGCGGCGCGCAAACCGATTTTGCGTTGGAAGCCGGAAAAACACTGACCACCGGCCACCGATCACTGCCTTTCCCGTACCTAACCCGTCATAGGCGCGCCGCGCGCGTTCGCCTACACTCAAGTTCAGAATGGCCGGTACTCCCTCATCGCCGGCATCCGGCTACCGCGGCCGGCTGGCGCCGTCGCCCACAGGCTATCTGCATGTCGGTCACGCCCGGACGTTCTGGACGGCTTTCCAGCGCGCGCGTGATGCGGGCGGCACTCTGGTAATGCGCATGGAGGATCTCGATCGCGAGCGCAGCCGCTCCGCATATGCTGATGCCGCGCTTGAAGACCTGCGCTGGCTCGGAATTCGCTGGCAGGAGGGGCCTGACAATGGAGGGCCGTTTGCTCCTTATGTCCAGAGCAAGCGGCGCGCCATCTACCTGGCCGCATGGCGCAACCTGCTGCACAGCGGACGCCTGTTTCCCTGCCGTTGCTCGCGCAAAGATCTGGCGTCTGCACTCACCGCGCCGCATGAGCGGGACCACGCAGGCAGCGCAACGTTTGACAAGCTCGACGATGAGCCGCTTTATCCGGGAACTTGCCGGCGGTTTATGGGCGGCTCGCCCCAGCTTCCAGGCCCCACAGCCGACGTCGTGGAAATGCCGGGGGAAACCAACTGGCGCTTTCGCGTTCCTGATGGCGAAGTGGTCGAGTTCGTCGACGGGAACATGGGGCCGCAACGCTTTGTAGCCGGCGTGGATTTCGGCGATTTCCTGGTTTGGCGCAAAGACGGCGTCCCCAGCTACCAGCTTGCCTGTGTAGCCGACGACGCCGCGATGCAGATCACCGAAGTGGTGCGCGGCGCCGATCTGCTCAAATCCACGGCGCGGCAAATCCTGCTCAATCGCGCGCTGGGATTCGACGATCCTGCGTGGTACCACTGTCGCCTGGTGGTCGACCATAACGGCCGCCGCCTGGCCAAACGCCATGATGCTCTGAGCCTCCGCGCCCTGCGCCAGCGCGGCCTCACGCCCATGAATATTCTTGCTGCCGAACTCCCCGTAGAAGCGTAGCGCACCCATGGGGCCCCGCGTGTGAACTTTCAATTGGATCGCTGCCCCGCCCCAGGCCCGTACTGTACCATCGTTGGGGAGAGAAAGGCCCCCGCCCCTGCTGCGAGTGACCAGCCATGCCTGAGGAGCTGAACCATCGCTTGAATCCGCTTCGTAGCACGCCGAATCTGCTCACCCTTCTGCGCATATGCCTGGCCCCGTTCCTCGTCGCCGCCATTCTCAAGGATCACTACCTTCTCGGCTTTTCGCTCTTTCTTGCCGCGGGTTTCAGCGATGCGCTCGACGGCACGCTTGCCCGCGTCCTCAAGCAGCGTTCCATGCTTGGCCATTATCTCGATCCCGTGGCCGACAAACTGCTGTTGAGCACGCTGTTCCTGGTGCTTTTGTACAAGGGATTGATGCCGGTTACCGTCACCGTGCTGGTGTTCGGCAGAGATCTGGGCATCCTGCTGGTGGCCGCGCTGCTCTATGCCGCCGTGGGCCGGCGAGAGTTTCATCCCAGCATCTTCGGCAAAGCCAATACCCTGGCCCAGATTGTCGCCGTCGCAGCGGTCCTGCTGCATCAACTCACTCGAGCTTATTGGGTTACAGTCTTCCGCACTGGAGCGCTCGACGCTACGATCGCCCTCACCATCGTCTCAGGACTGCACTATGCGTGGATTGTCTCGCGCCGCAGCGGCGCGCTGGCGGCAACCGCAAAACCTGAATAGTGACGCCCCGGGAGCCGCTTGGCCCAGTCGACATAGCGGGCAGGCAACGCGATTGTCAAAGACTGCAAGCCACGAAAACTGGCTCCGGGCTTGCCAAGCCCAGCGTCAGACAGACGCTGATGGTTGCCCGCACGTCCTATGAGTCGTCCGGCAGATCCTCTGTTCCAGCCGTGTCTTCGATTTCCATATCGCGAAACTCTTCTGAGTCGAAGATTTCGCCACACTCCAGGCACTCAACAAATTCGGTGTCTTCGTGCCGGGATACGATTCGGACCTTGGGGTGTCTGCAGGCGGTTGCCATCGTTCTCAGGGCCTGGTTGAAATTACAGCAACTCCAGAGCTTCAATTCCGCTTGGAAAAGGGATGTCGCCGTTCCACGAATGCCTCGGCCGCCGTCCCCTCTGCCAGCTATGAAGACCAACCATCCTGGAGCACGGTTTTTGCCTCGCCGGCTTCGGGATGGGGACACTCGGGAATTGCGATATGCTCTCTTTCCGCAAGATTGTAGCCGTCTTTTCACCGATTGCAAACGGATTTTTTGATGAATCCTGCGGTCGGTGACTTCGTGCATCGCCGGCGGTGGCCGCCACGGAACACTTGAAAGGCAGCGAAGTCGGTCGTATACTAAATACGGACCTAACCAGTCGGATATTCCATGCTAAAGCTCACAAAAAAGGCGGATTACGGGCTGATGGCGCTGAAATATCTTGCCGAGCACCCTGAAATCCCGGCTTTGAGCGCAAAAGACGTCGCCGACGCCTACGGGATTCCGGCGCAATTGCTTGCCAAGATTCTGCAACGGCTCACCAAGGTGGGGCTGCTGCACTCGCATGCGGGAATGAATGGCGGCTACACCCTCGCCCGCGATGCCCGCCAGATTTCAGCCTTTGAGGTGATTTACGCCATCGACGGGCCGCTCTTTATTACTTCGTGCTTCAAGGGAGCAAAATCCTGCGATCTCACCCCCAGTTGCACCATTAAGGAACCGCTGGCGCGGGTAAATGAGACGATCTCAGGCGTGCTGAAGAGCATCAGCATCTATGATCTGGCGGAGCGCGAACCCGGCACAGCCCGCGGCGGCGAGGCGCAAGGGTTAGTGACGCTCACATTGTAAGAGTCTCGGCGTCGGCCAGAGCGCTTCGGCCACGCGCAGTCTCTGAAGTGCGCGAATCCGCGCAGGCATCTGGGAATCAAAACTGGGGGGACGATGGAACAGGTTGTCAAAATCGGAAGCCAGCCGGAGGCGGCTGCATCGCCCGTCCAGGAGAGCCATGGGGCGCCGGCGGACGACCTGCGCGTTACGGCCAGCGCGGTCAAGCGCATCCGCGCCATCCTTGCCAACGAAAATATCTCTCCGCAGGAAGGCGGCCTGCGCCTCGGCGTAAAGGGTGGCGGCTGCTCGGGCATGTCCTACGCCGTCGGTTTCGATGCCCATCCGCGCGAGCGCGACCGGATTTTCACCTTCGACGGTGTCCGCGTCTTTATCGATCCCAAGAGCTTTGTCTACCTGCACGGCATGACGCTCGACTACGAGGAGACGCTGCTGCGCCAGGGGTTCAACTTCATCAACCCGAACTCCACGAAATCGTGCGGGTGCGGTTCGTCTTTTTCTGTTTAGTTGCGCGTAACGCGTGCAGTCACAGCACTGGATTCCTTCGCCAAAGCCTTGCTATGTCAATGTCGCGCCTGCACGCGACCCATCAATGGCCGGGGTCGGCGCCGGCCTTCTCGAGCAAAAGTCCGAGATCGATGCCGTCGGCCATCGCCTTATAGCCGGCGTCATTCGGATGGACGTAATCGCCCGAGTTATATTCTTCCTTGAGTTGCGTGGGGTGTTGCGGGTCGCGCGTGATGCGATCGAAGTCAATCAGTCCATCGAAAAGCTTTGCCGTCCGGATCCATTCATTCAGCGCGGTGCGCGCTTTTTCCCCCTCAGGCCACGTGCACTGAAAGTTGCGGCAATCGGTCATCTGCGTGGCTACAAGCACGCGGATGCCGCGATCGTGCGCCTGCGCGGCGATCTCTGTTAGCCCCCATTCCAGCCGCCGTTCCAGGTCGTCGTAGGGCTGGTGATTGCGGGTGGCGGCCTCGATATCGTTGATGCCCTCAAAGAGAATCAGGTAGCGCACACCGCTGCGATCGAAGACGTCCCAGTCCAGGCGCGTCATTGCGTTGGGGCCGTCGCCGTCGAGCAGCACGCGGTTGCCGCTGATGCCCGCGTTCACCACGCCCAGCACGCCGGCTTTGCGCGTCGCGTCATTTTCGGCGAGGCGAATCGCAAGATCATCGGGCCAGCGCCGGTTTGCGTTCAGCGTGGAATGGTTTCCATCGGTGATCGAGTCGCCGAACGCAACAACGGCAGAAGCCCCGGGCGCGTACACATCCACGCCGGTGAGAAAGTACCACGAGTCGCGCGTCCACGATCGCCCCGCGAGCTCGGCTGCGGCCGTGGCGTCGCCCGTCGCGAGATACGCACTCTGCCGCGCGCTCGGATGGACTGTGGTCCCGAGCGTTGGCTCCGGGAAGTAAAGGCTGACAGCGAGGTTAGCGAGCGCAGGAACGTCGAGCGCGACAGCGTCGCTGGCAATGGTTGCTCCGGGAGGAATCGTCACTGAGACATCGCCTGCAAACGTGAGTGCGCGATCGGAACCAGGTTGAATCGCGCTCTGGTCCGTAATCGCATCAGGGTTTGTCGCGGCGCCGGTGCTTGCGCTTACCGCGATATGTGCCGCGCCGATGTGCAGCGGCACCGGGCCAAAGCGATTCGAAAGCCAGATGCGGGTTTGCGCTCCGCCCGCGCTGGTGTGCACCATCATGCGCAGCGTCTGGCCGCTCAGATCGGGTTCGCTGCCGTTGCGCGCTTCCTCCATCGCCGTGCCCCAGGTCGCCACCCATCCGGAGCAGGCGCGCCCGCCCGTCGGGGAGCAGGCGGCCACAGCCGGCAAGGCGGCCAACGAAAATCCGAGAAGAGCAACGCCTGCGCGCAAAAATCGCCCGCGCCGCGCAAAAACCATCCGGTTTGGAGTCATCGCCGCACCTCGCAGTCGAATCACGTCGTCAGTCCGGATAGTAGCGAGGCCACGGGCTCTCGGATGCCGGCGAATCCGGCGGAAAGCTCGTCACGCGCCGGAAGGGCTCGCCGGGCTTCGGGTCCCAGTTGCGCCACGAAGCGGGATCGGTGTCGGCCGTGCGCGAGCGCGCGCCTTCGCCATTGCCGTTGGAAGCCGTGACGCAGTAGGTGACGATCGTTGCCTGCGGGTCCGCTGAGCGCTTACCGGGGGCGGCGTTCGAGGCGCGAATCCCCGGCCGCTGGTCGCGATGTGTCCTCTCCAGTCCCCGATACAGCAGGCGGAATTCACTCTCCCCCTCTGCCTTCGCGTAGAGGCGGTACTCGCTCACTCCCAGCACTTCTCCCCAGCTCACCATCGCCGCGCCGGCCGACAGGTCCACATGCAGTCCATCGGGCGGTGCCGGAGCCTGGTCTGTTACATAGACCGGGTATTCCGGTCCGGGCTCGCTTTCATGCGCCGCATTGATCGCGATGCCGCGAACGTGCACCTTCGTCGCATTGGTAAGACCGCCCAGCTCGATCGCCGGCTCAGGCTGCTCCGGCAACGCGCTCCAGCTCGCTCCGGAGTCCGTGCTCAGTTCCAGGCGGTATTTCTCCGCAGACGCGGCCTGCGTCAGGACCACGCGTGCACCGCCCGCACGGTTTTCCGTTCGCAAAACCAGGGGCGCAATCGGAACAGGCAGTTGATCGGTCAGCTCCCAGGCATGATGTCCCGCTTCAAGATCGACAACCAGCGCCCCCTCATCGCGGCGCGCATTTTGTAGCGCACCGTCAACGTAGAAAGCAATCTTATCCCCGGGTTTGGGCGTTGCAATCCGCACAGACGAAGGCTTTGGCGCATAGTACGTGCCGCGCGGCGCCTGGCCGGCAGCGATCGTGCCGCCAACGCCAAGGTCCGTGTCCTCGGTGCTGAAGGTCAAGCCTGCGACGCCGATTCGCGTGCCATGAAACATCGCAAACTCGGTTCTGTCTTTGGTCTTCCGAATCAATCCCGCGGTCCCGTCGAATACCGTATCGCCCTCGACATGATGGACCGTCTGCGGATGAAAGAAGACCAGATCGTCAAAATCATCGGCGTGGGCCCGGCAGCCAAACGGTGTTGCTGCGGCCTCGATATCTTTGCGGTGGCTCACCAGCGCCATGGAGTCGCCCACGCCATCAAACCACACGCCGGTTGTCGCGGCGGTTTCGAGATCGGTTCTTTGCGTTTCCTTAATGCCGGGCGTGGCGCCGCGCAGCAGCTTGATCGTGGGCAACTCGCTGCCGCGGCGCACAAACCAGCTCAAGCGGTGAATCAGCGCCTCATCCATCAGGTGGTCGTAGACGATGAAGTAGTCGTGGCCTGCCAGCAGAATGCTGCGGCTCACATACTCCGGCCAGGAGTAAGCTGTCTCGCCCTCGCGCGAGAAAATCTCGGCAAGCTGGCCCGCGCCCAGATTGTAAAAGGGCCGCGACAGCACATTCATGCCGATGGAGCGAAACTCGCCGTCTTTGAAAACGCCAAAGTTCGTGCAGAAATCCGTGTCCTGGTCGTCGCGGTCGCCCACGTCTTCTGATGCGTTAAAGCTGTATGCCTTGCCGGCGGCGAAGTAGTAAATCACGCCGCATCCGCCTTCGCCGGCGATGCCCCAGCGGTAATTCGGCCCCCGATCGATCTGCTGCAAGTGCAGGGAAACTTCGTCGGGCGTGTCCACCGCCGCGCGCAAAACATATCCATAGCCGGTGAATTTGCGGCTGCGCAGCACCGGCTTCGTGCCCGGATTGTCGGGCGTGCGATACATCGCGTCCCACGCGTTGGGCGCGCCAACCTCGGTCTCCATGTCCTGGTTGGTCGGCCGCGCGGCCCACATCGCGTGCTCGGCGGCCAGCGGCGCATAGCGCTCGAGGCAGGTGCCGAAGTACCACAGCGAGCGCGGAGGAATGCGCCGCTCAGAGTGCGCTCCTTGCGGCGGATGCACGCGCCGCGGCCCCTTGCCCGGAGCGACGATTCCCCACTCGTGCCCGTAGTCCAGCTCCTCTTCCTTGTAAGCGGCCTCGGTTTCGCCGTCGAACGGCGCTGAGAGCGAGTGCACCAGCCAATCGGCCACCGCAGCGAGCTGCGGCGAAAGAAAGCGCTCCACGCCGTCGAAGTTGCGCAGCAGAAAATCGGTGCGCAGCGTCGGCCTCAGAAACGCCCACACATAGGTACCCAGGTTCTCCGTCCAGCGGCCTCCGGTGGCATCCCACGCCTCCACGGTAGGCCGCGTGTTGTAGCGCGTGTTCAGCTCCACGGACTTCTGCCACAGATCGGCCCATTCGCCCGCCATGGGGTGATCGGGGAAGAGAAACGCCATAGCCGCCGGGTTCCCTTTTACGTCGGGAAGAAAGTTGGGGTGACCGCTGAGCATGGGAACCAGCGGCATGAAATCGTCGCCCGCGTGCACATAGGCGATAAACAGAAACATCGCCGTGAGGCGCCTGCGCTGCCGCTCGGTCATCGACGCGGCGAAGCGGTTGAACGCATCGATCCACCACGCCTGAATCTGCCGGCTCGGCACCGGGCTGAAGTTCACGATGCTTCTTCCCGGTATGGGTCCCATGCCGCCGTTTTCCCGCGTGCCCAGCAAAGGCAGCGTGCCAACGTACTCCAGCGTCATCACGCGCCGCTCCAGCTCGTCCGCGTCCTTCACAACGCCGGTTGAGAAGACTACCGGCGGCCGCCGCGCATCTCCGGGATACTCCAGCACCCAGTCCTTGATCGAATTCAGGTCGAGCGTGCCGTAGCGGTTCTGCAGAAACATGGTGTGCGACGTGTACGCGCGCCCGCCGTGGTACGTGAAGCCGTCTCTTTCCACCGGCTGCGCGGACCGCTCCAGCCTGTGCATCTCCTCCTTGTCTTTTTCGTGATCGTAGAAGGCGATGCACATGGACCGGCTGCCGCGCGAAATGGGCCATTTCCACCAGAACCGCCCATTCTCGTAGTAATAGCGAACCTGCAGCGTCTCCGACTCGACGTGATTGGCATACTCGTGATCTTGCCACTCCGCCACCTTGTCGATGAAAACCCCGAGTGCGTCGTTCGTCTTCGTGCACCAGAAGTTTGCCGAAGTGTCGCTGTGGAATGCCGTCCACGTCTGATAGATTCCCAGGTTGAACAGTTGTTGTCCGCCGGGCAACACAATGGGATCGAACGGGAACGGCTCGTCGATGCGCTCCCAGTTATAGTCGTCGTAGGGGAGAATCTTGCTGGGCAGCGGAAACGGATGGTTTGGCGCCTGGCGATAGGCAACCGGGAATCCCGTCCAGGTCGCCGTGAACGCGCCGCGCACGCCCCGCTTGATCGCCTCCATGTTTTCCTTGAAGCGCACGAAATCGAATCCCGCATTGCACTGCACGCGCGCCACATAGCGGGAGCCGCCTTGCGTCTCATAGGCAACTTCGTACGCGATGAAGATGGGTCCGTGCTCCACGCGAGTGGTCGTGATGCGCACGACCTTGTCGCCTTCAAAGCTCAGCGTCGAGGAGCCGATCCATGCGCCGCCGCGCGAAACCTGCAGAATCGGCCCCGGCGCGTCTCCGTGAACCTCCTGGCTGGCGGGAATGCGCACGCGCATCACGCCGGAATCGAGAACGATGGTGTTTCCTTCGCGCGATTCGCGAACCTGCGGCTGTGCGGCCATCGCAGCGCTGGCGGCCGAAAGCGCGAACTCCCGCCGTGCGCCGCTGGGCAAATCGGAACAGAAGTTGAGCGTGGCAGACTTCACTCCCGCAGCCCCGCGCGCGACCGCCGACCACTGAATGGGAACGCGCTCGCCTGTGTCCACGCGTGTCAGAACAAGGCGATCGAGCTCAACCGGCCGGTGAAACTCGATCGGGTAGCTGAGCAGCGTGCGCGGCCACCAGTAGAACGGATGATCGAGCAGGTCCTCGATAACGAGGCTTAATTTCCCCGAGCCGTCCCACGCGGAAGATGTCTCGCGTGCCGGCCGATCCTCAGACGCCCACAACGGCAGCGTCCTGGCGGCGCTGGAGAGAGCAACGAGGCGAAGGCAAAATTCTCTGCGGTTCAAGCTGAATGCTCCGGAGATGCTGGATCACTGCGCGTGCGGGTAATCCACGCGAAGAGCAAGAATCTGGTAGGGGCGGATCGCAATGTGAACGCGGTCATTCTCAAGCGAAAGAGGCTTACCTTCAGCTTCTTCCATCAGGTTTGTCTCCATTGCTCCGGTCGCCCCGTGCGGCACCTTCAGCTCAACTGTCGCGTCCTTCCCCGCCCACTCGTACATGTGAAAGATGAGCGCGTCGCTGTCCTCGGCCTTCTTCATCGCCGTCAGCACCACATTGTCCGGCGTCAATGCGACAAACGAGAATTCGGGCGGCATGGCGCCGGTGTGGGCTTCCACCTGCATTGCGACAGGCTTCTCATTGAACTCGAATCCGTGTCGGACGGTCATGGCCTGCTTCCAATCGCCCGCATGCGGATAAAGCGCGTAACTGAAGTGCTGGTGTCCGCGATCCGCGTCGGGATCGGGCGACGTGGGCGAGCGCAGAAGCGTCAGCCGTAGCAGGTTGCCGACGGCATCGTAGCCGAACTTGGAATTATTGATGAGGCTGAACCCGTGCTGCGCGTCGCCGAGGTCGGCCCAGTGCAGCGCGGGAACTTCAAAGCGCGCTTTCTCCCAACTGTTGTTCCGCGTGGTTGGCCGTTCGATGGTGCCATACGGTATCTCGTAACTTGCAAACGGGGCCGATGCCGAAAGAGCGAATGCGGCCTTCAGCAAAACGTGCGTCTCGTGCCATTCGACGTCGTTCACTACCTCGGCTTCGTCGCTGCCGGTGTAAAGAATAATCTCTTGCACAAACTTCGAATTCTGCCAGTGGCGCGTCACGCGGATCACGCCGCGCATCGGGCCATTCTCGATCACCTCAACAGAGTCGGCCTGCGTCAAACGCGCGGGTGGTCGATCGAGTGTGCCCGGATCGATGTTCCACGCGTCGTATCGCGCCGGCGTATCCTTGAACGCCTGCAGTTCATCCCCGCACGTGTCGGGCGCCAGCGCCTCAAAGCCGGAGCGCTTGTCGTAAAGGCTGGTGATGCATCCGGTTTTAGGATCGACAACAACACGCAGATTCGCGTTTTCGAGCGTCGTGCCCGTCACGCGCAGATCGCTTGTAAAATCGCGTTTGCCGGGCACTACGCGCAGCACTTCGTATCCCATCGGCGGCAGATCGCGCGCCTCGACCAGCAGATCGAATGCATGCGTCGCCGCGTCCTTTGAAAGCACCAGCGATGGCAGCACCTCCCCATGCGCGTCGAGAACCGACACATCGGCCGTCTCTGCGGGCATCTGGACGTGCACCTCAAAATGGCCTGAGCGCCTCCACGCCAGCGGATTGAAGACAAACACCGGAACGCCTTGCTGCGCGGTCGTATCCACGCGCGCCGCAAGTGTGTTCAGCGCCTTCGCGGAGATCTCATTCGTCTCCCGGCGAACCTGGTCGAAGTCTTTTTGCGCGTCGCGATAAATCACGGCAATTCCCGAACCCGCCGCAAGATCGTGAAAATCATTGAATGTGATCTTCTTCCACGCGTCGGTCAGCTCCTCGGCCGGATACGAATCGCCATCCAACCACGCCAGCGATGCGTAGTCTTCAGCGTGCAGGGTCCATTCCGGCCCATCACGCAGGTTGCGTTTCATCTTGGCTTGCGTGGTGTAAACGCCGCGGTGAAATTCGAGATACAACTCGTCATCCCAGGTAGGGATGGAGATTTCGCCCGGCGCCGGCGCAGCCGGATACTGGTAGCCTTCGGCGATCGTGCGGTAATTCCAGGTCTTCGAATCCGCAGCGATCTGTTTCTCGACATCCGAGAAATAGGGTTGCGCCGTGCCGAACTCCATCTTCGGCGCGATCTTATCCGGCTGCATCCAGCGCTCGCCCTGGTCGAGAACGTCGCGCGTGGGCCCTCCACCATGGTCGCCAACGCCATACAGGTCCATCAACTCCGTCATTCCCGGAGCAAGCGTGCGCGCCTGCGCCAGATCGGCTGAGAGACGCACGGGGCTCAGGTTGCTGTTCCCATAACCATGGGGAAAATAAGTGAGCACCTTGCTGCCGTCAGGTGATTCCCACCAGAAAAGCTTCAGCGGCAACTGGTTCGTGTCGTTCCACGACATCTTCTGTGTAACGAAGTAATCGATTCCCGACTGCTTATAAATCTGCGGCAGCTGCCAGTTGTAGCCGAAAGAGTCGGGATTCCAGCCGACCCGCACGTCGACGCCGTAATGCTGCTTGTACCAGCGCTTGCCAATCAGAATCGACCGCGCGATCGATTCGCCGTCGGGAAGATTCAGGTCGGGCTCGACCCACATTCCGCCCACCACTTCCCACCGCCCCTCATGGATGCGCTGCTTGATTTCGTCGTTGATCTCCGGGTATTTATCCGCCAGCCAATCGTTATACAGCGCGGCCGATTGCGTGTAGGTATAGCTGGGATATTCGTGCATCAGTTGCAGCGCCGTTGAGAACGTGCGCTTCACCACGTCCACGGTTTCCGTTCGCGGCCAGAGCCACGCCGCATCGATGTGCGAGTTGCCGGTGAGGTGCATCGTCGCTTGCTGCAAAAGCGGCCGCAACGTTTCCAGAGCTTTTTCTGAAGCTCGCAACGAGTCGTCGAACTGCTCCTGATTCCCGGAATCGAGCGCTGCAAGATCGACCTTGCCGATGGCTTCTTCCAGCCTGGATTCGTCGGCCGAAACATTCTTCGAGAGGCTTGGAATCAAAATCGCTGCGGAAAGGAACTCCTCACTGATGTCCTGCGGGCTTGGCCGCCCCGGTGCGAAATCGATCGTCAGCGTCGCGCCCCGGAATTGCTTCGTGAAAGACGTGGCCAGAAGTTTCACCGCGACCAGGATTTTTTCTCCCGGCTTCGCTTGGTCGGCCAGCACAATCCGCTCCAGGCTCTCGCCCAGCGCCACCCGCCTCCCGTTGAAGTAGACAATCTGCGTCACCACATCGTGGCCGCCCGTTCGCGCCTCGCATTGAAACCAGATGCGCGCGCCGGTCAGATCGTAGCCATGAAGGTTTTGCGGAATCTCGATCCACCGCCGGAACCATACCGCGTCTTCGGAATACTCGCTTCCCGGCTTCGCGACCGGCCACGCAGAATCGTCCAGGTCCGGGCTCTCGCCGTGCGGCAAATCGCCGGGATGAACGCGCCACTGCCCGTCTGGAATGCGATTCAGATCGCCAAGCCGCTCAACAACCTGTTGCGCCGCATCGGGCAGCCATTTTGCCGCGGGGTTGATTTGCGGGGCTGGTTGGGCTGGCGCCAGGCCGGAAAGAAAAATCCCAAATGGCAATACGAAACACGGCCAGCGCCTCATCACCGAATCCACCCTTCCTGTTTGCATGCTGCGTTTCAGGTTCCGGAGGGTCAAGTCGCAAAATCCTTGCCCGCTCCGCACATAAGAGATTTCGCTTGTCAGGAAGCGAAAGTAAGTCTGGCTTCTACATGTCTGCCCCGGCAAGTCAATTTACCGTAAGAAATACTGTAAGCGAACGAGATACACCCACATTGCCTCGGTCGTTTGCTCGGGAAGAACCATCGCGTCAACTGCGCGCGCCAAATCATCGCGAGTGCGCCCCCGGGCCTTCATTTGCAAACGGGCCGGTAAGCGAAAATCATCCAGTGAAGAATCTGCGGCGCTCGAAAATTGCTGCTGAAAACTCTCGCACGCAGAAAGCGGGACGAATGCCGGTCGCTCCATCGCATCGGCGCTCGCGATGATCCGC
>Ga0335074_10008751_pt1 | contig 14079 bp, 13 predicted proteins | sample Lox_Sample_23_FD_206715 | JGI IMG/M metagenome (GOLD analysis project Ga0335074, IMG submission 206715) | Soil microbial communities from Loxahatchee National Wildlife Refuge, Florida, United States - Lox_Sample_2.3 | ecosystem: Environmental > Terrestrial > Soil > Wetlands | place: USA...
GTTTAATCTGGTGCATATTCACGTGCGCGGTATCGAAGACAGCCGCGCGCCTACATTCAACGGCAAATTCTTCCGCGCGTATTTCGAGCAGGAGCTGCGCGGCAGTCTGGATCGCGCCGAATGCCGCTATCCGGAGGATCTCAGCGTAGAGGTGCATGTGGCGCGCGAGCTTCCCGCGTCCGGCCAGAAGTGGGTTTGGGTAGAAGCTGATTCGCGCGAACGTCCCGCGCCGCCGGCGCGCCGCACGGCCAAGCTGATCGTGATGGAAGGCCAAGCCAATGCGCGGGAGATCGCGTTAGCGAAGACCCGCATCAATATCGGCCGCACAGTGGATGTGTATCGATCGGAAGGCATGACCCGCCGCAATGATCTGGCTTTCACCGAGGATACGGAAATCAACCGCACCGTTTCGCGCGAGCACGCGCACATCCTTTATGACAAAGATACCGGCGAATATCGCTTATTCAACGACCGCTGGTACAACCGCGATCAAACTGGCGCGCCCGATTGCGGCATTTGGATCGTGCGCGACGGCCTGAGCCAGGAAGTGCATCGCAATGCGCGCGGCACCAAGCTGGAGCCGGGCGACGAGATTCACTTCGGAAAAGCCGTGGCCAGGTTTCAAGTCAAGTAAGCCGTTGGTCGGTTTGTCGGTGCCGTGCTTGCCCGCCCCGCATAGCAGCACGCTGCAAGGAGGCGGCCCATGCGGCCGCCGCAGGCTACCAGCCTGCCCCACCGGATTGTAATACTCTGGTAACGCACTTGAGATGCGCGGCACGATTGGTGTATACAATAGATCGAGTGCTACACTGTCCCAGTTGCCAGGGAAAACTGCGGCGCGTACACCGGACTTTCGGCGAAAAGTTGTTGTACGTGGCCATGTACGAGTGCCGGCAGTGCCATACCCGCAAACCCGAGCCGCGCTGGTATGCCCTTTATTTAGGCGACTATCCGCGTTGCCCGCGCTGCGGAACCTACCGCCTGACGCGCTTATCGACGCCCGATAAGATCGACAAGATGCAGGGAGGCCTCATCAATTACGTGCAGCGCTTGTGGGGCGCGGATTTGTATCATTGCCGTTACTGCCGCGTGCAGTTCTACGATGTGCGCAAGCCGGTGGCGCCGGAAAAAACGGCCACACCGGAGGCGAAAAGGGCTGATTCGGCGGTGGCCGCGGCGGTCGAGGGCGGGGACAGGATTAGCCGCATCGACAATTGAGATTGCATGGAATCACGCCGCATGTGCCCGCATTGCCGGGCGTTCATCACCACGCACGATAAAGTTTGCCCCTATTGCAACGAGCGCGTCGGGCCGCGGGCCGTCGAGGTGCGCAATCCCGGCGCGATCATGGGCGGATTCATCCCGCACGCCCGGTTCGTCACCATGCTCATCCTGATCATCAATGCCGGGCTGTTTCTGGCCACGGTGGTGTTCAGCGCGCAAAACGGCGGCGGCTTGATGAGCGTGGACGGGCGAACGCTGTTTGACTTCGGCGCCAAGTACCGGCTGGCGATCCTGGGTTACGGGCAGTGGTGGCGGCTGGTGACGGCCGGTTTCCTGCACGGTGGGCTACTGCACATCGCCATGAATTCCTGGGTGCTGTTCGATTTGGGCGCCCAGGTAGAAGATATCTACGGGGCGAGCCGTCTCATCGTCATATATTTTTTAGGGACCACGTTCGGGTTTCTGCTGAGCACCTATTGGACGGCGGCGATATCGGTGGGGGCTTCGGCGGGAATCATGGGTTTGCTGGGCGCGTTGATTGCTTTGGGCGTCCGTAACCGGCACACTGCGCAGGGGGCGGCGCTGCAGGGCATGTATGTGCGATGGGCGGTCTACATTTTGATCATAGGGGTATTGCCGGGCTTGCACATTGACAACGCCGCCCACATCGGCGGATTGGCGGCCGGATTCGCGGTGGGTTATGTGGCCGGAACGCCGCGCATCGCGTCTGGGGCGGGTGAACGGCTATGGCGGGCCGCGGCGGCGCTTTGTGTCCTGATCACCGCGGGATGTTTTCTAATGATGTACTTGTCGTTCGCGGCAAATGTCCAATAGAATACAATTATGCGACTGCGATTTTTGTTGCCGGCTCTGATGATCGGCGCGAGTCTCTTGCTGCCCGTACAGACTCCGGCGTCGGCCAAAACCAAGAGCTATAAATTCAAGAAGTACAAGGCCCATAAGTTCAAGCCCGGCAAGCGGGTTAAGGTTAAAAGGATTCCGCGCAGCAAGGTGGAGCACCCTCGCTAGCGGGCTCTGGGGCACGTACTTTGCCGGGCCCGCAGGAGTACCCCGGGCTCTGAGCCCGTCTGCCGCCATTCGTGGATCTGCCTGTTAGGCGGCCTGGGAGGCCGCCGCAGCCAGAGTGGCTGCCCCACAATATCAGAAGACGATCACCGCGCGTCCCAGGATGGCGCCTTGCCGCATTCTTTCGAATAACGCGGGCGTTTCATCGAGCGCGTGCGTCGCGATATGAGCTTGGCCGATCCCCGATGCGGCCAGCCGAAAAACCTCCTCCAGATCGGCGTGCGTTCCCAAATAGCTTCCCCGGATCGAAAGCCCTTTCAGCACCGTATCCACGATTGGCAATTCATATTGATTGGTGGAGAGCCCGGATGCAATCAGCAGTCCGCCGCGCTTCAGCGCACGGAAGGCTTGCTGGATGGCGGCGGGCGAGCCGGTGAGAACGATGGCGGCGTCCACTCCGCCCCATTGTTTGAGAAGCGTACGTCCGGCATTTTCCGCCGGCACGGCCAAGTCGGCGCCGAGCGATCGCGCCATTTCGAGCTTGTCTTGGGAAACATCCACGGCGGCGACGCGCAAGCCCAGATGCCGCGCGTATTGGATCGCCAGGTGACCTAATCCGCCCATGCCGAACAACGCCACGCTCTGGCCGGGTTGCAAGGCCGCTTCACGAAGCGCGCCATACGCCGTCCAGCCGGCGCAGCATAGAGGCGCGGCTTCGGCGGCAGGAAGCGCATCGGGCACGCGCACCAGCATGGGTGCTGGTACCACGGCATATTCGGAAAGCGCCCCATTCACCGTGTAGCCAAAATTGAGCTGGCGCGGGCAGAAACGCTCGCGGCCGCCGCGGCACAGATCGCAAGCGCCGCAGGTGGAGGCCAGAAACGTAATGCCTACGCGATCGCCAGGAGCGAGGCCATTCACACCCGCGCCCACAGCCTCCACGCGGCCGATGCCTTCGTGGCCCAGTGTGAGCGGCAGGACCGGCAGTTTGTCGAGCGACGACACAAAGAGGTCGGAGTGGCAGAGGCCGCAAGCTTCCATGCGCAGGAGTACTTCGCCCGTGCCGGGCTGCGCGACTGGAATCGGTGTAATAGAAACTGCGCCGCGAGGCGCGCTGATGGTGGCGGCGAGAGTGTGCGAGGGGATCACGCGGCCGGCCGTCTCGCAGCGCGCGAAAGCGCCATCCAGGTGACAAACAACGATCCCGCCAACAGCGCTCCATCCCGCACCAAAGTCAACCACGACAGGCGCTCGCCCGGTCCGAAGCAGCCGCAATCGATCTGCATGCCTTTGATCATGGCGCGCACCATCAGGGTAAAAAACAATGCCAGCAGCAGGGTCGCGGCCGTGGTGGAAACGCCGCGCCAAAAGCCTGTGATCAGCCAGATGCCCAGCAGCAATTCGAACCAAGGCAAAGATCGCGCCACCAGCTCCACGGCCCAGGTGGGCAACACCTGATAGCCATCGATGGAGATCGCCAACAACGCCCACGGCTCGCGCAGCTTTAGCCAGGCGGCATAAAGGAAAATGGCGCCCAACAGCACGCGCAGTATGATGGCGGCTAGCGCCGGTCCTTTCTTACTTAAGAAGGTCATCCAAGGTTGCCTTCACCCACGTGTAATTGAAAATGCCTTGGCCAGCCAGCTTGTATTGCCTGGATTTCCCCGTGATCACGAGCGTAGGCGTGCTGGCCAGCGGAAGTGCGCGTCCCTCCGCGAGATCGTGCTCGATGGGGCTTTGGACCGCCGGATCGCCGGCCAACTTCAGCACCTTCTGCATTTCAGCCGGCGTAAGCACGGCCGCCAGGGTTCCGTCGAGATTGCCATTCTGCGACCAATCGTCTTGCTTGGCGAATAAAGCGTCCGCGGCCGGCTCGTATTTGCCGATTTGCGCGCAGGCGCAAACCAACTCGGCGGCCTTGCGGCCAAAAGCGTGCTGCGGCAGCGGGAAGTAGCGGTAAACCAGATACGCCTTGCCCGTGCTCACGTATTCTTTGACGAGCAGAGGCAGCTCTTGGTCGTGGAATCTCTTGCAAGCCGGACATTGAAAATCGCTGAAGACTTCGATGGTGACCGGCGCTTTGGGATCCCCTAGCGAGTTGCCGTGATACGAAAGCGACGTCGCCGCCAGGGCAGGCAGCATGAGCGCGAACGCGGGTAGATAAAGCTTCATAGGGGAATTGTAGCGAAATCTTCCTCGGGCTTTCAGGTGACGCAATGGAATCATCGACGGAGACCGCCCCGGCGAACTGTGAGTTTCGGCACTCTTGCGCTGCGCGTGCTCTTAACAGCTTCCAGATCATTCTCGTCAGGATTCAGGTTGTTAGAGAAACGTTCGGATCACGCGTAAGTTGCTTGTTTACGGCTGGGTGACTGGCGGGGCGGTTTAAAAGGCGGGCTTCTTCTCTCGGGCAAAACTTGCATCTTTCGCTGTCAAGAGACGCAGTTTTTGTTTAGGATGGAAAATTACCGCACGGGACGGTACGTGCTTGAAATCTTGGTAGCGGAAGATAATCCGGCGGATGTTTATCTGATTCGGGAGGCTATGCGCACACACGGCGTGGACTGTCATGTGCGCATTGCCACGGACGGGCAGCAGGTATTGCAGCTTCTGGCGACAGCCAAGCCGCCAGCCGAGCGAGAGCCGTTGGATTTGATAATTCTGGACCTGAACCTTCCGCGGCACGACGGCATAGAGATTTTGCAGATACTGAAAGAAAAGACCAGGCTCCCCGTGGTTCCGGTGGTGGTGCTGACCTCGTCGGATTCGCCTAGGGAACGGCAGGTGGCCGCGCAACTGGGGGTTGTGCGATTTCTTCAAAAGCCATCCAGCCTGGATCAGTTTCTCAGCTTGGGCGCCGTTTTCAGGGAGCTGTTGGAACAATCCTGCACTCCTAGGCAGCCACCGGCCTGATGTTGGGAAGTCGCCTGCCGGCGACGGCAGTCCACGGGGAGGAGAGGGGCCGCGCGGCAATCCTTTGGCGGGGCCAGGGTTCGCAAGGGTAAAATGGATGAGAGACCCATACATGCCGGAAAACATTCTGATAGCCGACGACGATGCGGCGCAACGCGCCGATCTGGCCGAAATGGTGCGGTCGTTCGGATTTCAGGTGGAGACAGCCGCGGATGGCCAGGAAGCTTTAAGCAAGCTGGCGCATTTCAACGCCGACGTAATTCTGACGGATTTGGTGATGCCGCGCATGGACGGCGTGGCATTGTTGAAGGAACTGGCGGCGCGCGGGATCGAGACTCCCGCCATCGTGCTCACGGGTTTCGGAAGCATCGATCAGGCGATTTCCTTCGTGCACGATTTGAAGGCGTTTTGGTTTCTGGAGAAGCCGGTCCAGGCGGAGGTGATGCGCACGCTGCTGGAGCGGGCCGTGCGCCAAAGGCAACTGCAGGAGGAAGCCGCGCGTCTGCGGCGGGAATTGACCGAATACGGCGTACTCGGCAACCTGGTAGGCGATTCCCCGGCCATTAAGGAGATTTTCTCGCTCATTCGGCAGGTTGCTCCGACCACCGCATCGGTGCTCATCACCGGCGAAAGCGGCACGGGCAAGGAGCTGGTGGCGCGCGCCATTCACGATTTGAGCCCGCGCAGCCGCGGTCCCTTCGTGCCCATCAACTGCGCCGCGTTGCCTGAAACCTTGATGGAAAGCGAGCTTTTCGGCCACGAAAAAGGCGCGTTTACGGGGGCCTTGGAGCGCCGCGCGGGCTGCTTCGAGCAGGCCCAGAACGGAACTCTGCTGCTGGATGAGATTTCCGAAATGCCGGTGGGAACGCAAGCCAAGCTCTTGCGCGCCATCGAGGAATCCAAGGTTCGCCGCCTGGGCGGCTCGCACGACATTCCCGTTTCGGTGCGCATCCTGGCGGCCACCAATCGCGCGCCCGAGGCAGCTATCAACGCAAAACAATTGCGTGAGGATTTGTATTATCGCTTGAACGTGTTTCACATCGCGCTGCCGCCGTTGCGGGACCGCAAACAGGACATCCCGGTACTGACGGCCGCGCTCATCCGCGACGCCAATCGCAAGCATGGGTGCCGGGTCACGGATGCCAGCCCGGACGTGATGGACCGGCTAATGGCCCGCTCCTGGCCCGGTAACGTGCGCGAACTGCGCAACTTCATCGAGCGTGCGGTGATCCTGGCGGCGGCGGGTGAAATTCAGGTGCGGCATCTGCCCGATGTGACCGCGGCGCCGCCCGTTGCGGTGGCGCCGGTGGTGGCGGACGATGTACTGCAAGTGCGCGCCGGATTGCCCCTCAGTGAGGTCGAGGAGTCTTACATCCGGCTGACGCTGAAGAGCGCCAATAATAACCGGCGGCGGGCCGCGGAGCAATTGGGCATCTGTCTGCGCACACTCCACACCAAACTGCGCTCGTACCGGCCAGACAAGGCCGCCGCCGCGGTCGGTGACAGCGCGGAGTAACTGGGTGGTGGGTAGGTTGTGGGTCTTCGCGCCGCGGGACCCGCCCGTTTCCTTTGCCCCGCCCGCTCCCTTCAGCTCCGCCTGTGAGGGCGGGGTTGCTATGCACCCACCAGCTACAACCCACCACCCACAACCTATTGAGCCGTGACCTTCGACTGCGCCTCTACCATGGTCTGCGGATTCCAGACTTCGAACGATAACTTATCTCCCGGCAGAAGCGGGCAATTGTTGTTCTGAGTTACATTCGCCGTCATTTGAATTTGCCCGTCGCTCCAGGAGTTCACGGAAATCCCGCAGTTACTGCCGGTGTAACCCGCAACCCATTTCTGTGTGGTATCGGTGATACTTAGGTAGTTAGATGTTCCGGTAAATGGTAGGCCGTTTGGGAAATCTCCGAAACCGGCGCCGGAAATCGTGATGGGCGGATTCGACTGCGCCACAAACTGGCTGCAATTGGGTGAGTGACATTCCGTTACCACCAGGTTAATGGCCGGACCAGGATCGGGGAAAACACCGCACGCTAGCCGTACGCCAGCCAGTCCCGCGGGGAAGGTATCACAGGCGGATGGTCCGATCAGGGCCGCCGCGGTTTGTGGCAGCGTTGCCGCCAACGGATAGTCGGCTACGGGCATATAGTCACTCATCAGGCTGCCGCCAGGCGTGTCCGCCGTCATGCGATAGGGGACAAATTGGCCCGCGCAAGTAAATCCCACCGAAGGCATGATGTGCCGCACCGTAATCAGGCCGAGATCTTGATAATTGGGCAAGGCGGTCAAGTCTAGAAAGGTATAACCATTAGCCGGAGTGATCCAGGAAGGGATCGTGGCGCCGGTGCCCACGATGAGAGTCGCATAACCATTGGCGTCCTCGGTAAATGCAAGATCGGCGAGGCTGGCAAGCACGTTGCCGCCCGCGCCGTGAAATGAGATACTCATGTAGCGCATCTGCTCTTTCCCGCTGCGCGCGCAGCCGTTCGTGCATGGTGTAGGCGGCGTAGAAGGAACGCGTACCCGGATACGCAACACTTCGCCCGCCGCCGCCAACGTTGCGGGCAACCCACTGGGCGCGGCGGTTGCAATGTATGCCGCGTCAGGGTTTGTCCACTCGATGTATTCCTGTACGCGCGACCAAGGTAACTTGTTAGGCGCCGAAACCGGAGCGTTGCATGACTTCGGCAAATTAGTGCTGTAAATGCGATGGTCAATAGCTTGCGTCTGATCCATCCAGGGACGGCCCGTGGCCCCGACGTTCGTCACATTCTGCAGAGTATTAAGCACATATGCGGCGGGGTAAGCGCATCCGGAAGCGACGTCGCGCACAATAATGTGCGGATGGGTGGCATAACTCGCGGGCGTCGAGTTCAAGTAAGCCCGGATCAACACCGTGCCGGCCGTATTCGGATTGGTGTGCTGCGCGTTATCCACCACGTGATAATCGAAGTTCGGAAACTGTTGGAAAAAACCAGTGTCGCTGTTCCAATCCATTCCGGGATGGCGCTGGGTGGCGTCCAGTCCGTTGACTGCCACGTTGTACCCGTTCATCATACAGCCGGTCTCTTGATTGCCGGGCGATCCGCCAAAGTTGATGGGCACGGCAAATTGCTGCCCGGAAACATACGGGACTCCGGGCAAGAACGGATTCACGTATTGAGAAGTCAGCGGCACGATGTTCACGTCGGTGAGGGATTCGGAGAGAGCGGAATGCTCGTCGTTAAGCGCCACCGAGTAATACCGCGCGTTGGGGAATGTACCAACTAAGATAAGCTGAAAACGCGGATTCACTTGATAGTACATCAGGTAATACATGGCGTTGAGGTCGCCATACTCACGTACGCCGTCGCCGGATCCTAACGGGATAGTGTAGCAAGAGTTATTGAAGTTAGTGAAAAAGTCGCCTTGCGGAAACTCGTTACCGCTAAATGAGGTCGGAAGGTTGGAGCAGTTTTGAGCGCGCGCCAGGCAGGTGAGCAGGCACAGCCCCACGAGGATCGCCCGCACGCTCGCCCCTTGCGGTAATTTTGCAGCCTGCATAAGTTGCGATGCACCCATTGGTTTCTCCTTGCGATACTATTTACCCGATGATACTCGAAATTATGTAACTTTGGGAAGAATATTGTTACTTTGTCTTAAATCTGCACTAATTAAGTGAAGATGCGCGCCTGTGTTAGTCGCATTGCAGGAAGAGGGAGGCCTGTGGTTAATTCTTTTCCGTAGTGGACTGCCGCTTCTGCTCTAGTTGCTTCTGCGCCTCTTCACGCGCCCGGCGCGCCTCGGCGGTCTGGCGATCGCCGTCGGCGTTGCGCTTGAGCTTGTAGTAGGCCGTCGCCAGCGCCGCGTGCGCTTCCGAGAAGTTGGGATAGGCATGCACTAACGATTCCAGCTCCTGGCGGGCTTGATCCGGAAGACCCTGGGAGAGATAAATCGAGGCGCGCTCGTAGAGGGCGCCGGGATCGTTCGGCCGCACTTGGAGCGCGCGCGCCACGTGTGCCAGCGCTTCGTCAAACTTGCCCTCCTGCTTGAGCAGCACGGCAATCTGCGTGTTAGCCGTAAAATCGAACGGATTCACTTTGAGTTCTTCCTGGAACTGCACCGTGGCTTCATCGATTTTTCCCGCCGACTGCAGCGCTTGCCCATAAAGCGTGTGCACCCACGGCATCGTAGGATCAAGCTGGATGGCGCGCGCCAGGTGTCCGGCGGCGGCCGGCAGGTCGTTGCGCAACAGCTCGGTTTGCCCCAGCAGGAAAGCGGACTCGGCCGATTCGCCGTCGCGCAAGATGCGGTCCAGTATCGCTTGCGCTTCCTCCGTGCGATTGGCCTTGAGCAGCGCCATGCCGAGTGCGTAGACCAAGGCATGATCGTCCGGATACTCGTCGCGCAAAGGCGCTAGCAGTGCCACCGCTTTGGCCGGTTGGTTGGTTTCGAGGTAACAATCGGCCAGCAGCAGAGCCGGTTTCATCTCGAGCGGCTGGAGTTTGTGCAGAACTTCCAAGTGCGCGATGGCTTCCGGCATCCGCCCCAGCTTGTAATAGGCCAGCGCCAGGTTCATGCGCACGCGCGCATTGTTGGGAAGCTTCTTCAACGCCAGATTGTATTCCGCGATGGCCTCGGCGAATTGGCCATCGCGCACCAGCGCGGCGCCTAGATTGGATCGGATTTCAGCCGCGTCGGGATAGCTTTTCAGGAACTCCCGGTAGAGGCGGATGGCCGTCGCCAGGTCGCCGGCCTGCAGGGCGGCATTGGCATCGCGCAACGGGTCGGTGGAGACGCTGTCGCCGAGGGCGGCCAGCGCTAGCGATAAAATCAGCGCGGCGAGTCTCACTTGAGGGAATTATAACGTGGGACGGGGAGACGCACGCGACGGGGAGACGGGGAGAGCGCACGGTGGTGTGAGCCGGCTGCTTTGGAGCGTTCCTGAAACATCCAAATGGCGCGCTGTCCACGGAGTTGCGCGTCTCCGTGTCTCCCCGTCTCCATGTCTCCCCGTCGCGTGTGTCCCCGCCTCCCGTTGTGCTACAGTGCTAAACCTATGCATCGATACCCAAGCCTGTTCGTGATTGCCGCGCTGGCTGCAGCGCTCTGCGCGCAAGACCTGAAACCGGCAGCCGAACGTATCGCGGCGCAGAATGCCTTATTCGAGGAGCAGTACCAATCCGATCTGCGCAATTTTCCACAACGCGCCACGGCCTCTGGCGATTACCGCTACAACGACCAACTGGCCGAGTACTCGCTGGCGGCTATTGCCCAACGCAACCAGACCGATGCGACTTTTCTCAAGCGCCTGGAAAGCATTTCTACGGCCGGTTTCCCCGACCAGGAGCAGTTGTCGCACGACCTGCTGGAACGCCTGCTGCGGCAACGCATCGCGGATTTTGGGCTGAAGGAGTACGAGATGCCCATCAACCAGCAGAACGGCATCCACACCAGCCTGGCGGATCTGCCGCTTTCCGTTCCGCTCGATTCGGTGAAGCACTACGAGGATTACATCGCGCGCCTGCACCAGATCCCGCGGGTGCTCAGCCAGACCACCGAAGTGCTGCGCGCCGGGATGCGGGACAAATTGATGCCGGTGCGCTTTCTGCTGGAGAAACTGCCGGTGCAGTGCGAAGGCATCATTGCAGCGGATCCCTTTCTGCGCCCCACTACGAAATATCCGGCGAACATCCCGCCGGACGAACAGCAGCGCCTGACGCGCGCCATCACGGAGGCGATTCAAAGCGACGTGATCCCCGCATATAAGACCTTCGCGGCTTTTCTGCGCACGGAATACGCGCCGCGAGGACGCACGATTCTGGCAGTCACTTCCCTGCCCGATGGCCAGCGGCGTTACCAGAATGATATCTATGCCCGGACCACCACCCGCCTGACAGCGGATGAGATCCACCAGATCGGCCTGCGCGAGATGGATCGCATCGAGGCCCAGATGACCCTGATCGCCAAAAAGGAGGGCTTTGCCGATCTGGCGTCCTTCCAGGCGTCGCTCAAAACCAACGCCAAATACATTCCCACTTCGGAGGAGCAGATCCTGGATGATTTCCGGCGGTACATCGCGCAGATGGAGCCGAAGCTGCCGGAGTTGTTTACCCTGCTTCCCAAATCGCCGGTAACGGTGGAAGCCATACCGGCCTTTCAAGCCGCCGCGGCGACGCACTATGTGGCCGGCACGCCGGATGGCAAGCGTCCAGGGCGGGTGGTGGTGGCCACTTCCAATTTCGCGCAGCGCTCGCTGCTCGATGACGAAGCCACCGCATATCACGAAGGCATCCCCGGGCACCACCTGCAAATCTCCGTGCAGCAACAGCTCACGGGATTGCCCAAGTTCCGGCAGCACATCTTCGGATTCACCGCGTATACGGAAGGTTGGGCGTTGTACGCGGAACAACTCGGCAAGGAGGTGGGCTTTTACCGGGATCCGGTTTCGGACTACGGGCGGCTGACGTCGGAACTATTTCGCGCCATACGGCTGGTGGTAGACACCGGCATCCACGCCAAAGGATGGTCACGCGAGCAGGTAGTGGAGTTCATGCGTAAGTCCGGCGCGGTGGACGAGCCTACCATCCAGTCGGAGACCGATCGTTATATTGCATGGCCGGCCCAGGCGCTGGCTTATAAGCTTGGACAGCTTCAGATTCTTGAGTTGCGCGAACGGGCGCGGAAAGCGTTGGGCGCCAGGTTCGATCTGCGTGCGTTCCACGACGAAATGCTGAATGGCGGCGGGCTGCCGCTCGATTTGCTGGAGGCGCGCACCGATAAGTGGATCGCGGAACAGCAAGCCAAGTGAGCATAGGCACCAAACGAGCACTACGGCATCAGCCGCGCGATCTCCGTCGGGCACCGCGCCCTTCGGCCTGCCGGCAATAGTGCTCGCGGCGGCAGCTCTTTGTCATGTCACTTTGCAAAAAGCACAGTGGCCGCACTCGCCCAAGATGCAAGAGCCGTTAGTGTGATCGCTCCCGATGGGGCGGGTTTCAGCGCCCTGCGGATCAGGCCGTCCAGATCGAAGGCGGAATTGCCGATCAACCGCCGGCCTCCGTTGTCTCACTCTTTGAAATCATCACAGCGTTCCGGCGCGCCGCGACGGCCAAGACGGCCAGCAGCCCCGCGGCAAACGTGGCGTTGCCTATCCGGTCGACCGTCCCTGCGTTTCCCACGGCGGGAGTCTGTATGAAAGCGTGCCACGCATAAGCCAAGGCCGCTCCCCCAGCGAGCGCTAGACGCCGCATCTGGTTCCAGCCGCGTGACTGCGACCATCGTCTGACCAATACGATTACCGGAATAAAGAGCAGTAGGTACAGGCCAACCGCGCCCCAGGCCCATTGCCTCGGAATCATCAGGAAGATGGATCCGGCGGCCAGCGCCGTAACACCGGGCAGCCATACAGGCGGCGCCGCGGCCTTTGAGACAGGGAGGCTCCGCAGGCGGAAAGTAGCGGCGATCACGGCGGCACATGCCACAGCGGCCGTGGCGAACTGGGCGGCCGATGCCACAAAAGGATCCTGTCGCAGCGTGACCAAAGTGGATGCGGCGGCGCCAAGCAAGAACAGCACCGCGGTTACCGGCAATCCCGGATTATCCAGCCAGGGTTGGGCGGCGCGAGCGGGAACTAGCGACTCGACCAGGGCTATGGAAACCGCGATGCTCCACACGGTATGCAGCGTCAGCACGTGGACGGTCCACCAGATGCCGATGCCCAGCGCGGGGACGTAGGCGGGCTGCAGAAGATGCAGGTTCAGGTGCAGGTAATCCGGATTAAACAACGTCTGGGTGGTGAAGGCTTCCTCGCAGATGGCATACGCCAGGCCCCATCCAAAGATGGCAGGCCAGCCGCGTCCGGTGCGGCGTGCGATCTCCCGAATCAGCAGCGCTCCGCCGCCGTACATCGGGGCCAGGATGACGAGCGCCGGCAGCATTGTGACCGGCAGGTCGCCCAGTAGAAATTCCGCCACCAGCGGAGCCATGAAGAACAAGACAACTGCGGGCCCGATGCGTTTGATCATAATTGTAGACTCGGTATATAATTATACCAGGTCTAATATTTATGGGAGACGTTGCCAGGGAAGGTCTGCGGGCGCGCAAGCGCCGCGAACAGCGCCTGCGGATTTCCGATGTTGCCACCCGGCTCTTTATAGAGCGCGGGTTCGATGCGGTGACCGTGGAAGAAGTGGCCCAGGCCGCCGGCGTTTCGAAGGCCACTGTCTTTAATTATTTTGAGTGCAAAGAGGACCTGCTCCTGGACCGGTTCCCCGAGATGATCGGGCGTGTGCGCAGCGCCATGATGGCTAAAGGAGCCATCGAAGTGTTGCACGCGCTGTGCGGCGCCTTGCTGGAGCTGGTGAAGTCGGGCGATCCGCTAAGCGGGGCAGTCCCCGCGGTGAAAAGCTTTTGGCCGCTGGTAATGGGCGCCCCGGCGTTGCGCGCCCGTGCGCAACAGCAGGGCGAGTTATTGGAAGCCGAGATCACGCGACATCTGGCTGCGGCGGGTTTTGGCGCGGACGCGCCCTTGATAGCGGCCATGGTAGTGGCCGTCTGGTGGTTTGCCTGGCGGCAGGCCGTGGAGCGGATTGGAGCGGGACGCTCTCTCGCACGCGTGCGCGCGGAACAGCGGACTACTCTCGAGCGCGCCTTCGCGGCTCTGCGAATGGCGTTTCCGCCAAAGGCGAAGAAGCGGACCGGAACCCGATCAGGCCGGACTCCCACCAGAGCTGTCGCTAAGCGGGTCCTTCCAAAGAGCCGAAATGTAGAAACTGGAGCGCCGCGCGGAGCACGGCCTTGGGGTTAGCCGATGGACGGACGCAGCGCGCGCTGCTCGATGACGAAGCCACCGCATATCACGAAGGCATCCCCGGGCACCACCTGCAAATCTCCGTGCAGCAACAGCTCACGGGATTGCCCAAGTTCCGGCAG